>Ga0316202_10000074_pt1 | contig 168261 bp, 143 predicted proteins | sample 3monrhotite_MG_FD_204934 | JGI IMG/M metagenome (GOLD analysis project Ga0316202, IMG submission 204934) | Microbial mat bacterial communities from mineral coupon in-situ incubated in ocean water Damariscotta River, Maine, United States -... | ecosystem: Environmental > Aquatic > Marine >... | reverse complement strand
CCGTACATCTGGCTGTAGTTCCAGCCACAAAATGCTCTATTAACCTTTCCTGCTTATACCAACTTAAACGACTCTTCCTCATACCGCCCTCGACAATACAATTTATGCATTATCTGGGACAGCCCCTTAATTAATGATTCAAAAGTAGATGCAGATCAGCTCATTTGCAAGCAAGTAGCAATAAAAACGGGCCATGCTTTCACACGACCCATTTCATTCTTGCTCGCAGGTAGTAGTTACAAGCTACCCATCTTCGGCAGATCGCCAACCAAGGGTGCCACATAATCAATCCATGCCTGGGTCACATCATTACCAGCTTCATTAATATACTCATCTTTCATCTCGGTTGCTTCACGCGCCACGGTTGAAAGAGGCGTGATAAAACATTCACTTGCGTATGGCACACTGGATAGTCGACGAATTGCTACAGAGCCGGCTTCACCCGAAGAGACTGCATGGTTGACTGCATAGCCACCTACTTCACGCGCTTCCTTCGCGTCCACTTCAGAGATGATCGTTGGATAACTGCGTTGCAGATAACCAAACGTGTCTGCACGGACCCTCGCACCCGCTCCCAAAGCCTCTTTCGCAATTGCTGCCAATGCATCACCCAGTGCCCCTGTACCTGAGAGCTGGATATTACCATGCGAATCTCGCTCGCCTGATGAAGCTATTGGATTTCCATCGCTATCTGCAATACCTTCAGATGCGGCCACCACACAGCGACCATACTTAGCTATCACATCTTTCACATCCTGCTTGAACTGCGCTTTATCAAACACACGCTCCGGCAGATAGACCAGATGCGGGCCATCGCCGTCGTTCTGACGAGCCAGTGCGGCTGCAGCAGTCAGGAAGCCGGCATGACGCCCCATCACCACGTTAATTTTAACACCGGCCAATGCACGGTTGTCACGATCATCACCCATAAATGCCAGAGCCACAAATTTGGCTGCCGATGCAAAGCCGGGGCAGTGATCGGTAACTCTTAGGTCGTTATCAATAGTTTTGGGAATATGAACAGTACAGAAATCATAATTGGCCTCTTTGGCCATTTCGGCAATGATATGTGCTGTCTCGGCCGAATCGTTGCCACCAATGTAGAAAAAGTAGCGAACGTCATTTTTACGAAAAACTTCAAACACCTTCTCACATTCCGTTCTGCCCGGCTTCAGACGAACTGAACCTAATGCTGCTGCCGGTGTATTGGCCACCAGTTCCAACTGCTCGATACTCTGAGCTGTCAGGTCAATAAAGCTCTCATCCATAATCCCCTGAATTCCATGTCTGGCACCAAGAATACCGGTAATCGCATCCTGCTGACGCGCCGCTAAAACCGCACCAATCAATGACTGATTAATCACTGCAGTCGGCCCTCCGGATTGTCCAATCACCATTTTGCCTTTGAGCATATCTGTCTCCCATGTAGTTTAAGCCACCCGATTCACAAATCCAAGCGGAGAGAAATTATACTCAGACCCGCACACATTTCTAGGGAAAGATTAAGGACTACCGGAGGTATTTTTTGTCACAGCACGCTCATTTTTCTAAAGATATCTCCGCTCTACTGATAGAAGCTGGTGAATCGATCATCATGCCCGCCTTCCAGAAACAGGTTTCCAGCAAGACGATCAAAGAGGATGGCTCTGTGGTAACCGAAACAGATCTGAAATGTCAGCAGTTCCTGCAAGACCAGCTATTAACGCTTTACCCCGACATCGCCTTTATGGGGGAAGAGATGAATCAGGGTGAGCAGCTTCAATGCCTGAACAGTGGTAAGCGCTTCTGGTGTGTTGACCCGATTGATGGAACCAGCAATTTCACCATACCGCTCCCTCACTTCGCCTCATCTCTTGCTCTCATTGAAAATGGCTATCCTGTTTTTGCATGCATCCATGATCCTGTTCTTGCTGAGACATACACCGCCTCAAAAAATGGCGGTGCTTTTTTGAATGACACCCCTATACAAGCCACGGCTCAAAAAGAACTCGCTCAAGCGGTCGGCTTTATTGATTTTAAAAGGCTGGAAACAAGCACTGCAACCACGTTTGCAACAAAAAAAATATTTAGAAGCCAACGTAACATCGGAACCTGCGCTCTGGAGTGGGCATGGCTGGCTGCAGGTCGTGCCCATTTCATTATTCATGGTGGAGAAAAAATATGGGACTACTCGGCTGGCTCACTGATTGCAGAGGAGGCTGGCTGCATTGTTACAGACTTTGATGGAAGACACCCTTTCCATACCAGCCAGATCACCAGCCCTATTCTGGCCACCAGTCATCGAAATATTCATCAACAACTTCAATCGACGATAAACACCTCTTAAGCCGCTAAGCCAACAATTTCAACCATCTCCGACAGGGTCGCTTTTTGCGTCATAATCAGCTAACATGCGCCACCCTGAATGGCCGATGCTTCACTAGATCAGTCATTCCATATCACTATATTTTAATCCTGGGAGGGATATCTATGTCCACCGTAGCCGATCTGAAGATTGATTTAGTTGAGGTCTGTGAAGCAGCTGCTCGTGCCTGTGCACCATTTGTAGGTTCAGGCCAAAAAGACGAAGGTGATGGTTTGGCTGTGGATGCCATGCGCGAGCGGATCAACCAGGTTAACATGAAGGGCACCATCGTCATTGGCGAAGGCGCCAAAGATGAGGCTCCTGCACTTTATGATGATGAAGAGGTAGGTACTGGTGAAGGCATCGGCGTTGATATCGCGGTTGACCCGATTGAAGGCACCAACCTTTTTGCTAAAGACATGCCGGGTTCAATCGTAACACTGGCAGCAGCGCCTGCAGGCAGCATGTATCGTCCGGGCTCCTGCTTCTACATGGACAAACAGGTTTACCCTAAGGCAGCGACTGGCAAGATTGATGCTGAAGCACCTGTTGCTGATCGTCTGCACCAGCTGGCCAAGGCACTTGGTAAAGACATCAGAGAGATTCGCGTATTTATTTTGGATAAGCCTCGTCATCAGGAGATGATTCAGGAAGTTTATGCCTGTGGAGCCAAGGTTCGCCTTGCAACTGACGGCGATGTAAACGGAGCAATTCAGGCTGTGCTAAACATGGGTTCTGATGCGTTATTTGGCATTGGCGGTACGCCTGAAGGCATCGTCACTGCCTGTGCAGCACGTGCAATGGGTGCAGAGATGTTTGGCCGCATGGCTCCGCAGAAAGATTTTGAAATTAAGCTGTGTGAAGAAGAAGGGATCGACACCAATCGCATTCTGGCTCGCGATGAGATGGTAACCAGTGATGACGTCATGTTCATTGCGACCGGCCTGACTTCTGGCGCTTACGTTAATCACGTAAAAACCGGCACTGATGAAGCAGGTCGCTATATGACTACTGACACTGTGGTTCTCTCCGGGTCGGTGGGTAATATCCGCAGGGTTCAGACTACGCTTCACGTTTAACAGATTAATCGGCCAGCCTCTGGCTGGCCTGTTTTCCATAAGATCAGCTTATGGGAAAGATAATGAGTGTTAATTAGATATTATACATGCCAAAGGTACTGTTCGATATCTATTTAGAATTTTTATAAAAATACAAACGTATAAAAGAGGAAGTATATGAGCAACACAGACCGTAGACATTTGGCCAACGCCGTCCGTGCACTTGCGATGGATGGTGTTCAGAAAGCTAACTCCGGACATCCGGGCGCACCAATGGGCATGGCAGACATTGCCGAAGTCCTGTGGAACGACTACATGAAGCACAACCCGTCAAACCCTAAATGGGCTGATCGCGACCGCTTCATCCTTTCAAACGGTCACGGCTCTATGTTGATTTACTCTCTGCTTCACCTGGCTGGGTATGATCTGGGCATTGAAGATCTGAAACAGTTCCGTCAGCTACACTCTCGCACTCCGGGTCACCCTGAGTACGGGTATGCTCCAGGCGTTGAAACCACTACAGGCCCACTTGGTCAGGGTATCACTAACGGTGTTGGCATGGCGTTGGCTGAAAAGACGCTGGCAGCTCAATTCAACAAGCCGGGTCACGAGATTGTTGACCATAACACATACGTATTTCTCGGTGATGGTTGCCTGATGGAAGGTATCTCTCACGAAGCATGCTCACTTGCCGGCACACTAGGCCTGGGTAAGCTGATCGCATTCTGGGATGACAATGGCATCTCAATTGATGGCGAAGTTGAAGGCTGGTTCACAGATGATACAGCGGGTCGCTTTGAGTCTTATGGCTGGCAGGTAATTCGTAATGTGGATGGCCATGATTCTGAAGAGATCAAGGCCGCAATTGAAACTGCCAAGGCTGAATCAGGCAAACCAACCATGATCTGCTGCAAGACTGTGATCGGTTTCGGTTCTCCAAACATGGCTGGTTCACATGATTGCCATGGTGCTGCACTCGGTCATGAAGAGATCGCACTGGTTCGCAAGGAGCTGGGCTGGGAATATGAGCCATTTGAAATTCCTGAAGACGTTTATGGTGGCTGGTCTGCAAAAGATTCCGGTGCTACTGCTGAATCCGAGTGGGACACACGCTTTGCCGCTTACGCAGCTGAGTTCCCTGCAGAGGCAGCTGAATTCACGCGTCGCATCAACAACGAACTGTCTGCTGACTGGGATGCTGGCGCTGACGCTTTCATCGCTGAAGTGGCTGCGAAGGGTGAAACCATCGCGTCTCGTAAAGCTTCACAGAATGCCATTGAAGGCTTGGCTAAGATCACCCCTGAATTCCTGGGCGGCTCTGCTGACCTTGCTGGTTCAAACCTGACGCTATGGTCTGGTGCTAAACCAGTGGTTAACGATCCTGCTGGCAACTATGTAAACTACGGCGTACGTGAGTTTGGCATGGCTGCAATGATCAATGGAATATCTCTACATGGCGGCTTTGTACCTTATGGCGCTACCTTCCTGATGTTCTCAGAGTATGCACGTAACGCACTACGTATGGCAGCCCTCATGAAAGTTGGTCATATTGAAGTATTCACCCATGACTCTATTGGTCTGGGCGAAGATGGTCCAACCCATCAGCCCGTTGAGCAGACAGCAACACTGCGCATGATCCCTAACATGGATGTATGGCGCCCTTGTGATGCCGTTGAATCATCAGTGGCCTGGAAAGTTGCGATCAAAAATCAGACCGGCCCGACCTCACTGATCTTCTCACGTCAGAATCTTCCACATCAGGAGCGCTCTGCTGATCAGATCAAACTGATCGAACGCGGTGGTTACATCCTGAAGGATAGCGCTGGCACACCTGATGTGATCATCATCGCAACCGGTTCTGAAGTATCACTGGCCATGGAAGCGGCTGAAGCATCTGATAAAAACGTTCGCGTTGTATCAATGCCTTCAACCAACGCATTTGATAATCAGGATACGGCATACAAAGAGTCTGTTCTACCATCATCTGTGACTGCACGTGTTGCCGTTGAAGCTGGTGTTACCGGTTTCTGGGCAAAATATGTTGGACTGAATGGCAAAGTTATCGGTATCGATACTTTCGGTGAATCAGCACCTGCTGGCGAACTGTTCAAAATGTTTGGAATCACGACTGAGGCAGTTGTCGCAGCCGTTAATGAAGTTGCATAATAAAACAGAAGTAGTTTAATTTAATATAATAACCCGGAGAGGAGAAAATATGACTATTAAAGTTGGTATTAATGGATTTGGCCGTATTGGCCGCATGGTGTTTCGCGCTGTAGCAAAAGATTACAGAGATATGGAAATTGTAGGTATTAACGACCTTCTGGATGCTGATTACCTGGCATACATGCTAAAATATGATTCAGTTCATGGCCGTTTTGACGGTAATGTTGCTGTTGAGGGCAATAACCTGGTTGTTAACGGCAAGACCATCCGTCTGACTGCAGAGCGTGACCCTGCAAACCTGAAGTGGGATGAAGTAGGCGCTGAAATCGTAATTGATTGCACCGGTTTCTTCCTGACTACTGAAACCTGCCAGGCTCACATTGATGCCGGCGCTAAGAAAGTTGTTCAGTCTGCTCCTGCTAAGGATAACACCCCAATGTTTGTTTATGGTGTTAACCACAACGAGTATGCTGGCCAGAACATCGTTTCTGCAGCTTCCTGCACCACCAACTGCCTGGCTCCAATGGCTAAGGTTATTAACGACAACTTCGGTATCAAACGTGGCCTGATGACAACTGTTCACGCTGCAACTGCTACTCAGAAAACGGTTGATGGCCCTTCCATGAAAGACTGGCGCGGTGGCCGTGGTATTCTGGAAAACATCATTCCATCATCCACAGGTGCTGCTAAAGCGGTTGGTATAGTTCTTCCTGAACTGAACGGCAAACTGACCGGCATGGCATTCCGTGTTCCAACTTCTGATGTATCAGTAGTTGATCTGACTTGCGAGTTAGAAAAAGATGCTTCTTACGAAGAGATCTGTGCTGCATTGAAAGCTGCATCTGAAGGCGAAATGAAAGGCACTCTCGGCTACACTGACGAGAAAGTTGTTTCAACCGACTTCCGCGGCATTAGCAACTCATCAATCTTTGATGCGGGTGCTGGCATCGCACTTGACGGCACATTTGTTAAACTGGTTGCCTGGTATGACAATGAATACGGTTACACCTGCAACATGATGAACCTGGTTCGTCACGTAGCCAAATAAATACAGATCGTGGGAGTTCTTCGGAACTCCCACGTTTTTCATTACGCGTTTGTATGTCCAGTTTTTCATACAAGCCCGTAGCGACAAACGTCTGATTGAATAAAATGAAATTAAAGACGGGATGTCACCTGTTTGTCATCAAATGATGACAGTAGTGGTACCCCTATATGAAGGAGTGAGAGAATGTCTGTAATCAAAATGACCGACCTTGATCTGGCTGGTAAGCGTGTACTGATCCGTCAGGATCTGAATGTGCCAGTCGCTGATGGAAAAGTTTCAAGTGACAAACGTATCCGTGCTTCCCTGCCAACTATTGAACACTGCGTGAAGGCAGGCGCAAAGGTTTTGATTATGTCTCACTTGGGCCGCCCTACTGAAGGTGAACCCGAAGAGAAATTCTCGTTGGCTCCTGTAGCTGCGCACATGTCCGGCCTGCTGGGACAGAATGTGCGTCTGGTAGATGATTATCTCGGTAGTGATGTTGAAGTTGCTGATGGCGAAGTTGTGCTTTTGGAGAATGTTCGATTCAATACTGGTGAAAAGAAAAATGACGAAGCGCTATCTAAACAGTACGCAGCGCTTTGTGACGTATACGTGATGGATGCATTCGGCACAGCTCACCGCGCACAGGCTTCTACACATGGTGCTGGCCAGTTTGCACCAACTGCATGTGCAGGCCCTCTGCTTGCAGGCGAATTGGAAGCACTGGGGAAAGCACTCGATAATCCTGCACGCCCAATGGTTGCAATTGTTGGTGGCTCTAAAGTGTCGACCAAACTGACTGTGCTTGAATCCCTGTCCACCATCGTGGATCAGCTTGTTGTAGGTGGTGGTATTGCCAACACCTTCATTGCAGCTGCCGGCAATCCTGTTGGCAAATCTCTTTATGAAGCCGACCTGATTGACACCTGTAAAAAACTAACTGCAGATGCCAAAGCAAACGGTGGAAGCATCCCTGTTCCATCTGATGTGATTTGTGCAAAAGAGTTCTCCCCTACTGCAACAGCAGAGCTAAAAAATGCTACTGAAGTGCTCGATGACGACATGATTTTCGATATCGGCCCTGATGCAGCTGCTGAGCTGGCTGAAATCATTAAAAATGCCGGTACCATCGTGTGGAACGGCCCTGTAGGTGTGTTTGAGTTCGATCAGTTTGGTGAAGGCACCAAAGCAATCTCTATGGCAATTGCTGAGTCTTCAGCATTCTCTATTGCTGGTGGTGGTGACACACTGGCTGCGGTAGACAAGTACAATATTTCAGACAAAGTATCTTACATTTCAACTGGTGGAGGAGCTTTTCTTGAGTTCCTTGAAGGCAAAAAACTACCAGCGGTTGAAATGCTCGAGGGGCGCGCGGCTTAAGTGACTCATCATATTCGTAGAACTAAAATTGTAGCCACCATTGGCCCCGCTTCAGAATCTCCTGAGGTACTGGATCAACTGATTGGCGCCGGTGTGAACGTTGTTCGCCTGAACTTCTCTCACGGCTCTCCGGAAGAACACAGAATGCGTGCGGAAAACGTACGCGCTGCAGCTCAAAATCACGGCGTTTATGTTGGCATTTTAGCTGACATGCAGGGTCCTAAAATCCGTATTGGTAAATACAAAACGGGTAAAACATTCCTGGAACCTGGTCAGAAATATATCATTGATGGTGATCTGGGCCTTGATGATGGTGATGATGAGCGCGTAGGCCTGACCTATAAAGAGCTTGTCGGTGATGTGGAAGCCGGCGCCCGCCTGCTGCTGAATGATGGTCTGATCGTTATGGATGTAGATGAGGTTAAGGGTCAGGAGATTCACTGCACTGTTGTTGTTGGCGGCGTACTCTCCAACAACAAAGGCATTAACCGTGCCGGTGGTGGTCTCTCTGCCGCTGCATTGACCGAGAAAGACAAAGAAGATATCAAAACGGCGTGTGCCATTGGCATTGATTACATTGCCATCTCCTTTCCGCGCAACGGTGCAGACATGGAGTACGCTCGCTCTCTGGTTCGTGCAGAAGGCAGCAATGCCGGTCTTGTTGCTAAGGTTGAACGCGCCGAAGCAGTTGAAGATGAGAACCTCAGAAGCATCATGGAGACATCTGATGCGGTCATGGTTGCCCGTGGTGACCTGGGTGTAGAGATTGGAGATGCGGCTGTACCTCCGGTTCAGAAGCGGATGCTACGCCTTGCTCCAAAGTTTAACTGCCCGGTGATTGTCGCGACACAGATGATGGAGTCGATGTGTGAAAACCCGATTCCGACTCGTGCAGAAGTAAACGATGTTGCTAATGCTGTACTTGACGGTACCGATGCAGTAATGCTCTCTGGCGAATCTGCAGCAGGTAAATATCCACTTGAAGCTGTTATGGCAATGCATCGCACATGCATGGAGACAGAGAAGCAGAAGGTTCTGCCATCGACCTCCACCCGTGACCCGCGCTTTCCGCCCCACTCTGTTGATGAGTGTATAGCCCGCCAGGCAATGGAGACCGCACACAACATGCCTATTAAAGCTATTGCTGCATTTACAGCGACGGGTAACACCACGCTCTACATGTCCCGTCATCTGGGTGATGTGCCGATCTACGCTTTAACCCCATCAACCGAAACCCTTGGTCGAGTTACGCTATTCCGTAACGTTACTCCGCTCTGTATGCCGGTTGATTACGGGCCGGGCGATGCCCCCAAAGCAACACTTGATGTGAAAAAGAAGATGTTGACCGATGGTATTGCTAAAGAGGATGACCTGATCATCATGACCTTCGGCACACCCATGGGTGAGTCGGGTGGCACCAACGCCATGAAGATTATTCATGTCGGTGAAGACCTTTAAAAAATAAGTGAAATTGATTTTATTGGGCTAGAAGCCCACAATTTGTGAAAAATAGTTTATTGATAAATTCTCGGAGGAAAAAATGGCACTAATTTCATTGCGACAACTACTGGATCATGCAGCTGAGAACAGCTATGGCATGCCGGCATTTAACGTAAACAACATGGAGCAGGTGCATGCAATTATGCAGGCTGCCGACAAGACTAACTCTCCAGTCATTATGCAGGGTTCTGCCGGTGCACGTGGTTACGCTGGTGAAGCATTTCTACGCCACATGATCTCTGCGGCTATTGAACAGTATCCACATATCCCTGTCGTAATGCATCAGGATCATGGTTCTGAGCCTGCTGTTTGTCTTCGCTCTATCCAGTCCGGCTTCTCATCAGTGATGATGGATGGCTCTCTGGAAGCTGACTGCAAGACCCCTTCTTCATTCGAGTACAATGTTAATACAACCAAGACGGTTGTAGACATGGCTCACGCCGGCGGCGTTTCTGTTGAGGGCGAGCTTGGTTGCTTGGGTTCACTGGAAACCGGTGAAATGGGCGAAGAAGATGGCCACGGTGCTGAAGGCAAGCTTGATATGGACCAGCTGCTGACTGACCCACAGGAAGCAAAAGAGTTCGTAGAACAGACTGGTGTTGATGCACTGGCTATCGCGATTGGTACTTCTCACGGCGCTTACAAGTTCACCAAGCCACCTACCGGTGCAGTACTTCGTATCGACCGTATTAAAGAGATTCATGAAGTGATCCCTAACACTCACCTTGTGATGCACGGCTCCTCTTCTGTTCCACAGGATTGGCTGGCTACCATCAATGAGTATGGTGGAGACATGGGCGAGACTTATGGTGTTCCAGTTGAAGAGATCGTTGAAGGCATCAAGAACGGTGTGGCCAAGGTTAACATTGATACCGACCTTCGCATGGCTTCTACCGGTGCTGTTCGTAAGTTCCTTGCTGAGAACCCATCAAACTTCGACCCACGCAAGTTCCTGAAAGCTTCTACAGCTGCAATGCAGGATATCTGCGAAGCACGTTTCGAAGCATTTGGTGCTGCGGGCAACGCTTCCAAGATTAAAGTTAAATCTCTGGAAACCATGATCGACTTCTACAAATAAGAAGCACTGCTTCTGATCTTAAAAAGGCGGGCCGCAGGGCTCGCCTTTTTTATTGCCATACAAATAACAACTTACTCACCTCCACCCTGCTTTTGATTTTTGAAGGATTACATCTATAGTCGCTAGAATGACTCAGGAAACGGATTCATCTACAGCCACTCAGGAGATACAAAACCAGAGCATTATCGAAGCTGATAATCTTCTCGGCCAGTATATTCCACTACATTACCATTTTCAGATGCTCGAAGATGAAGGGCGGATGGCAGGGTTCAAGGCTGCTATCGATTATCTGGTACCTGACGGCGGCAGAGTGCTGGACATGGGCGCAGGAACAGGTGTGCTTTCATTTCTGGCCGCCCAGAAAGCTGCAAAGGTCTATAGTGTTGAGCGTCAGCCTGAAATGGTTCAGTGTGCAAGAACCCTGTTAGAAGAGAATGGTTGTGGTGACACGGTAGAACTGATTCAGGCTGATGCGAGAGATTACCTCCCGCCTGAACCTGTAGATGTGGTTGTTTGCGAAATGCTGCACTCTGCACTACTTCGCGAAAAACAGGTTGAGGTCATTCAGTCGTTTAAGGGTCGATATCGCGAAAAGTTTGGCGACAAAATGCCCATCTTTATCCCTGATACCACAATTCTGGGCGTTGAACCCGTTTACGCAAACTTCTCCTATCAGGGATATCAGGCACCCATCTCTTTTTTTGAAGATCCCGGTGCTCTTTCAGAGCGTTACCTTTCGCTGGGAGAAGCTAAACCTTACTGTATCCTTGAGTATCAGGAAGAGGCCCCCACAACCCTGAATTTCGATGAAAGTATCTCAATCCACACGAATGGTCGCTTCAACGCACTTCGTTTTATTACCAAAAACCTGCTTTCAGTTAATCTTAACAGTGGAAAGACCGTTGATTGGATGAACCTGAACCTGATCCTTCCGATCAAGAAGTCGTTAGATGCAGAGGCTGGAAACCAGTTTCATGTGAGTTTCAGTTATCAGGCTGGAGGAGAGATTCAGGCACTGAAAAACTCCATTGAGGTAATTAAAGCCTAGCCACCAACAATCGCCAGCAGAATACCGGCAGCAACCGCTGAACCGATCACACCAGCCACATTCGGACCCATCGCATGCATCAATAGATAGTTGTGATGATCTGCTTCCAGACCAACCTTATTCACCACACGTGCTGCCATAGGCACAGCAGACACGCCAGCTGCGCCTATGAGAGGATTAACCTTCCCTCCACTCATTCGGTGCATCAACTTACCCATCAGAACACCGGCAGCTGTACCCACAGCAAATGCAGCCATACCGAGCAGGAGAATACCGAGCGTTTCAACATTCAGGAACTTATCAGCCGATAGTTTTGAGCCGACTGCAAGCCCCAGAAAAATAGTCACAGTGTTGATGATTTCGTTTTGTGATGCGTTGGACAGGCGATCCACCACACCACATTCACGCAGCAAATTACCAAAGGTCAGCATACCGATCAGCGGTGCCGCCGTAGGCAGAAAAATAACGCAGAGAAGCAGCACCGTAATCGGGAAAGCAATCTTCTCTCGCTGACTAACGTGACGAAGCTGCTGCATCTTTACTTTGCGCTCTTTTTCAGTAGTCAGCAACTTCATGATGGGTGGTTGAATTAACGGAACAAGGGCCATATAGGAATAAGCAGCAACCGCAATAGCACCAAGCAGGTCCGGCGCTAACTTAGAGGCCAGGAAGATGGCGGTTGGTCCATCTGCACCACCAATGATACCAATCGCCGCTGCATCAGCCAGCGTGAAATCAAAGCCTGGAATCATATTCAACGCCAATGCGCCAATAAGTGTAGTAAAGATACCAAACTGGGCAGCAGCACCGAGCATCAGGGTTCGAGGCATAGCAATCAGAGCACCAAAATCAGTAAGTGCTCCAACACCCATAAAGATGAGAAGTGGAAAAATACCTGTCTCAATACCGACATGATAGATCATGCCCAGCATTCCCTCAGGCCCGGAAATTTCGGCAATTGGAACGTTACTCAAAATAGCGCCAAAACCGATAGGAACGAGCAACAGCGGTTCAAATTTTTTATTGATTGCAAGATATAGCAGAAGAAGGCCCACGCCGATCATCAGTATCTGGCCCCACTCGAAGTTGGCGATACCTGTTGTGACCCAGAGTTTATCCAAGATTTCGTTCTGCATGAATTACCTTACCTGCTTAAATTTACGAATTGCGTCTGCTACGCGATGGTGACCAAAGCCTGGCCCACAGTCACGGCATCACCCTCTCTCACTTCAACACTGATAATTGTACCTTTATGGCTGGAGCGCACTTCTGTCTCCATCTTCATCGCTTCCATGATTAGAATAACATCACCATCTTCAACCTGCTGATTGGGCGCAACATTGATTTTAAAGATATTGCCCGCCATCGGAGCACCAACAGAGGTGGCCGGTGTATTAACAGCTGGTGTTGCAGCAGGAACTACCGGAGCCGCGGCTGGCGTAGTGACCGGCTCAAACGATGTCACAGCTCCTTCAGGCGATACAACAACATCATAGTCCTGACCATTCACAGAGATATCATAACGTTCCGCAACCATGACATTCGCAGAATCTGCATCATCAGCCCCAGGCTCTTTTTCAAAAGCATCCGGATTATTGCGGTTTTTCAGGAACTTCAAGCCAACCTGTGGGAACAGTGCATAGGTCAACACATCTTCAACCAACGCATCTGCCAGATCAATCCCCTCTTCCGTAGCAATACCGCCAAGCTCTGCTGTCAAACGATCCATCTCATCTTCAAGAAGATCAGCAGGACGACAGGTAATCGGCTTGGCTCCATCAAGCACTTTCACCTGTAGTTCACTATCCATCTTAGCAGGGGTCTTGCCGTATTCACCCTTGAGTACACCAGCAGTCTCTTTGGTAATGGTTTGATAACGCTCACCAGTCATAACGTTAAACACGGCCTGAGTTCCAACAATCTGTGATGTTGGCGTCACCAGCGGCAAGTAACCAAGGTCTTTACGTACTTTGGGGATCTCAGCCAGCACTTCATCAAAACGATCCGCAGCATTCTGCTGCTCAAGCTGGCTTTCGAGATTGGTCAGCATACCGCCTGGCACCTGTGCAACCAGGATACGAGAGTCGATTCCCTTAAGTGAACCTTCAAATTTTTCATATTTATTACGAACATCTCTCAGATCGGATGCAATATCTTCCAACAGTTTCAATTTTAATCCGGTCGAACGCTCTTCATCCTGCATAATGGCAACCACAGACTCTGTAGCCGAGTGCCCATAGGTATGACTCATGGAAGAGATACTGGTATCAACCATATCAACACCAGCCTCGACAGCCTTCACGATCGTAGCAGTACTCATTCCCGTTGTAGCATGGCTGTGCAGGGAAATTGGAATCGATACCGACTCTTTCAAACGCGTGACCATCTCTTCAGCAACAAAAGGCTTGAGAAGACCCGACATATCCTTGATACAGATGGAGTGGCAACCCAGATCTTCCAACTCTTTACTCATATCAATCCAGATATCCATGGTATGAACAGGGCTCACGGTATAAGAGATCGTGCCTTGAGCATGCTTGTCGACCGCAATAGTTGCCTTAACAGCTGTTTCCAGGTTCCGGATATCATTCATCGCATCGAAGATGCGGAACACATCCATACCATTCTCGGCAGCGCGCTCTACAAACGCCCTGACCACATCATCAGCATAGTGACGATAACCCAGCAGGTTTTGTCCTCGCAGTAACATCTGGGAGCGGGTATTCGGCATCGCTTTGGTCAACAGGCGCAGACGTTCCCATGGATCTTCACCAAGAAAACGGATGCAGGAGTCAAAGGTGGCACCACCCCACAACTCTGCCGACCAGTAACCAACACGATCAAGTTTCTTTGCAATAGGCAGCAAATCTTCAATACGCATACGAGTGGCAAGCAGGGACTGATGTCCGTCTCGCAAAACGAGTTCGGTAATTCCCAATGGCTGATTCGACATGTAACAGTTACTCCTTAAATAGTGCCCTGATTATTTACGGTGATCTGCACGATAACGTTTGACCGCCTTAGTAAGGACTGCTCGCAGATCTTCTTCGTTCAACGATTCCATACCGGAAGGCACATTTGCCACTTCGCTCTTTTGAATGATGGATGAAACCAGCGTAATGACACCGATCAACACGCCCAGAAAGAGAAATACAACGCCCATTCCAACGCCCATGAGTTGTAAGCCTTCCGCTAAAAGTTCATTCATACCAGCACAAATCCTCGTCTCTCATTAAAAGAGTCGTGATTATAAGAAAAATGGCCTTGTTGCGCCACATGAGATTGATGAACTGGTGATATGATTAGACATAAAATTCAAATGTTTCTGCTAACATTCGGAATTGTTCGCGACTATTTACGCCGCTATCATGCACGATCCAATCAGGAGGCTAGCTGTATTGTTTAAACGTATTCTAATTGCAAATCGCGGTGAATGTGCCATCCGTGTCATTCGTGCCTGCAGCGAACTCGGTGTTGAATCGGTAGCCATCTACTCCGAACCGGATAGTCATGCGCTACATGTAAAAAAAGCCGACAAGGCGATCCTGATAGGTCCCGACCCGGTTAAAAGTTATCTCAATATCCACCGTATCGTAGATATTGCCATTAAGGCCAAGTGTGATGCTATTCACCCCGGTTATGGTTTTCTTTCAGAAAACCCGGATTTCGCCAAAGCAGTTGTGAATGCAGGTATCGGCTATATCGGCCCTTCTGCTGATTCAATTGCCAACATGGGTAGCAAAACTGCTGCTCGAACAGCGATGCTGGCAGCAGGAGTCCCCTGTATCCCCGGTACCGAAGCCTCTCTGGTCAGCTCAGATGAGGCAGTGGCAGTTGCTAAAGAGATGGGTTACCCGGTGATGTTGAAAGCATCTGCCGGAGGTGGAGGTCGCGGTATTCGCCGATGTGACAGTGATGAAGAGGTTGTAGAAAATTATGCTCTGACTCAGCGAGAGGCTCTGGGGGCCTTTGGCAATGATGAACTTTTCATGGAGAAGTGCATTGTTGAGCCAAGACATATCGAATTCCAGATCCTTGCCGATTCACATGGTAATGTGGTTCACCTCTTTGAGCGTGATTGCTCGATTCAGCGCCGTAATCAAAAGCTGATCGAAATCGCCCCATCTAACTACATCTCTGAAGAGCTTCGTCTGCGCATGGGTGCTGTTGCTGTGCAGGCAGCAACAGCGGTCGATTATGTGAATGCCGGAACGGTTGAGTTTCTGGTGGATAAAAATCATGACTTCTTCTTTATGGAGATGAATACACGCCTGCAGGTTGAACACACTATTACCGAAGCGGTGACTGGTGTTGATATTGTTGTTCAGCAGATCCGTATTGCCGCTGGTGAAAAGCTACCGTTCACTCAGGAAGAGGTTTCGCTCAGAGGTCACGCCATTGAGTTCCGCGTTAATGCCGAAGATCCTCAAAATGGCTTTTTTCCAACTTCTGGGCGAATTACCCGTTACTACTCTCCAGGCGGCCCAGGTGTACGTGTAGATGGCTGTGTATCTTCGGGTTATCTGATTCCACCCCACTACGACTCTATGTGCGCGAAACTGACTGTATGGGGCCCAACCTGGGAACATGCAGTTACCCGTTCTCAGCGTGCATTGAAGGAGTACGATATTCGTGGTGTCAAAACCACGCTCCCCTTCTATCGTCATATCGCTGCATCAGATATCTTCATGGGAGGACAATTTGATACCGGCTTTATGGAGCAGCACCCCGAACTATTGGACTATAAGCCTCATGAGGCTCGTGAAGATATTGCAGCGGCCGTTGCTGTTGCCATTGCAGCCCATGCCGGTTTGTGATTTTGAAGATTCGGAAAATGACCTTCTGTCATTCTCTCTGGACACCGATGGCACATTCATGCGCCAAACTGTAGGAACATCACTGATCTGCCAAAACATGCCACTTGTTAAAGGATTAAGATAATGACTGAAGTTAAAAAGAAACTTGCGATTACCGAACTTGCACTGCGTGATGGGCATCAATCCCTGCTGGCCACCCGCATGCGTCTGGATGACATGCTCCCCATCTGTGAAAAGCTGGATGCCATTGGGTTCTGGTCTATTGAAGCCTGGGGAGGGGCTACCTTTGACACCTGCCTTCGCTACCTGAAAGAGGGTCCATGGATTCGACTGCGCGAACTCAACAAAGCGCTTCCGAACACACCCATTCAGATGTTGCTACGCGGTCAAAACCTGCTCGGTTACCGACACTATGCTGATGACGTTGTAAAAAAGTTTGTTGATATGGCTTCTGCCAACGGTGTTGATGTATTTCGAACTTTTGATGCGATGAATGACCTGCGCAATGTTCGCGTAGCTATCAAGCAGGTAAAGAAAAACGACAAACACGCCGAAGGCACCATCTGCTACACCACAAGCCCGGTTCACACGCTTGATTATTTCATTGATCTCGGCAAGGGCTTTGAAGATATGGGCTGCGACACGCTGGCGATTAAGGATATGGCAGGTCTGCTGACACCAACCGCCACGCGCAAACTGATCACGGAACTTAAAAAGGCGGTCTCTATTCCGCTGCACCTTCACTCTCACGCCACGGCCGGTGTTGCCGAGCTTGTTCAGTGGGAGGCAGTACATGCTGGGTGTGACATTATCGATACAGCAATATCGCCTCTGGCTGGCGGCACTTCACACCCTCCGACTGAAGCCATGGTCGCTGCGTTTGCCGGAACTGAGTACGACACAGGACTTGATCTGGTCGCTCTACAGGATGTTGCTGCCTACTTCCGTGAAGTACGCAAAAAGTATTCACGCTTTGAATCCGAGGTAACGGGTGTCGATACCCGCGTACTTATTAATCAGATCCCAGGCGGCATGATCTCCAATCTGGCCAATCAGCTCAAAGAGCAGAACGCACTGGACAGGATGGATCAGGTACTGGAAGAGATTCCACGTGTAAGAAAAGATTTCGGTTATCCACCACTGGTTACGCCAACCAGCCAGATTGTTGGTACACAAGCTGTTCTGAATGTTGTTTCCGGCAAAAAGTACAAGGTTATTACCAGTGAAACGAAGGGTTATCTACAGGGCATGTACGGTAAAGCACTGGGCGAGATCAATGAAGATGTGCGCAAATTAGCTCTGGGTGATGAAGAGCCAATCACTGTACGTCCTGCTGATATGCTGGTCGATGAGCTCGACGCCCTCACCCGTGATGTCGGTGATAAAGCCAAGTCTGTAGAAGATGTGCTCTCATACGCCATGTTCCCAACCATCGCGCTTGAGTTTTTCGAAGAGCGTGAAACAGGCCAGTTTAAGCCCGAGCCTCTGGGTGAAACTCCAGCCGACACTGCTGCTACAGCATCGGTACCTGGGCTGGCTCCAACCGAATTCAACATCACCATCCATGGTGAAGAGTATCACATCAAAATTGAGGGTTCAGGCCACGTCAATGATGATGATCTGAAGCCATACTATGTGAAGGTTGATGATGTGCTAGAAGAGGTGTTCGTTGAAACACTCACAGAGATTGTACCAACACTGGATGGTCGCTCCATTGATACAGGAAAAGCATCAAAAGGTTCCAAACGTCCGAAAGCGACTAAAGATAGTGATGTCACCTCACCCATGCCGGGCCGTATTGTTGCCATCAATGTCTCTGTAGGTGACAGCGTCAATGCCGGCGACACTGTCGTCACGGTTGAAGCGATGAAGATGGAGAACCCTGTGCATGCACCGGTATCGGGCATAGTAAAGGCCATCTATGTCTCTGAGGGTGACAACGTCAATCCGGATGAGTGCCTGATTGAGCTGGAGTGATCAAACTGGAATGGTTGATCTGGCATAATCGCTAAACAGATACTGCTTGATTGAGGCCCCTGCTGAAACATTTCAGTGGGGGCTTTTATTTCACCTTTGCGTCAACAGGCCTCTTTAGCTTACAGTAGTCACCATGATGAAGACACCCGGTGCAGAGTTAGGTGTGCCCGCACGAATCAGTGGGGCCGGGACTCTACTGCGTATTGTCTCCGGTGAGACAGCAGCTCTGATAAAGGGAGAAGCCTTCCGTGTTCAGCTTCCGGATTTTGTTCAGGGTCGGGTTATACTCAACCTGAAAGGTCAGGAGATCACGATTGAGGGGTTACCGAAATCACTGGAAGGAAAACTTCTTACCTTAAGGGTTACAAACAGCGGTTCGCTTCCTGCGCTTGAAATTATCAACCAGCCAAAGACCGGTGGCACGACAACCATCGCCACTGGATCAAATATAGCTGCAGGCACAAAACAGGCTTCCACTGCATCAGTCGTAGCTGGTGAAACAAAAGCTGCCGCTCTCGCTGGCGCAAACAGCCAACCCGGTGCAGCTCTTGTGAAAAACCGGGGTGGTGCTCAGCCCCCGAGCATAAAAGATATTCCGATACGCAAGGCAACGCTCACTTCCCCCATCCATACAATCACTCAACACAAAGGCGAACTTCGTGTTGTCGTAACCAAGACATCAGGTAAAACGGCCCTGTTAACACCAATCCCTGTTAGCAACGTTCCAATCGTGGCAACACCGAAGGCAACCACAGTCAAAACTGCTCACGCTGTAGCGCATACGAAACATCCCGAAACACTAATTAGCCAGACAAAAAATGAACCCATCGAAATCAGGATCAACAATCTCTCGACTCCACTGAAAAAAGGTGAACAGCTACTGGTTGAGGTCAAAACAGGGCGCGCTGCTAAAAACACACAACTGATACTAAAATCAGCTGATCAGGTAACCGTACAGCCGGCAACTGCAGCTAAAGCCACCACAAAAGCAGCCCCCGTCATTCCAAATAACACGCTGCTAACAGCCAGAGTTGATCAACGACTGGCAAACGGAAACATTGCCTTTCAGTGGCAGGGCCAACAATTTGAATCCCCTGCCCCCACCTCGGTCAAAGCAGGAGATATACTGCTGCTAAAAAGTCTACAGGGAACAAAAACTCCAACACTTGAAGTTGTTGACCTGGTTAAAAACCTGCCTGAAAAAGCAATCACGCTATTTAAACAGCGAATTGCGATGAGTGAACCGCTCAATCAGGTGCTGAAGAGCCTTACACAACCTTCATCAACGCCCGCGACTACAGGTGATAAACCACTTCCTGCACCGGTAACAGGTCAACTTGCAGCACTCACTACTCTTCTGGAGAACTACACCGTTACCAGTGATAAACCATTGGATGGAGCACGTCTTCAATCAATGATTCACAGCAGCGGCCAGCTCCACGAAGCCCTGCTGGGAAAAGAGACAGTGAGTGGAGAGAAAACGTCACCTCTGACATCCCATAAAGATATCAAGGCGGTGCTGCTCAAACTCGTTGAGGTGGCCCAGGCTGCCGAAAAATCGACCCGGTCTGTGCGAATCACGCAAGCCAGTGAACAGGGTGCCGCCCGCATCGAATCACAACAGGCGATTAACCTGCTCGCCTTCCAGCAGGTAGAGCCGGTTCGGATCGAATTCCCATTGATTATTCAGGGCATGCTCTCTGCCGTACAAATGACGGTCTCCATGGAGACACGGATAGATCATGAATCAGACAGGGAGAGTGAAGAGAGTTCTCAGGATACATTCAACATCCTCTTCGCACTTGAACTGAGTCAACTCGGCAAAGTAAAGGTTGATGCACGCATCAGTAGCCACTCGGTCCATGCCACTATCTTCTCTGAGATCAACGAGGCCCGGCACATCTTTCAGGAGCATCTCTCCCGACTAACTGAACGCTTGGAAACACTTGGATTCAGAGAAATCCATATCTCCACGGCCTCAAACAGTGAACTGGCCGAAGAGAAAAAAGAGAGCTTCAGCCGCCTTGAACTGGGGCTGCCTATTTCAAAAGGATTACTCGATGTCTCGGGCTAAATCGCCATCTGCGCGTCAGGCGATTGCCCTGAACTGGAACCCGATGGTTGATGCGGTTCCCCAAGTATCTGCCACTGGTTCGGGTTCACTCGCTGATGAGATTATCCGCATCGCCAAAGAGAATGATATTCCGATCCGTGAAGATCGGGATCTGGTACAGATCCTTTCACTGCTTGATATCGGCGAAGCGATCCCTGCCGAAATTCATACCGCCATTGCCGAGATTCTCGCCTTTATCTATTGGAGCAATCAGCAATATACCGAAGTTTTTGGAGATGAGTAACGCTTTAAAGTAAACCGTTGGTCAAAAAAATGCGCTAAACGTAACGGGCCTTAAGCATCTCCTCGACCAGTTGGCGCATTGAGACCCCTTTCATTACAGCTTCGAGTTTCAATTCTCTGTGCACCGCTTCGGGAAGTTCAATATTAAGTCGTTTCAATGTTTCCCCGCTTGATTCGCGCACCCGCTGAACCGTCGTTTCAACAGGCAGTGATTTGCCTTTCACCTGTCTGGCCACGGCCTCTGCAGCATTGGCGATACCGCTCTTTTTTACAGTTTTCATAATTTACTCCTGCAGCCATTCATCAATAGCCCGCCCAACCTCTTCAACATTATGACTGGCGGTTGTTCCCGGAAACATTGTACTTGGTGTCTCCCCCTCTCCCACTGATCTGGCAAATGCCTGATACTGACCCATCGCCTTCAGAATCAGTCTTGCCGGTGTTTTGCGTAGCGATGTCATAACATCTCGCCCGAGCTGGGATTGATTTACAAAGCGATTCACCACATAAGCTGTTGGCTTACCTGTCGCCAGCGCTGATTGAACTGATGGTGCAGATGCACGCACATCAAAAGATGATGGCTGTACCGGAATAAGAATCGCATCAGAAATGTTCACGGCAGAGCGGGTCATCATCTGATCGGTTCCCGGTGTATCAATAATCAGATAATCAACATCCAACTCTCTGCTGCCCCGAACTTCCGATGGCAGGCTCGCTGAATAGACATCAATGCCGGCCAGCTTACTCTCAAGAGACTGTTGTTCTTTCCAGAAAACAGCTGATTTCTGTGGATCAGCATCAATCACTGCCACTGACTTTCCTGAGAGATGCCAGCGTGCAGCCAGCGATAATCCCAATGTAGTTTTACCCACACCACCTTTCTGATTAATCAGGGAAATCACTTTCATCTCTGATACGCTCCTTTTATCGCCTCTATCTTCTCAACGAAAGTAAACTACATTCGACACATTTGCGCAACAGTTCATTTGATCACTTACTCATTTGCGCAAACAAAAAGACTTCACATCAAAACAAAAGGGCCCCGAGAGGCCCTTTTCATTCACTTTTCCACAGATCCTAAACAGATAGAATCAATACACGCTTACGCAAGTTTCTTGTATTTCATCCGATGTGGCTGGGTTGCATCTTTGCCAAGTCTGCGCTCTTTATCTTTTTCGTATTCGGCAAAGTTGCCTTCAAACCACTCCACATGCCCGTCATCTTCAAAGGCGAGCATGTGTGTTGCAATACGATCCAGAAACCAGCGATCATGCGAAATGACTACGGCACAACCGGCAAAGTCGAGCAGCGCATCTTCAAGTGCACGCAGAGTCTCTACATCCAGGTCATTGGTCGGCTCATCAAGCAGCAGTACGTTACCGCCCTCCTTAAGCATCTTGGCCAGATGCAGGCGATTACGCTCACCACCGGAGAGCATGGATACTTTCTTCTGCTGATCGCCACCTTTGAAGTTAAAGCGGCCACAGTAAGCGCGTGATGGCACCTCAGCTTTACCAAGGGTTACAAAATCCGAACCTTCAGAAATCTCTTCAAATACTGTTTTGTTATCATCCAGAGCGTCACGTGATTGATCCACATATGAGAGCTGAACTGTCTCGCCCTTGATCATCTCACCGGCATCAGGTGACTCCTGGCCGGTAAACATGCGAAACAGGGTTGTTTTACCCGCGCCATTGGCACCAATAATGCCGACGATACCACCACGCGGCAGGCTGAAATTAAGATCTTCAACCAGAACACGATCACCAAAACCTTTACGGATATTTTCTGCCTGAAAAACGATATCACCCAGTCGCTCACTCGCAGGAATGAATATCTGTTTGGTGGCATTACGCTGTTGCATCTCCTTGCTCGCCAACTCATCAAACGCTTTAAGACGCGCTTTCGACTTGGCATGCCTTCCTTTTGTGCCCTGCCGAACCCACTCCAGCTCCTGTTTGATTGCTTTCTGACGAGAGGACTCCTCTTTGCTCTCCTGACTCAAACGCTGATCTTTCTGCTCAAGCCATGATGAGTAGTTACCTTCGTATGGAATACCTTTACCCCGATCCAGTTCAAGTATCCAGCCTGCAACATTATCCAGGAAATAACGGTCATGGGTTACTGCAACTACGGTTCCTTCATAGTCATGCAGGAAACGCTCAAGCCATGCGACTGATTCAGCATCCAGATGGTTAGTAGGCTCATCAAGCAGGATCATGTCCGGCTTAGACAGCAGTAAACGGCAGAGAGCCACACGGCGGCGCTCACCCCCGGAGAGTTTAGTCACATCTGCATCCCAGGCAGGCAGACGCAGTGCATCGGCAGCCACTTCAAGCCTGCGATCCAGATCATGTCCATCGGCGGCATTAATAATATCTTCCAGTTTGGCCTGTTGTTTTGCAATCTCATCAAAGTCTGCATCGGGTTCTGCATACGCTGCATAGACTGCATCAAGCTCAGCCAGAGCATCTTTGATCTCTTTGACTGCCTCTTCAACATTACCACGCACATCTTTGTCCGGGTCAAGCTCCGGCTCCTGTGCCAGATACCCGATTTTAATGCCGGGTGCCGGCCGGGCTTCTCCCAGAATTTCGGTATCAAGGCCTGCCATAATTTTCAGAAGTGTCGATTTACCTGATCCATTCAAGCCCAGTACACCAATCTTGGCACCCGGAAAAAATGAGAGATAGATATCTTTCAATATCTCTTTTTTATTGTCGACAACCTTGCCAACGCCCTGCATGGAGTAGATATACTGATAATCGGCCATTTCTTACCTCTGAAAATAAAATCGGACGAAGCATACCATCTCACCATGATGAACATAGAGGGAATAGAGACGCAGGATAGTTCTGCTTTGTACCTTTGCATCTCTATGGCTAACATATCGCCGCTTCAGGGAGAAATAGCATGAGCAAACGCTTTGAAAACAAGATCATCATGGTAACCGGTGCATCATCAGGTTTAGGTCGTGCGATTGCACAGCAGTTGGGCGCGGAAAGCGCCAGTGTTATCGCTCTTGGGCGTGTAGCTGAAGCGCTTGAGGTTACTCAAACCCGTATTGAAGAGGCTGGGGGACGCTGTCTCTGTATTCCGTTTGACCTGACTGATTTCGACAACTACGGCAAGCTCTTCCTGGCCCTGAAAGATCAGGTTCCTCATCTGGATGGTCTGGTTCATTGTGCAGGCAGCCTTAAACGGTGTGCACCCATGCAGCATGTGAAACCGGAGACATTCAGAGGCGCGCTCGATATTCACCTGACCGCTCCCAACATGCTCACCCAGATCATGTTTCCACTGCTCAAACGTGCTGAGTCCGCATCGGTAATATTTACCACCTGCGATATGATTAAAGAGGATCAGGCCAACTGGCATGGCTATGGCATGGCCAAGCGTGCACTGGGTTATGCAGCAGCTATGTGGCAGTCTGAACATCCATCCAAACCGTTTCGGTTTAACACCATTAATCCGGGAAGAATGCGTACCCGGAGCTTTGAACGCGCTTTTCCCGGCCTAAGTCCTGCCACGGTTCCCGTTGCCGCTGACATTGCGCCTGCATTCCTGCATCTTCTTTCAGATGATGCTAAAGATATACGTGGCGAGCTTCTAAATGCATCTGATCTGCTGGAGAAGAGAATCGTCAACTAACGCTTTGCTGTAATGCTATAGAGGTGAATGATCCAGCAGTTTTCGAATCTCCTCACTGATCTGCTTAGCCCGATACGGCTTATGCAATACCCTTACTCGCTTCCATCCATGCACATCATGCAACACCTGCTGCTGATCATATCCCGTGGAGAAGATAATTGGCATTTCAGGTGAAATCGATCGAATCCCTTCTGCAGCCTGAACACCGCCCATACGAGGCATTACAACATCCAGAACAACAAGCCCGATATCAACCCTGTTGGCTTTAAACACATCAATGGCAGAAGCTCCATCGGCAGCCTCTAACACTTTGTAACCAAAGCTTTCCAGCAATCTTCTGCCAACGTTTCGCACCATCTCCTCATCGTCAACGAGGAGGATCGTCTCTCCTTGACCAAACTCAATACCACTCCAGGTCTCTTCCAGAGTTTTATCTTCTCTCTTCTCAATAGACGGAATGTAGATGGTAAAGAGCGTGCCGATACCTAACTCACTCTGCAACTCAATCACACCATGATGATTTTGAATTGATCCGTAGACCATGGAGAGGCCTAGTCCACTCCCCTTACCTACATCTTTGGTGGTATAAAATGGTTCAAAAACATGGCGCATGGTCTCTTTGGCGATGCCTGAACCGTTATCCCGAACTCTCAAACGAGCATATTTTTCAGCTACTGACGCAGAGTGGCGCTTATGGAATGCTGCATCAGCAATGTAGCTATCCAACAGTACCGTGATTTTCGGTTCCATAACTCCTTCAAGGGCATCCCGTGCGTTGTTTAACAGATTCAGCAGCATCTGCTGCAACTGATTTTCATCTCCACGCACAATCAACTCATCACTGCATAGCTCCCAGTTCAGATCAACCTCTTCGCTCACCGTAACTTTGCCAAGGTTTTTTGAGTTCTCCATAAGCTTGGAAACCGATACCTGCTCCATCTGCACAATGTCCTTACGTGCAAAAGTGAGCAGCTGACCGATCATCTCCGAGGCACGGAAACTCTCATCCTCAATATTGGCAATTTTAGCCTCTACCTTCGGCAAGCCTTTCACATCTTTCTTGATCAGGTAGAGGCTGCCAGTGATAGCTGCCAGCATATTATTAAAATCATGTGCAATACCTCCTACCAGAGTGCCAATAGCCTCCATCTTTTGCGATTGGCGAAGCTGCTCTTCCACTTTCAGATGATCTGAAATATCTGAAAAGATCGCCGCATAGTTGCTAATGAAACCGTTATCATCCATCACTGCCTGAATATGGAGCTGCTCCGGATAAATCTCTCCATTTTTACGTCTGTTCCAGATACGCCCCTTCCAGCCACCTGTTTTTTTAATCTCCTTCCACATCTGCTCATAAAACTCTTTGCTCTGCCGGCCAGATCCAAGCACAGAAGGGTTTTTTCCTACCACCTCCACGGGTGTATAACCCGTCACCTCGGTGAAAGCACTGTTAACATACTTGATATTATTGGAGGCATCAGTGATCAGCACAGCTTCTCCGGACTGTTGAAGTGCATTACTCATCATGCGCAGATCATCTTCTCGCTGTTTCTGGTCGGTAATATCCTGTACTACCCCCACCACATGCCTGTTGCTCTCCAGCTTCCCTACTGACTTGGTTGTCTCGCGTAGCATTCGAATCTCTCCACCCTGCAAAACAACACGGTAGTCAATAACATAGGGGCGTTTATCCTGCATGGTTTTTTGAACATGCTTATGCCACAGCGCCCGATCATCTTTATGAACATGACTAAGCAGCGTTTCGAATGATTCATCAAACATCTCGTCCAAACCAAACAGGCGCAGACACTCATCAGAAACCCATAGATGATCACTGCTGACATCCCAATCCCAGTTACCGAGGTGTCCAATTCTTTGGGCCGCAGCCAGATGTTCCTCTGTCTCTCTCAACTCCTGAGTCTGGTAATTCACCTCCAACTCCAGCTCTCGCATCGAAATATGAGAGCGTCTGTAAACCATAGCCAATGCAACCACCAGCAGAATTAACAATATTCCAATCAGGATCAGGCTGTCATCCATCTTCGCATGAAGCATCTGGTGTTCAGGGTTAAGTGGAACCGTAATCGTCAAAACGCCTGCAAGGTCTCCGATTTTCCAGTCTCTTTTGGGACTCTCAGCTCTGTTATGGCACTCGATGCAGGAAGCCACCATCAAATCCGCCTTGGCGAAACGGAGTGCACGCTTCCCATCAAGATCCTCAACGCGAGTAAATGGCTCTCCTGGACTCTTGGTTAATACAGTGACGGCTTGTCGTTCAAAGTCATCTTTAGCTCCACCATCTCTGTTCCAGGGGTATGGATAGTCGCTGAAAATTCTTGTTGTTGTACCAAAATGTTCTCTGCCAATTTTACTGGATAAGTCACTGTGAAGTGTGATAGGAAGAGGGATTGAACCCTTCTTGTTAAGATAATCATGGGTCACTTCAATGCCAGCTTCTCTTGCTCTGGTAACGACATTATCCGAATAATATTTTCGGAATTCATCCATTGATTTGGCCAGCAGCGTTGCATCTTCAATTGCATCCTGAACCAAAAGATAATCGTTCTGTTTTGAAACAAGCCAATAGGAGAGGCCCACTCCCAGCAACAGCAGGGATGCAATAATAAGAGTGACTTTATTTAGTGAATGAGAACGTCTCTGCTGCTTATCTTCAGACATTCTCTCCCCCGCCGTCGTTTTAAGTATAAACCTTAGTATTACATCGGAAATTCACCAAACAACTTTAATCATGACGATACCAATCCATATCGTTATGGTTGGCTAATGTCTCAATCACCAGATATCTCCGTTCAGTTTGCCGGGTTGAACCTGCAAACACCTATTGTGTTACTCTCCGGCTGTGTCGGCTTTGGTGAGGAGTACACCCACATTGATGGCTTTTCCAACAACGATATCGGTGCTGTTATTCTTAAAGGAACCACACTTGAACCCCGTATGGGTAATGCACCGCATCGTGTTTATGAGACCTCTTCCGGCATGCTAAATGCCATCGGCCTGCAGAATCCCGGTGTCAGACATGTGGTAGACAACATTCTTCCCAACCTGCCTCATGACCAGACCCAGTTTTGGGCCAACGCCAATGGTACTTCGCTGGTTGAGTACGCGGAAATTGCCGCAATTTTTGATAATTCTCCGGTAACAGCGATTGAGATCAATATCTCCTGCCCCAATGTCAAAGAGGGTGGCGTTCATTTCGGCAATGATCCGGAGATGGCTGCCAGAGTGGTTGCCGCAATGCGCAAAACCACCTCCAAACCACTGATCACCAAACTTTCACCCAACAACGCCGATATCGCTGAGACGGCACGCCTCTGTATCGAAGCCGGGTGTGATGGTCTATCCGTGATCAATACGCTGGTAGGTATGGCTGTAGATATTGAATCCAAAACCCCCGTTATTGGTAATGTTTCAGGCGGCCTCTCCGGCCCTGCTATCAAACCTGTAGCCCTGTGGAAAATTCATCAGACACGGGCAGTTGCCAAACAGCACAATATTCCAATCCTGGGTCAAGGTGGCCTTACAACAGGAAAAGATGCTATTGAGTTTGCTATCACCGGCTCCGATGCCCTTGGAATCGGAACCGGTCTTTTTTACGACCCACTTCTCTGTGGAAAAGTTCTGGATGAGCTTCGCGATTACCTCACACGCCACAACATGGATAGTTACAAGGAGCTTGTTGGTTCGCTAAATAACTAACCTATGCAACTGACCCGACCACTACTGCTGTTTTCTCTTCTGCTCACCTGCCAGATCGGCTGGGCCGGTACATTTTCTCAAATTGGCAGCAGTCGCTGGGTGACTGTGGCAAAGGTCTATGATGGTGACACTTTCAAAACTGCGCGTGGTGAGAAGGTTCGTCTACTCGGCATCAATACACCTGAAATCCCTCACGCATCCAAAGCCGGCGAACCTCTGGGAAAAAAGGCCACTAAACACCTCAAAGCACTGATTCAAGGCCAGCTGGTTCGTCTTGAATTTGATCAGGTAAAGCGTGACAAATACGGTCGTCTACTGGCCCATGTAAGGCTTCGTGATGGGAGCTGGATCAATAGCCAGATGATTAAGGATGGAATGGCTCACCTCTACATCTTTGCGCCCAATTTTCGCCACGCCGGAAAACTCCTGGAACATGAAAAGAAAGCCCGCCTAAGGCGCAGTGGCATCTGGGGAAACTCCCGTTTCAAAATCGTAGAGCATGCACTTGTCACACCTTCTATGATTGGCCAGTTTCGACTTGTAAAAGGCGCTGTTACAAGTATCGACAAAAACGGCTGGAAATTTAAAATGGGCAAACTTTCCATCTCTATTCCACGCGCTTACAGAGCGTGGTTTAAATCAACACCTAAACTCAAACCCGGCCAGCAGGTTGTGGTAAGAGGAAAAATAAGGATCTCCCAAAAAGAGCGGCTTTTTCTCGCCTTGCATTCACCCTTTGATCTGGAGAAGATTGAGCAATGAAACGTCACACCTTTATGTTTATAGCTACTATGCTGTCCACACTCTTTATCGCGGGCTGCGCCACAAATCCAGCCAGCAAAAACGCCAACTTTGTTCTGATGACCGAGGCTCAGGAGTTGAAGCTGGGGCAACAGATGGCTGCCATGGTTGCCAAACAGCTCCCTATTCTTCCTAAAGAGGACCCCTTAGTCCGCTACGTTGACAAAATTGGACAGCGAGTTGCCACCACCTCTGATCGCCCGGAACTCTTCTATCGCTTCCATGTGGTCGATGATGGCACCATCAATGCCTTCGCCCTGCCAGGAGGCTATATCTATATTCACAGAGGGCTGCTGGCACACTTTAATAGCGAAGCAGAGCTTGCGGCAGTGCTCGGCCATGAGATCGGGCATGTTACTGCAAGGCATGCAGTACAGCGATACACTCAGGCACAGGCTTACGGCATCGGTATGGCTGTTGCATCCATATTAACACCGATCCCTCAAGGGGTTGGCCAACTCAGCAACCTTCTGGCTCAATCAATCATTATGGGATATGGCCGTGAGCAGGAGCTTGAATCAGATGAACTCTCACTCAGATACCTCACCAACGCCGGGTATGATGCCAATGCGACCATTGAACTGTTAAAAACACTCGAACGACTGGATGCAATCGCAAAAAAAGAGAAAAAAGATGCCGGAGATGAGGTAAAAACCTATCACGGTGCTTTCTCCAGCCATCCAAAGACTAAAAAACGGATTGAAGATGCTATTGCAAAAGCTTCTGCGCTTCAAAAGGATGGCATGAACCATGTGGGTCATGAGGCGATGCTTGCCGCACTTGATGGCTACCCACTCAAAAATAACAGCAAAGATGGCGCAGTAATTGGACGACAATTTATTCACCCTGAGCTTGGTATCCAGTTAAAGTTTCCTGAAGAGTGGGTGATCCAAAACTCTCGACAGGCCCTGACAGCACGAATCCGTCAAAAGAAGGTCTACTTCTATATGGCGCTCAAAGAGCTCCAGAAACGGGATTCTGCTGAAACGGTTCTGCGAAGTTTCTTTCCAAAACGACGCATGGGTAAAATTAAAACAGGGAAGAAGAGCGGCTATCTCTATGCCCGAAGCACGGTGATGGCATCTGCTCCTCACTTGAGCCAGGCAGCCATTGATGCCTCAGTCTTCCTTGATGGCCCCAGAGCATTTGTGATACTGCTTTACACACCGCGCAAAGAGATTAGCTCATATCAGAATCAGCTTAACCAAATATGGGATAGCTTCCGAAGCTACGATGCTGCCAAAGATGGTGGTGTGCCAAAAATTCATAACTATATCTGGAAGCGTGGTGACAGCTGGCAATCTCTCGCCAGTCAAAGCAACAATATTCTTGGCCGCTTCACAGCCGACAAACTGGCTGCACTTAATGGCAAGGATTTATCAGAGATTCCACGTATAGGAACGATCATCAAGTCGGTTCGTTAACGTTTGAGCGGGCAACCGCATTCAACCCAATGAGGCGTTAAATTCAGACGCTACTTCACCAAGAGCATAGTAGCATCATGGCCTTTATGCTGGCTCCATTGCTGATGCCATTTTTCATAGGCATCAGCATTGAGCGGGCAACTATAAAAATAGCCCTGAATAATATCGCAGCCAAATGATCTAAGCTTATTAACCACATCTTCAGTCTCCACACCCTCCACAACAACCTGAAGATTGAGGTCTTTAGCAAGGGTGATTGTTGACCTGACAAGAATCTCATCTCTTTTATCGGACAGAATGTTTGCAATAAAACTCTGATCAATTTTGAGCTCAGTTGCTGGAAGAAGCTTAAGGTATGCAAGAGAAGAGTAGCCAGTACCGAAGTCATCAATAGATATTTTGAATCCAATTTTTCTTAGCTTAGATAGCATTTCAATTGCCGATTCAGGATGCTGCATAATGGCACTTTCGGTGACTTCAATGGTTATCAGTGAGTAAGGCAGAGACTTCTCTTCAACGTATTGAATAAAAAAATCTATCAAGTTGGAGTCATATAAATTTCGAGAAGAGACGTTAACAGACACAGGAATAAGCAATCCCTTCTCCTTCCACTCTCCACATTGATCTACAGCCTCTTTAAAAACCCAGCGGGTAATCTCATTAATAAGCCCTGTCTGTTCAGCAAGTGGAATAAAAACAGTGGGTGACTGACCATGTTCACCGGGCCAGCGAATCAGGGTCTCCACGCCATATACCAGCTCATTACTCAAGGATACTTTTGGTTGATAGTGAAGCTCCAGCTCTTTTTCCTTGATGGCATTCCGTAATTGACCGAAAATCACCAGGCGTTGATGAGACTCAGATTCATCCTGAACATCGTAAATGGCGTAAGAGACCTTCTCCTGCTTCGCTCTGTTTCTTGCCATGTTAGCTCTTCGTATTAAATCACTGGAACTCTCTGCATGATCGGGAAAGATAGAGACTCCTATCACAGTAGTGATATTAAGATGAAGATCATCAAATTTAAAAGGTTCATCAAGAACCTTGCTAACTTTCGCTATAATTTCACTTACGATTATATAATCTGTTTGCGGCAACAACACACCAAACTCATCCCCGCTCAATCTGGATACAATGTCAGATTCTCTCAGTGAGGACTGTATGCGCTCTGCCAACTGGGAAAGTAGACCATCACCAATCTTGTATCCAAATGACTGGTTTATTTCAGACAGCTGACTTGGATCAATCACAAGCATAGCAGCGCAATAAGGCTCTCTTTTAGCTTTACTTATCTCATGCTCTACCAGTTCACGAAACAGTTCTCTTCGTGGGAGGCCTGTCAGAGAATCATACATGACAAAATGCGTTATCTGTTCATTGCGTGTTTGTCGTTGCAATGGAAGCAGAAGAAGAAAATATAATACAGGAGCAACAGAAATACCGAGCAGAACAGCATCCAGTGCAGCCAGTTCATATTCGTTGAATTCAGACAATGGAAGTATCGTGAAGAGTCCCATGATAATGGCTTCTATAACGATGATGGCCAGCATGACTTTCAGCATGATACGCCAGGGTTTCATAGATATTTTATCAGTTTCAGGTTGCTGCCTTGGCTTCATTGACTCTCCGTTATCCAATATATCGGAAATCAGGTAGAAAGCTTTAACAAAACAGGTGAAAATGGTCGTTATTTAGCCAAAACCTCTCCTTCAGAGATCATAAAAACTCGCAAGGAGGCTTTTTATCTAACGTTTCTATTCAGATTAATCCTCTCTTATAAGTCGAAATCCAATGTAGGGAAGCCTGTACACCGGATCAAAAAAGCGGCGATCTGCCGAACGCATACCTTTGGCATAGAATGACCATGCGCCACCGCGTACAGAACGCCGGGCATTTGATTTGGGATCTTCTACGCACCTTTCACTGCCATCATAATTTTCCGAATAGACTGAGCATGTCCACTCCCAGACGTTGCCGTGCATATCATACAGGCCCCATGGATTTGGCTTCTTCTCACCCACTGGCTGTGTCTTCTGTTGGGCATTCTCACCGTACCAGGCATATTGATCCAGAAGAGTTTTCTGCGCTTCATCACCAGCTTTGGTATTGCCTGCATTCATCAATCTTTTGAAAAAAGAGTGATTATCCATGCCACCAACATGTTCACCAAATGAAAACGCTGTGGTTGTTCCTGCACGTGCAGCATATTCCCACTCTTCTTCTGTCGGAAGGCGATATTTATGACCGGTCTCTCTGCTCAGCCATTCGGCAAACTCATATGCATAAAACCATTTAATATAAATAACCGGACGGTTACCTCGACCCCAACGGCTCAGATCACGGGCTTTCACACGGCGCGTTGCTTTGGTAAAGGCATCGTACTGCTCAAACGTCACTTCATACTGTCCCATCCAGAAGCCCTTATTGATCTCCACTTCGTGCTGCTGTTCATCACTGTAGTGATCGACCTCACTTTCAGGGCTTCCCATCGTAAATTTACCGGGTTCAATATATACCAGCTGCATATTCACCAGCGGTTCAACCATGGTATCGCCCTGTTTCGGAGATGGCGTTCCGGCAGCAGTTGCAATGCTCGGTATGCAAAATGCACAAAGCAGAATAAAGATTGAGTGTTTAAATAGTTGTGACATCCGGGCCTCTACTCTTATTTCCAGTTGATACGGATACGTTCAAAAATATCGAGAATATGTTTGTGTCCCAAAATCAGGTGATAAACGACCATAGATACATGAAAAGTCAGAAACGACCAGACCAGCACCGCAAACATTGAATGCATATCCAAAAACAGCAGCATATCCATCGTCATACTGCCATCAGAGCGTACACCGTTCATCACGTACGCACCGGTCATACCCATACAGATCAGCAGTGTAAAACCGAGACCATGCATAGCGCCTGCCAATGCCCCCTGCTTTTCAGGCAGAGCAAGCTTTCCAGTAAAGACGCCTGGCAACTCCTCTTTTGCAGACTTCATAAATGCAGAGCGTCCCTTTTTGGAAAACCACGGGAGAAGACGCTCCCACTGACCCGGTTCGCCAAAGCGAATGGCTGCATAAATACAGCCAATCAAGAATGCCAGCCAGCCGAAAAACATAATATGCCAGGAGAACAAAACAGCTTCGTAGCCGACAATTTTGCCAGGTTCAGGAACCTGCATAAACAGACCGCTGATCAGCAGAAATGCGACACTTACTATCATGGTAAAATGCAGTACTCGGGTTACTGAATTGATACGCATCTAACCTCCACAGGTTTATAAATAATTTGGCGAACCATATCTAATTTTAGTATATTATCAATATCTAATATTAAAAACTGCCATTTTATTGCTTCGTTTCAGAAACAAGAAGCTCGCACAGCTTTTCGAGCTGACCGGAAAAAAAATGATCTGCCCCTTCAATGACATGGAATTTAGGCGACTCAAGGCGTTCCACCCATGATTCAACCAGCTCAAAAGGAACAATTTCATCACGGGTTCCCTGAATCACCTTCAGCGGTCTTGTCTCATGCAGCATGAAATCGAAGTTCCAAAGGTTCACAGCAGGTGCAACAGCAAATAGCCTAACAACTCTATCATCATGGCTCGCTGCCTTCAGCCCTGCATAGCTGCCGAATGAAAAACCCGCCAACCAGAGTGGAGCCTCAGGCTTCTGTTCATGAAGCCAGTCCAGAACCGCCGCAACATCATCAGCCTCTCCCTCGCCATCATCCCAGACACCTTCACTTAATTCCACACCACGAAAATTAAACCTGAGAACCGTACAGCCGGTATTTTCAAAAGCGCGTGCCATCCAGTAAACGACTTTATTACGCATCGTACCACCGAAATTTGGATGGGGATGGCAGACCACAACAGCAGGCTTTCCGTGCTCCCCTGCCTGATAGATGGCCTGAAGCGACCCGACCGGACCATCAATAGAGATTTTCTCATGCTGATGAGTCATCTATTTTCTCAGCAGCTCCATATAGCGATCAGCTGAAAACCCAACCTCCACATCATCATCAATGAGAAGAACAGGGCGTTTAATCATCGATGGGTTCTCTATCATCAATGAAATAGCACGATTCTCATCGACGCTGCTTTTCAGCTCATCTGACAGCTTTCGCCAGGTAGTTCCTCGCCGATTCAGGAGCTCTTGCCACCCTTTAAGACGACACCATTCACTTAACTGAGAGGGGTCTACACCCTCTTTTTTGTAATCGTGAAATTGAACTCCAATTCCATTATCAGCAAGCCATTTTCGGGCTTTTTTAATGGTGTCACAGTTGGGGATACCGTACATATGAACGTCACTCATCAATTTTACTCCATCATAAACTGGGCAAAGGTTTGGTTACACTCCCGGTCATAGTAAAGTGAATCGAGTCTCATATTTTGAGGTTTCCCAAGATCCCCTTCACAGATCGTGTGATACTGCTCTCCACCCAGCAGCAGAAAGCGTGTTGTCAGAAAGAGACGATCCACGACACCGGCTGAGATTAGTGTCTGATGCACCTGAGGCCCGGCAATCATATAGGCGCTCTTACAACCAAGGCGAATCAGTTCACGTTTCATCAGCAGACCATCAATATCCCTCTCACCCACTGATATCACCTCAATACCATGCGCCTGAAGCTCATTTTTTCGCTGCTCTGGCGCGTTCTCCACTGTAAACATGTAAATACCCCTCTCTTTCAACGTCTCAAGTGATGAAGGAGAGATATCCAAAGTTCGACTCATGATTGCCACTGCAGGCTGTGGGGCCAATCCCTGCTCAAGACGCCACTTCAACAGATGTGCATACTCAGTTTCAGTGCCAACTGGTAACAGATCCTGAGCACTACCCTTTGCAAGCTGGCGAAGATATCTCCCGGAAGTGATCAGAACATCGCTTTGAGCTGCCAGCTCCTGGTAGAGATACCAGTCACGTTTGTTGGCAAGTGTCTCAGGGACAGAAAACTCTCTGGAAGATGGATCGTAAAGTGAAATTTTTCCATCCAGACTGGCGATATAGTTGCCATAGAGAAGAAGTTCGCCAGCAGCAGCCTGTTGATGCAGTGACTGAGCAAGATAAAAACCCTGAATAGAAGCTTCGACAGGCCTGTCTGATACAGGAAACAGTCGTTGAAGCACTACATCAATACCCGTTCAATACCGCCATTTTTCACCTGTTTAACAAAATCATCCTGCCACGCCTCACCCTTTAGATGACGCGCCAGTTCAACAACAATGTAATCAGCTTCCACACCAGTTTCACCCTCAAGCCTTGAGAGCCCTTGCAGGCACGACGGGCAGGAGGTGAGAATCTTGGTCTCTTCTTTGCCAGAAAGCTGAGCCTTTGCCTTCTCCATCTCCTCTTCTTTACGCGCCCTGATTTTTCCGGCAATGGCAGGACTTGCCACAGCCAGCGTGCCCGCCTCACCGCAACACTGTTCTGAGGCAACTGAATCCTGTCCCAGCAGTGAATCGATCGCAGCTGCAGAACCGTGACGCTTCAAAGGTGTATGGCAAGGCTCATGATAGAGATACTCAACGCCACTCACTCCTTCCGCCTTTACGCCTTGCGTAGCCAGATACTCATGAATATCAATCAACGGCGCATTCGGAAAAATCTGTTCCAGGTGATAGCGTGTTAGCTGATCATAACAGGTTCCGCATGAGACAATCACCGCCTCAAAGTCGAGGTAAGAGAGTGCATTCTTCAAGCGGTGGAACAGTACCCTGTTGTCATAGGTTATCTTATCCCCCTGCTCTTCATCGCCACTGGCTGTGGATGGATAACCACAGCAGAGATAGCTCGGTGGTAAAACCACATTCACGCCCAAATCATAAAGCATTGCTTGCGTTGCCAAGCCAACCTGAGAGAAGAGCCGCTCCGATCCGCAACCCGGAAAATAGAATACCGCCCGACCATTAGCCTGCTCGGGATTACGCAGGATTGGGATCATGTTTTTATCTCGACTCTCAATACCAAGCTTCTGCCGCGCAGTACCAATTGGAAGCGTAGGCAGTGGCCGCTCAATAAAATTGATAAGCTGGGCTTCCAACCCATCTAGATTGCGCTTGGCTGCCGGAGTTTTTTTGATCAATCCAGCTGTCTTTGCCAACAGGTGAAGCATTCGGTGGCCAGCATACCCCCAACGAATCACCACTTCCCGCATCAGATTCACAGGGCCCGCCTGCTGCATGGTAAGAAAGGCCAGTGAGAGTTTTGAAGCCAGATTAAAGCGTGCCTGCCCCTTCTTTTTCAGTAGTGCCCGAATCCGCTCTGTAACTGCACCAAAATCGATATTCACCGGGCATGGTGATTCACACTTATGACAGATCGTGCAGTGGCTGGCGACATCCTGAAGGCCCTCAAACTGTTCAAAGGAGATGCCGCTTCCTGTCTGCGATTCATAGAGGAATGCCTCAATAATTGAAGCCGAAGCCTGTATCTTATTGCGCGGTGAATAGAGCATATTGGCTCTGGCAAAGTGTGTATTGCATACAGGCTTACACTTACCGCATCGCAAGCACGGTGAGATGTCTTCTGAAAGCTCAGTAAGATCTGCTGCCTCCAGAATCATTGACTCCATCTCAAGCAGATTGAAGCTCGGTGTATAGGCAAGGGTCAGGTCGGTATCCGGCATCAGTTTTCCACGGTTAAACAGCTGCTCCGGATCAGCTGCTCGAAGATACTCCGAGACCTCCTTCAGGTGCTCTGAATCCAGATAGGGAAGCTTGGTGATACCAATGCCATGCTCTCCAGAAATAACACCACCCAGCGCTTTGGCTTTGGCCATGATCAATTCGACTACGTGATGCGCCCGTTTCATCATGCTGTAATCGTTTGAGTTCACTGGAATGTTAGTATGAACATTACCGTCACCGGCATGCATATGCGTTGCGACAACAATTCGACTGGAGAGCACCTGCTGATGGATCTTTTTCACCATTTCAGTCAGAGGCTCATGGCCGCGAAGTCGATCCAGCACAGGTGCCTCCACCTCACTGCGATAAGAGATACGCATGCCCGACCTCTGAATCACACGAAACAGACTCTCCTTTCCATCGTGTCTCACACCATCAAGCAGGTCAGCAACTTCAGTGACAGAATGATCCAGCCCTTTCAACAGACGCTGCCAGCCAGAGCTGGTTTTAGAGATCACCTGCAGGCACTCATCCAGTTTTTCAATAAGATAACCATCATCTTCGACACCCAGCTCGGCTTGAACCAGGGCATCATCAGATGCAAAACGAGCTTTAGCATCATTCAAATATTTGGCAATAGCATCAATCATATCAAGCTTGTTGGTAATCGACATCTCGATATTCAGATGCTCAACATAATCGTTATACTCGGACAGGTTCGGCAGTGGAATGACCACATCCTCATTCAATTTAAAGGCACGGGTATGTTTGGCGATCGCAGCCATCCGGGTTCGATCAGCCCAGAAACGTTTGCGATCAGACTCCTGCACGGCAACAAAGCCTTCACCATCACCATGCGAGGTGATGCGACAGATATCGGAACAGGCCTTGGCTACCGACTCTTCATCATCGCCTGAAACGTCAATCAAAAGCACCACACGTGGACGTTCACGGCGTGTCGACTTGTTAATGTAATCGATCGCCTTGACATACTTCTCGTCAAAATGTTCAAGACCTTCCAGATGCACACCGTCCAGAGCATCAACATGAGTCTTAATCGAAACCATCGCGCGGGTAGCCAGCGTTAGCTCCTGACCAAAAAACTCACAGCAGACACTCCGTGTGGTATTAAACGGCTTGTGCACCACAAATGTAGCTTCAGTGATAAAGCCATCAGTGCCCTCTTTCTGAACGCCAGGCAGCCCGCCCAGTGCCTTTCGGGTCACGTCTTTACCCAAACCATCCTTTCTAAACAGAGAGCCGTGGACCTTCAATAGTTCAGGCCGGTCAATCGGCGTGACTCCATCAGCTTCAAAGCGGCTGAGCGTAAACTCCACCTCTTCATTGGCAGGGATTTTACTCATATTATGATTGAGGCGTTCTACCAGTAGCCAGTTACCATCCGGTGTAACCATCTTCCAGGAGAGCAGGTTATCAACACAGGTTCCCCAGATTACCGCATGTTTTCCACCAGCATTGGAAGCCACATTTCCGCCAATAGTACAGGCCCAAAGGCTGGTTGGATCGGTTGCAAACACATTGGGCAGTGAAGCTTCCATCACCCTGCCAGTTACTGCACCTGCCTGAGCCATAATAGTGCCTTGCTGAACACCACCGATCTCACGCATCTCAACCGAACCGATATGATCAAATTTCTCAACATTGATCATCACAGAATTATCCTGAAGTGGCACGGAACCACCACAGAGACCTGTGCCTCCACCACGCGGAATCACAACCAGGTCGAGTTTTTTCGCAGCGCGGATCAGGCCAGGCATCTCTTCAGGCGTGTCCGGAGTCAGCACACAGAACGGGGCGTGTTGACGCCAGTCAGTCGCATCTGTGGCGCTATGAGTCAGTGTATAGGCATCAAAATGGATATTGTTGGCATGAGTGTATTGGGAGAAACGTTTTTTAGCCTTTCGACGCCGCTTTGGTTCCTCATCAAACCATGCATAGAAAGTATCGAGCATGCGTTCCGTGCAGGCTGCGACTTTACTGGCACGTGGGTTTTCAGCAGCACCAGCCTGGATTCGTGTCAGGCGGTCCTGATGTAAGCTGAACATCTTCTTTAGGCGTTTCCGATCTTTCAGCAGATCATTTTTCAGGAACGGGTTTCGTGTAACCACCCATATATCACCGAGAATCTCAAACAGCATCCTTGCTGATCGTCCTGTGCGACGTTGGGTACGCAACACATTCAGATCATCCCAGATATCTTCCCCGAGAAATCGAATCACAATTTCGCGATCTGAATAGGATGTATAATTATAAGGAATTTCGCGGATATTTTCGGTCAAAGAACCGTCTCCTTGCCTTCAATGATGGTCTTCCTTTTCATAAGCCGCTGCATCATAACGCCTGTAACATTAAAAACAGCTAAAAGGTGGTGTGATAATACCCGCAAAAGAGTTCCTGTCTTTTGCTTTAATCGCTCCGGCGGCACATGCCCGCCTACGCTTACAGCCTCATGGTATTCGGCTGCCGCACATCCATGTGCGATAGCGTAGCTCCATGATCTGTTTTGCGGATCGCTATCTCCTCTGGCAGAATGAGCGCATGATTCAACTATCTAATCGTATCCAAAAAGTTAAACCATCCGCCACACTCGCTATCACTGCTAAGGCAGCCGAACTGCGTGCATCAGGCAAAAACATCATATCTCTCTCAGTGGGTGAGCCTGATTTTGAAACACCTAAAGCAGCGCGCTTAGCAGGCATTGAGGCCATTGAGAGTGGCTTTACCCGTTATACTGCGGTTCCAGGTATCCCGGAGCTGCGCAAGGCAGTCGCTGAGAAGTTTAAGAGGGATAACGATCTGGACTATGAGCCGGAGGACATCCTTATATCTACCGGTGGCAAACAGTGCATCTACAACCTGCTACAGGCGATGATCAACCCCGGTGATGAAGTCATTATTCCTGCCCCATACTGGGTCTCTTATCCGGACATGGTTCTTCTGGCTGAAGGGGTGCCGGTTACTGTAGAGGCAACAGCTGATGCAAATTTCAAACTAACCGCTTCGCAACTCGAAGCTGCCATCACTCCGAAAACAAAACTTCTTTTCATCAACTCCCCATCCAACCCAACCGGCATGGCATATTCAGCCGATGATCTGGCTGCGCTCGGTGAAGTCATTCGAAAGCATCCCAACATCGCCGTAGCGACTGATGATATGTATGAGAAGATACTCTTTGATGACAAAAAATTTGCCACATTTGCACAGGTTAACCCTGATTTAAAGGAACGCACCATCACCCTCAACGGAACATCTAAAGCCCACTGCATGACCGGCTGGCGAATTGGCTTCTGCGCAGGCCCACGGGATCTGATCAAGGCGATGAGCAAAGTGCAGGGACAGAGTACCTCCAACCCATCCTCCATTTCTCAGAAAGCAGCACTTGCAGCACTTACTGGCCCTACCGATGAGCTTGACGAGATGGTTCGCACTTACGAAGCCCGCCGCACATGGCTGGTTGATGCGTTGAATAACATTCCGGGTATGAGCTGTATCACACCTGATGGTGCATTTTATGTCTTTCCGACTGTCACTGACTGGATAGACAAAACAACCCCGGATGGCATCAGGCTTGCCGATGATGTGGTGATCTGCGAATGGCTTCTGGAAGCAGCTGGCGTTGCACTGGTTCCAGGCACTGAATTTGGTTCCCCTGGACAGATTCGTCTCTCCTATGCTGTCTCCCAAAAGACGCTGGAGGATGCTGTCAACCGCATCGCACAAGCGGCTTCGACGCTCTGAACTTTCCTGATCTTTACTCAACAAAAAATGAATACAACCAACAACAAGCAAACTCCAGACATAGAAATTTGTCACGGGCCAAAGTGCAGTGACTTTGGCGGGCGAGAAATATCGAATGAACTTGATGCAGTTGGCATCCGTTCATTCGCCGGGGACTGTCGAAGCCTCTGCCCTCACGCACCAGTGGCTCTGGTTAATGACAGATTAATCACCAAAGCCACTACCGAAAAGGTTCTCGAACAGACACCTTAGCTCTCACCACATAAGTAACGGCAGTGGCTCCAAATCATATTAGGTCAAAAAACTGTGATTAATCGTCAACAGACCGGACATTTGTGAGCTGATACTATCTTTAATCAGGCTTCCAATTTTGGCACATCTTTTGCTGTTCTTACTTAATTACTCAGGTATCCCGTTTAAACTTTTTTTAAGAGCTAATAATAAATGAAACAGACACAATCAAAACCAGAATATCTATTCGAGCACTCCTTATGGCAATTACGCTGGTCTGTGCTAATTGCCGTTATTTTCAGCGGCCTAACCGCTTTGACCATGTTTTATGTCGCGGCTGTTGATACTTTTTATGTCATTGGAATGATCGCTGATTATGCTCAGGAAGCAAACATGCTGGATAGAAAAGAGTTGCGCGGAGAAGCCATTGGCCATGTTGTTGAAGTAATTGATGGTTTTCTACTTGCTATTGTGCTGCTGATCTTCGCCTATGGTATCTATGAACTCTACATTAGCCGGATGGATGGACCAGAAAAACACGAATCAGCCGAGCACCTGCTGCAGATTAAAAACCTGGATGACCTTAAGTCACGTTTGGGCAAAGTGATTCTAATGATTCTCATTGTAAAGTTCTTTGAAATATCTATGACGATGGAATACAACGATGTTAAAGAACTCACTATTTTTGCTGTCGCTATTGTATCTATATCTCTCTCTTTCTTTATGGCAGAGGTCGCCGCACGAAAGGATGGGCATCTGAAAACCCGAAAGTCTGACTTTGAGAAGCAAAAAGCCTCTCTGAAACAGCCCCATACAGATTAATCTGAGGAAATTATGAACAAATCATTTGAGAACAAGTTTGAAAGTTTTATCTGGCAGGCACGCTGGTCAGTACTGACAGCCGTCTTCTGCAGTGGTGCTGCTGCACTTGCTATGTTTTACGTGGCAGCTGTCGATGCATATTATGTTATAGAACGATTGTTGGGATACGCATCGTTAACGGATATCTATGAGCGCATGAGCGTTCGTGCCAATGCCATCGGTAACGTTGTTGAAGTGGTCGATGGTTTTCTTCTGGCCATCGTACTACTGATTTTTGCGTTTGGTCTCTATGAACTCTATATCAGCAAGCTCGACACCGCCTATGACGAAGAGGCTTCTGAGCATATGTTATCCATCGACAGCCTTGATGATCTAAAAAGTCGTTTGGGCAAAGTGATCCTGATGATCCTGATTGTGAAGTTCTTTGAACTTGCTATCAGTATGGAATTTGAAGACGTCTACGATCTACTGATGTTTTCCGGCGGTATTCTGCTCGTAGGAAGCTCTCTCTTCCTGACTGAGTTTGTTACAAAGGCTACGGGCGCTCATGCCGTCAAGAGTGACCCGGATCGCGAAATCTGGACTCCCGAAAAAAGGGAACAGAAGCTGGAAAATATCTAGACTCAGACAAGGCGAAAAAGAGAGCCTTCAATCGGCGAAATAGCCACACTGTTAAAACAGCTGCTTGTCAGGCGGCTGTTTTTTTATGCCGAGATATATTCATTTAGATTTTTAATCAGCTGCTCCTTCTCTTCCATCAGCAGCGCGACCATATCCCTGAGCGAGACCAGCCCAACATAATTCTCACCCTCAAACACCAGCAGATGCCTGCAACGATGCTCTTTCATCAGATCAAGGCAACGCTCGGCGCTATCCTGAGGCGTCACCCTGACATAATCCTCCCTTACAATGTCAGCCAGTACTGTCGATGAAGGTTCTCTGTCTTCTCCCACCACATCCATCATCAGATCTCGCTCAGTAAACAGCCCACGAAAACCCATTTTTCCTGTCACAATAAGCGAACCGATATAATGCTTCGTCATTAGCTCCGCAGCTTCCAGTGCACTCGAACTTTCATCAATGGTCATGACATTTCTTTCAATAATTGACTCTATAATCATAGTAAACTCCTGCAATCTACCTCTAGGTTAGTCTAAAAACAGGAACGTTGGATTACAAATATTTACTGCTATCGAACCATCAGAAAAGAAGCCGTTCAGATAACCCAACCTTAAGATTCTAATATCAGCGCTTCGAGACCATGCGCCATATAGGTCGATTTTCATACCGTTCAATCTCCCATTTTGAATGATCTCCGGTTACCATCTCACCAGCACCTGTAAAAAGGTAGCCGCCAACATTCATTGACTGAGCGAGCTGGTCAATAACGTGTTTTCGTTTTTCCACATCAAAATAGATGAGCACATTTCGACAAAACACCACGTCAAATGGTGCATGTGGACGAAGATTCATGGTCAGTGATGATGAGATAAGGTTGGCGTGCAGAAACTTCACCATCGATCTCAATTGGTCATTTACCTGCCAGGTATGTTCATCTACCTGTTTGAAGTATTTTAGAAGGTTTTGAATCGGAAGGCCTCGCTGAACCTCCATCTGCTTGTAAACACCCCGCTTACAGTACTCAATCACTGATGGTGAAATATCACTACCGACAATCTTCACCCTCCGCTCAGCCTGAGGGACTGCATCAATGGCAGTCATCGCAATGGATAGGGCCTCCTGACCGGTTGATGAGGCCGCTGACCAGATATTAATACGTGGAACTACCCCACCCTTCTCGAGTAAACGAGGAAAAATTAGCGTTTTTAGCGCCTCGAAAGGATATTTATCTCTGAAAAAGAGTGTTTCATTGGTGGTCATCACATCCACCACTTTAACAGCCAGTTCACTGCGCTCATTCCTTCGAACAGCATCCACCAGTGAATCAAGAACTTCAAACTCATGTTCTCGGGCCAGTGGTAAAAGGCGTGTACGAAGTAAATAAAGTTTACTCTCATCCAGCAACAGGCCGCTCTCTCGCCTTAAATAATCCGTGAGATAAGTGATTCGATCCGGTGAAATACTCATCTGGACACCAGACTGTTAATTCGGCCGCCGATATCATCAAGCGGAAGTACATCATGGGCTGCTCCCATACGAACAGTCTCTCCCGGCATCCCCCAAACCACGCTGGACTCCTCATCCTGTGCAATAACCCAACAGCGTTTCCCTGAAAGAAGTTTGGCACCAGCAGCACCATCTGTACCCATACCCGTCAAAATAACCACCAGTGTCTGTACTGAAGGGGCCAACAGAGCAAGGGAGCGTAACGTCACATCCACAGCAGGCCTGCAGTGATGCTCCGGAGGTGAATCGTTCAACTTGATCATCAGCTCTGTGCCAGAACGGATAATATCCATATGTTGCTCTCCCGGAGCAAAATAGACGCAACCAGGCTTCAGTACCATACCATTTTCACCAACACAACAATGAAGCGACATATCTGAATCCAGTCGTTTTGCAAGGGATTCGATGAAAAGCTTCGGCATGTGTTGAATAATCACGACTGGTACATGGATATCACCACGAATAACCGGCATCACCTCGTGCAAAGCTGCCGGGCCTCCGGTGCTCGATCCAATGGCAATAATCTCAGGCTTAAATCGTGCTGGTCGAGCTGGAGGAATAGTTTTATTAGCACTGTTTTTTACTGACATAACTACAGTTGGCGCATTTTTTCTGTTTTTTAATCCCGAATGGGAGCGCTTGAGAAACATTGACCTGCTTACAGCAGCCTGGATCTTTGGATGCAACTCCTCACGAAGCAGCCTAATGGGCTCAACATCCGATGCCTTGGGTTTCAACACAAAATCAAAAGCTCCAGCTTCCAGAACCAGTACAGCACGCTCAGCATCGTTTTTTGTTTCTGAGGCAACTACAATCACCTTCACATTAGGGTACTTTGCCGAAACCACGCCCAGAGTCGCCATACCATCCATGTCAGGCATATTCATATCCAGAGTCAAAACGTCCGGTTTCAGATCAGGGATCTTGGCAATCGCATCCCTCCCTCCACTGGCAACGCCAACCACCTCTACATCATCAAAAGCATCCAGCATCTTCTTCAAAAGCATGCGATAAACGGAAGAGTCATCAACTACAAGCACTCGAATCATACGCGGTGCTCAATGCCAACAATATCGAGTTTTCCTCGGATAACACCCTCATCAAACGGCTTCATAATATACTCATCAGCTCCTAGCGAAAGTGCTTTAAGAATAGATGATGTTTCTGTCTCTGTTGAAACAATGATAACCGGGGGGCCACTACCCATTGGGTGTTCTTTTCTAAACTTTTCTAGAAACTCCATGCCATTCATAACTGGCATATTAATATCTAGAAACAACAATTTTATTTCAGGATTCGCATCAAAGGTTTTCAATGCCACCTCTCCATTTTCTGATTCCAAAACTTCATACCCAAGGCGCTTGATGATTCGACCAAGTGAAGTACGAACGACTTTTGCATCATCAATAATCAATGCTTTCCCTAACATATTAACCCCTTTTATGAATATATTTAGACATAGCGTAGCTATGCAGTAGCCACCTCAGACAAACTTAGTGTCAGAACCTTTTCCACATCTACCAATACAAGAATTCTCTTATCCTGCTTCAGAACGCCATGACTTATACAGCGCCAATGCTCACTAAGGGAATCAGGAGTCTTCTCAAACGCTTCAGGATCCATATTAATTACTTCACCCACCGAATCGACAGTGAGTCCATAATAGTCACCCTCTTCTTCTGTCTCAAGAATAATGGTTCGAAAATTTTGATCTTCCGGACCTCGGGGTTTCAGACTCAATGTGGTTCGCATATCAAGCTCTGTCAAAATCTTGCCGCGCAGATTGATTAACCCATTTACTGAGACCGGTGCAAGAGGCATAGGCGTTCTACGCTGAGGCGTAACCACTTCCGATAACTGATCTACAGAGAGGCATAACCACTGCTGGTCAACGCAGAAGGTCAATAATCTTGATTGCTTTGAAACTCTATTCATCTTCAGCTCCTAACCGCCCGTCGTTTCGGTAGCGATCACTTCAGCATCAACAATATCTACCGTGCTACTATTCTTCCCAAGCAGCTTGCTTAAATGTTCAATCAACACTTTTCGGTCAAACTTGGTGATCCGGTCGGTAAAACCAAGTGATTCTGCACGCTGCTTGTACTCATCCGGATCAAGTGATGATAGTGCAACGATAGGAATCTCTTTCAGCCTCGGTTGGGTTCTAACCCACTCAGCCAGCTCAAACCCATCCATCTCCGGCATCTCCAGATCTGTCAGAAGAAGGTCGGGAGTTAGTTTCTCTAGAATGTTTTTGGCCTCTACCCCATTACGTGCAGTACTTACATCAAAGCCCATGCTTTCAAGCACAGGTACCACCAGATTACGGAAGAAAATGGTGTCTTCAACAAAGAGGACATGTTTACTCTGGCTCGGACCTGTCTCCCGCTTGTCATTGAACCAGTTTGGCGCAACTGTTTTGATGATTTCAAATATATCAATAATTTCCGTCGACTTACCCTCAATGACCGCAGTTCCAAGGTAAAAAGCATTGCCTGTTTCAAGCTGGATATCTAGCTTTTGCTGAACAATATCGATAATTTTATCCACCTGGATCGAAATTCGACGCCCCTGATCCGAAATAATCAGGCATTTTTCAGTTGCCCCTGCTTCAGCAGCCTTTATACCCAGAACATTTGAAAGTCTGACTACCGGGATAATCTCACCACGATACTGCAACACCTCCCGATCTCCGGACTTTTCAATTTCTTCACACTTGAGATTCTCAATACGCTCAACCAATGCCATTGGAATAGCGAAGCGTTCCTCTCCCACACCGAAAACAAGAATGTGCTGGCTCTCCTGAGCAGTTGCCAATTCAGTCGAATCATCTCCTGTCGAGACAGGAGATGCCTCCTGAGACTGACGAAGCTCTCTGGTGAGTCCGTTACAATCCAGAATTGGCACAACCAGACCATCACCAAGAATACTGCAACCTCCGTAGACATCCAGGTGCTGAAAGTTCTTACCGAGAGGCTTCACTACAATCTCCTCAGCACCCAACACCTTGTCTACGCCAATGCCATACTGACGATCACCAATGTTCACTACGACAACTGAACTAAGTGCCTCACTCTCCTCTCTTAACTTCAGCACCTCATCAAGCCCAATCATAGGCAACAGTTCGCCACGCAGGCGATAGAATGGTTTACCAGCCAGCATCTCCAGATTCTGGCTGTCCGAATCAATAGATATCAACTCCTGCACCAACATCTGCGGGACTGCAAATCGCTGTTTGTCACACTCCACAATCATTGCAGGAATAATGGCTAGAGTAAGAGGGATACGAATAAGCAGTGTTGTACCAACACCAACCTGACTGTCGATTTCAACAGTCCCTCCCACCTTCTCAATCTGGGTACGAACGACGTCCATGCCTACGCCACGACCGGAGAGATTGCTCACCTTCTCCACAGTCGAAAGTCCTGCATGGAATATCAACTGCAAAGCGGCCTTGTCGCTCATGGTCTCATACTGCTCATCAGTGATGAGATCCATACGAAGGGCTTTATCCTTGATGCGGGCCGGATCAATTCCGCCTCCATCATCACCAATTTCTATGACAATAAAACCGCTCTCCTGACGCGCTTTCAGTGAGATAAACCCCTCTTCCGGTTTATTACGCTCACGACGAACTTCCGGGGATTCAACACCATGATCACACGAGTTACGGATAATATGGGTCATTGGGTCTTTCATAGCAGCCAAAATCGTACGGTCCAGCTCAGTCTCCTGACCTTGCATGTCTACACGAATCTTTTTACCCAGCTGTTTGCAAATATCACGCAACAGGCGCGGAACAGTGCTCCAATTGGTTGAAATCGGCTGCATACGGGTATGCAGAAGTTTATCCTGCAAACGGGATGTGATCTGACTGATACCTCGGCTGGTACGTACCAGTTCGACCGAAGTTTCATCTTCAACCAGACGTAACAGACGATTGCGGGAGAGCACAAGCTCACCCACCTGATTCATCAATTCATCTAACAGAGAAACATCAACTCTTATGCTGCCCTCTACTTTTGGTTTTTTAGCAGGTGCCTTTTGCGCTGGAAGATTCTCTTTTGGCTTCACACTCGGCAGGCTTTCAGAATTGGCCTCATCTTTGGTAACAGGCTTCTTCGAACTTCCTTTTTGTTCCGACGCGTCAACTGATTCGGCTACCACTTTGCCTTCTATTACATCTTCTTTGGCTTTTTTAGCTACCGGTTTTTTCTTCTCCGCAGGCTCATCAGAAGTTGTTTCACTCTTAGCTGCTGCCGATGCCAGCCCCAGCACTTTCAATGCTGACGCTGGTTTCAAACCCGGAATAGCCCGTAACTTTTCAAAGCCCAGCTCCAAGACTACTGCAGGCGTAACTGCTGACGCCTCTTTCAACGCTCCGACAATCTCCTCATCCATATCAGTGAGCCAATCAAGTGAAATCTCTGATTCAACCTCATCTGTCGCTGCCTCAGCTGCTGAATCTCCACCACCATCAATTAATCTTTCAGCAGCAGCCAACCGGGTACAGATAGAAGAGTGGTCAAGATCTGGCTCACTCCCATTCTCTTCGATTCCAGCCAACAGTTCCTTGATTGCATCTGTAGATTCGAGAAGCAGCGAAATTATATCGCCATCTACCTCATACTTAAGTGATCTTACCTTACCAAGAAGATTCTCGCCGGCATGAGCCACTTTTTCGAGACGGGAGAGGCCAATGAAACCACAGCTTCCCTTTACAGTATGTATGACACGGAAAATACCATCAAGAATGCCTGCATTTCCTGGATCAGCCTCCAGATCAAGGAGCTGTTCTTCAATCGTCGCTAGATTCTCATTACTTTCGGTTAAAAACTCGCTAAGCAGCTCTTCATCCATGGCGACCTCTCATTAATTCACACATCTTAAAACAACATACTGCCGACAACTTCGATCAGGTTATCCGGCTCAAATGGTTTCACCAGCCATGCAGAGACACCCGATTCATGGCCAACTCCCTTCTTATCCTCGCCCGATTCTGTTGTTAGCATAACAATAGGGGTTTCTACATAGGCAGGTATCTGCCTGATATTCTGAATCATCGTCAGGCCATCCATATTGGGCATGTTCAAATCTGTCAGGATCAAATCATAGGGTTCCGATGCAGCCTGTGCCTTAGCAAGTCCTTCGGCTCCATCCTTGGCCTCCTCGACTTGAAAATCGACGCTGGCCAGTGTTCGTTTAACCGTAATACGAACCATCGTGGAGTCTTCAACAATCAAAATTCTAGGCGCACTCATAACTCATCCTTTAAAACTAATCTCTCTTCTTCCATTACATATCGGTTGTGAACCGTATCTTTCCAGGTGGCATCACCCACTGACTTATCCTTAGTCGCCTCACTCCACTCATCAAGACAGCTTATTACATTATTCAGGCGTTGCATTACACGATCAATATTCTGCAACTCTGTCAGCGCTGCCATGACACCTTCCTCGACTTCAGTTCCAGCATCTTTCTCCAGGACTTCCGAGAGCTGAACAAGACCGTTTTCAGTACTTTCATTCAACAGCTGAACTGATCCTTCCACCTGTCTCTTCAGCACCCTGAGCAGGCGTGCATCGGCATTCTCGGGCCAAATTTCTTCCATCACTTCACCTTCCATTGCTGTTGAAATAACAGCCATTTCCTGAACTTCTTCCTGAACTTCTTCCTGAACTTCTTCCTGAACTTCTTCCTGAACTTCTTCCTGAATCTCTTCCTGAATCTCTTCCTGAGTCTCTTCCTGAGCCTCTTCCTGAATCTCTTCCTGAATCTCTTCCTGAATCTCTTCCTGAGCCTCTTCCTGAATCTCTTCCTGAGTCTCTTCCTGAGCCTCTTCCTGAGCCTCTTCATCCTCTTTAATCAATATGCCCCGACGACAGAAGAGTGTTGATGCTGTTGAAATCGGCGCTTCAAACTCATCAATCATTGAGCCTGCCAGCAGGTGCATGCGCGTAGCCGAATCACCCTTCTCAATAGGAAATACCCGATCAATGACCCTGTAGAGGCTCATTGAGCCCATCTCTTCAGCCGTTAAAGTATAGGCAATCGGTACCCAGCCACGACGAAGGCCCTCGCGATAAAGCTCTTCCCATGTAGCATCACTCTGATCCAGAAGTTTTGCTGATACCTCGCTCTCAACAAGAATCGCATCACCCAACATCAAATCTATGAAGGCAAAGGTTTTTTCTTCCTGCTTCATCGCCTCCGGATCGCCGTGTCGACGGGCAAAACTGAGCACATGACGAGCCATATAAACATCATGGAAAGCATCTGGCGAACCAACATCCACTTTCAACAACGGGTATTCCGTCTGAGTATCGATAAATGCTCGCAGATTATCCCTGCTTCTCGGCAACAACATCAGTTTGGGTGGCGTCCACCACTTCACATTAGCCTTCCGCTCTGACAGTACCCGGGCGATAGAGTGGAACCACATCTCAAGCAGTGAATCCTCACTATCATCTTCACGCTCGGTGGGATACATCATGATCACTTTACAGCCCTTCAGATGAGGAACCACATCGTTCATATCCAATCCATCCCAGCTATGCACCTCTAAGTGCGTATCACAACCTCCGGCAGTAGCAATACGCTCTCCAGAAACCTCAAATCGCTGACGATGCGCCTCAAGAGCCTCTGAATCACACGGGCAGAGTACATTGACTGTCAATTTGTGGTGTTTCTCAGCCATCTCTTCGAGCATTGCCGGCAACCCTTCATGCCAACCGATAAAGATCAGGTTCAGATCCCAGGTCTCTTGCCACTCGAAATTTTTCATCACGTTATCGCGGTGTTTTACAGCCTTCATGCCGAGCGCCGAATTCATAATGCCAGACCAAAGCCGTGGCTCCCGCCCCAAACCCACCACATCGCTGATTTCAACGACAGTCGTTGTACGGATCAAATCACCCACCAATCTGAATTCACCATCTGTTCGACGTATTGCCACCGGGTTAACACCCATTGAGAAACAATTAGTCGCCCACTCCTCCAGAGGGATCTCATGATCACCAGCCACAATACGAGGGCCATTGGAATTCGGAACAATGCGCGCAGACCATAGAACTGTGTTGATACCTGTCTCACCCTCAACAGCATCCATCATCTCCATGCCTAGATCAGGCATAAATGCGCAATGGTGCATCTGATAAAGCATACGAGCCGTAACCGAAGCAGAATTCAGCACGCGTACACCCAGGGTATCTTTATAGATGTTTTCCAGTTTTGATGAGAGGCCAGACTCTGAAAACAGTGTTGCCCCCAGCTTCAAACCCTGGGCATTGGCCTCCTGCACCAGTGCATGATGATCAACGATTGATTCCGGGTCATGATAGTCTTTATGAAACAGAAACATCTCACGGATACCGGAAAGTTTAAAGTTAGACAAAACACGCCGGCTTCCCTCTTCCGTTTTACGCATGGCCAACCAGGCACCAATACCACTGGCGTAATCATCTCGAGGTTCACCAAAATGTATCCATGCCGAATAGTAGGAACGCCGCATCCTCGAACACATCTGTCCGAACACACTCATGATAGGTGCAGCCTTATCATTATCTCCGGAAAAAAGCAGCTGGACACGTGGCGAAAGCGGGCTGTTAGTTAACTCTCCTAACAACAATCTCATCACATTCGCACCTAAGCCAACAAGCAAGGCAAAGAAAAACACACCTGTCATGGCGATGATCATTGTTAATCCAGTAAGCCACAAAGAGAAAGACTGTTTTGGTGTCGTGCCTGGATCCAGCAACCAGATAAACGCATGAAGCACAATTTGAGTTAAATTATAATCTTCTGCGTCAATCACACCATTATGAGTTAAATCCATTTCCGGATAGACGAAAATGAGCATTGCCCCCGAAAAAGAGACAAGAACAAACAGCATAGTGACTAACATGCCCGATTCCTTGCGAACCTCTGGCATACGTGCCACTTGGCGTGCTGCCATAAAAAGACTGCCGAGAGGATTCATCATGACGAGGATTCGGAATGCACGTAGCATCACCAGTTCCATCGGTAAAAAGGGAATCAAACCGAACACCGCCACTGTCGACACCAGATCCACGACCATAAACCCAGACTCAGCTATGCGGCGCCGTCCCTTCGGCAGCACCTTAAAAATAGCAACCCCTCGAGAGCCCAGTTCCACAAGAAGAGCGACGCCCGCATAAATCGCCATATTTTCAAAACCGAGGGCAAGTGCGCTAACAACAAGCGTCAGAATCGAAAACGGAAGCGAATAGATCATTGTCTCATAGGTGAGAAAGCTAAATACGCGAAGCATACGAAGCATGTACATGCCACGCAGCAAGCGGACTAAGCGAAAATAGATCGCATGCTCAAAAGGCCCAACCAGTGGTACCACAAGCACAGAAATCATTCCTATCGTAGCCAGCGCATCACAACAGATGAAAATGATTTCGTGACGATCCCGCCAGCCAAGCTCTCGCTGCAACCAGAGTCGTAGCGCAAGCTCAACAGTGAAAAAAAGTGCCAACGGAGCCATGATAAGCCAGTAGCGTTCGAAAGCACAAAGTGCCAATGCTGTGATAATGACCAGAGCATAACGCGGATGTGAAAAAACGCGCTCGGCAAGGAACATCCACTCCCTGCGCGAACGGCCAGTCGGCTCCGAGCTTTTTTCAACAGGAGACCCCTGCTCAACTGACGGTAGACTCACTGACAACTCCGCATGATACTGACTAATCTCACTTGCAACAGTGTAACCCTTTCAGGCCGCTGCCTGCTGGGCTCCTTTGGATTCAGTATCCTCATCACGAAGATCAGTTAAGAATCCATCAACCTCACTGGTCAGCAGCTCAATGACGCCTTCCAGATCATCCGATGCTGAACTGAGCTCACTGGCCGATTTACCAGTCTCCTCCACTGCAATAGCCACATCACCGATACTGGTCGTCACATCCTGAACACTCTGGTTCGCGTGCTGAATGCTGGATGAGATCTCCTGCGCGGCCTGCGCCTGCTGATCAGCAGAAACACTGATATTACTGTTAATCTCATTGATCCGTCGGATAATTTCACTGATTTCCTGGATTGTCTTGGTGGCATTTCCACTCTCTGCCTGGATCTCGTTCACCTGCTTGGAGATTCGATCTGTTGCCTTGGCCGTTTCGGCTGCCAGCTCCTTCACCTCATCAGCAACAACTGCGAAACCACGGCCAGCTTCACCTGCTCGAGCAGCCTCAATACTTGCATTAAGTGCTAAAAGGTTGGTCTGTTCGGCAATATCACTGATCACCTGAATCACTGAGCCAATCTCCTGAGATTCCTGACCAAGACGCGTTACCGTCTCGGTTGTCTCATCAGCCTGCTTAACAGCCTCTTCAGTCACCTGTGCAGCCTCAACAACCTGACGACTTACTTCAGCAATAGAAGCAGTTAACTCCTCGGTTGCTGCTGCAACGGTTCCTACATTCTCCGATGCCTGTTGTGAACCTGTTACCACATTACTTGCCTGTGATGAAGATTCGGTTGCCATCGCTGCCAGCGAGTCGGACGTGTCATCCACTTGCCGGGAAAGTTTCTGCAGGTCACCGGAAATCTTACCGATACTTGTTTCGAACAGTCCGGTACGCTCCTGATCCTTCAAAGCCTTCCGATTAAAAACAGCCATCCGTTCTAAGGCATCGTTCACAATATTACCAACTCGCTTCATATCAGCATAAAGGCCACGATTGTCGATACGCCGATCCATATCACCCTCTGCCATTCCACCAACAGAAGCTTGAACCTCACGCAGAAAGGTCTCAACGCGGTCGCCGGTATTGTTGAGCTCCCAACTGATACGGGCAATCTGACCCGTCCCCTGAATATTGGTAATTCGGGCACCCATCCGCCCTTTCGACCAATCCTCAAGCGTGTCACTTATCTTACCCAGTCGTGAGTCCAATGAATTAACTGTAAATTTATATGCCGCAAAGGCGATCAGTGGAACTGTAGCCGCAACCCCCCAGCTTACCATATCAGACTCAATATAATGGCTAATAGCCACCGCTATCACAGCCATAACTGCAAGGATTAAATAACCGGTCATGACCATCGCTTCTACCGTCATTGACCCCATTATTCTTGCAAAAAAGCCAAGCTTGTTTTTCTTTTCAGATTTCCTAGCCATTACCTGCGCCCTCCACGTTGTGCATTCATTTCACGGTATAGTGCTTCAGCATCAGAAATTTGCTGCGCTGTCGCTTTACGGCGCGCTGACATATAACCGATAATTCTTCCGGAGCCGGCATCGAAATCAGGGGTCACCGTGGCATCTACCCAATAGTAGTCACCATTTTTACAACGATTTTTCACAATGCCATGCCACTCTTTACCCTCTCGGACAGTATCCCAGAGATCCTGAAACGCTTCCGGCGGCATGTCGGGGTGACGTACCATATTATGGTTATTACCAAGAAGTTCATTCTCCTCAAAACCTGCAAGACGCATAAAGACCTCATTACAGTAAGTAATAATGCCTTTGGTATTGGTCTTGGAGATCAACAGATCATCATCTGTATAGGTCACCTCATGATTGGTGACCGGTTCATTGATACGCATAAGCATCCTCCACTAAAGAGTTGTAAATTTAATCGATTTAATCAGAACAAGTATAAAGTGCTTTAAGTCATTCAAAAATGAGCAATAATCATGCCAAATAGTTATTACAATAATTCCTTCTGATTTATACACTGCTCCAAATTGACTTATCGACGGGTAAAGCAATAACATTAATTGCTACACCTATGTGCAAAAGTTAATTGTTGTGCTCCCCTCGCATGTAATCAATGGTGTTTAGATGAACCAGCAAGAGCTAAAGCCATGTGATGCATTCAAAATCTCAGATAGTTATTGTTAATCTGGATTTTTTTGATCACAGAAGCAGGCAATTAATTGTTAAACTTGAATATTCATCAATTAGACAGTAGCCATTAGTAGATATGCTATATTTAGCTTGAGATCTTAAACCAATGAAGCTGGAGATTACCTGATGCAGAAAACAAAAGAGTCCCGCGAATTTACCCGGCTTTCAATTCCTGTAAAAATCGAAGTCAGTAGCCACGGCAGTGAGCCCATTGCTGCAACAGCAATCAATGTTTCGATGAATGGCGTCTTGCTACAGTCGGATAAGAAGCTGACAACTGATACCCAATGTGAAGTCCACATTATTTTAGGCGAGCAGGATCCACTGGTCATTGTTTGCCATGGGAAAGTGTTCCGTTCTGATCAGGATGGAGTTGCGATTGGTTTTACGGAAATGGACTTAAACGGATTCTCCCATATGAAAAACCTGCTCCTATATAATGCGCCCGATGTAAATCAATTGGATAAAGAGTTCTCCAAACATACAGGGCTACATCCCAAATAAACTGACCATCACACTTCAGGGCTCTCCCATACACGCTGAGACCTACACCCTCTCACGTTCACCTAAATGCAGAGGAAAACTGCAAGCATCTGAAACCTTCCACTTTCTTACACTTATTTAGTCTAGAATAGAAATATGGCACTACAGGTTGATCTGCTCATGCAAGCGATGGCCGCTCTTGGGATCGGGCTACTGATAGGCCTTGAACGCGAATACAGTCAACGAAAAGTCAGAGGAAGGCCGCCGCAGAGCGAGGCTGCAGGCATTCGCACATTCGCTCTGGTTTCCCTGACAGGCAATCTTCTGACCTGGTTACCTGAGTCCCTCAGGCTCTGGGCCGTAGCTCTGGGGTTTGTATTCACAGCTTTGATCGCTCTGATCTCATACCATCGAACCAGTAGTGGCAAAGAAGCTGACAAAGGAACCACTTCAGAGATCGTTATTGTAGTCACCTACCTGCTCGGTTGCCTGACAGGATTCGGTTACCTACTACCTGCCACCATTGTGGCTGTTGTGGTGTTTTCACTTCTCCACTTCAAACAGGTGCTCCACCACTTTTCACACTCACTCTCCAAAGATGATATTCGCCAGACAGTTCAATTTCTTGTTGTTGCAGTGGTTGTGCTGCCGATCCTTCCTAATCAGGCCTTCGGACCGTACGAATCACTCAATCCACAGCATATCTGGCTCATGATTGTACTAATTTCAGGTATCGGCTTTGCATCGTATGCATCCATCAAACTGATTGGAGATCGGGCAGGCCTTGGCGTTACAGGCATTTTAGGCGGGCTCACTTCAAGTACAGCTGTAACTCTGGCCATGTCACGCCTGAGCAGCAGTAACCCAAAACTGCAAAACTCATGTACTCTCGCTACAATTCTGGCCTGTAGCACGATGTTTCCCAGAACCGTTGCCCTGACCATGCTGTTTAATATTAAAGTAACAATTCAACTTCTGCTGCCGGTTGCAACCATCCTGCTATTCAACGCTGTAACCGTTTATTTATTATGGAAGAAGTCGGCCGCATTAAGGCTGGATCCCATCTACCAGCCAGCCACCAACCCCCTCTCATTTCAAACAGCTTTAGTATTTGGACTCTTCTATGCTGTAGTCATCCTTTTTGTCCACATGGCCCAGGAAAACTTCGGTGATGCAGGCTTAATGGCCGTAGCAGGTCTCTCGGGCTTAAGCGATATCGACCCTGTCACTCTCTCATTGAGTGAAATCAGCGGAACCACACTCTCTGCCACACTTGCAGCTAAAGGTATCCTTCTGGCAGCAGCCTCCAACTCTCTTGTGAAGCTTATTTTAGGGCTATCACTCTCACCGGCTTCTGCACGAGTCTGGCTACTGGCAGGGCTCATGCCCATGGTGCTACTCAGCACTCTATTCATTACAATCATCTGATTAATTCATCAGAACTCCTCAGACACCGAAAAGTCAGATATTCAAAACACTTATATTGATGAGATCCAATAAGTCACAGCCGAGATAGATGCTGCAACTGGAAGAGTGAGAATCCAGGCAAACACAATACTCCTTACAATAGACCAATTGGTTTCACCGTTGATAGTTCCAATACCGAAGATTGAACCACATGAAACGTGCGTGGTTGAAACTGGCACGCCCCATTTGGATGCAAACAGCACCATAACACTTGTTATCAGGTTTGCCGCAAGCCCCTGCCCATGATTGATAGAGGTAATATCTTCAGACATGGTTTTAGCAATTTTTTGAGACTGAAAGATGCCACCTAAAGCCATAGCAATGGCAGCCATAAACGTAACCCACTGCAACTCCAGTGCGCCTGCAGCCATGGCAACGCCTACAATCTTGGGGGTATCATGAAGACCGCGTGCGAAACTGACAGCGGCTGCACTGGCAACATGCATGCCATCAACCATACGTTGAATTGAGAGGCCCAACATATTTCCTTGATATAGATCAATAGCTTTTACATCACAACTCTCTTTGTCATCAATCACGACATCCAAAGTTGATAGCATTAAAGAGGGACTCATTCCTTCAGGCACAGCAACATTCAATCGTCTCTCTCCGATACAGAGACAGCTCTCTTTGCCAATCATGAACCTCTTTCGAGTGTTGGTTAGAATAAGATAGAGAAGAGCGGCAACAATCACTGCAATGAGTGGACTCAGGGCAAGCGGAATAATATAGGTGCTCCCCAGATTAGCGAGATTCAGTTCACTACCTGATGCAATAACACCTCCACCGACAAGCCCACCAATCAGGCTATGCGTGGTTGATATAGGAATACCAAACTTGGCAGTGAAAAACACGGTGAGGGCGGCTCCAGCCATCACGGAAAGCATAAATTCTGGAGCTGCAATCAGATTGTCGGGGACCAGCCCTTTACCACTGAATACTCTAGCCAGTTCTGTTGCGAAAAATGCAGCAGTAAGTGACCCGGCCAGTGTGGTGAGAGTCGCAAGGATAAGAGAGTTTCTATGACTGAGTGTACTGCTCCCTAAAATTGTGGCGACACCTTTGAAATTATCGTTAGCGCCATTGGCATAAGCCAGAAAGATCATGCTGGCAAAAATAAGAAGTATCCATTCCATACTAAACTCTCCTCCTCAAACTGTCTGAAAAGAACTAAGTCGGAAGGGTGTTTGCATTCTTACAGTGAACATCTTTATTAACCCATAGCGGATATTTAAGCTGCCCCCTTTATTAACATAATATGCACACCTGTTTTATGGGCTATACTAATGGCATGTTTCATGTTGTTGATGATACGGATTTTATTTGTGAAGTTGTTACGGCGATGCTTAAACACCTGGGCCATGATACAATGTCTTTTAGCTGCCCTAAGGATTATATTAGTCTTGTTAACAGCCCTGATTTCATAACTCCTGTTGCAGTGTTTACAGATGTAGAGATGCCAGAAATGAATGGTTACGAAATGATGAATGCTGTATCTAAACTTAAGCCAGACTTGAAATTTGTTGTTATGACAGGAGAACCTAAAATCAGATCAGAGCACGTTAATATGGCGTGCATGTATCTAAGCAAGCCCTTTAAATCAAAGGATTTCATTAGGGTAGTGGATAATTTGCTCAGATGTGACATTCACGCTCCATCTGATGAGTATGGATGTGCTGGTATTGATAACCGTGAAATATTTCCTATTACAAACTGGTCCTGTCCACACAAGTGTAGTGACTGTTCATAATCGAGCACCTCCTCCTTAGGCCAGAAAAAGATACCGCAGTCTGACAAAAAGTCAGTTTGTGGCCGGTTTACTCCCTGACGCGCCACTCTGACAATAACGATCCATAAACATCATGATGGTCAATGCGATAACAAACACCAGTAGCTGCATAGCACTTGGATTGTCATCATAACCAATCAGAACATGCAGCAGTTCACCGACCATACTCTCCTGAGAAAGCCACGCAGAGCTGTTCCACATCGATTCAATGATCGGAGGCAACATATCAATTACGATCAGGTTCCACGCGGCCTGTGAGGCCATACCTGCGGCAAGAAGCATCAGTAACCATCCCGTGATCTCAAAAAGATGTTTCACAGGTATATAAATCAGCCCTCTGTAAACCAGATACCCAACGATTACTCCCATGACCATTCCTGCCAAACCGCCCGTAAACAGGCTGGTTGCTTCTATGCCTGACTGAGCAAACCCAAACAGGAAGAACACCGCTTCCGAGCCCTCCCGCATCACAGCCGAAAACGCGATCAGCAGAAGTGCGGTATAGGGCAGCGAACCTTCAATGACTGATTGTCCAACCGATTTCATCTTTAAAGCCATTTCACGGCCATGCTGACGCATCCAGATCACTGTCCAGCCAATCATCACGGATGCCAGCAACAGTACAATCGCATTAAACAGAAACTCACCATCGCCCTGCATGGCATTTTCAAGCTCCTCCATTAGTAGTGCTACTATCACAGCTCCCAGCAACCCGATCACTGCCCCTGCAGCAATCCAGCGTCGAGTTTTTATATCGCCCTCTGTAGCAGCCAGAAGAACACCCAACACTAACGCCATCTCCAGCATCTCTCGAAACACAATAACAAACGATGAAATCATGATCCGCACTCTCTGCAAAGACCGTAGATCATTAGCTCATGACCGGTCATCTTGAAGCCCTTTGAGGTAGCCACACGTTCCTGAAGCTCTTCAATTTTCGGCTGCATAAACTCTTCAACAGCCCCGCAGTCTGTACAGAGAAGATGATCATGGTGCTGTTTATCTGCACGTTCATAACGTCTGCGGCCTCCAAACTGAATGGAACTGATCAACCCGGCCTCATCCAGTGCTGCAAGCCCGCGGTAGATGGTTGCAATACCAATTGCCTTGCCCGATCCGGCCAGCGCATGTGCCAGCTCTTCTGCATCCCAGTGGATATTGGATGCATTTATAAAATTAAGAATGGTCTCCCTATGCGCTGTTAACTTTAACATGCTGGTAATGATAATCGTTATCATTACATAACGCAAGCAAGACTGATATCACTTCACAGATTAAACATTTAAATTGGGGGAAATTACGGTTTAGAAGTGGCGTCAGCTAAAACAGCTTCGGCAGTGGTCGTTGCATCACCTTCGGCCTGAACCCTGGCATGTACCTCTTCACGGTTAACCGAGACCTCACGCGGTGCATCAACACCAATCCGAACCTGACCACCTTTAACGCCCAGAACACGAATCTGAATATTTTCTCCAATGGTGATGGTCTCACCGGATTTTCTAGTAAGTATTAGCATGGTTTATCCTCAGCTATTAGATAGACCTAAAAAAGACAATGCGCAAGTTACGTTAGGAATTCGACTGGTTCAATCCAAACGCAGCGTGTAGCGATTGAACAGCCTGATCCACATGATTTTCATCTACCACAACGGTCACCTTAATTTCACTGGTGGTGATCATCTGGATATTGATTTCCTCTCTTGCCAACACATCAAACATATCTTTTGCAACACCGGCATGAGAACGCATGCCCACACCGATAATAGAGACTTTGGCCACCGTATCATCACCCATTACATTGCGGGCCTGCATTTTATCGCATGACTCCTTCAACAGAGTCATGGTAGAAGTATAATCGGCTCGTGGCACAGTAAAGGTGATATCAGTGTGGCCCTGCTCGCTCACATTCTGAACGATCACATCAACGTTGATGCCGGCATCTGCAACAGGCCCAAACACATTGGCTGCAATACCTGGGTGATCCGGAATCCCCTGAATAGTTACTTTCGCTTCATCACGATTGTAAGCTACGCCTGTAATTGCTGCTCGTTCCATAGTCTCATCCTCTTCCATGACAAAAGTGCCACTCACCAGATTAAAGCTGGAGCGCAAATGGATTGGCATATTGAATCGCATGGCCAGCTCCACACTTCGAGTCTGCAACACCTTTGCACCCAGTGATGCAAATTCCAGCATCTCTTCATAACTGATACGATCAATCTTCGACGCATCAGGCACAATTCTCGGGTCTGTAGTGTAAACCCCATCTACATCAGTATAGATTTCACAACGGTCCGCTTCCAGAGCAATAGCCAGTGCAACCGCAGAAGTGTCAGACCCTCCACGACCCAGCGTAGTGATATTCCCATCTTCATCCACACCCTGGAATCCGGCCACAACCGGAACTTCCCCTTTCTCCATATACTGGATCAGGTGGTGCGCTTCAACATTGCAGATTCGGGCTCGGGAATAATTACCACTGGTCAAAAAACCGGCCTGAGCTCCATTAAATGAGTAAGCCTTAATCCCACGGGTATGTAGCTCAATTGACAACAGTGAAGCAGTCACCTGCTCACCAGTCGCTACCAGTGCATCAAGTTCTCGAGGACTTGCAGATGTATTCATCTCCTGTGCCATGCTGATCAATCGGTTGGTCTCTCCGCTCATGGCAGACACAACAACGGCAACTTCATCGCCTGCTTTCAAAGAGGCTTCAACTATATCGGCTGTATTTCGAATACGATCCAGACTGCCTACTGAGGTTCCGCCATACTTATGTACAACACGCATCAGTTTTCAGACTCTCTATGCATGGTGGCAATCCCCACCTTACCCATGCCAAGCCCTCTGATAGTATCAAGAATGTAGACAACCCGGCGATGACGGGCATCAGCATCTGCACGCAATACAACCCGCATATTTGGATCACCTTTACTAATATTCAAAATGCGGCGACGCAGGTCACCATCCTGAATCGGTTCATCCTGAACATAGAGTTGCCCACTGCCATCAACACTGATTACAACTTCTTGCTGCTCGGTCTGTTGTGCCTTGGACTGACTCGGCGGAAGCTCCAACTTCAGTGTGCTGGCCACCTTAAAGCTGGTAGAGACCATAAAAAAGATCAGCATCAGAAAAACAACGTCCACCAGTGGCGTTATATCCACCAGATAGTCAGTCTTTTTCCGTTCGCGAAGTTTCATTCACGTTCGCCTTTCAACATCTCAACAAAACGAAGCGCATGTTGCTCAATCTCAATCACAAAATCATTTACCCGGGATTCAAAAACACGGTAAGCCACCAGGGCAGGAATCGCAACAGAGAGACCTGCGGCAGTGGTGTTCAGTGCTTTAGAGATACCACCGGCAAGAATATCCGCTTTGCCTACACCCTCAATAGAGATCACCTGAAACACTTCGATCATACCAATCACTGTGCCCAAAAGCCCCAAGAGAGGAGAAACAGCGGCAACCACACCCAGAATACCAATATATCGCTCCAGGTGAGCGACTTCCTGACGACCAACTTCTTCAAGAATCTCTTTCATCACGGCACGTTTTACACCGCGGTTATCCAGTGCAACCCACAGAATTCGACTCATAGCCGTATTATTATCACTGCACATCTTCACAGCTGAATCAACATTTCCGGAGCGGACTGACTCTTCGATCTTTTCAATTTCATATTCTGGCAGAACAACAGAGCGGCGAAGGCTCCAGCTACGCTCAAAGATAATGGTCAATGCCAGAATAGAAGATGCCAGCAGGACATACATCACCATGCCACCCTGAACGATAAACTCGTACACTACTCACCTCCGAAAAAAAGATGCCGGGATTATAGGGCGCTACGCCACCACTGCAATGCAGTATCTCGTTTTCCCATCATTTTGGGTCGAAACTGTTCAATCTTCCTCTCCTCTCCAAAGCGAACAGAGACGGCTCCATATTTTGTATCCAGTAATGTTGCACCTGAATTTTCGTATCGGTCTACGATTTCCCGACGCGGAAACCGGTAGCGGTTTTTCCAACCACTCTGGACAATAGCAATGTCAGGGCGAAGCGCCTGCACCCATGCAGAATGACTTGATGTTCGGCTACCATGATGGGGAACAAGCACCACATTGTGATGATCAAGGTCATTCTTCACCATCCTCAGTTCCCCCTCACGTTCAACATCTGCTGGAAAAAGCAGGCGCTCGCCTGCTGGCAGCTTTACGGAGATAACAAGAGAAGCATTGTTGTGTTTGTAGGAAGAATATCCTTTTGGTGGCCATAGCACCTTCACATCAACATCTCCAAACCTAATAACATCACCCAGCTTCAGCCACCTAACCATCCCCCCTTGCTCCTCAACACGATGGGCTGCTTTCTCCAGAGGCCTGTAATTACGATTATCAGGAAGATCTGCAATCCACAACTCCCCAACACTGCGAAGTTGATCAAGTAATCGATTGATACCACCTGCATGATCGGATTGAGCATGGGATACAAGCACCACGTCGGCATGTACCAACCCCTGACTTCTTAAGCCGGAAGCTACGATGGTTCCACCATTAAATCGGCTGCCATACCTGCCTGGCGAGTCAATAACCAACACCCAGCCATCTGGTGTTGCCAATGTTGATGCAGCACCCTGACCAACGTCCCATACTGTCAGGATTGGAACATTTGCAGGGCGTTCAGGAATAACCATCACCAGATATATCGACACGGTTAAGACAATTGATAACAATGCCTTTCGGTGATAGTTCCGTAATAGTAATAACAGTGAACAGATGATCCCAACTGCGTAAATAAACGTGGCATATTTCGGAACTTCAGGAATCCAGAGATTTCCGGCAGGCCATGTTTTCAAAAGCATCAAAAAACTATTTCCTGCTGTAACGCCTTTGGCAGCCCATGAAAAAACTGTTGTAGCAATATCAACCGCATTTAAAAGTGCCAGCATTTCACCTATAATTGAGAGGGGAAGAACATAGAAACCATAAAGCGGCACCAGCACCATATTGGCAAGAAGAGTGTAAGTTGGAATCCTGCCAAACAGATCCGCAATAATGGGTAGGGTAGCCAATGTTGCCACCACGCTGACCCAGAATAGTCTTGTCATCCATTTTTGAATTTTTTCCCCCATGGAAAATTCTGGCTCATTGATAAAGCGACCAGCCCAGATAAGAAGAGCGGTAACTGCCGAAAAAGAGAGCCAGAGTGAAATTGAAACAATAGCTGCAGGATCAATAAACAGAATAAGAAGGAGTGCAGCTACCATTGTGTTCAACGGTTCTGACCGGTCTCTTAACCACCATGCCAACAGAGCTGCTCCCATCATAAGCAGCGCACGTTGCGCCGTGATAGGCCAACCTGCGACCGATGCATATCCAACAGCTATCAATACTCCAGCCGTCATAGCCATTTTTCGTACTGGCCATGCCACAATCCACGACTCCCGACGTGTTATCAACCACCAGAATATGATAAATCCCCAACCTGACACCATGCTTACATGCAGTCCTGAGATTGCCAGAAGATGAGAGGTTCCAGAGGCCGCAAAGGCCTCATGCTCTTCAATCGTCACACTACTCCGATCAGCCAGAAGCAGTGCCTTTAAAACACCCGGTGATTGACCGGAGACAGATGAAATCGCCTCACTGATCCGTGCTCTGCCCCAATCCAAAGGAGAATTCCCCTTCTCTAAAATCTCAAGCCCTCTTCCACTGCCAATCAGTGTAATATGTCTGTCAAAACAATATGTTCGATAATCAAAAGCATTAGGATTTAGCTTGTTACGAGGAAGGTGAAGCTTGAGGTTAATCCCGACCCTATCACCCGTTCGAGCGTTGGATTCGCGATCTTTTCCATAAAGATATGCGTCAATCTTTCCAGCGAGCTGTTCACCATCCACACGTTGAACATCGGTGATTCTTAAACGAACAGAAGATGGTGACCTTTCCAGCTTTTCAACAATCGCGGAAACCTGCTGACTTCCATTCAGCCAGCTCTCATCCACGCTAACAGTTTTGGCATCCCATAAAAGCATCAAAAGACCCCAGACAAGGCCAGCAAGCAGTGAGAAAATAAGAACCCGTCTAAACTTGAGAAAAAACAGCAACAGGCTGGTTAGCATTATGAGAGCGGCTGCAAATTCAAGGGGAATGGATTCTACTCTGGCAACGGCTAAGCCTGCCAGCCACCCCGTCGTTGGGGCCAGCAGAGGCAGTCGATCAACTATCGACTGGTAATTATTTCGGGTAGATAATTCTGCCTCTGATCATTTGGTCTTCCCCCATCTTTCGTCGCTGAATATCATCCAGACGCAATGCCCTATCTACTTGATCAACACCGGAACCATGCCAGAGATCAACAGCCTGATGACCACCAATCAAAATAGGCGCCTGATAGAGTACAAGCTCATCAGTCAACTGTGCCTCAAAAAAGGAGGCATGAAGCTTTCCACCACCCTCCAGCAACACCTGGAGGCAGCCATCCTGTGCGAGATGCTTTAAAATTGAGATCAGATTTGGGGCCCTGCCCACCTGAACACCGGCATCACGCCACTTTGCAGTGTCATCATTGAGAGTCCGGACATAGAGGCGAGTAGGCGCTGCGCCATCGAGCAACTTGCAATCAGGAAAGAAAGGTGGTGTTTTCATCCCAATCACCACACGCATTGGCGGATCACCTTTCACCTTGGCATCACGTACCGTCAGGGAGGGATTATCATGCAGCAGTGTTCCACTACCGATCATAATAGCATCGGATTCCGCTCTTAATCCATGTGCATGCTTTCGTGACTGCTCACCGCTGATCCACTGTGAATGATGCTTATGTGTCGCCAGCTTACCGTCCAGAGATATCGCCCCTTTGGCTGTGATATAGGGTCTGCCGGTTTTTTGATAGTGAAAGAATGGTTCATTCAATTGATCCGCATCTGATTTAAGTATGCCGCCGGTAACATCAACATTCTGGGCCTCCAGAAGCCTGCCGCCGCCAGCCATTTTCGGGTTCGGGTCGGAAGAAGCATACACCACGCGCCATATTCCAGCCCGGAGAATGGCATCGGTGCAGGGAGGGGTCTTCCCCGTTGATGAGCACGGCTCCAGCGATACATAAATTGTACCGCCTCGGGCCTTGTTTCCTGCCTTCTCAATTGCATTAATCTCAGCATGGGGTTCGCCGGCACGCTGGTGCCACCCCTCTCCAACAACCACACCATTTTTAACCACCACAGCACCCACACGCGGGTTGGGATGGGTTGTCCCCATTCCTTTCCTGGCAAGCTGAATAGCCCGCTTCATCCATCGCTCGTCCTGCTTCAGTTGATTCTCTTCCACCATCGTTTGAGCATGGCAAGCTTGTTAAAACAAATCAAGAGCGTTTGTTTGACACGGCTTCAGGCTTCTACCCTTTGCCTCACACGTATTTCAAAACACGGTTTCGAAATACTCACTAAAGCCTCCCATCCATGGGAGGAGAAAAAAGAGCGGCAACGTGCACTGCACGTCATCTTTTCATAGGGTGTCGGTATGTTGATGATCATCTCCCCTGCTAAAACGCTTGATTACGAGTCGAGCTCTCCAACAACGGAATTCACCATGCCTGAGTTACTTGATGAATCGCGGCAACTAATCAATCTGATGAAGCAAAAAGATAGCTTTGAGATTGCCGAACTGATGAAAATCAGCATGAAACTTGCAGACCTTAACACGCTTCGCTTCCGTAATTGGCATACACCCTTCACTCCTGAAAATGCCAAGCAGGCACTGTTTGCTTTCAAAGGTGACGTATATACAGGGCTGGATGCGATGACACTAACACCAACTGCTGTCGAGTTTACCCAGAATCATCTACGCACTCTTTCGGGACTCTACGGCCTGCTACGCCCGCTAGACCTGATGCAGGCCTATCGCCTGGAGATGGGTACGCGATTAACCAATGAACGTGGAAAAAATCTCTATGACTTCTGGGGTTCTATCATCACTGATCAACTCAACAGGGCTATTCATGCACAGGGTGACAACATCCTGATCAATCTTGCCTCCAATGAGTATTTTAAGGCCATAAAGCCAAGGCTATTGAATGCCAGAATCATTACGCCTCAGTTTAAAGAGAAGCGTGGAAACAGCTACAAAATCATCAGCTTCTCTGCCAAAAAAGCGCGTGGCCTGATGAGCCGTTATATTATTGACAATCGAATCATTGAACCGGAAGCAATCAAGACATTTGATTTGGAAGAGTACAGCTATAACTCGGAGCTCTCTGAAGGAGATCAGTGGGTATTTAGCCGTTAACGGGTAACCAAAATCAGGCTTTGTGCTTTTTACAGCGTGCTGCATGCGGGCAGCTCCACCGATCAAGTGCAAAGACGCTTTGGACACCGCTGGAGTTGCATTCATATTGCTTGGGATCCGGGCCATTTTTAAGACAACTGGCAAAGGTTCTGATTATCTTTTCAAGTGACTCCATCGTCATTGGCTTTTCAAGATATACACAGGATTGATCCCTGCTCTCACCGCCACTCTTTGGATATGCGGATATCACAGCACTACGGATAGATGGGTAAAGCTCCCTCACCTTCTTCAGCATTTCAAATCCATCAATCATCGGCATCTGTACATCGGATAGAATCGCAAGTGGAGGAGTGAAGACTGGGCTCTTTACATACTCAAGATATTCGACTGAGGAGCTAAATCCCTTTGCCTCATAACCAACATCCTCAATAAAAGAGATTAAAAACTCTAATAGAGGTTCATTGTCATCAACAACATGAAACATAAAACCACCTTAGATTAATTTTACTCCTACTTTAGGAAAATAAAAACCACATATTTATCTTGGATATTTTGAGTGAACCTCTCTGTTTTGATCATTGCATAACAACACGCTTTTTCTTCTCAGTAGATAAGGTTAAGTTACGCTCTTCAGTTACCGTTCTAACTTGCTGAAATGAGGGAGACGACTATGTCCGATGTTCAACTTTTGATTCCAAAAAAAGATCGCCCTGTCTGGCCGCAGGATGCTGAAGTATTGCCGATTGAACCCTCAGAGATGGTAGACTTACCACTGCTTGGCTGGGTGGCTGCAGGTCAGCCCATTGAGATGTTTGAGAATCGTGAAAGTGTCTCCGTACCCGCCAACATGGTACGAAAAGATTGTTACGCACTGCGGGTACGTGGCGACTCGATGATTGATGATAACATCGAAGATGGCGACATCATTGTTGTTGAGAAGCGTGCATCGGCTGAAAACGGGCAATCAGTTGTCGCCATGATTAATGGCGAAAGCGTTACACTGAAAAAATTCTATATTGAAAAAGATGGTATTCGTCTTCAACCAGCCAATCGGACTCTCTCTCCAATTCACCTGAAAAATGAGGAGATTCAGATTCTTGGCATTGTCATGGGTGTTATCAGAACCCCTGAAAAGACTGTCTAAACGACCTCAACCCTGGAGATTTCATGCCTCACCTAGTGCTCATTGACGGGCCCAATTATGTATTTCGCGCATTTCACGCGGTTCGTCACCTCACCAATAGTAGAGGTGAACCGACCAATGCAGTGTTTGGTTATGTACAAATGCTTAAGAGCATTCTGGGGCGACTCGCCCCGACCCATGTGGCTGTCGCATTTGACCCCAAAGGTGGAAGTTTCAGAAACGATATCTATTCAGACTACAAAGCACATCGACCACCTATGCCGGAGGATCTTGCCATCCAGTGGCCTAAAGCACTGGAGATCACCAAGGCATTTAACCTGCCACTGATCTGTATTGAGAATTATGAGGCTGATGACGTTATCGCAACGCTTGCAAAGCAAGCAGAGGCAGAGGGTTGGGATGTTACAATTGTATCAACCGACAAAGATCTGATGCAACTGGTCAATGAACGTATCCATATGCTTGATACCATGAAAGACATTGAGTATGACCCGGATACAGTGAAGGCTAAATGGGGTGTTTCACCAACTCGTATTCATGATCTTCTCGCACTGGCTGGCGACTCTGCCGATAATATCCCGGGCGTGCCCGGTATCGGGCCAAAGACCGCAGTTCAGCTTCTTGAGGCATATGGTGACCTGGAAGGTGTGCTCTCACGTGCATCGGAGGTCAAACAGAATAAACGACGTCAAAACCTGATCGAATTTGCTGAAGATGCCCGCCTCTCTTACAGGCTTGTAGCACTTGACCATGAAGTGGCCGTTGGTTACAAACTCGATGAACTTGTCACCCAGCCAGCTAACCGAAACAAACTCGCTCTGCTTTTTAAAGATCTGGAGTTTAAACGCTTGGCTGAAGAGTATGAAAGCGAAGGTGGCAGTTTTGAACTTACGTCTCAGGAGAGAAAAGCTCCATCTAAAATTGCCGAAAAGCCACAAGAGCCTGTGGAGAGAGTCGAGTGCATCAATCGACTTGTTGATGATGAAAAAACCATGAAAGAGCTTCTGGATGCCCTGAACAACGCAAAGTTAATCGCACTGGATACTGAAACAACGTCACTCAATACCCATGATGCAGAGATTGTCGGGCTCTCTTTTGCCATCAAACCGAGTGAAGGGTGGTATCTACCCATCGGGCATCGCGCCAGAGACCTGCTGGATAGCGCTCCGAAACAACTGCCTGCCAACATGGTGCTCAAGGCTTTAAAGCCCCTTCTGGAAGATGCCAGCAAGCTGAAATGTGGGCACAATCTGAAATACGACAGACAGGTTCTTAAACGAGCAGGTATCGAACTTGCCGGCATATCTGCCGACTCAATGCTGCTCGCCTACTGCCTCTACCCGGCCAAGTATCCACCCAAAATGGATTCCGTAGCTGAGGATTATCTTGGTCATCGCTGCATCTCTTATGAAGAAGTTGCCGGCAAAGGAGCCAAGCAGATTAACTTTGCACATGTCTCAATTGAGGCTGCCCTCCCCTACGCGGCTGAAGATGCGGTGGTCTCGCTAAGACTTACCGAACTGTTAAAAGAACGCCTTCAAGATGAGAAACGTCTGAAGCGACATGATGAGATTGAACTCCCTCTCTCATATGTACTCGCAGATATGGAGTGGAACGGTACCAAGATCGACAAACCGATGCTGACCAGACTCTCTGATCAGTTTGGCCGCCGAATCACCGAACTGGAAACAGAAATCCATACCGCGGCAGGTTACGAGTTTAACATCCAGTCTCCCAAGCAGCTTGGAGAGCTGCTCTTTGACAAGCTGGAGATTCCGGGTGGCAAGAAGACCAAATCGGGCCAGTGGGCAACAGGGCAGGAGGTACTGGAAAAGCTTGCCGAAACACACGAAATTCCCCGTCTGATTCTGGAGGTGCGCCAGCTCTCCAAACTAAAATCCACCTACACTGATGCCCTGCAAAAGCTGATTCATTCCGATACAGGTCGGGTTCATACCTCCTACAACCAGGCCATTACCACGACAGGCCGACTATCATCATCAGATCCGAATCTTCAGAACATCCCGATCCGGACTGAATCAGGCCGACATATTCGAAAGGCATTTATTGCAGAGGAGAGAAACACCCTTCTGGCGGCTGACTATTCTCAGATTGAACTCCGATTGATGGCCCACTTCTCTCAGGACAGAGCACTGATCCAGGCCTTTGCAGAGGGTCAGGATATCCATGCAACCACCGCAGCTGCCGTCAACAACATCGATCTTGAAGATGTGACAGGAGAGATGCGCAGACACGCCAAGATTATCAATTTTGGTATCCTCTATGGCATGAGTGCTTTTGGCCTCTCCAAACAGCTTGGTGTTGGACGTAGCGAATCACAGGCATTCATTGATGCCTACTTTGATAGATACCCAACCGTTCGCGCTTTTATGGACACTACACTTGAGGCCGCCAGAGAGCAGGGTTACGTAGAGACTCTGCTCGGACACAGGGTCTATCTGCCAGAGATCAATGCCAAGAATGGTATGCATCGCGCTTATGCCGAACGAACTGCTATCAATGCCCCGCTGCAGGGCTCAGCAGCAGATATCATCAAAGTTGCCATGATACGGCTGCACAAACAGCTAAAAGAGCAGTCTCCTGATACGAAGATGACACTGCAGGTTCACGATGAACTGGTGGTTGAGTGCTCCAACGAGCAGGTTAGCAGTGTCACTGCTCTTATCAAAAAGGAGATGGAGGGCGCTGTTGAACTGCTTGTGCCTCTCTCGGTAGACATTGGGCAGGGTCAAAGCTGGTATGAAGCACATCAATTATAAAACATCTTCATTCAACATTCTCACATTCATGCTAGAATCTGCACATGGATGAGCTTCTAACCTATCTACCGAGCAACAACAGTGACTGGATGATCCTCTCACTCGGCGTCACTTTGATAATCATATTGATACTGGCCATTATACTACTTCGCCACAGAAGAGGCTCTACAACCATCCCTATTCAGTCAGCCGGAAAAAACGATATCCCATCGCTATTGAGCCAGTCTGAACTGGCCTGTTTTAACACATTAAAAACAGTGGCTGGCCAGGAGTTCTATATCATGGCCAAGGTCTCTCTTTCCGATATTGCCGTGGTAAAAAAAGGGGTCGACCAATCGCGTCTGAAAAAAGCTGCCAAAGAGGGCAAACGCCACATCGACTTTATTCTCTGCAATAAAGATTCCCTCGCAGTAATCTGCGCCATTGAACTCGAAGATGCGGCCACAGCAGCCAGCGGAAAGAAAAAAGAGAGTCACTCTGCCGATCTTCTGGAAGAGGTTGGTGTGGTGGTGTTCCATATGCCTGTGAAAACCAGCTACTCGGTACCTGAGATGCAGCAGGCGTTGACCCCCTATCTGAAAGGCCATCAGCCTTCTCCCGATGAGATGGTTGCTACCGTTTCCATGGAAGCGTTTCGATCCTGCAAAACCTGCAAAGAGAGGATGGTTCTAAAACGAGCCAAGTCCGGTAAATACAAAGGCGTACTGTTTTGGGTCTGCAGCAACTATCCAAAGTGTAAAACATTCGAACTGTTTGTGCGCTGACACCCTCTTTAAACAACCGGCTACACCTTTTTATCCATCAACTTGCTAGAAGCAAGCTCCTTCAACTACACTAACATGACGTTGTCGGAGGGAATCTTTGCCAGAAGTCGAACCCCATAGTATAAAAAACTCCCAGTGGTGGAGAGCTCAGATCAACTTCCTTTTCAAAGGCGGCGATGCATTCTCCACTGATGCTGAGCATCAGAGAATATTGATCCGCCTCGTACTCGCCATTTCCATCCCAACACTTCTTATTTTTTCCACGATTCACTGGTACATTGACCATCACGAACTGGCAATGCTTCAGTCAACATGCCTCTTCTTTGTAATTGTCGCTTTTTTTCTCGCCGACAACCCTCGATGGATACGTATCTCAGAAAAGATTTTAATGATCTGCGCTCTCAGTATCTTTTTGGCGCTTATTCTCGATGGAGGTATTGAAAAGACTGGTATCTACTGGGTTGGCATCTATCCATTTTTCACATTCGCACTTGTCGGACTAAAGCAGGGTTGGAGATGGATTACGATAGCTACCCTCTTCTCTATCGGCTTTGTATACCTGTGGACAACAAACAGCTACCCCATGGTCTATACCACAGGTGAGCTACAGTTTTTTATTACAACATTCATCTTCTACAGCACCGTTGCCGCCATTTTTGAGATGCTCCGCGAACGACGACAGTGTGAACTTATAGAAGCCAACAAAAGACTAAAGCAGGCAAGAGCAATCATTTTAAAATCTAACGAACAGTTAGAAAAAAAAGTTGAAAAACGAACATCTGATCTACGTAAAAGTTACGTCAAACTAAAGGAAGAAGTACACAAACGTGAAGAAGCAGATGCCGAATTAGAAGAGAGTGAAAAACGATTTTATCATGCTCAAAAAATGGAGGCTATGGGAACACTCGTAGGTGGCATTGCTCATGATTTCAACAATATGCTCTCAGGCATCAACGCCAACCTCTTTATGATTAAAAGAGAGACTGATGGTATGATGAAAACCCAAGAGCGTATTAATACTGTAGAACATCTGGTTTTCGCTGCATCAGACATGATTCATCAACTCCTTACTTTTGCTCGTAAAGATCATGTCGAACTACAACATTTTGACTTGGTACCATTTATGAGCGAGGCGTACAAACTGGCTGAGGTCTCCATCTCAGCAAAAATCAACTTTCAACACAGTTTTCACGATAAAGATTTGTGGGTTAAGGCAAACAGTACCCAACTGCAGCAAATTCTTATGAACCTGATCAATAACGCTCGTGATGCCGTTAAGAACAGTGAATCGCCCCAAATAAAAATCGATCTAAGTCGCTTTATACCTGATGAGACATTCAGCTATTCCCATCCTGAGCTGCAGAAAGCAAGTTATGCCAAACTTATGGTAAGTGATAACGGATGTGGTATCAGAGAAGATAAAATCAATAAAATATTCGAGCCTTTTTTCACCACCAAGGCAGTAGGAAAAGGCACAGGTTTGGGACTTGCGATGTGTTATGGTGCTATCCAAAGCCACGGTGGCACGATTGAAGTCGAGAGCAGGCCCGGTAACGATACGATATTTACCATCTATCTGCCTCTGGAACAAAAAAACGGAAACGAATTTCAACACGTGGCCCAGTCCAACCCTATTAGGGGAAATGGAGAAACCGTTTTAATTGCAGATGACGACTCTATTTTACGGGAAGTTACTAAAGAAGCCCTGCAGTCACTCGGCTATAAAGTCATGCAGGCAGCTAATGGTAAAGAGGCCGTTGAAATATTTGAGGAACATTATAGTGAAATAGACCTTGTCATTCTTGATGTAATGATGCCGGAAATGAGTGGGGTAGATGCGTCAAAACAGATCAAAAAAGTTAATAAAGATATCCGTGTGATCTATATAACCGGTTACGATCCTGATGACACACTTAACAGTACCCGTCTACCCAACGCTTACGATTTCATACTGGACAAACCCTTTACTGTCGATCAACTCAACCAGGCCATACGCAAACAGTTGCTCTCTACAATGGATTGATTCCATATGAAAATCACTGAATTGTTTTCAGGTATTCGATCACATCCCGGCGTTTATTTGCATCCTGCATCTCAGGCAGTGCCGGCATGGTCAACCCATACTTATTACTCTCACGCAAGGTCTGAGCATATTCATCTGTTTTAATCATTTCAGCAGGGTTTGTCAGAAACTTATCCAGCCATTCTGCATCTCTGCGCTCTGAGATACCGGCCAGACCTGGCCCGAATTTTTCATCGTATCCCGTTTTATGGCAGTAGGCGCAGCTCTGCTCAAAAATCTTTTTCCCAACCGCCAGGTCGGCAGCCATACTGTTACCAGAAACAGATAGCATTGTCAGAAATCCTAATGTCAATTGAGAGCGCATATTGCTTCCTCCATAATCACACCTCTTCCTTCAAAGCGTTGTGGATATAACATCTTAATCACCTAACCATTTGATTGAGCATCCAATAGTCGGATGCTGGATGGCTGGTGCATCACGGCCCGCAACCATCGCATCTATAGCCGGTGCAAGCTCCTCAGATGTCACCTGGCTCTCATCCTTCCAATAATCATCAATACGACCATGGTAATAGAGCTCTCCATCACCACTATAGAGGTAAATGTCCGGAGTACACTGAGCGGCAAGCGCTCTGGAGAGTGATTGGTCTGCATCAACCAGATAAGGAAAGTCGATCCCCCACTCGGCAGCTTTCTCTCGCATCACTTTCGGCGAGTCATCTGGATAGTCAGGGTGAATATTTGGGTTAATAGCTACTGTGTTCACACCCTTGCCGCGAATTGCCTTTGCTAACCTGATCAACCTTGGCCAAACTGCCAACGCATAGGGGCAGTGATTACAGGTCACTACAACGAGCAAACCATTTTCTCCTAACACATCATCACTACGATGCGTGTTTCCTTCAGCATCGTTCAGCTCAAATTTTGGAAGCGTTGAGCCATAATTTACATGAACTGATCCAACCAGTGCCATACATTCGTCTCCTCAGTTTAAACAAATCCTAAACTCAAGCGTCTGATATTCAGGTTTAAAGTCAACCTCAAAAGGGCCATGGGTTTTTAGACTGAGCAATCAATACCATACCTATATAAACAACCACTGCAGCCATCCACGAGATAATTTTAGTAACTCGTTCTTTTCCCCAGTGAAAAGCAACCATACCCAAAAAGATATAGAGAAACAGCAGTATCAGCTTAGCTCCAAGCCACGACTCCTGCCAGGGTAGCTGTTCCGTAATCCAGACAAGCGTCACACCACTAATCAAGAGAGCTGTATCTACACTCTCCGCTACTCTTCGCACCCACTTTTTGCCCACAAAAGATGGATCACGAAACATGATCACGCCACGCCCGGTAAAAAAAAGTATACTTATGCTCACACAGAGCAGATGGATCAGTTTAACTGTCTCCACTGCTAAGATATCCAATATCTGTAAATAATCACTGACGCACCTCGCCCTGAAGATAGGATGAAGCTACACTCCGGCCCGTTAAATGCCTAACCAGTTGGCTTTATGAAATAGAGTTTATCCCCATAGAAAGTGGGGCAAGCGAAACAAAACCGCACTTTTACGTAGCGATTTAGGTGGAGGGCAGAGCCCGGAACCGTATGATGGAGAACCCATGAGTCTGAAACAGGAAGTCGAAAAACGCCGCACATTTGGCATTATTTCGCACCCGGATGCCGGTAAAACAACGCTAACTGAAAAGCTTCTTCTTTTCGGTGGTGCCATTCAGATGGCCGGTGCTGTAAAGGCACGCAAGGCCAGTCGTCATGCCACCAGTGACTGGATGAAAATTGAGCAGGAGCGTGGCATCTCTGTCGCATCCTCAGTGATGAAGTTCAATTACCGTGATTTCGAAATCAACCTGCTCGACACCCCCGGGCATCAGGACTTCTCCGAAGACACCTATCGTGTACTTACAGCGGTCGACTCCGCCATGATGGTAATCGATTCCGGTAATGGTGTAGAGCCACAGACAGAGAAGCTGATGGAGGTGTGCCGAATGCGAAACACGCCTATTGTCACCTTCATCAACAAACTTGATCGTGAAGGTCTTGAGCCACTTGATATTCTGGCTGAGATTGAAGAGAAACTTCAGATTGAGTGCACCCCACTCTCATGGCCAATTGGTATGGGAAAAGCCTTCAAAGGGGTCTACAGCCTCTACAAAAAGGAGCTGCAACTATTCAAAGCCGGGGCAGATACTAACCATTTTGAAACTGTTCAGATCACTGACCTGAACGATAGCAGGCTGGATGATCTGTTAGGCAGTCAGGCTGATGAACTGCGTGAAGAGATCGACCTTCTGGAGGGTGCTGCCAACCCGTTTGATATGGAACACTTTCTGAAAGGAAATCAGACACCGGTATTTTTCGGTAGTGCCATTAACAACTTTGGTGTCAAAGAGCTTCTGGATGCCTTTGTTGAGCTTGCACCACACCCCGGGCCTCGCGATGCTGTCGAGCGCACGGTTGAGCCTGAAGAGAAGGATTTCTCTGCATTTGCCTTCAAGATTCAGGCAAACATGGATCCTGCTCATCGTGACAGAATTGCATTCTTTCGAATCTGTTCCGGAAAATTCAGTAAAGGCATGAGCGTTCGACATCACCGGCTAGGTAAGGACATAAAGATTCCTAACGCTGTGATTTTCATGTCGCAGGATCGCGCCCATATTGAAGAGGCCTATGCAGGAGACATCATCGGCATCCATAACCATGGAACGATAAGAATTGGCGACACATTCACCACCAAAGAGTCACTGAAATTTGCTGGCATTCCTAATTTTGCACCTGAAATGTTTCGCCGTATTCGTCTAAAAGACCCCATGAAACGTAAGCAACTTCACAAAGGATTGATTCAGCTCTCTGAAGAGGGGGCTGTGCAGGTGTTTCGCACTATTCTGGGCGGCGATTACATTCTTGGCGCAGTCGGTGTGTTGCAGTTCGATGTCACCGTCGCGCGCCTGAATGCTGAATACAAGGTCGATGCTGATTACACCTCCACGGACTTCCAGACAGCTCGCTGGGTTGAGTCTGACAACGAGAAGAAGCTGGCAGAGTTCAAACGTCTGTTTGAACACAGCCTTGCCGAAGATGCAGACGGTTTCCTGACCTATCTGGCACCAAGTGTATGGAAACTGAACTACACCATTGAGCAGTGGCCTGAGATCACATTCCATAAAACACGTGAACAGGTCTGATGCTTCAGGTCACCACTAAGATCTCAATTGGCGATGATGAAATAGAACTCCATTTCATTCGATCCTCAGGCCCTGGTGGACAGCATGTGAACAAGGTGGAAACCGCTGTGCAGCTTCGATTTGATGTGGTGCATAGTCCATCGCTTCCCGAAGATGTCAGAAGACGCCTGATTGAGCTTTCCGGATCGAAAATAAGCAGAGATGGGATTCTAACCATGAAATCACAACGCCATCGCACGCAACATGGTAATCGCAAAGATGTAGTTCGTCGGTTCGCGTTATTGGTTGAACAGGCTGCAATCCGTCCTAAAATCAGGCTTCGGAAATCAATCCCGAGAAGAGCTCATGAAAAGCGTCTGAACAACAAAAAACAGCGTAGTCAAATCAAGCGAATTCGCCAAAAAGAGTGGTCCTGATATGTACGATACCGATGCACTTGATAATGAAGAAGAGTCACACAGACCCAACAAAAGCCAGCTCAAACGTGAAGCTGATGCACTCTTTAAACTGGGGAAACGACTGGCTGAACTTGAGACAACTACCATTCAAACTCTCAACCTTCCTAATGAGCTTGCTTCAGCTATCAATGCAGCCAAAGACATTCACTCAAACATTGCGCTTAAGCGTCAGTTTAAACGGATCGGAAAAATGCTCCGTTCTATTGATACGGAGCCACTAAAGGAACTGGTTGAGAAGCGTGATCTTCAGCATAAAAAGGGTGTAGGTGAATTTCATCAAATCGAGAAATGGCGTGACAGGTTGATCCGTGAAGGCAGCAGTGCAGTAAGTGAGCTCCTTGATCGCTATCCCAACATGGATCGTCAAAGGCTGAACCAGCTGGTTCGCGGTGCTGCAAAAGAGGCACAGCTGGAAAAACCACCCAAGTCTTCCCGACAACTGTTCCGCTTTCTGAAAGAATCAATAAGCTGATCTACCATAAAAAAAGCCCCGAATCGGGGCCTTTTCTATTTTAAATCTTCTTTAGTTTAGTGAAAATTAAAAGGGAATATCATCATCGACAGGCACATCGCCGAAATCCGGACTGTCTGCAAACGGATCACTGCTCTGCTTTGGCGCATCGTTAGAGCCACCGCCCTGCTTCGGTGCATCATTGTATCCGCCACCCTGCTGTGAACCGCCGCTAAAGCCGCCACCCTGGCCGCCGCCCTGAGAGCCACCCAGCATCTTCATCTCATTTGCGCGAATCTCGGTAGTATATTTATCGTTGCCATCACGATCCTGCCACTTACGGGTTTCGATCTTGCCTTCAATGTAAACACGCGCACCCTTCTTCAGGTACTGATTCGCGATTTCACCAAGGCGACCCCAAAGCACAACACGATGCCACTCTGTCTTCTCCTGTTGTTCACCATTCCGGTTCTTAAACTTTTCAGTGGTAGCCAGACGGAGGTTGCATACGCAGGTACCATCCTGAGTAAAACGTGTCTCAGGATCAGCGCCCAAGTTTCCAATTAAAAATGCCTTATTTAACATCTCTTCCTCCGTAATCTTTAGCGCAAACTAAGACTGCTCTATCAGACAGGCAAGAGTTGGTTTACAATAAATAAAATTACGCAATCTTGGGAAAGGTTAGATATGACTGAACATCCAGTAACAAGCTGGGCTAGAGTAAATACATACCACAGCTTCTTCTTTGACATCTGTGAAAAATCATATTCGGAATATCTTTTAATCGAAGAAGAAATTATCAACCTTCAGAAAAGAAAATGTAGAAATGAATTTTATGATGATTTTATTGAGTTAGAGAACCTGAGAGATGCTCTTGGGTTTCATACAATTCTGTACGCGGCAATGTGTATTGAAGCCTCAATTTTTGATTATGCAGCAACTCAATTGGGAGATGAATTTGTAAAAACACATTTTGAAAAAATAGATCTGCTATCAAAGTGGGTCATCATTCCAAAATATGTATGTGGAGCAGAGATAAATAAAAATCGTCCTGCTTATGCAGGATTAAAACAATTAATTAAGACTCGAAACGCTCTTGTACATCATAAATCATCAGAGTTTACTTCTACTTCTGATCATTTTGATAAGATTGAGAAAAAATCAAAAGAACTACGCCAAAGCATTCGTGACTCATATAGAACGCTTGTACTGCTGTCATTAGAAATGGATGAGCTATTGGGCAATCAGTTCAATCCATTGAAATCTTTTGATAAGAAAACAAACTTAACTTTAAAAATTCCAAAAAATCTCATTAACATAATTAATGAATGCAAAAACACTCATGCTAAATCAAAGAGCTAAATGAGGTTTCAGATAACGACCTGTCCACGATTTCTTACATTTTGCGACAACCTCAGGAGTACCGGCAACCACCACTTCACCACCGCGATCGCCGCCTTCCGGCCCCATATCGACAATCCAGTCCGCTGTTTTGATCACATCCAGGTTATGTTCGATCACTACCACTGTATTACCGCGATCTACCAATGCATGCAGCACCTCAAGCAGCTTCCTTACATCCTCAAAATGGAGCCCTGTGGTCGGCTCATCCAGAATATAGAGCGTGTCTCCGGTTGCACGCCTTGCCAGCTCCTTGGCCAGTTTTACGCGTTGAGCTTCACCACCGGAGAGTGTGGTCGCTGACTGGCCCAGATGGATATATCCCAGCCCCACCTGCTGAAGCGTGCTCAGTCTGTTTTTCAGAGCAGGAATCGCATCGAAAAACTCCGCACCCTCATCAACCGTCATCTCCAGAACATCGGCAATGGTTTTGCCCTTATAACGAACATCCAGTGTCTCACGGTTGTAACGGGCACCCTGACACGACTCACAGTGCACATAGACATCCGGCAGAAAGTGCATCTCCACCTTGATAATGCCATCACCCTGACACGCCTCACAACGGCCACCCTTCACATTAAATGAGAAGCGGCCCGGCTTATAACCGCGAGCCCTTGATTCAGGCACAGAGGCAAACAGATCGCGAATCGGTGTGAAAATACCGGTGTAGGTCGCTGGATTGGAGCGCGGTGTTCGTCCGATAGGGCTCTGATCGATATCGATAATTTTATCAAACAGCTCCTCTCCAATCAATGCAGCGTGTGCACCTACCCGTTCGGATATCTGCCGTTTGTTTCGGGCAAGGCTACGATAGATCGTATCAATCGTAAGCGTCGACTTCCCTGAGCCGGAAACACCGGTCACACAGGTAAGGCGCGCCTGGGGAAAGCTGGCCGTTACATCTTTCAGATTGTGCTCACTCGCCCCTTCAACACCCACCATCGGATGATCTTTTTCAACCGGACGGCGCTCTGGAACAGCAATAAAACGACGTCCTGAGAGATAATCTGCCGTCAGCGAGCCTTTGGTTGCAAGAATCTGATCCAGCCCTCCCTGAGCAAGTACTTCTCCACCATGCTCGCCTGCAAGCGGACCCATATCAATCACCCAGTCAGCAGTTCGAATCGCATCTTCATCATGCTCAACCACGATCACCGAGTTTCCGATATCACGCAGCCTTCTCAAGGTTGCCAGCAGGCGGTCATTATCCCGTTGATGCAGGCCAATGGATGGCTCATCAAGAATGTAGAGCACACCCACCAGTGCGGAACCAATCTGAGTGGCCAGCCTGATTCGCTGTGCTTCGCCACCGGAGAGTGTTCCCGATGTTCGATCAAGGCTCAGGTAATCAAGACCCACTTCGATCATGAATCCGATACGGGCAGAGATCTCCTCCAGCACCTTCTCGGCAATCGCCTGCTGCTGCTCGGTCAGCTTTAACGACTCGATCCACTGCTTCGATTCACGCAGCGGCATCGCCACAATCTCCGGCAGTGCCTTGTCATTGATCATGACATGTCGTGCTGCACGGGTCAGGCGACTACCGTGGCAGCTCGGGCAATCAATGGCATTGATGTAGCGACCCAGCTCCTCTCTAACGTCATCAGAGCTCGTTTCACGATGTCTGCGATCAAGATTAGGGATCACGCCCTCAAATGGACGCTCCACAATCCGCTCCTGCATGGAGGTTGAGAACTGGAATTTGATCTTCTCCCTGCCTGATCCATACAGCAGCATATCTTTTGCTCTCTGAGGCAGCTCTTCAAACGGGGTACGCATACTGATTTTTAGATACTTCGCGACTGCTTCCAGCGTCTGCAGATACATGAACGATTCACGACCAGCCCAGACCTCTATCGCACCCTGCTTCAGTGAGAGCGTTGCGTCTGGAACGACAAGTTCAGGGTCGAAGATGGTCTGCGTTCCAATGCCGTCACACTTCGGGCAGGCACCGACGGGAGAATTGAACGAAAAGAGCCTCGGCTCAATTTCCGGATAGGAGATACCACAATCGGCACAGGCAAAGCGTTCGGAGTAGGTCTCAACCTCCGCTTGTTCCCCATCGGCACTCAGGGTCATCATCATGCCATCGCCAAACTTCAGCGCCGTTTCGACAGAGTCGGCCAGACGGGTACGGACACCATCACGAATCACCAGCCGATCAACCACCAGCTCAATGTCATGTTTGATGTTCTTCTCAAGCAGCCCTACATCTTCCAGCGCCAGAACCTCTCCATCGACCCGGACACGGACAAAACCATCCTGCCCCGCCTTCTCCAGCTCTTTACGAAACTCACCTTTTTTTGCCCGCGCAATCGGGGCCAGAATCTGAAGTTTTGTTCCCTCATCCAGCATCATCAATGCATCAATGATCTGACTGGCCGGCTGCGATGTGATCGGCTTTCCACACCCATGACAAAAAGGCTGCCCGATTCGGGCAAACAGAAGGCGCAGGTAGTCATACACCTCGGTAATCGTACCAACGGTTGAGCGCGGGTTACGGCTGGTTGTCTTCTGCTCAATCGAGATCGCAGGAGAGAGCCCCTCAATGGCATCCACATCCGGCCGCTCCATGATTCCGAGAAACTGACGGGCATAGGCGGAGAGCGATTCAACATAACGACGCTGCCCTTCCGCATAGAGCGTATCAAAGGCAAGTGACGACTTGCCGGAACCGGAGACGCCGGTAATCACCACCAGTTTATCACGTGGGATTTCCAAGCTGATATTTTTGAGATTGTGAACGCGTGCGCCCTGCACAACGATGTTCTTCTCTTTCATGCCGTCTCCTGAATCTGTCAACAGTTGCCTCAAAAGTGGACAACCGGCGCATGCTACAGCCTTCGGCATTGATTGAAACGCTCGGCAGACTGACTAATTGGAAATGGTGTGCTATTCTCGTACTTGAAGGGATGAGGGAATTCAGTAATAAAGTCGGCTTTTTCTATATCTACTTCAATATTGAATATAAGAAGTGAGCCCGAATACTATAAATGGCTAATGCAGAAGCAATAGAACTACATTATTACTTATCTGGAAGCGCACATTCTATGGATGCATTCCTGCGAAATCGCTGTGAGGCTGAGCTTTTAGCAATATTTCAAGAAGTCGCAACAAACCTCGGAATTGATGTTCAAATAGAAGCTCAAGCCTTATTGGAAGGAGGCTTAAGAGAAACTTGGAAATGGATAGGTGAAAATGCTCCACAGTTAAGTGTGATTGTACCAGTAGTCGCTATTCTACTAGCTCATACCCCAGATATAATTGAGTCTGAACAGGATGTACTAAACAAAGAGTTAACAGAGCTCAGTATCAAAGAGAAAAAACTTCAGATCAATAAGCTTAAGCAAGAGATGAAGGATTTGAATCCAAAGTCTGAACCAGTAGTCCTAAAAAAAGCTGTAGAGCTTCTAAAGCAAAATCCAAAAATCGTAGTCAGAAGATCAAACTTTTATAAGGGGCTTTCTGACAACATTACAATTGAGAGTATTGGTATAGTTCCTCTCGACTCAAACAACCTACCAAAAAATCCTGAAAAAAAAGTTTTACGAAAAAACTTCCGCCATTTTGTTCTATCTTCTCAAGCCCTCAAACCAATAGTTATTGATGATGCTGAAATTGAAGTAGTGAGCCCAGTTTTAAGAGAAGGCAACTACAAATGGAAAGGTATTTATGAAGGCCGTCTAATTGGCTTCACCATGCATGATAAACACTTCAAAAATCAAGTGATGAGGGAAGAAATTACTTTTCAGCATGGAACATTCTTAGAGTGTGTCTTAACCGTTCATCGCAAGCTCGATGAAGTGGGTGAAATAGAAGTGACCGGTTATGAAGTATCGACTGTAATTCGAAAATATGATGATAGACAGTCTGTCGAAACAAGTCAGGGGCACACATATAAGCAAATCAAACAGCGAAAAGAGTCACAACTGGTCATGTTTAACAAATCAAACAAAAAGCCAACATAATTAGACTGGAAGTCGGTCAACTCTCTTTACATCATATCAATAGGATCGACATCCACCTTGCGGCGCACACCGGATGGTATGGCTATCTTTTGCAAAAACGGCATCAACTTCCACGGCAGGGTTTTCCGCTCGGCATCACGCAACAGTATCTCCACACGATAACGCCCAGAGAGCCGCTCAACCGGGCAGGCCATCGGGCCGCTGAGCATGACTGCTCCCCAGCGCTCAATTTCTGATGCCATTCTGCTGGCAGCCGACTCGGCTCTGTTTCGCTCTCTGGATGAAAAGACAATGCGAACCCAGCGGGCATAAGGGGGATAGCTGAACTGCTCCCGCAGACTTAACTCCTCATCCAGCACCTCGGATGCCGACTCATCACCGATACGATTAAACCATGGGGCTTCGGGCGCATTGGTCTGGATAATCACACGCCCCGGATGCTCACCACGCCCTGCACGCCCCACAACCTGTGTCATCTGCTGCCACCAGCGCTCCCCGGCCCTGAAATCGGGAAGGGAGAGCCCCATATCGGCATTCACCACACCAACCAGTGTCACGTTGGGAAAGTGGTGGCCTTTCACCAGCATCTGCGTGCCGATCAGGCAGTCGATCTCACCCTTGGAAAAACGATCAAGGGTATCGAGCAGCTTTTGATTGGTGGTGATCACATCCCGATCAAAGCGGGCAAAGCGCAATTTCGGAAGTTTTTCAGCTAACAGCTCTTCCAGCTTCTCGGTGCCGGCTCCCAGAGGAAGAAGAGAGTCCTCTCCGCAACTGGCGCAGTGCCTTGGTACCGCCTCAACCCAGCCACAGGCGTGGCAACGCAACTGCCTGGCCCGTCGATGCAGGGTGAGATTGAGTGAACAGGCTCTGCACTTAGGGACATCACCACAGGCCGTACATTGAAGTGCCGGTGAGTATCCACGTCTGTTCAAAAACAGAATTGACTGCTGCCCCTGCTCACATGTCTTCTCCAGTGCGGTTAATAACTTTCCTGACAGCACCTCATGACCATCACGCAGATCGACCACCTCAGGTGTAATATGTGCATGCGGGCTGATCCGTTCCGGCAGTTCGAGCATCTGCATCGTGCCACCCTTCACCTGACGCCAGCTCTCAAGGCTTGGTGTAGCCGAACCGAGCACAACAGGCACCTTCATCTCCTGCCCAAGCAGAAGCGCCATATCCCTTGCAGAGTAGGCTACGCCATCATGCTGCTTAAATGAGCCGTCATGCTCTTCATCCACAACAATCATCCCAAGCTTAGGCAGCGGAAGAAAAAGAGCAGAGCGGGTGCCTATCAGCACATCAAGAGTGTCCATCTGCTCAAGCACAGCCCTGCGATCATCCACACCCATCGCTGAGTGCCAGATTCCGATTCGGCCGAACCGGGATTGAAGCCTCTCAAGCCACATCGGTGTTAGTGCAATTTCAGGAACAAGAATCAGCACCTGATTGCCCTGCTTTGCCTTCTCCTCTGCAGCTCTGAGATAGACTTCAGTTTTACCCGAACCGGTTGCACCAAATAGCAGGTGTGCCTTAAATCCATCAACACTCTCTACAATCGCTTCAAATGCCTTCTGCTGAGCAGGGCGAAGTTTAATGGCAGATTTGCCGGTGGTTATGGAGGTGGCTTCTTTATCAGTTAGCAGCTCTTCCAGTGCGCCTGCATCAACGCTACGCAGAAGCCGCATCTGCACTGCCGGTTCAGAACAGCGTTCACGAACCGTTTTCAGTGAGAGCGCACGTTTGGTGGTAAAGACAGCAGCCAGTTCCGAATCAGACTCGGAGAGCTTCTCACTATCAAGCAGACGAAACTTCCGTTTCTCATCGGTGCTACCCCATGCCAGAGCTGTCTCCAGGAACTCGCCGTATGGTGCCAGGTAGTAGCGGCTGGCCCGTTCAATCCATGAGAGATAAGAAACGCTACAGGATGGGGTTAGGTCGAGACGGTCATCAACCAGCTTACTCTCGTGTTTGGGAGTCTCATGGTGGGCAGCAGTGACTACGCCATAGCGCCACCCTTTTCCAAATGGGATACGAATTCTCAGGCCCGGTTCAGGTTCTCCAAGGCTTTCAGGCCAACGGTAGGTATAGGTACCATGCAGTGGCGCAAAAACGGCGACATCAATGAAAGTGGAATTGTTCAGCGGCTTGTTCAGTGAAGGAGAGCCCCGTCAGGTTTCGCCGGGTCATTCGAAACAGCAGACTGTGTAAACTCCGGTACCAACTCATGCAGCAAGGCACGAACCTTGTCGACTTCACGCTCTGTGCATGCACCACGAAGTTTTTCAAGCAGCAACTGCATCTCCTTCCAGTCCACTTCCCGGCTGGCAGAGAGCATGATTTTAGGGTGTGTGGTTCCCATCAGTGACTCTGATTGATGGAATAGCTCTTCATACAGCTTTTCACCGGGGCGCAGGCCCGTAAACTCAATCTCAATGTCCTTTCCAGCTTCCATACCGGAGAGATGGATCATCTGCTCTGCGAGATCGACAATTTTAACCGGCTCCCCCATATCCAGCACAAAGATTTCACCGCCACTACCCATGCTTCCAGCTTGCAGAATCAACCGGACTGCCTCGGGAATCGTCATAAAATAACGGGTAATTTCAGGGTGCGTAACCGTTACGGGACCACCCTTCTTAATCTGCTTCTCAAATAGCGGCACAACCGAACCGGCAGAGCCGAGAACATTACCAAACCTGGTTGTAATAAACGCCGTGTTGGTAGAACGACTGTTAAGGTTCTGGCAATAAATCTCAGCAGCACGTTTACTGGCACCCATCACATTAGTCGGATTGACCGCCTTATCAGTAGAGACCTGAATAAATTTTTCACACCCCATCTCTACCGCAATATCGGCAATTCTGGAGGTTCCTAACACGTTGGTTTTAACGCCTTCAGCTGGATTTTCTTCCACCAGGGGAACGTGCTTATAAGCAGCGGCATTAAATACAACATGAGGCTGATAATGTTCAAACACCCACCGCATTCTGGCTTCATCCCGGATATCGCCCAGCACTGAGACAATCTGCTCATTATTAGTGGTGCGCATCTCTGCATCTATCTGGTAAAGATTAAACTCTCCATGATCCAGCATCACAAGCTGTTCCGGTTGATAATCAACAACCTGACGACAAAATTCGGAGCCGATAGAACCGCCTGCCCCTGTAACCAACACACGCTTACCCTTAAGAAACTTCTTAACCTGCAAATCATCCAGAGATATCTCTTCACGACCGAGAAGGTCTTCAATTTTAATCTCTCTAAGTGTTCCAACCTCAACTTTACCTTCGGTAAGCTCAGGTAGAGAAGGGAGTGTCCTGCATGGAATTTTCAATGACAGACTTTTATCTACCAAACTTCTCATCAAACTCGCTGATGCCGATGGTATAGCCAGAAGAACAATTTCAACGTTTAGATTAATAATTTGCTCTTCAAATCGGTCTGTTCCAGCAATAACACGTACGCCATGAATATCTAAACCGTGTTTTTTTTGATTATCATCCAGAAAAGCTACAGGGATATATTCCCCATCCTTCAACAGATCCCGAACCAGCAGTTCCCCTGCTCTCCCGGCACCAACAATCAAAGCTCGCTTACCCTGTTCAGCGGCAAACCCAAAGTGGTGGTCTTTTATCCAGCGATAGAGCAATCGAGGGATAGAGAGACCTGCAACTAACAGTGCCGGATAGAGAATAATAACCGAACGGGGCACACCATCCAGACGTTGCCAGATAAACAGAATCAGAAATGTGACAAGAGATCCAACCAGCACCGCTTTCAGAATACGGATAAGATCAGGGATTGATGCAAAACGCCAAATACCTCGATAGAGGCCAAAGTACTGGAAGAGAATTAACTGAATAGGTACCGAAATAATCGCCAACGTCCAAAATACAGTGTGATATTCATTGGGGATTTTTTCCAGATTAAACCGAAGGAAAAACGCCATTGAAAGAGCTAAAGGCACCCACACAATATCATGCGCCAAAGCCATCCAGCGACTTTTCCAAACAGATAGTTTATTCATAGATTCGAAGCATAACAAAAAAAAGGGTGGGGCTTAAGCCCCACCCTCTTTTCAACCGTTATTGATCAGCTTTTATGCTCATCATGATTTTCAGATTTACCCACAGTCAGGTCATCTTCAATCTTATTAAGCTTCTTTGTTCCAATTCCTTTAACGTTTTCCAAATCATCCACATCCTTGAATGATCCATGGCTATCTCGATATGAAACGATTGCAGCAGCAGTCTTAGGACCGATGCCTTTAACAGCCTGCAGCTGTTCAACCGTTGCACTATTGATGTTCACCTTGTCTCCAGCCTGAGCTGGAACAGCTAAAGTTAACATGCCAGCTAGTGCCAGCATGGATAGAATAAATTTTATTTTCATTTTTTCCCTTCCCAATTGTTTTTTATTTACAAAGTCTTCCCACTTTGTATGCAAGCAATAGATATATCAGACTCCAAACTATCAGGCCGAAAACCACTGCTTCCTGCCAATATAGCATCACTATCGAAGATGTGCCAACTGCCAACATAAGAAGATATTCATAGTGGGCTGTTTTTTGTGATCCCGCCCTGCAAGAACCTGCCGCTGATAGAAGTGTGCACGATGAGCATGTCACATTTTCCCCTACGCCATGCACGCCGAAGTAGCATAACCGTTAAACAGTTGAAAAAAACCAGCGCTGCTCCCAGAACAACATTGTTAACCGCAACTGAAAAGGGAAATAGCAACACAGCAACGCAAAGTAGAAAACTAGTTAGAGACACTCAATGAGAAACTCCGTGTCGTTTAACCACTTTGATAAAGGTTAACCATAAAATACGCAGATCAAGCCAGAAGGAATGCCGATGAAGATACTCCACATCTAGATTAACTTTTTCAGGTATTGGCAACTCATCACGCCCATTCACCTGCGCCCAGCCAGTGAGACCCACTGGCAGTCTGTGCACACCCTTTTCCATTCTCAGTGCAATCAAATCATCTTGATTAAACAGCGCTGGACGTGGCCCGACGAAGCTCATATCACCGTTGAGTACGCACCATAATTGAGGCAATTCATCCAAGCTCGATTTCCGTAAGAAATCGCCAATGGGTGTCAATACACTTTTGGGATCCTGCAACAGATGTGTTGCCACTGCGGGTGTATCAAGCTTCATGCTTCGAAACTTGGGCATTTTGAAAATTTCATTATTTTTCCCCACACGGTCGGACCAGTACAAAACCGGCCCCTTGGAGCTTCCCTTTACCATCACTGCAAGGCACAACATCGGAATAGCGGCACAGATAAGCACGATAACGGCCAAAACAAGATCAAAGCTTCGCTTCACTTCAAACCCTCAACGGTTTTCTTGAGTTGTTCATCCATATTTATCACAGGCTTCCATCCCAAAAGGTCTCTGGCTTTGGAGCTATCCACCTGCAGCGAACCAAACAAACGCTCAGCAATATCACCCAAACCCAACAAACGCGCTGCAAAATGCATCAACCTTACTGGCACAGGGATCAATCGTGCCTGTTTACCGGAAGCTCTTGCAACTTTCCGTAACAACTCGGGGGTAGATACATCTTCACCATCAGAAACAAGAAACACTTCATTGGCGGCCTTGGGGTGGTCAATACAATGAATAATAAAACTAACCAAGTTATCCAGCGCAATGAGGCTTCGCTTATTCGCCACTGCTCCCAATGGTAAAGGCACGCTTTTTTGTACCCACTGAATCATTTTCAAAAAATTGGCCTTCACACCCGGTCCATAAATCAATGGTGGGCGAATCACGATCACTTCCATGCCCGTTTCTTCCGCCAATGCAAATAGCCCCTGCTCTGCCTCCCATTTCGAAAGGCCATAAGGATCATTAGTGCTTATGACATCATTAGGCGTGAATGGCTTACTCTGCGTCCTCTCACCATTCACCTTGATCGAACTAATAAAAATAAACCGCTTCACCCCAGCTTGAGCTGCCTGCCTTGCCAAATTGAGCGTACCATCCACATTCAACTTGCGGAACTCAGTCAAAGGATCAGAGGCATCATCAGACATCACATGAACTCGTGCTGCTGCATGAATTACAACATTTACACCTTCAAACACATCAGAATAGTCAGTAGAAGCATTTAAATCACCCACAACTGTTTCCTGGTAATTTTGTGGCCGCCCCTCTGATTTTCGGCGCACAGCAGCAACGGTATGCTTATCTGTATGCATACTTAACTGGTGAACCACAGCACTGCCAACGAAACCACTTGCACCTGTGACAAGCACCTTCATTCACCTGCTCCACAACTATCTTTCATCCAGCTCTCCAGTTTCTGAACAAGCATATTCCGATCAAAATTATCTTGATAATACCGAAGTGCGGATTGCCCCATTTCATCTCTCTGAGCATTGTTCAAGCGACTCATCTTTAGCACCGCACGAGCAAGCCCCTGGCTATCATCAGAGGCAACACAATAACCAGCACCGCTTTCACTAATCACCTTCGCACCTTCTCCATTCAATGCACCAATCACAGGGCGAGCACATGCCAGATACGACTGCACCTTGCCGGGAATAGTTGTCGCCATCACAGGATCATCGCGCAGAGTGACCAGCATAGCGCTGGCTAATGAAAAGTAAGCGGGCATCGTTTCCATTGGACGGCTGCCTAAAACATGCACCTTTTTCTGCAAGCCTTTTGCTTTTATCTCCGCTTCCAACCAGCCGCGTCTGCGCCCATCTCCCAAAAACACCCAATGAATCATCTCATCTTTCAATACTTCTGCAGAAGCAACGATCGTATCCAGAGACTGTGCCACACCCAGGTTTCCGGCAAACATGAGTACAAACTCATCATCTGGAATTTCATCACGCTCGGGTGCTGTAGTCGCCAGGGTGGTGGGTTGATACAGTGATTCTGCCCAATTGGGGAAATATCGGACTCGCTTTCGCTCTCCTCCAACCGTCACAACAGGTTCAATAAATCCACGGGACTGCACCAGAATAGAGTCACAGCGCCGATAAATATATTTCACCATACGCCCCACCATTGACAGTAGTGTTGGTGATTTCATCGCACCAGTAGCAGCAAGCGCTTCCGGCCACAAATCCTGCACCCAAAACAGTAGTGGCGCTTTTTTCAACCGCTTCATCAATATCGCCGGAATCGCCACCGTTACAGGTGATGGTTCATACGAAAAAACAATATCAAACTCTTTTTTTCGCAACAGCCACGGTGCAAACATGCAGCCGGATATGACAAATGAGAGGTAATTAACTGCCAACTGCCAAGATTTACTTTTGCGTCGCACAAACAGTGGCACTCGAACAATAGGGATGCCTTGTATCATCTCCCTGCGTTTTTCCCACCATGAGTAACCTTCATACACTTTTCCTGAAGGATAATTAGGCATTCCCGTAAGTACGGTAACATCATGCCCTCTATCTTTCAGTGCAATGGCAAGGTCTGTAATTCGAAAATTTTCCGGCCAGAAATATTGAGTAACAATAAGAATACGCAAAATGAACCCGGTTAAAGCGAATATTGTGAATAGAGGTCAGGGTGAGCTTTCATAAAGGCTACCATATCACGTATCATCTCATCATAATCAGGGATCGCATCTTCCAGCTCCATACGTGTATCAAGCAGGGTTTTATCTGTCACTCGGCCAGCAACAGGATTAATCTGTATCTCTTTCTTTGTATGTTTTTTAAACAGCATCAAAAGATCATATTTATTGATTGGTTTGCCATTAGTCACATGGTACAGGCCCGAAATATTATGTTCGATTGCCCACTCCACAGCTTTTGCCAATTCCAAGGTGGTTACACCTGACCATAGAGACTCCGTATAACCATCTATATTACCTTGTTGAGACATGAACCAATGAAATAGTTCTTCCCCATCTTTAAGTTCTGGCCCCACAACAGAGGTTCTTAAGGTTACATGTGGAGCCTCGACTACTTCCCCTAAAGCTTTTGCCCGCCCATAAATATCATCAGCATCCCTGATATCATCTTCCTTATAAGATCCTTTTTTTCCCGAGAAAACACAATCCGTGGAAATATGAATCAATTTTGCGCCACATTGGTCTGCAATGGATTTCAAACGGTGAGGTATATAGGCATTAAGAAAAATTGCAGCTTCCGGATTACTTTTGGCTTCTGCAATTAAGATGCCCATACAGTTCACAATCACATCAGACTTTATCTCAACAATCTTCTTTTCCAAGCGCTGTTCATCGCGCGCATCAAGCAGAATCGTTTCATCATCAAACCTTCTTTGCTTAGCCATATGGAAAACGTGGTAATCACGATGCTGTTTCAAACGCCAACAGACCTGATGCCCGATCAGTCCAGTAGCTCCTAAAATCAACACTCGTTTCATCAGAGAGACTTATGCCACACTGTGCGATCAATATAATCTGTATAAGAAAGAATAATCCGTAACACCTTTTTCGATACATTATCGACATTGTAGTCTGCCACCACTTTCATTGAACGGTTCTTGGCACTGTGTTGCTTTGTTACAACTTCAATCGCTTCTATGATTCGATCCTTATTCAATCCAGTCATGATGAGGGTTCCCTCATCCATGCCTTCAGGACGCTCGTGAGCCTGCCGAATGGTGATGGCTGGCAAGTTCAATAAAGAGCCTTCTTCTGCGATCGTACCACTATCAGAAATCACACAAAAAGCTTCCATCTGCAGTTTATTATATTCATGGAAGCCATAAGGTTTGGAAAAACGAATCAGGTCATTACTGGCTTCATAACCGATAGCTTCAAGCTTTTTTCTGGTTCTTGGGTGTGTTGAAATGATGATAGGCATACCATAGACCTCACTCATCTTATCAATCGATTCCAACAGATCAGAAAAGTTCTTCTCAGAGTCCACATTCTCTTCGCGATGAATACTCATCAGCATGTATTTCTGTGGCTCCAAGCCTTCTTTTTCCAAAATATCAGAAGCCTGAATTTTATCCATATTCACATTCAACACTTCCAGCATGGATGAACCTGTTTTGATAATCGTTTCAGGGCGAATACCTTCGGAGATCAGGTAATCTCTTGCCTGCTCAGAAAGCGGCATATTGATGTCACTTAAATGATCGACAATTTTTCTGTTAATTTCTTCAGGAACCCTTTGATCAAAGCTACGATTCCCTGCTTCCATGTGAAAAATTGGCACCTTTCTCTTTTTCGCAGGAATCACCGACAAACAGCTGTTGGTATCACCATAAACCAGAATAGCATCCGGCTTCTCATCGGCAATCACCTTGTCAGCCTTGGCAATAATATCCCCGATCGTCTCCGACACCGTGCCTTTTACAGCCTCAAGAAAGAAATCGGGACGGCGCACACCCAATTGTTCAAAAAATATTTCATTCAATTCATAATCATAATTCTGCCCGGTATGCACAAGTAGATGATCGGTATGCCTATCAAGCTCCTTCATCACCTCACTGAGTTTAATAATTTCAGGACGCGTACCTACAATAGTCATGACTTTAATCATCTTATTCCCCTTTCTCAGGTAAGTTCTTCAATATCTGTCTGGATTTCACGCAGCCCAACAAGCATCTGACGCAATTCACTCTCAGATAACTGAACCGTGTTGTGGGAGTGGTACTCATCTGCTTGCGTCACCACATCCTCACCCTCTTCAAAATATTTTGAATAATTCAAATCCCTAACATCCGCTGGAACACGGTAATAATCACCCATATCAACGGCATGAACCATCTCTTCCCGCGTCAATAAAGCTTCATAAAGTTTTTCGCCATGCCTGGTACCAATAACCTTCACTTTATGATCCGGTCTATTTAATAAATTCGTCAATGTTTTTGCCAATAGACCGATGCTTGCAGCAGGTGCTTTTTGCACAAAAATATCGCCATTGTGACCATGCTCAAAAGCAAAAAGCACGAGTTCAACTGCCTGATCAAGACTCATCATAAAACGCGTCATCGCAGGATCTGTAATCGTAATTTCTTTACCGTTACGGATTTGCTCAATAAACAGAGGAATCACTGAACCGCGGGAAGCCATGACATTGCCATAACGTGTGCAGGCAATCATTGTATCTTTATCATTAAGGTTACGGGACTTAGCAACCACTACCTTTTCCATCATCGCCTTTGAAATACCCATCGCATTAATTGGATAAACAGCTTTATCGGTACTCAACACAATGACTTTTTTCACTTTGGCATTGATCGCGCAATTCAACACATTTTCAGTACCAATAATATTTGTTTGTACCGCCTGCATCGGATAAAATTCACATGAAGGCACCTGCTTTAAGGCAGCCGCATGGAAAACATAATCCACGCCCCGCATTGCATCGGTAACCGAGTTTTCATCACGCACATCACCAATATAAAACTTGAGTTTCGGATCATTGTATTGCTTACGCATATCATCTTGCTTCTTTTCATCACGCGAAAAAATACGAATCTCTTCAACATCGGTATCCAGAAAGCGACGAAGCACGGCATGACCAAAGGAGCCAGTTCCACCTGTAATCAGCAAAGTTTTATTCTTAAACATTGTTTCTCCTATAGCATGATAATGCATACTATCCTTATCCACCTCAAATCACCTAGGAACAGTCAATATTTCCAAGACAAGTTTAAAATTATTCGTGAACAATTACCGCCACTCCATCTATATTGCTCATGCTTCTCTACAGGTCAATGCAAGATCATTAATGTGGAAGTTTTCAGGTCAGAAATAGTGACTAACTATGAGAATACGCAAAACAGCTTATTTCTTAACATCGCATTTTTCTAATGCTCACGCTTTCGTCTGTTGTCACCCAGACAATAAAAACAGCCAGCATCAATGACGATATACCCCAAACTGGAAACACTTGATAAGCCCTGATAAACAGGCCAATAATGATAAAGCCAAACAGAGAAGAGAGCGCATAAACACCCTGCTGATCTTTATGCTCCAAAAACTTTTTAATGCCAGCGACCAAAAACAACAAAATCATCAGCAACCAAGCATAGAATGTCATCAAGCCACTACTGATCAATCCCAAATATGCATTATCATAAATCTCTTCGCCTTCAGATATAGGTACACCTATCCTTCCATAGACCGATAACATAGAATTTTGATCAATATCATTAGCAAGAAAATCAACACCGAGAGTTTTTTCCAAAGCAATGCTGAAAAATAATTCAGGCAATGCTAAAAAGCGTTCACTCAACGGCTGCAGTGATGAAAACCCAGATGAAATTAAATTCAGGTATTGTCCTGAAATACATGCCAGAAAAAAAAGTCCTGTGAAAGTAATCAGATATTGAAATGAGTGCTTAAACTTACCACTCACAAACCATTGTAAACAACTAGCTATAGAAAGAACTGCTGCACAAAAAACAAAAGAGGAGCGCGACCCCGTAATAAAAATACCGATCACCCCCAGCAAAAGCATCCCATAGCCATACCTTTTCAGTCGAGAATTCTGGTCAAACAGATACCCACCAAAGAAAATAAGCAGGCCCCCCCATAGACCTAACACATTTGGATTTAACATTGTGCTACTAGCTCTATACAGCATGCCATTGGAGTACAATCCACTAGCCCATGCAAACCCATTCAGCACCTCATATGCGGCTATACCCAACACTAGTACAGAAACAGCCGAAACAGCCCTTAGCTCATAAACGCTCCATGGGCGAGAAACATGCCGAATTATGATTGATATAACATATGCAAACAGCAGTGTTGCAAGCAGTGACGTACTGTCTTTTAGCAGATGAATCTGAAAATCGGACAGATCAGAATAAATATTTTCAACAAAAAGGGTACAAACCAAAATTCCAATACATACGAGATAAACTTTTGTAAATATTGAATCATCTACCAGATAATCGCGCACGTCTCGGAAGACAAAAGCCAACCAAACTATTAAGAAAGCAACACCACTGATGACCACGTTTGGTGTCGAAATCAAATGAAAATCTCTCAATCTAATCGCATCACCAAGTAGCAGGCATGGAACCGCATATGCATGGTGAAGTGCAGCATAAACAAGAAAGATTACAACATACGGCATGTGGTTGGAACGAATGGCTGCAGCTGTAAATAAAGCGATTGCAATAATATTTAATACAGGAGTTCCATCAAAAAGATATAGCCCCTTTTCAAACAGAGAATCAATCATACAACCTCAATTTCAATTTCAAATTATTGCGATGTATTTATCATAGCAGAATTCTAGTCATTAACCAAAATGGGTTTAGCGATAATAATCACAGGAATCCAATCCGAAAATCTAAAACCGTTAGCTACAAAAAGTTAACTACCACTGAGCTCCAACAGTAGGTTCATCAATGATGCCTTACACTTTTATCACCACCCACGAGTGATGAATATAGTTTCAAATATTCCTGAACAATTTTACCCCAAGGAAAATTATCACCTACATATTTCTTTATATTCTCAGCAGCCACTGGAATCTGTCTGGGACTGGACAATACCGTACTCAATCCGTCTCTTAGACCTTCAACTGTAGCCGGAGTAATCCATCCACCATTCATATTTGCAAGCTGATTAAATCCACATTGATCCGTTAGCAGAACTGGCGTCCCGCTCACTCCGGCTTCAAGCACGACAATTGACATAGCCTCCTGCCTTGAAGGGATCGCAAGAAATTCTGCTGCGTGATATGCATGAGACTTATCAGCCCCACCTAGGTAACCGAGGAAATGAACTCGATCTTCCACCCCCCCCTCATTTGCAATGCATTTCAATGCTGCAAGCATTCCACCATCAGGGCCTGCAAATACCAAATCCACCTCTGAAAATTGGCTCTTTATTTCGCAAAAGGCTTTTAACAACAGGTCAGGCCCTTTGATTAAATTCAATCGGCCAACAAATAGTACAAATGGACGCACACCTAAACCGAACTTTTTCCGGAAGCACTGATTGTCTTCGGCAAGGAAATCAGCTTCTGCAATCCCGTTAGGAATCACATGAACTTTATCTTTTTTCACGCCATACGGGACAAATGAGGAGGTCTCATCAGGTGTGACCGCTATACATTTTGATGCATTGCGTATTATCTTTTTCCCAATCACAAAATTATAAATTCTTTTGAACAGCTTCGACCTTCCAAAAACAGGAAGAGCTCCCGCAGGGCACACGACATAGGGCTTATCTTGTTTGCGAATGGCCAGATATACCAGCGCATTCAGAATAGTCCAATGACCCATCAGATGAATTACATCAGCCTCTTTCACAATAGCATTAATTTCACTGAAGGAGCATTTGGGAACATAGAACCTCCTGAGAAGGCAAGGGAGGGCAATCACTCTGTCTTCACCAAGGAAGCTTTTCCGTTCGATATCCAATCCAGTATCGATGGTCAATACGCGACACTCTACTCCAGCTTGAGTGAGGAATTTACTCATTTGAAAAGACCTTTCAGCCTCTCCACCACCTGTAACTGCATCTATAGTGTTGCTCACATTTAACACCTTCATTGAACACCCTCTTTGCCAGTCTGTGCAGATGGATTGTAAACTCCAAAACACGCTTTAAAGAGCACTTGAAGAACAGACAAATTCCCCTTAAGACCGCTAATTTTGGTAGGAATATCACCTGCAGGATATCGCCTTACTGAAGGCAACTCGACACACTGATAACCAAGCCTGGGGATCCGATAAGAGAGATAGGCAAGCAGCTCATAACCATTAAAAACATCCCGGAACGGGGCTACCCTGACATCCAGTAGTATTTTCCCACTGTAGGCTCTAAAGCCCTGAGTTGTATCTGTCCAGCGAAACCCGGAAAACCAGCTCAACATCGGGGCATGGATAAACCGAATAGCAAAATCTCTAAGTTTCGGTGTGTTCTCGGCTACACCACCGGGGATAAATCGGGACCCCTGTACGAAATCAGACCCATCTTCAAGTGCAGTAACAAATTGGGGAATAGCATCTGGATCATCTTTATCATTGCCATCAATCGTAACGATACCCGCATAACCTTGATCCAAAGCGAAGGCATAGGCACAGCGTAATTGTGCACTAAGCTTACCGGGCCCCGTCTTCACCAAAAGAGCACGAACATTACTATTTTTCAGTGCGTCTAAACCGAGAGACCCATCATCACTGCCACCATCTACTATGATAATATCAGCAATTTCGGATATATTCTGGGCCATCATTCGATCAAGTAAACTTTTAATCCGATCACCTTCATTAATAACCGGGATCACGACACAGTATGCCCGATGTCGTCCTAACCACAGCGGTGTATCAAACTCCGGCACCTGCCAGGTTGCACGGGCATCTCTGGATAAATCTAAAATCATTATAGTTCCTTACTAATCTACTTAAGCAACACGTGCTGTAATTAATGCCACACCGCCAATCACCAAGAATATCCCAACTATAGTTGTCCAGTAAAATGGCTCACGAAATATTATGTATGAACATATCGCCACGCTTGCCACGGCACCTGCGGTCAGTACAGGATGCGCAACATTCAGCGGAAGCCGGGCTAACGCAGCTGCATAAAACAGGAATGCGATCCCATAAAGCACCAAGCCCAACCAGAAAGGCCAGTTACTTAATGCATTCACCGGGTCATTCAGACTCGGAAACTTGCGAGGTGGCATCATGGCCATCTTGATTAAAATGCTTGCCGAAGCATTGGATACGATTCCGAAAATAAGAATCAACCACTTCATGCTGAAACCTCTGACCCACAGGAATAGCCTTCCCGATAATGGTAAACAGCTATCCCGAGAGCTCGCTCCATGGCTTCAATATTGGATTCATTTCTGGCAAGCAACATCTCGATGGTCACAACCTGTTCAGGCAATAACCTGCTAAGTTGCGAGGCGATAACAGCATGATTCACCCCCCCATCACCGAGCGTGACAAGGTCTGGCTCGCTGGCATGAACATGACCAATCAATGCCGCATAATCCTTGATTACCCACTCTGGATTCTCACCGTTAATAGCTAGAGCTCCAGTATCCAGTTGCATGCGAATAGAAGGGTGGCCCACTTCAGTCACTATATCTGCAGTATCTGCACTATTGGTCATAAAATTAGCACCATAACAGGGAGGATTGGGCTCAAGGCATATCTCCACCCCATACCGATCGGCTATACCCCCCAACTGCCTGAAAAAGCGGATGGCAATTTCACGCACATCTTCATCTGGCCATGCCGAACAGTCCCGATTCCTGGGAGAGCCGAACACCAGCTTAGTAGCCCCCAAACTCGATCCAATTCGACACACCGCTTCCAAATGCTCCAGCATGGCGGCCTGTGAACCCTCTGAACCAAACAGGTTCAGCCCTGTGGTGCCAAACAGTAGCGCCTGCATTCCGATAATCTCAATTCCGCGACTTAGCCACCACTCTCGCACTCGCACAATATCATCTGCATATGCATTTATCGGATCCGGAAAATACTTGCCTGGAGCAACATCAATCGCATCAACACCATACTTATTCAGCAGTCTCGCCACCTGCTCATCTTCAGAGACATCCCAGGCAATATTTGAAATTGAAACCCTCATCAGGGCTGACCGTCTTCTGTTTTGACAGATGTAGGCTCTGATTGTGCGTACGCCCGCACGGCCTGAATAGTTTCTCGTTTACTGTACTGATAAACACCATGAGCGCCAAAAATAGTCGTATTCTTAGATTGGAAATCATATCTGGCAGGTGAATTAGGCAAAGTTTGATTGAACGCGTTGCCAAAGCCTTCTTCTGACAGCTCAGCCACACTTACTGGCTCTGCGGTCAGGTGAACGAGCTGCAAACCAGACTTTAGTGCCGTCTGGATGTCAAACCAAAGGTTTACCATCGGGTAGAACTGAAATACGCCACGGCTTTCTATTGCGTGGATATTATTATCATTCAGAAAATCAAATATCACATTTTTGCGCAAGCCCGGCCCGACAAGCCCCGGCAACCTGACTATCAAATGATTTGAGAAATGATCTTCGACAAATCTTTCAAGCATCCGTCGATGCAGGCCATAGGAATGTAAACCTTCCTCTTCAACCGGCGAGTCTTCATTAACACCTACAGGACTTTTGAAAACATCAACAGTACTTATCAGTACAAATGTTTTACATTGAATTGTCTTAAGATGTGCAATCAGACCTTCGATGTTTTTACGATCAGCATCAGGTTCACGATTAGCGATCCACTTTTGAGCAGGTGCCGCTGCGCACACAACCAAATCAAATTCACCCCCATTGATCTCATTGATATTCACAGAACGAAACCTGTGCTCAAACGGATGTTGTTTAAGCAGCGTTGTTCCTACAAATCCCGAATAACCAATTAAAGCATCTGACATCGTCTCTCCATTATTTCAATTGAGCGAAAAAGATTCTGCATCTAATTTCTCAAGCACATCGTATATGTTATCTATCTTACCGCCGAGTATCGAATAACAGTTAGGCAATGAAACGTGCCGCTCAAACAAGATCGGCCTGCCATCATCCGCTTCATTTTTCACCAATACTGTTTTCACTTCAAATAAAGATTCAACGTATTTGGCATCTGCTATTGCAGGCATATAGCGCGCTGCATCGCGCACCATGCGTTCAACAGATGTTTCATGATGATAGTCTGCCAGCTTTTGGTATGGATCAACCTCAGGCTGATCTAACCAACTTGTGTGCGGTGTATACCGGACATGCGAGAGTGTGTGCAGACCTCGATCAGGAAACGGCATCATGGAAAAAAAAGGGCCATCCATCACGGTAACGCCCAGATCAGCCAATTCAGCGGGCGCTTGCATCAAGGCCATTTCAGTAATTTCGTGCTTTAGCTTGATCTTCGTACTGCTGAAATCGCCTGTAAACTGATTAAGCCCACTATAGGTGCAGTTGAAAACATAATGGCTACTTAGCCCTTCCTGGACATCGCCTTCACATACTACCGCCAAGCCATGCTGGGCTTTACCGATACTCCTGACACAACTGTTCAGAGATATCTCCACCCCGCAGCTTATAAGCTCCTGCTTTGCCCATTCAGCGAGTTTGCTGGCATCAAATGCATACTCCTCAACAAGAAAAACCTCTTCGATCAGGCGTGATTCAAACAACTTCTTATGTGAGTCAGATGCGGGTTCCAAATTGGCATCAATATCCTGACAAAAGCGACTGAATTGGCGTGCGGTAACTTTAGAATTGCGTCGGGCAATAGCATAAAGCTTGGTAAAATCCCGCTTCACCGCCTGAGGGAAATCTTGCACAAAACGAGGCAGATTAACCCGACTGCGGAAGGCCGTCGTAAAACTGCGAGGGTAATGGTAACCATTGTGGATGCGCGCTTGATTATTGTACGAGGCACGCTGCAGCAGTTTCTGCTCTCGTTCAATCAACAGGACGTTCTCAAAACCGCGCTCTTTCCTCAGATAAATAGCAATAGCCGCACCATAAAATCCGCCGCCGATGACTATTGCATCATACATCAAAACAACTCATTTTGATAAAGTAACTTTCAAGCTTAGCTATGACCTGATGGTCTCTCAGCAGCACCATCCTCTTCGATATTCAGTTTCTCACGTCGCGTCATGACTGCGCTGGTGAACTCCTGTGCCACATGATACATCGGCCCCTCGTTGGAGAGACTGGCCATGTGTAAAATGTATTCGCCTAACATCCACAAGACGAGTGAGATCAAAAAAAACATTCCCGACTGTTGCAGAGATAATGTTACCCAGCCCGGTGCAACATCCGGCTTTAGAAAAGCAACCGCAATCACATAAAACGAATAAAGCAAGTTGGCCCCGGCACCAAACAGGGAGAGCGCTGTAACCAAACGCATAGGCCCACGGGTAGTCGACACCAGCAAACGCATACCACGATCTATACTTTCACCCAGACGCTTAGATTGTGATTCTCGCGTATTAGCACTGTAGCTGAGATTCACCTTGGTAAACCCACCTGTCGCAGGAAGATGACGATAAGTCAGCGATGGCATCGGATGCTGAAGAATAAAGTTCACTACGCGCTTGCTCAACACTCGGTATGATGGTGCTTCATCGGCGAGATGAATCCCATTGAACTTCTGATAAATACGATTAAACAGCGAGAAACAGATACGATAAGCCAGACTTTGCGGCGGCTTTTGTTGATTGGCTGCAAAGACAACATCTGCACCCTCGAATGCCTGTTCCAACAAACTGGGAAGAAAATCCATGCTATCTACAGCCGGATCAATCACGGCGACGAAATCGCCCAGTGCATTCTCCAGGCCAACCCAAGAGGCCGTATCTGAATCCACTTCTTTGGTCAGAGCATAGGCTTGAAGATTCGGGAGGCCGCCCTCTTCAGTAAGCTTTTTCAATACGGCGATGCTGTCGTCTTCAGATGCGTTATCTACAATAATCAACTCATAGTCGCTAACCAGTTCAGACAACGGTGATGACACATCAAGCAGCACCGTTTCCAGAGAAGATGCCTGATTCCGCATAACCACTACGATAGACAAAAAAATGGGATAACTCATATAGACAGCATGCTCCTAGTTAATGCGAAAATTCGTTAGCAGGTCAAGTCTAAAACTTAAATCAGATGTGGTAAATTTGATCGCTGCCAAGCTGATTGCCAATGTACTCCAATAAACATACCTCAAATCGGCCATTGGAGTCAGCGGGGTATAAGCAAGCATGTATAGCAATGCTGAAACCAAAAGCACACGAATCAATGTCAGTGAATCTTTATCCCCCTGCATGCGAAATGTGGCGCACAAAAATAGCAAGGCCATAATAAGCCACCAATATGGTTTGAACAGAAATGGCGCTATATGTGCAATTTCGTTGACGTAAACTTTAAGGGCAATGGTTGCGACATTATTTGTCTGGGTCAAACCCATTTCATTGGGTGAGATACCGGAAAACCAATGAATATACGGTCCCTCTGATGGACTTCGAAGTAAGTAAAGATAAGCATTTATGCGAAATTCCACATACTCAAATGGATGTTTTTTTAATGCAGAGACCCACGCCTCTTTTATTTTCTCATAAGGAATTGGAGCGGCATTCTGATACGACTTCTTAGTAACCAGGCAAAATAACCTTCCCGTCAGCTTTGTGCCGCCAATCAACTCCTCACTGCACTCTTGTATTGTCTTGAAATCAACCTCAGGTACCAGGCTTTTATCTGCAACCACAGAGAGGTGGACAAGATCATCGACCATCACGAAACTGACCATATTATTTTTCTCTGCTTCCAATAGGTAGTAATTGAAAAAATTTAGAAATGCGAACATCGATAACATCGTCAATGCAGTGATTCCAATCCGGATTCGACACGAGAGCAGGGGAAACAAGCGTCCGGATGCATACCAAAGAACAGGAACAAGTGCTGCAGGTGCATTGCCACGGACCATAAAAGCATACAACAACAAGCTAAGTGCAGCAAAAACCAGCGGCCTGGTTAACTTTTTCCTGCTCAAAAAAGCCAGCGCGAGCAACAGGCTGAATGCCATACCCATGTCTTTCCACAGAACACCTTCAAAGTTTGCAACCCACGGAAAGAAACCCAACAGAACAAACCACTTGGCAGCGTAGCTTTCACCTGCATTTCTGCTCCAAATATAAAGCCCTGACCAAAGCACGCCCAACTGCAAGAACAATAAGCTCTCAGGTCCATTCAAAACAAAAAGAAGCTTTGACCAAAGCCACGCCATAACAGGTGGATGCCCATCTGCAAATTCCAACGTATGAGCTTGCCTGTATTGCTCCAGGGAATCTATCGACATAAAGCCCGGATAACAGGCAATCGAAAAAAAGATAAAGCCTATGATCGACCATAGCAGTTCTCTGGAATAGCGCTGTGATTTTAACATACTAGAATAATTCATCTGAAACTTTCAAAGCCATTAATTTATAACCCTGCACACTTAGGTGGGTATCATTGGGCAAATACAGGTCAACAGTCTCACCCACTGCATACTGGAAGAAACCCAACAAATTCACATTGTTCACATCAGAGGCTTTTAATTGTTCGAAAATATCCGGATAACCATCTTTGTTTTTTTCGTCAGCCAGGTAATTCCGATAAGCGGATGACTTGTCCGGAACCACGATCACCACAAGGTTCAACCCTCTCTTGTCCAGAGCACCTTGAATTGATTTGAGATTCCCTACTGCCAAGGTCATATCTTTTTCAGACCAGGACATTTTATTTTCATCTTCTGCGTAATATAAAAGACGATTGGATTTGCGATTAGAAAATAGACTATCACTGGAAAGAGGAGCATTGACCACGCCTGCAGAGACAATACGGTCATCACTCCATGCCATACGAAACATATTCGTAGCTGTTGCAAACAGGTAGGTGGCATCCAGTGTCAAACCGGAGTCGGGCCGCGCTACTGTAATATGCTCTTCAGCAACTTCAAACGGCACTGGAACTCGGCTGGCACACCTGTTCAGGTTACGGAACACAGGAACAAAACTGCGTTCTACTACCTGAATAATAACTGTTCGCATATTTGAATAGTTATTATCAAGCACCCAGTTCAGCCAGTTATCAACACAACCGACATCCTGATATTGAAAAGAAAGAATCTCAAGATGCTGGGATTCCGCAAGATAGGACTGCCAAATGTTCGGGTGTGAAAATGAGTCCCCCAACACCAATACCTGAGGGTTGGAGCTCAATGCACCATTGGCTTGAACGGCAACCTCGGGTTGTGCTTTATTCCAGCCAAAATCTCGCTCACTCCAGTATCCTATGCGTGTAAGGTCACCCGAAATAGGCTCTAAAAAGATGGATAGTGGAACAGCGACTATTAAATAGGTAAGCACTGGGAATGCAAACCATGACAGATAAGAAATTGAGGTGCGATCAGATTTCATCAGAATTGATAATAGAGAAAGCTACTCACCTTATCCAGCTTGCTTAGGGCAAGGCAAAAAAGGCAACCAAAAACAAAACCGACAACCGGCTTTGGCTGCCAGGCAATATCCCATTTAAACAGCTTTACCTTTCCGTCATTCTGCTCGATGAAGTTGAAAAACTGCTGGCTGTTGGGCGCAAACCAGACAATCAGCAAACCCAGCAGAAGTAGCTTGGCAAAGGGAGCGATTCCACCTAATGAACCAAGGCCTGGGATATTAAGGAAAACACCACCAAAAGAAACAGCTACTGGCAACAACTCCGCCAAACTACCGAACCGTTCTGCCAGCACGCCCAATGTAGAGGGCAAAGAAATACCGCCATAACCAAAGCATCCGTTCAATATCAGAATAGCCGATGAAAAAGATTCAGCACGGAAAAACACCCACGCGATTACGACACATAAAAAAGTGAGCATTGTAGCTGCCAGGTAATAAATCCGAGCAGTGAAGCCTGCGCTGGGTAGTCGGCCAGCAACAACTGATTGCCATGCATGATTGATAACCAGAAAGAGCCCATGCAGCCCCCCCCACATTACAAATGTCCAGCTAGCTCCATGCCACAAGCCACCAAGCAGCATTGTTATCATGAGGTTCATGTAGCGCATCAAAGGCCCCTTCCTGTTCCCGCCCAGCGGTATATAGAGATAGTCGCGAAGGAATTGGGAAAGTGTCATATGCCAACGACGCCAGAAGTCGATAATGTTTGCTGCCTTATACGGGGAATTAAAATTAATCGGCAACTTAACGCCAAACACCATGGAGATCCCTATGGCCATATCACAGTAAGCTGAAAAATCGAAATAGAGTTGCAAGGTATAAGCCAAAGCCCCGGTCCATGCTTCAATAAAGTCCGGTTGCACACCTAGAGCTGCGGCCGCAAATATAGGTTCAGCATATACGGCAAAGTTATCTGCCAGCAGCACTTTTTTTGCCAAACCAATGGTGAAAATACTCAGTCCCAGTGCCACATTATCAAGCTGCAGTTTGTATGTTATTTTTTTAGCAAACTGGGGCATCATTTGTGCATGATGAAGCACAGGCCCTGCAATCAAGTGCGGAAAGTAAGTAACAAACAGAAGATAATGAATAAAGTTATATTCACGAGCCAATCCGCGATACACATCAACCAGAAATGCAATTTGTGTGAAGGTAAAAAAGGAGATACCAAGGGGTAGTATGATATCCAACAACGCAACGTTTCCGTCAGAAACCCAGTTGGTCGTATCTATAAAAAAGTTCGCATATTTGTAATATGCAAGCAGGCCAAGGTTAGCTGTAACTGCGAACGCTAAAAACAACTTGGCATGAACAGGGCGGCGAACATGCCCAATTAGATAGCCCATACTGTAATTGACAATAATCGAAGATAGAAGAAGACCGATATATTCAACCGACCACCATCCATAAAAGAAAAGTGAAGCAAGAGCCATCCATAATGCGCTAACTCTATAGCCAAAACGAGCCAACCAGAAAAAACCGATAAATACTATCGGAAAGAACAGGAATATGAATTCGTAAGAATTAAATAGCATATATTAGATGGTATAAGTTTTTTTATGCCATGCCGCGAAATCATCTATGGCCTTTTCGAGATTTTGTGGCTTCTTGAAACCCCGCACAGCCAACTTTTGATCACTGAACTTCACTGATGGGTTAATATTCGATTTCCCGGATAGGCGAAGAAGTGCACCAAGGAAAAATCTAGGCACAAATATTCGTGGCACAGAGTATGACTTTCCGAAACTTTTCATCAGCCTTTTTTCAATATCACAATAATTATTAATGGGAGAATCATCGTCAGAGATAATGAAAATTTCGCGATTCACTTTTTTGCAAGTCGATAAGAATGCCAGTGCAGAAGCGACATTCTCAACACAAACAAGGTTCATACTTCTGCGACTGAACAAACAAGATCTAACGTAATTCACCCACATGTTTGCAGTCATCAGTTCATTAGCCAGCTTTAGTAAATTTTTCCCCTCTGGACCAAACACTGCTGTAGGGCGAAGAATCGTAAGCTCGAATTTATCACTCGCAGTTTCAAGCAAAACCTCCTCTATCCTAAGCTTGGTTTTCTCGTACTCTGAAACCGGGATAGACTGCGTTTTCTCATTAACCCAATTGCCTTTCACCCTTCCCGCCACAACAGCCGTACTGCAATGGATCAAACGTTTAACCTGAGATTTGGCACAAGCTTTGACAAGGTTACTCATCGCATCAAGATTATGATCCGCAAGATAAGCTAGGTTGATTACTGTACAGTTTTCACTGAGCAAGGCATTCAATGAGTCGGGCTTAAGAAGATCGCCCTCGATAAAATTGATATTAGGGTGATCTTTCGTTCTGTTGCGATGCACCAAAACTCGAACTTCAATCCCTTTCCGCTCGACAAGAACCTTTAAAAGGTGTTCACCTATGAAACCCGATGCGCCGATGACGACAACAGTTGCCACATCAGATGCGGCGCAATCACCACTCATTCAATCACTCGCTTAAGGCTTTGCAAATATTGCAGGCCCCATTTCGTGTCCGGCTCAAGATGGTTGCCTTCAGCCCATTCGTTCCATGATTTCAAAAATACCAGTTTGTGCTCATCATCACGATCATCTAACGCACTTACCGCATCGTTCAAATGCCTTTCAAAGAGCTCGGGCGTAGAATTTGCAAGTACCAGCCCCTTACGCCCTTTACGAGGGGTGTTGTCCCAATTGGGATAAACGCAGGGATAGGCCTCACAATCAAACTGATTCAGATCAGGGACAAGGTGTTTAATCGCCTCGCTGTACTCAACAATACGTGGCCCCCCCATGGCCAGTCGTCTACGGATTCCCCACATAATTCGAGAAGCTTCATTAAGTAGAGGATTTTCCGTATTGGTGACTGCCATAGTTGATACCGTAATAGCATCAAGGCCAAGGGCACCGGCATCATCAAAATCCAGCTTATTGTTACCTACGATATACAAACCCTTCAGGCCTGCCTGCAATGCCAACTCACGCCAAAAATCAAATCGTCTCTTAGCATCCGGCATATCTGTCGGACTGAAAATAACTAGCAAAGGCTTTCCATCCACCGTCATATAACGGTGATCCTGGAAAGCCTTTAGCAGATAATCGAAGTGAGCTCTGTCATCGGCTTCTCCAGGATATGTCTGATCGATTAGACGCCGATGCGGTTCGTCTTTCCATATCCCACTCCAGGAGTGATTCGCCCACCCCAGACAGAATGGGAAATCCGGCGATCCCGATGAAAGCACCTCATCAAAGGGACGCTCTAACATCCGGCGACCAGCAAACCAATAGTGCCAATAGCAAAAGCCCTCCACCCCGAATGTGGCGGCCATTTCAGCTTGGGCAACTCTGGTCTCAGCCAATCTTAAATCATAGAATCCCAGGTCTGCAGGGACAATGGGTTGCTCATGTCCCTTAAACAGAGGTTTTGCACTGGCTACATTTGTCCACTCGGTAAAACCTTTGCCCCACCACTCATCATTTTCAGGTGTTGGATGGAATTGAGGCAGATAAAAGGCAATAACACGAGCTGCTTTTTCTCTGCTTGATTCTTCTGGCATGATCTCCTCGTTGTTTGTGCTATCAGGCAACTTTTACTACCTCAACCTCAGGCAGAGGGAATACTAAATTCATATTCGAGAATTTCTTATTCGCCACAAAAAAGTTCTTAAAATGCCATGGCAGCACAATCATGTAATCCGGCTTCCCGGCAAGAAGGTCCTGCTCAGGGATGATCGGAATCCAGCTTCCCGGCGTATAGCAACCGAACTTCTCTGGATTCACCTCCCCCACAAACTCGACCTCCTTTACAGTCAGTCCGCAATACTGCAGCAGAACATTCCCCTTGGTCGAAGCACCGAGAACCGCCACAGTTTTCCCTTTAGCAGCAGCCTCTTCGATAAACTTCAGTAAATCACGTTTTGTTTGAATCACACGGTCTGCAAATGCGTGGAAAGGTATTAATGTATCCAGCCCTCGGGTGCACTCATCATCCAATATCTTCTTCACCGAAGGCAGCACAGACAAATCTCCATGCGCTTTCGATACCGTTACTGAGAAACTGCCACCATTAACATCGTTGAATTCAACATCAACGATCCTGAAACCAACCCTATCCGTCATCCATTTAATCTGGCGCATCGCATAAAACTCCAGGTGTTCATGGCAAACCGTGTCATATGAATTCGTATCAAGCATGGTTGGCATGTAACTTTGCTCAAACACCCATATTCCATCATCAGCTAGCACTTCATAAACTTGCTTCATGAAACCCATCGGGTCTTCCAGGTCGTAGAACATGGAGAATGAGGTGACCACTTTTGCCTTTTTATCCGGAAACTTCTGCTTCACCAGTGCCGATGAAAAGAAATCAGGAATCAACTGAATATGGGGCGGATAGTATTCAGAAAACTTCACACCTGTTGGGTCAACACCAACCAGATCAACGCCATCAGAAGGGTATGCCTGCAAGGTAGTGCTATCGTTACTGCCTATATCAACAATGAGATCACCACTCTTCAGATCAATAAGCCCCAGAATCCGCTCCACCTTAGCGTGAAGATGCTTCACCATACTTGAGTTCAGACCAGATCGATAACCATAGTTTTCGCCGTACATTTCACCCAGATCGTAAGAGTGCTCCATCTGCAACAACCCGCAGACCTCATCTCCACCGGTGCACTTCACCAAACGAAGTGGACCGACTGTAACTTCCGCACCCTTTTCGCGAGGAAAAACCCCGGTAAGCATCTGCTCGCCCAAGTTCAATACACACTCAAGATGGGTGTTTCCGCAGATTCTGCATTTTTTAATTTTCTTATACATTGTCAGTTGCCTTGCCTATCTCTTAGTTTTTTTCACTTAATTTTCGCAAGTCTTCATCTACCATCATATGCACCAGCTCTTTAAACTCAATTTTCGGTTCCCAATTTAATTCGCTGTTTGCCTTCGCCGCACACCCGACCAAAGGAGCCGGCTCAACAGGGCGATAAGCTGATGGATCCTCATATACATAATCGCGATAATCCAATTTCAAATATCCAAAAGCCAAATCGCAAAATTCACGAACCGAATGCAACTTTCCCGTTGCTAGAATATAATCATCAGGCTGCTCTTGTTTTAGCATCAACCACATGGCGCACACATAGTCTCCGGCAAAACCCCAATCACGGACGGCATCAAGATTGCCCAATTGCAGTTCATTAGCTAGCCCCAGCTTAATTTTTGCTGCTTCATGAGTAATTTTTCTTGTTACAAAACCTAATCCACGACGCGGGCTTTCGTGATTATATAAAATTGCTGAGCAAGCAAAAAGACCATAATGCTGGCGATAAACCCGAATCATCGAATCCGCATATAGTTTTGCTGCACCATACGGACTGCGAGGGTTAGCCTGAGTAGATTCAGACTGAGGGCTTTCAATTGCCTCACCAAACACCTCCCTGCTTGATGCTTGGCAAAACCGTATTTTTACATCCACCTTACAAATAGCTTCCAGAATGCGTACAACGGCAAGCCCATTCACATCCCCAATTTCAACCGGATGATCAAACATCCCTGAACCAGATGAATAAGCCGCATAATTATAAATTTCGGATGGATGATAGTGGGATAATATTTTCTCAATCCCCTGTTGATCCAACAGATCCCATTCGACCAATTCAACCTTCTCCAGCAGCCGACCCGGCAGGGACTCTTTAGCCTTATGAAGATCTCTAACAGTACCAATGACCTGATATCCTTTTTCAAGAAGGAGCTCTGCCATATAAGAACCATCTTGGCCTGTTATTCCAGTAATTAACGCAACAGCAGAATTCATACCACTTCTCGCTTAGTCAACGTACGAAAAAACCAGCGACTCAGTCCCGTTGCATACTGACTACCTAACAGATCATACATCACCATTTTTTCTTCTTTTTTAAATACAGCAAAATAAATCACAACCATGATGTTAGCCAACATTGCTGGAAAAAGAGCTATAAAATAAGAAGGAATACGTGATATATTTCTCAATCGGGTTGAAAGATGCTTTCGATACACATCTACAGAGTAAGATCCTACTGCCCGATGATACATCAGTGCTTTAATCCCCTTCCATGGTTCGCATAGACAAACGCTTTGTTTGGCCATATCGGAAAAACCGGGAAATGACCATATCAGCTCAGGCCACTTAAACATCCATATCTCAAAGCTGCGCGGTGTCCACATAGCATTACCATAACGTATGGTTATCAAAGGCTCTGACAAAACCAAAACGCGCTCCATGGGTGGATCCTGAAAGATGACGCCCACATGGATAAAAAGTGATCCAAAATACATCTCCCGATTCCGGGAAAGCCAGCATTCCCGTCGAATCACGACGCAGCCGATAAAGGAAAGATAATTTGCAGCATAGGAGAAGAACGCCTCTGCATCCCCCTTTCCATATTGAATATCAGTCGAAGTATTCAGCCTTCGATCTTCCAGTGTTTTTGAAAGGTCAGAATTTCTAACCTCTGCATTCACAATGACCAATTCTGGCTGCCCCTCAACAGACAATAAAACCTTGGCAATAGCACCCGGCAGTAACAAATCATCATCTGTTAAAAGCCAGCAATATTCACCTTTTGCATAAGTAACGGCCTTGTCAAAGTCACAATCAACCCCGGAGTTGGTCTCTTCGCGATAGTATTTAATCCCTTTGTGCTTAGCGCAGTATGCCTCCATCACATCTGATGTGTTGTCTGTTGATGCGCCATCAACTACGACTATCTCAACACTCGGCATCATCTGACCAAGAATCACATCCAAACTATTGCTAATGAATCGCCCACGGTTATAGGTAGCGATACATATAGATAATCTAGGATCACTCAACTGGGAAGTCACTTTTCAAGACTCAAAAAATCACTTTTTCCAAATCACTGCCTGATTCTATAAACACAAAGTTAAATGTACCGGCATCACAGGACTTGGCCGAGACCCATTGATCAATATCAGCTCGTGTTACAGGCTTTGATTGCTCCGCAACGGAATATGCCTGATAGCCACTTTCAAAAAACAGGTTAAATATTTTTTCATAATCGGGGTTAAATCCAAGTGGATGAAACTCATCAAGGCACACTTCAAGGAGCCATATAGGTTTCGGGTCACGTGCCAACGTAATTGATGCGCCTTTGAGCACTTGATACTCCGCCCCTTCCACATCAATTTTTACAAATAACCGTTCACCCTTCAAACGCCCGCCAATCACATTATCAAGTGTTGATACAGGAACTGTTTGTCGATGTCTAGATGAATACCCAGCCCAGTCTTTAATTAATGAGGCTGACGGACCAGATGCCCCATATAGAGTCAATAAGCCCGGTTTATCGCTCAGTGCGACAGGGTAGACTTCCGCACGATCCTGCCATTCATTTGCCACTAGATTCTGAAACAGACAGCGGAGATTTTGTGGTTGAGGCTCAAAGGAGATAGTTCGTTTTCCATGCTTCAGTGCCAAGCATGTATAATATCCAAGGTTTGCTCCAACATCGACAAAGCAGTCAACATGTTCAAGCGAATTCTTAATTAGCGTGGTTTCTTCAACTTCAAACGTTCCATCGCGCATTAATTGATAAGCAGGGTGGAAACCTGATGTTAATTTAAATCCTAATGGAGTCACAACCTCAGTCGTCTTTTTCCAAACCTTGGTCCCCCACCAGTCCTTGAATAAATGAGCCTTCCATTTTAACTTAACATACAGTGAAACAAGCCCATCTGAGCGTTTAACCTGCTTTTTTAACCAATCAACTAGTAGCATTAAAATTTCCCTTATTTACAATTGATAGAGCTTAAATGTATTTAAATTTCTGGTCTGAGATTAATTCAAACTGCTCAGACGATGTGGTTCTAAATTTCATAAATTGAGAGCGGTTTTCTTCGAACCCCCTTCCTTTAACTCCGTTTATAAATCCATCATCAAAGCAATCAGGATCAACAAAAAAAGCATTAACTCCATTACGATCCACGGTCAGGAAGCGATAGCCCTTTGTTTCAAAGAACTTTCTCCACCCGGCAATAGAGACCCCATAATAGAGATGCGTTGGATGAGCATTCCTGAAAGAGAAGTCTTCCTGATATTCAATAGTCATGCTCTGTTCAGCGCCGTAAACTGAGTTGTATTCCACAATAAATATTTTCGGACGAAAACCCTGATTAAATATTTCCTGGGCGATATAGTAATCATTTCCGTCAATATCAAGAGAGAAGATGTCAGGGTCGAGATGAACAGCTGCTGATGCCAATTCAGACACGCTCTCCTTCGTGACAAACATGTTTTTACATTCAACACCAATGCTATAACCAACGACTGTTCGCATTGCACGCTCAACAAGAGAGGGATCACCCTCGATCATCAGGCCATTTAGCTTTTCGGCAACAACAAGCCAAGATGAATTGTTTTCCAGCCCATCAGCTGAACCAATTTCGATGAAATAGCGATTACTGTCAGTCAATTGCCCCCGTAGCACATCAATAATGCCATCCTCACCGTTTTGACTGAATCCAGAAAACTCCCATGTCTCCGGGCGAGTTAAATCTATTGTTCGCGCATGCATCATAGGCGCGCCTTTACTTACAGCAATATTTACACGCTGAAGGGCCCTAATATCCAACAAATAATTCTTCAGTTTATTGATCACGTTCACCTCTTACAAAAAACAAATTATAGCACTCTGTTCCTTAATTCCCCATATTGAATCAAAAACAAATGACGCAACCTGCCCGATGACATGACTATCACAGCGCAAGCAAACATGCCTACTCCACTCCCCACAAGAAGCCTTATGATTGGCTGCCAGTCATATAGCTGCTGAACTAACCACCCCCCACCAACAATGAGAAGTGAGACACCTAAGGGAGCCATCACATCAATCAACAACCATTTTCTGCCTACACCTTTCAACAACAACCGATGTGTTAAGTATGTTCCCAAAAACAGGTATACACAATTTAGCACTGCCCATGCCGCAGCACCGCCCACTGCACCATAAGTCAGAGAAAGAACAATAATTAGCGGCACCATGAAAACAATTAAGATGATAGCAATTAACAGAGGAAGTCTTGTTACTCCATATGCTAATTGCAACGCATACGGGAAGTGCATCACACCATTTAATGCTGTGCCAATTAGTAATAGCGAAACAATCGGCGCCACGCTTGCTGCCAATTCTGGGTTTTGGGTCCAGACTGAAATAAGGGACTCCGAAAAGAATACACCGGCAACTGCAAAAGGCAGGATCGCAGCACAAAATGCTCTCGTACCCATCCGATACAGTTCAATTAGTTTCACTGTATCTCCGGTAGCTACCAGTGCAGACAATCTAGGGTAAATAGCATTAAACACCGGATTTACTAGCAAATAGAGGGCGCTTGTAACAACCCCCGCTAAAGCATAACGCCCAAAATCCTCCAAACTGAGAATTCTGCTAAGCAACACTTTATCTAGTTGTATTAAAATAATTGCCGCAACAGCTACTGCGCCCACACCCGCTGAAAAACGCCAGATACGTTTTAGGCTATTAATATCAAAACGAACCCCTGGAATACGCCCAATAACTCTCCATGCGGCATAACGCATAGTCACAGCAAAAAGAAATCCAACACAGGCCTGCCAGATGAAAAACGCCTCAATTGTTGGTGATATAAAGGCTAGCACAGCCACTGCCCCCAAACTTCCAAGAGTCACCATGACTGCACTAATGCCACAGTAAACCGCTAAACGTTGAGCGCCAATTAAAGCCCCCTGATACAAACCGACAGGCCAGCGACAGGCGATCACGATTCCCATTAAGATGACAGCTTTCATGACAGTATCTTGAGGCAGGCTGTTGGCTTGCAGCCAATACTCTGCGACAAAGGAGGACAAGGTAAAAAAGCCCAATGCAATCACGCCTGCCATCCCCCAGAACACAATAGCAAGAGAATGTAATAGCCCTCCAGACTCGCTTATATCTCCAGATACAGAGTGCCGGGCAACCTCGCGGTTAATGGTCGGTGACAAGCCAAGGTCAAGAAGGGCCAAAACTGCTTGAGCCATGACAAAAAAACCTATCAAACCATAGGCTTCAATTCCCAAATATTTCAAATAGAAAGGAACAGCGGCCAATCCGACGATGGCAGACCAGATTGAATTTAAAAACCCGGCAATCAGGTTTCGACGCATTTTCATAGAGTTTAGGTTTTATTCGTGGAAATCATTTGCCTGGTAGCCATGCCGTTTCACGAGTTCGTCACGTTCGGCAGCTTTCAGATCTTCGCACACCATCTCCTTCACCAACTCTTCAAATGAAGTGCGTGGCACCCAACCCAGTTTATTTTTTGCCTTGCTTGGATCACCCAACAAGGTTTCCACCTCGGCTGGACGATAATAACGGGGATCCACTGCTATAATGCAGTTACCTTTCTGATCAAAACCCTTTTCAGATTCTCCCTCTCCTTCCCAGCGTATTGCAATTCCAACTTCGGCAGCAGCAGCATTGACAAAATCGCGTACTGAATACTGTACGCCAGTTGCAATCACGAAGTCTTCAGGCTCATCCTGTTGCAACATCAGCCACTGCATTTCAACATAATCACGAGCGTGTCCCCAATCGCGCTTAGCGTTAAGGTTGCCAAGGTATAAACACTCCTGCAGACCTAATTTAATACGAGCCAAGGCTCGAGTAATTTTTCTCGTTACAAAGTTCTCACCGCGAACGGGTGATTCATGATTGAACAAAATACCATTGCAAGCATACATGCCGTAAGATTCTCTATAGTTTACAGTAATCCAATATGCATAAAGTTTAGCTACAGCATAGGGAGAGCGAGGATAAAATGGTGTTGTTTCTCTCTGCGGAGTTTCCTGAACCAACCCATACAGTTCAGAAGATGAAGCCTGATAAAAACGAGTTTTATTTTCCATACCCAAAATTCTGATTGCCTCAAGGATACGTAATGTGCCAAGCCCATCAGAATCTGCTGTATACTCGGGCACCTCAAAAGAAACAGCCACATGGCTCTGGGCAGCAAGGTTATATATCTCATCAGGTTGTATTTTTTTAATCAGACGAATCAGGTTTGATGAATCTGTCAGATCACCATGATGTAAAAAAAACCGAACACCGTCCTCGTGAGGATCGCGATACAGATGATCAATACGCGCTGTATTAAAAGATGATGCCCTTCGCTTCAGCCCATGCACCTCGTATCCTTTTGCAAGCAATAGCTCAGCTAAATATGAGCCATCCTGCCCTGTCACTCCGGTAATCAATGCTTTCTTCACTCTAATTCCCCTTCCGATTTTCACTAATTGTAGCCCGCTGCTGCTCCGCTTCTTTTTTTAACTCCTCGATCTCTTCATGCAAACGATCATACTCTTGCATTTTGTACCGAAGAAAGGTCACCGTCATATGCGCTTTCTCATCGACCCCTTGTGGAGTAAGCAGATAAGCATAGGCAAGTTTATTATTACTGTTGCGGAAGTTGTTTACCTTCAGGCAACCTTTCTTAACTAAGGCCTTAAGGCAAAAATTAACTTTGCCAAGACTGATACCCAAGCGATTGGCCAGCTCCCGTTGCGAAAGCCTGGGATCAGCCTCTAATGTTTTCAATAACCAGTAGTTAGTGGGATCATCTTGGGGTGCGTTCATCATATGAACACACATACAACAACTCTAGATAGACAGTGTCAAGCATAGCTCCTCAGTAACTAACTCGATCCAAGTACCAGGCCACACTCTTACGGATTCCAGATTCAAAGGTTTCGGCTGGTTTCCAGTTAAGCTCATCATCCATTTTTTTAGCATCAATAGCATAGCGCCAATCATGGCCGGGCCGATCTGTAACAAACTCGATTAGCTTCTCATGAGGAGAATTTGTAGGAATTCGCTCATCAATCAACTGGCAAATCAGACGGCATATATTGATGTTTTTCCACTCGTTGATCCCACCGATGTTGTAGGTTTCACCAAGGCGCCCTTTTCGAATCACTGAATCAATTCCCGAACAATGGTCTTCAACATACAACCAATCGCGAATATTGCTGCCATCGCCGTAAACCGGTATCGAATTCTGTTCAACACATGCACGAATCACCGTTGGAATAAATTTTTCACTATGCTGATACGGCCCATAATTATTTGAACAGTTGGTTGTTGTCACCGGAAGCTTATAAGTGTGAAAATAGGCGCGCACTAAATGATCAGATCCTGCCTTGGAAGCCGAATAAGGAGAGTTAGGTGCATAGGGAGTCAATTCACTGAAAGCAGGGTCTTCGGCCTCCAATGTGCCATAGACTTCATCTGTTGAAATATGATGAAAGCGACACTCTTGTTCGCCCCATCCTTTCTCTTTCTGCCAATAGTTTCGCGCAGCATCAAGCAGAGTGAACGTACCCATCACATTGGTTTTAACAAAAATTTCGGGGCCTGAAATAGAGTTGTCAACATGGCTCTCCGCGGCAAAATGAACCACTGTGTCAATCTCATGTTCGTGCAAAAGCCTATCAACCAGTTCACGATCACAGATGTCACCCTGAATAAAAGTATGCCGCGATTCATCAGGCAAACCTCTTAAATTATCGAGTGACCCTGCATAAGTCAGCGCATCAAGATTAACGATACGAATACTCGGGTCTGTTTCCAGCATATAACGTACAAAATTACAGCCAATAAACCCGGCACCACCTGTCACCAGCATCACCCGAGGTGTAAATTCAGTCATGCTTCAACTCCTTGATCACTTCAGTCAGAGATTGGCTCCATGGCTGGATTCGAACACCAAAAACAGACTCTATCCGTTTGCAATTCAACTCAGAATTCACCGGGCGCCTGGCAGGGGTAGGATAATCCGCAGTTGTGATCTCTTTTACACGCTTCACCTTCAGTGGCCACTTCTGTTTTTCCGCTTCAGAAAAAATAGTTTTAGAGAAACCATGCCAGTTTGTCATCTCCGGCTGGGCTAAATGATAAGTACCCCAATGATCCTTTAACTCTGGCAATATTGCCAAGGTAACACGGGCAATCTCAGCCGCACTGGTAGGCTTGCCATACTGATCGCCCACCACACCAAGCTCTTCACGCTCACACCCCAGACGTAACATGGTCTTAACAAAGTTGTTCCCATGCGCTGAAAATACCCAGCTGGTTCGTAAGATAAGGTGTTTCGACCAATGTTCTGCGATTGCGACTTCACCCGCTAGTTTACTCTCGCCATATACGCCGAGTGGCGCAACAGGGTCATCTTCGACATAAGTGCCGTGCTTACTGCCATCAAACACATAGTCCGTAGAGTAATGTATCAAAGGAATACCTGCTTCAGCACAGGTCGAAGCCAGATTGGCCGGGCCATCCCTGTTAACTGCAAAGGCTGCATCAATGTCACCTTCGGCTCTGTCCACTGCCGTATACGCTGCGGCATTAATTACCACATCAGGTTTCACTTCACTTACTGACCTGCTCACTGCGTCGGCATCTGTAATATCAAGTTCATCACGACCAACAGCTTTCACTTCCCAACTCTGTTTAAACGATTGGCGAACAAGCTCGGTGCCAACCTGACCGAGGCAGCCTGCAATCAACAGCCTCATGGAAAACAGACCGGCAACTTTTCTTCAGGAATATCAGACAAAATAGAATAGATTTGATCTTTCGTGGAAAGATTTGGAGATTTGACTGGCCATGCAACACCGATATCCGGGTCATTCCAGAGAACGCCACCTTCATCATCAGGACGATAAAAATCAGTACACTTATATGTGAAATCGGCAATGTCTGAAAGTACGCAGAATCCATGTGCAAAACCGGGAGGCACCCACAGCTGACGATGATTCTCTTCGGTCAACTCGTACCCAACCCACTTCCCGAAGGTCGGGGAGCCAACACGAACATCTACGGCCACATCAAACACCGCACCTGTTGCCACCTGTACCAGTTTACCTTGCGGATGATTCAACTGAAAATGCAGGCCCCGCAATACACCCTTACTTGAGCGTGAATGATTGTCCTGCACAAATGTCACATCTGGAAAGCCTGCATCAATGTAACGATCACGATTCCAGGTTTCCAAAAAAAAACCGCGCTGGTCACCAAACACTTTCGGCTCAATTAACAGCACTTCTGGAATAGCTGTCTCAATAATCTTCACTTACTTGCCTTCCTTCAACCTACTAAACAAATACTTACCGTAACCATTGTTTTTAAATGGTTCCGCCAGTGCCGCCAATTCATCATCACTGATATATTCCATCTCCCAGGCAATCTCTTCTGGACATGACAGCTTCAGCCCCTGCCGTTTCTCTAACACTTCAACAAACTGACTTGCTTCAAGCAGAGAGTCATGTGTACCGGTATCAAGCCAGGCTGTACCACGCCCCATTTTCTCCACTCTAAGTTCACCCGAAGCCAAATAAGCTTTATTTACATCGGTAATTTCATACTCACCTCTGGCAGATGGTTTGAGATCGGCAACAATATCAATCACTCGGTTGTCGTAGTAATAAAGCCCGGTGACGGCATAGCTGGATTTCGGTTCCGCAGGTTTCTCTTCCAATGAGACAGCCTTCCCGAAAGTGTCGAATGAAACGACACCATAACGTTCGGGATCCTGCACCCGATAAGCAAAAACAGTAGCTCCGTGCTTTTGTCCGGCAGCCACTCGCAACTGCTTTGTCAACCCATGTCCAAAAAAGATGTTATCACCAAGAATCAGGCTGCATGAGTCATTGCCGATAAAATCACGGCCGATTGAAAAAGCCTGGGCCAATCCATCCGGACTGGGCTGCTCCGCATAAGAAAAACTTACTCCCCATTGTGAACCATCACCCAACAGGTGGCGAAAAAGCGGCAGATCATGCGGTGTTGAAATAATCAGAATCTCACGAATCCCTGACAACATCAGTGTCGAGACCGGATAATAGATCATTGGCTTATCGTAAACCGGCATTAGCTGTTTACTCACTGATAACGTCAGCGGGTGTAAGCGAGTACCCGATCCTCCCGCTAAGATTATACCTTTCATAATTTGTAATATCCCCGATACCAATTCACAAAATTCTGTATACCCGTTTTGATCGGAGTATCTGGTCTAAAACCAACATCATCCATCAAGGCGCCCACATCTGCGTATGTAGCAGACACATCACCCGGCTGCATCGGCAAGAAATTCTTTTCGGCCGTTTTACCTAAAGCCTCTTCAAGTGCAGTAATAAATTCCATCAAATCAACAGAGCTGGAGTTTCCAATATTGTACACTTTCCACGGCGCCTTGCTGGTAGCTGGGTCCGGCTCTTTTCCATTCCATTCAGGATTACCTTTCGCTGTATAGTCCAGTGTTCGAATGACCCCTTCTACAATATCGTCAATATAGGTGAAATCTCGTTTCATCTTGCCATGATTGAAGACATCAATTGCCCGGCCCTCTAAAATAGCCTTGGCAAACAGCATCGGTGCCATATCTGGCCGGCCCCAAGGCCCATAGACAGTAAAAAACCGCAATCCCGTAGTGGGAAGGCCATATAGATGTGAATAGGTATGCGCCATCAGTTCATTGGCTTTTTTACTTGCCGCATAAAGCGATAGAGGGTGATCAACATTATCGTGTACAGAAAATGGCAACGCCTCATTGGCACCATAAACCGATGAAGAAGAAGCATAAACCAAATGCTGAATATCATTGTGCCTACAGCCTTCCAATACATTAGCAAAACCAACAATATTACTATCAACATAAGCATGAGGATTCTCAAGAGAGTAACGAACTCCAGGTTGCGCAGCTAAATTCACAACCTTATCAAACTTTTCCTTGGCAAACAGGTCAGCAATGGTCTCCCGATCTGACAAGTCCATCTTCACAAAACGGAATAACTCGCTGCCAACCAGTCGGGCAAGCCGTGCCTCTTTAAGACCAACATCGTAATAGTCATTTAGATTATCCAACCCTATGACTTCATCGCCACGCTCAAGTAAGCGAAGGCACAAATCTGAGCCAATAAACCCCGCAGCACCTGTAACCAAAATTTTACTCATAGCCGCCAAACTTTGTATCCAGCCTGTTCCAGAAGATCCCTGTCAAACACTGACTTCACATCAATAAAGGGAATAACGCCATCGAACAACAATGGAGTAATATCCATATGAATAATCTTATCGTGCGCTACCGTAGCAACTACGGCATCCAGATCCCTAGCTGACTCCAGCGAAACCAGTCCTATCCCGTACTCAGCCAGTGCTTCATCAGGGTCAGCTACCGGATCATGTACCAGAACTTCCACGCCAAAACTTTCCAATTCGCGAATCACATCAATCACACGTGAATTACGCAGATCCGCACAATCCTCCTTAAAGGTAAGACCGAGCAGCAACACTCTTGCTCCCTTAACCTTACGATCTGCAGAAATCATCTCCCGAATGGTTCTGCCAGCAATAAAACGCCCCATGCCATCATTTATCTGACGCCCGGAAAGAATCACATCAGGCTGGTAACCCATCATTTCTGCTTTATAAGTTAAGTAGTATGGATCAACACCAATACAGTGCCCACCTACCAGGCCTGGACGGAAAGGTAAAAAGTTCCACTTTGTTCCTGCTGCTTCGAGCACATCAAGCGTATCAATACTCATTTTATCAAAAATAACCGCCAACTCATTCATCAGAGCGATATTGAGATCACGCTGAGTATTTTCAATAACCTTGGCCGCTTCAGCCACCTTAATACATGGCGCACGGTGGACACCAGCCTCAATCACCAGTTCATAAAGCGATGCAACTTTCTCCAGAGTCTCATTATCCTGCCCGGAAACTACCTTCACAATTTTCTCAAGCGTATGAACCTTATCGCCGGGATTAACTCTCTCTGGCGAATAACCCACCTTGAAATCATCTCCACACTTCAAACCTGATCTATTTTCCAGAATAGGTACGCATACCTCTTCTGTTACCCCCGGATAAACTGTCGATTCAAAAACGACAATCACCCCTCGTTTCATATGTTGGGCAACTATTTCTGAGGCTTTAATTACTGGTGTTAAATCAGGTTGGTGTGCACTGTCAACTGGTGTAGGCACTGCCACAATGATAAAGTCTGCTGCGCTGATATCAGATGGACTCGTTGAATAAATTAATTTTTCAGCCTTAGTAAAAAGCTCACCCTCCATCTCTCCCGTTGGATCAAATCCATCTTTATATGCAGCCACCTTCTCTTTAACAACATCAAAACCGATAGTTGACGTAACCCGTCCAAATGCTAAAGCTAGGGGAAGTCCTACATAGCCAAGTCCAACAACTGCAACTTTATCTTTCAAGCCATACTCTCCATGCTTCCTTTTCACTGCCAACAAATCATTCTAATCATCATTTTTTCGGTGTATCAAGTCCAATTAACAAAATATATAAATACGCGTCAAAGCTAATCTTTCTCAAATAGGTCACGAGTATAGACCTTTTCAATCACATTACTTAGATCATCAGTCATACGATTGGCCACAATAAGGTCTGATTTCTGCTTGAACTCCACCAGATCATTCACGACTTTGGATTGAAAAAAATCAGCCTCATTTAGCGAAGGTTCATAAACAATAACCTCAATGCCTTTGGCTTTGATGCGCTTCATAATGCCCTGAACACTGGATGCACGGAAGTTATCAGAACCACTCTTCATAATGAGTCGAAAGATTCCTACCACCTTAGGCTTAAGCCTGATGATGCTATCGGCAATAAAATCTTTTCGTGTGTTGTTTGCTTCTACAACAGCCTGGATCAGGCTTTGAGGAACATCCTGATAATTGGCGAGAAGCTGCTTGGTATCTTTTGGTAAACAATATCCCCCGTAACCAAATGATGGATTGTTGTAATGATCGCCGATACGGGGATCAAGACCAACGCCTTGAATAATCTGTCGGGTATCAAGTTGATGAATAGCTGCATAAGTATCCAGCTCATTAAAATATGCCACACGCATTGCAAGATAGGTGTTGGCAAAAAGCTTAATCGCCTCAGCCTCGGAAGAATCAGTGAACAATACCGGAACACCTTGCGTGATTGCTCCCTGCTTGAGCAGTTTCGCAAAAGTCTCCGCACGTTTGGATCGTTCACCAATGACTATTCGAGAAGGGTGTAAATTGTCATGTAACGCCCTGCCTTCGCGTAAAAATTCAGGCGAAAAGATAATGTTATCGCAATTATATTTTACTTTGACTTTAGCAGTAAAACCCACAGGAACAGTGGATTTGATAATCATAGTCGCTTGCAAATTAATTTTTAAGACATCCTGTATCACAGCCTCAACCGATTCTGTATTAAAGCGATTAGTCTCAGGGTCATAATCTGTGGGAGTCGCGATAATGATGTAATCTGCTTCTGAATAAGCATCTTGCTTTTCAAGCGTTGCCCGAAAATTCAGTTCTCTATTCTTTAGATAGTCATCAATCTCGACATCAATGACAGGAGACTCATCACGATTAAGCATCTCCACTTTTTCAGGGGAAATGTCGAGTGCTACCACTTCATTATGCTGAGCAAGCAAAATAGCATTTGAGAGTCCAACATAGCCTGTGCCTGCAATAGCAACTTTCATGATATCACTCTCCTCCTCATGCCACCAGAAAATCAATCACCATCTTACTACACAACGATGATTTTAAAACATGAGGTTCATGCCTATCTACATTTTCACTCATCAGAAGCGCTACGCCCATATTCATCACTAAAACGTTGGATATCATCTTCACCTAAATAGTCGCCAACCTGCACTTCAATAATTTGCAGAGGTGAATTACCCAGATTAGCGAGTCGATGTTTCTCACCGATAGCGATAAACGTACTTTCATTTTTAGAGACAGTATAGACATCTTCATTGCGTGTCACAGTTGCTGTGCCAGAAACCACAACCCAGTGCTCTGAGCGTTTTTCATGACTCTGAAGACTCAGTGAAGCGCCCGGCGTTACTTCAATTTTTTTCAGTTTATAGCCGCTGCTATGATCTTCTAAAACAGTATAACTTCCCCAAGGACGACGAATAGTGACATGCTCAATATGCTCCCTACTCCCTCGCGCCTTGATGTGATCAACAATTTCACGAACACGCTGACTCTCTCCTCTTTTGCTGAGAAGAATCGCATCTGGTGTCTCTACAACAATGATATCTTCAAGGTCTACAGCTGCGAGAAGCTTTGACTCACTACGGATCAGAGAATTTTTACAATCAAAACTGAGCACATCGCCAGCCAGAGCGTTTCCATCTTCATCATGATCTGAGATATCGTAAACTGCATCCCAGCTACCAACATCTGACCAGCCGATATCGCATGGCACAAGCAGAACCCGGTTCGACTTCTCCATCACACCGTAATCAATCGAAATGGATGGCATATCAGCGAACCCATCCCTGATTACTTCCTGCCAAGATTCCTGCCCGTTCCACTTCGCGCGCATCGTTTCAAGCACAGCCCAGAGATCAGGCATATGTATTTGAATCTCGTTTAGAATGGTTGATGCCTTCCAGACAAACATGCCTGAGTTCCAGTAATAACCACCTTCAGCAAGAAATGCCTCTGCCGTGGCCAGATCAGGCTTCTCTGCAAAACGAATAACAGGTAAGGCTTCCGACCCAGCAGCTCTATTGGCCTGGATATATCCAAAGCCTGTATCCGGTCGAGTGGGCTCAATGCCAAAAGTAACCAGATTTTCGCCTTTTGCAGCTCGAATTGCTCTATTCAGACAATCATGGAATCGTTCAACATCCTGAATCAGGTGATCAGCAGGAAGCACCAGCATCACGGGATCTTGCTTCATCAAGTCCATCAACAGCGCTGCTGCTATGGCAACTGCAGGCGCGGTATTACGCCCTACAGGCTCCAGAATGGTATTGAGTTCACTCAGTGCCGCATACGCCTCACCACTTGCCAGAGTTTCGCTGGTAACTACCCAGACATCTTCCTTTGAAACCAAAGGCTGCAGTCTTGAAATGGTTCCACCCAACAGCGTCTCTTCACCTTGAAGATTGAGAAACTGCTTTGGCAGTTGTTGGCGGGAAAGTGGCCAAAGACGTGTGCCTGACCCTCCTGCAAGAATGACTGCAATACAGTTACTACTCTGCTCTGACATATATCTTATCCGGCCTTTTTCCAGCTTGTTCCATCCGCACTATCTTCCAGTACAATCCCTTTGACTGCAAGCTCGTCACGAATGGCATCAGCACGTGCAAAATCACGGCTCTGCTTCGCTACACTGCGTTCGGATATCAATGACTCGATCCAGCCGACATCCTCATCAGCACCCTGAAACCAACTATCAGTATCCCGGTTGAGGATTCCAAGCTGTGAGCAGAGCGATGCAAACTCGGCAACTGCAGCATCAGTAGCACTACCATCATGATCCAGAGAGCGGTTCACTTCACGACAGAGATCAAACACCACGGCTAACGCCTCAGGTGTATTAAAATCATCGCACATAGCCGATGAAAAACGCTCTACATGCTCACCATCAACGACACCTTCAGGCCACCTGCCTATGCGTTGCTTTGTCTTATAAAGACGATCCAGCGCTGACTTGGCTGCATCCAGCGCTTTATCACAATAATCAAGCGGTGAGCGATAGTGTGTGCCCAGAATAAACATGCGCAGCACTTCAGGATCATAACGCTCATAAACTTCACGCATGGTGAAAAAGTTCCCCAAAGACTTGGACATCTTCTCAGCATCAATATTTACAAACCCGTTATGAATCCAGTATCTGGCAAAGTGACCACCATTGGCCGCCTCTGCCTGAGCAATCTCATTCTCATGATGAGGGAACTTCAAATCCATGCCACCACCGTGGATATCAAAAGTGCTCCCCAGATGCTCACAACTCATGGCTGAACACTCAATATGCCAGCCAGGTCGACCTTCACCCCAGGGTGATTTCCACGACGGCTCTTCAGGCTTGGCCTTTTTCCATAGCACGAAATCGAGTGGATCGCGTTTGTTCTGATCTACATCTACCCTTGAACCGGACTCCAGATCATCCAGGATTTTTCCGGATAGATCTCCATAGCGCTCAAACTTGCGCACGGCATAGAGAACATCACCTGAATCCGAAAGGTAGGCGTAATCTTTCTCAACCAGACTCTCGATCATGCGGATGATCTCATCCATATGTGCAGTCGCTCTCGGCTCATGGGTCGGACGAAGGCAGTTAAGGCGATCCATATCTTCATGGAATACGGTGATCATCTCTTCCGTCAGCTCGGAACAGGAAATGCCGCGTTCATTAGCACGCTTGATAATTTTATCATCCACATCGGTAAAATTGCGCACATAATCAACGTCAAGACCAAGATGCGTCAGCCAGCGATAGATCAGATCAAACACCACCATCACACGAGCATGGCCTACATGAGAATAGTCATAAACAGTCACGCCACAGACATACATACCCACTTTTCCGGGTTGAAGCGGCTCAAAAATATCTTTTTTCCGAGTCATAGAGTTATAGACTGATAGTTCTCTGTTCATCGCTGCGCTATCCATCTCCTTCTACAATAGTTCAATGGTATTCTTAAGATGACTCTCTACACCCTCTCGGCCTAGAAATGGCACAACATGTGACATCTCAGGGCCAGACATCGCTCCCGTCAGGGCCACTCTTAGTGGAAGAAAAAGCTGCTTGCCCTTTCGGCCACTCTGCTCTTTTACCGCAGTAGTCCAACTCTTCCAGTCATCACCGTCTAATGCATTCCAGGCATTCAGTGCATTCCTAAAAAAATCAGCTCCAGCATCGCGAACAACCGGCATTCCTTCATCACTAATTGCCACACCATTATCAACAATCCTTGCGAAATCTTTCACCTCTTCGACCTTGCTCAAGTTGCCCTCAACCAGAGCTGCAAAGCCAAGCAGCTTTTCATCAGTTTCGTCAGGAAAAAATGGTTTAAGTAGCGGCGCAAGTCGAGCCGGGTCAAGCGAATGGAGATAACGGGTATGCCAGCGCCACATCTGTTCATCAGACCAACGAACAGATGAAGTTGAGACATGTTCAGCATTGAAATGTTCAGTCAGCTCAATGGCATTGAGCGAATCTTCCGGAATATTCGGGTGCCCCAATCTTGCCATCGCCTGAACCAGCGCTTCAGAAAAGAGGCCTGTTTCGCGAAGCTCATCCACACTATGACTACCTGTCCGTTTGGAGAGCTTGGCCCCATCCTCTCCCAGAAGAAGCCCGTGATGAAGATAGACTGGCGCAACATGACCAAGCTTCTCCAGCAACCAGACCTGATATGCACTGTTTGTCAGGTGATCATCACCACGCATTGTGTGTGTAATACCATCGAGTGCATCATCAACGGCATTGGGCAACAGAAAGGTAAATGTACCATCCGAACGAACCACAACAGGGTCATCCAGATCAGCACAGGAGAAGTGGACATCACTGCGCAGCGAATCCTTTACAACAACCTCACCTTCACTGCTGCGAATAGCCAGACGCCAGACAAAGGGCTCAGAGTCAGCACGCTGGCTGGATTCTTCGATTGGTAACGTTTTGCATCGCCCGCTATAACGTGGCGGGAGACCTCTGGAGGTTGCCAGTTTGCGATCCAGATTGAGCTGACTCTCAGAACAAAAGCAGCGATAGGCATCGCCCTGCCCTGCCAGCTTCTCAAGTGCCTGCATATGTTTTTCGTGATGAGCAGACTGAAATAGAACTTCACCATCCCAATCAAGTCCCAGCCAGGAGATATCCTTTTGAATGGCATCAATATACTGAGTTTCAGAGCGATCTCGGTCTGTATCTTCAAAACGGAGAAGAAAACGACCACCATGCTTACGGGCATAGAGCCAGTTCAACAGCGCTGTTCGAACATTACCCAGATGCAACATACCAGTTGGAGATGGTGCAAAACGAGTTACTACATCACTCATCGGCTTCTCTCCCCTTCTGATGTTTTCTTATCACTCTCTGGTATTATCAGCATATATTCATCCGGATAGACATAGCCCAGCTCCCGATGCACCAGCTCTTCCAAGGCAGCAGGATCTTTGCGCAGTCGCAAAATCTCTTTTGCCAACCACTCACGCTTCACCTTCAAAGCCTTGAGTTCACCCTTAAGCTTCTCAAGCTTTGCATGCTCTCCCTGATAGATACGGTAACCGTGATCAGAAAAGATCAGATCCCAACTCATCCATGCAAGAGCCACAATAGCCACTGCCAACAGCAGCCAGCGCCACACTAACCCGGCAATGTTCTGTTTCAGAATCTAACCTTTGGAGAAAGCACTATGGCCAGCATAACGAGCACTACTACCTAGCTCTTCTTCAATACGAAGAAGCTGGTTGTACTTGGCCATGCGATCTGAACGCGATGCCGAACCTGTCTTGATCTGGCCACATGAGAGTGCCACAGCAAGATCAGCAATGGTTGCGTCTTCAGTCTCACCTGAGCGATGAGACATCATGCAGCGATAACCTGCATCGTGTGCCATATTCACAGCAGCAACAGTCTCACTCAATGTGCCAATCTGGTTTACTTTAACCAGTAGTGCATTGGCGATATTTTTCTCAATACCCTCTTTCAAAATGGCAGGGTTGGTCACGAAGAGATCATCGCCAACCAGTTGTACTTTATCGCCAATACGTTCGGTTAGCAGTTTCCAGCCATCCCAATCGTTCTCATCCAGACCATCTTCAACCGAAACAATCGGATACTGAGCACACAGTGACTCAATCAGATCCACCATGCCTTCGGCATCCAGCGAACGATTGCCTTCACCAGCCAGCACATAAGCACCATCCTTGTAAAACTCCGATGCAGCCATATCACTGGCCAGAACAATATCACTGCCAGCCTTCAATCCAGCCTTCTCAATCGCTTCAAGAATAACAGTAATACCCTCTTCATTAGAGCCTAGATTTGGAGCAAAGCCGCCCTCGTCACCCACGGCAGTAATATGACCTGCAGCATGAAGCACTGATTTCAGTGCATGAAACACTTCGGCACCCATATCCAGAGCTTCAGAGAAGCTCGATGCGCCAGCAGGTACAATCATGTACTCCTGAAAATCGATGCTGTTATCGGCGTGGGAACCGCCATTAATGACATTCATGCATGGAACAGGCATCAGGTTGGCATCATCACCACCCATATGCTGAAACAGAGAGACTTCATCTTCTGCAGCCTGAGCCTTGGCTACAGCCATAGAGACGCCCAGAATGGCGTTAGCGCCCAGGCGCCCTTTATTCGGTGTACCGTCCAAGTCAATCAAAGCGTGATCAAGACCGCGCTGATCTGCAGCATCCATGCCCTTCACTGCCGTTGCAATATCACGATTCACATTGCCAACAGCTTTGCGAACACCCTTACCACCAAGACGAGCTTCGCCATCACGCAGCTCAACAGCTTCACGCTGGCCGGTAGAGGCTCCACTTGGCACTGCTGCACGCCCCAATGCACCTGATTCAAGCCTTACATCAACTTCCACAGTCGGATTCCCTCGGGAATCAAAAATTTCGCGACCATGTATATTTACAATTTCACTCACTTCTCTATTTCTCCTTGTCGATCCCATTATCGACATGTTTCATTATCAAATTTCAACGTCTTTAATCAAAAAACATCAGCTCCAACTGTTGTTCATCTCTTATGGCAATCCTTTACTTCACAACCTCATCAAGTCGCTTCAAACGCATCAGCAGTGGCTCCAACTCATCCAAAGCAAGGGAATTCGGGCCATCAGAAAGTGCTTCATCCGGATTGGGATGCACCTCCATAAACAGTGCTGCCACGCCTACCGCAACAGCAGCGTGCGACAGGCCGGGAACAAACTCTCTGTTTCCACCTGTAGCACCACCCAGTCCACCGGGCTGTTGAACCGAATGCGTCGCATCAAAAACAACCGGAGCACCTGTCTCAGCCATCACCATCAACGAACGGAAGTCCGAAACCAGACTATTATAGCCAAAACTGGTACCGCGATCACAAAGCATGATATCGTTATTTCCAGTCGCTCTCGCCTTTTCCAATACATGAGGCATATCCCAGGGTGCAAGAAACTGGCCTTTCTTAATGTTCACAGGCTTCCCTGTTTGAGCCACCGCCTGAATAAAATCAGTCTGTCTGCAGAGGAATGCCGGTGTCTGAAGAATATCGGCGACTTCTGCAACAGCCTTAGCTTGCTCCGGCGTATGCACATCGGTAATTACCGGCACGCCAAGCTCATCTTTGACCCGCTGCAAAATCCTTAAACCCTCTTCCATGCCGGGGCCACGAAAACCATCAACACTTGTTCGGTTGGCCTTATCAAAACTGGACTTAAACACCAATGAAACACCGCATCGGTGAGCTATATCGCGAACCTTCTCAGCCACTTCCAGCGTAAATGATTCACCCTCAATAACACACGGGCCTGCAAAGAGAACAAACGGCAAATCATTGCCGATTTCAACATCTCCTACACTAATGTGGTGCATCGCTGTCATTTAGAAACTCTCCAAACCCTGCTCAGAATGAGCCTTGCACGCTCCGACAAACCCGGCGAACAGTGGATGTGGCGCATAAGGACGAGAGAGGAATTCCGGATGGAACTGACAGGCAACAAACCACGGATGATCCTTAACCTCGACCATCTCAACGAGTGAATCATCCGGCAGCGTCCCTGAAATCACCAGCCCTGCATCAGCCAGCTGCTGACGATAGGTGTCGTTAAACTCATAGCGGTGACGGTGACGCTCACGAATTTCACTCCTTCCATAAGCTTCAAAGGCTTTTGTCCCTTCAATCACCCGACATGGATAACCACCCAGACGCATCGTGCCACCAAGATCATCAGCGCCGCTTCTGTGAACACGCTGCCCCTCCTGCTCCCACTCGGTCATCAAGGCGATAACAGGGTGCTCAGCACGCTCATCAAACTCACTACTGGTTGCCTTTTCAAGACCTGCCACATTACGTGCAAACTCAATCACCGCCAGCTGCATACCGAGGCAGATACCCAGGTATGGAATTTTGTTTTCACGGGCATAGCGGATAGCAGCCATCTTGCCTTCGGTACCGCGCTCACCAAACCCGCCCGGCACAAGAATACCGTGCACATCGGCCAATGTATCCAGATCGCCCCGGCCCAGAGATTCAGCATCAATATAATCAATAGCGATTCTAACACCATGCTCCATACCACCATGGAATAGTGACTCATTTACCGATTTATAGGCATCTGCAAGCTCGACATATTTACCAACCATGCCGATACGAATCTCTTCCGCAGGGGTTCGAATCTTACGGCAGACCTCTTCCCATTCTGAAAGGTCAGGTTCATTGTCTTCCATGCCGAAGTGCTCAAGAATAACTGACCCCAAACCGCCGCCACGAAGAGAGAGCGGAACACCGTAAATGGTATCCATGTCCGGCGCTTCAATCACCGCACGTTTCTCCACATTACAGAAGAGGGCAATCTTATCTTTCTGACTCTGAGGAATCGGGTGTTCACTGCGACAAAGCAGAACATCCGGCTGAATACCAATCTCACGCAGCTTCTGCACAGAGTGCTGAGTTGGCTTGGATTTAATCTCACCTGCTGATTTAATGTAGGGAACAAGTGTCAGATGGATAAAGGCCGTGTTTTTTGAACCAAGATCAAAACGGAGCTGTCTGATCGCCTCAAGAAATGGCAGTGACTCAATATCACCGGCAGTGCCGCCGATCTCTACCAGCGCAACATCCACATCATCAGAGCGAAGACTTAGAACCGCATCTTTAATGGCATCAGTAATGTGAGGAATCACCTGAACAGTTGCACCCAGATAATCGCCACGACGTTCGCGACGGATCACTGACTCGTAGATTCGACCTGTGGTAAAGTTGGAGCGCTTGCTCATCTGAGCATGGGTAAAGCGTTCATAATGCCCCAGATCAAGGTCTGTCTCTGCACCATCGTCAGTAACAAACACCTCACCATGCTGGTAAGGACTCATCGTGCCGGGATCAACATTAATATAGGGGTCCAGCTTCTGCATCGTGACCTTCAGACCACGTGCCTCAAAAAGAGCTGCCAGACTGGCTGCAGCGATACCTTTACCGAGTGAGGAAACCACCCCACCGGTAACAAAAACGAAACGTGTATTTGAGCTACTCACAATGGTCGCGGAAGTTAACAAAACAGCGGCATAAAAACCACCAATTCATGCACTCGTGTTACAACTCGCTGCCCTTTTAAAAGAGAGGCAGAAAAAGCACTTTAAATCAGGAGTGTTAATCGGCTCTAAAAGACAGAAGAAAAAGCTTTAAGACAACCATTTCCTGGCATTGCGGAACATCCGCATCCACGGGCCATCCTCACCCCACCCATCGGGATGCCATGAGTGCTGAACGGTTCTGAACAGGCGCTCAGGATGCGGCATCATGATAGTAAAACGGCCATCATCGGTGGTCACGCCCGCCAGGCCGTCCGGTGAGCCATTCGGATTATATGGATAGCTCTCTGCTGCCGAGCCATCCGCTCCTAGGTATCGCACAACACGCTTCACCTGTGAGCGATTATCAGCATGAAAAAACTTAGCCTGGCCTTCGCCATGCGCAACAACAAGTGGCATTTTCGACCCTTCCATTCCACTCAGAAAAACCGATGGAGAATCAAGCACTTCCGCCATCAGGAGACGCGCCTCAAACTGCTCGGAGCGATTGCGGACAAACTGCGGCCAGTGAGCTGCTCCCGGAATAATATCCTTCAACCCACTCATCATCTGGCACCCGTTGCAGACGCCCAGTGCAAAACTGTCGTCACGGTTAAAGAATGCTTCAAACTGATCCCGTGCACGATCGTTAAACAGAATTGAACTGGCCCAGCCACGCCCTGCACCAAGCACATCTCCAAATGAGAAACCACCGCAAGCTACAAGACCCTGAAACTCATCAAGGGAGTGCCTCCCTTCAATAATGTCGGACATATGAACGTCAACAGTTGAAAATCCCGCTCTATCAAAGGCAGCCGCCATCTCAACCTGACCATTCACACCCTGTTCACGAAGCACAGCCATCTTCGGCCTACTAATGTTGATAAACGGTGCGGCAATATCTTCAGCCGGATCAAATGTCAGCTCAGCAAAAAGACCTCGATCCTGTTCATCTGCAATACTGTCAAAAGACTCTTTAGCAGACTCAGGGTTATCGCGGAGCGCCTGTATTCGGTAGCTGGTTTCACTCCACATCTGCTGAAGTGTCAGCAAACCCTGATCAATCACACACTCCTGCTGGCGCGCAAACCTGATTCGCCCATCACTGTTAAGCTCACCCATCACATGCGACAGATGGCCAAGCCCTCCACTGCTCAGAGAGGCCAGAACTTTTTCCCGATCAGAGCGGCGAACCTGGATCACAGCACCCAATTCCTCAGCAAAAAGCACACCGTGATCATCATGCCCAAGCGTATCAAGGTGAACCGTAACACCACAGCGTCCGGCAAAGGCCATCTCGCAGATAGTGGTGAGTAGCCCACCGTCAGAGCGATCGTGATATGCCAGAAGGAGCCCAGCTCTACTCAATGCCTGAATGGTGTTGAAAAAAGCTTTAAACTGTGCCGAATCATCAAGGTCAGGCACCTCTTCACCCGTTTTTCCATAAACCTGAGCAAGCGCTGAACCACCAAGACGATGCTTACCTTCACCCAGATCAATCAGAATCAGATCTGTATCACCCAGATCACTACGTAACTGCGGAGTTAACGTTCTACGAACATCACTGATCGGCGCAAAAGCGGAGATAATCAGAGATAGAGGCGAGAACACTTCCCGTGTCTCATCCCCCTCCTGCCACAGGCTCTTCATGGATAGCGAGTCCTTGCCTACAGGGATCGATATACCCAATTCAGGACATAGCTCCATACCAACAGCCTTCACCGTATCATAGAGAAGCGCATCTTCACCTTCGTGTCCACAAGCAGCCATCCAGTTAGCGGAAAGTTTCACATCACCGAGCTTTTCGATTGAAGCAGCAGCAATGTTGGTCAGTGCCTCGCCGACAGCCATACGACCGGATGCAGCCGCATCAAGTACTGCCACTGGCGTACGCTCACCCATACTCATCGCTTCACCACGGTAGCCTTCAAAGTCAGCCGAGGTCACTGCAACATCTGCCACTGGCACCTGCCATGGACCAACCATCTGATCGCGGGTGACAAAGCCGGTAATGGAGCGATCAGCAATGGTGATTAGAAACTCTTTACTCGCTACTGAAGGGAGGCTCAGAACCCGCCCCATCGCTTCACGCAGGTCAATGGATGAACAATCCAGCGATTCTGATCTTGGAGCTACATGTGCAACATCACGTATCATTTTCGGTGCTTTACCAAGCAGAACTTCAAGCGGAAGGTCTACCGGATTATCACCAAACTGAGGGTCATTCACAGTCAGATGTCCATCATCTGTAGCATTGCCCAGCACAGCAAAGAGACAACGTTCACGCTCACAAAGCGCGGTAAACAGGTCGCAACTCTCCGGCGCAATAGCTAGTACATATCGCTCCTGTGCTTCATTACACCACACCTGCATCGGGCTCATGCCCGGCTCCATATTGTGCACTTCACGCAGATCAAACCAGCCACCCCGACCGGCATCGTGAATCAGTTCAGGCACAGCGTTAGAGAGCCCGCCTGCTCCAATATCATGAATAAACAGAATCGGGTTCGCATTACCCATCTGCCAGCAACGGTCCAGCACCTCCTGACACCGGCGCTCCATCTCAGGATTACCACGTTGAACCGAGTCGAAGTCCAAAGACTCCGCATTGGAACCGGTATCCATACTCGATGCCGCACCACCGCCCAGACCGATCAGCATTGCTGGCCCGCCCAACTGAATAATCAGCGAGCCAACCGGCACTTCACTTTTATGGACATGACGGGAATCAATATTGCCCACACCACCAGCCAACATAATCGGTTTATGGTAACCACGCAGATCACCTTCTACCTGCTGTTCATAGGTGCGGAAATAGCCACAAATATTAGGGCGGCCGAATTCATTATTGAATGCAGCCGCGCCAATCGGGCCCTCAATCATAATATCCAGTGCCGATGCAATTCGTCCCGGTTTACCAAACTCCTCTTCCCACGGCTGTTTAAAGCCCGGGATCTTCAGATTGGATACTGAGAAACCACACAACCCTGCTTTGGGCTTGGAGCCAATACCGGTTGCCCCTTCATCCCGAATTTCACCACCGGAGCCTGTGGCTGCGCCAGGAAATGGTGAGATAGCTGTCGGGTGATTATGCGTCTCCACCTTCATCAGAATATGGGTTGTATTATTATGCACGCTGTAGTTGCCATCAGCATCAGGATAGAAACGTTTCGATGCACCACCTTCAATCACTGAAGAGTTATCCGAATAGGCGACAAGCGTCCCTTCAGGGCTAGTCTGATGGGTGTTGCGAATCATTGAGAAGAGTGAACGCTCCATCGTTTCACCATCAACCACCCAGTCGGCATTAAAAATCTTATGCCGACAGTGTTCAGAGTTCGCCTGAGCAAACATCATCAGCTCTGCATCGGATGGATTTCGCCCAAGCCTGGTAAAATTATCAAACAGATAATCAACCTCATCGTCAGAGAGGGCCAGACCCAACTCAACATTGGCGCGCTCCAGCGCCTCATGACCACCATCGATCACATCTACAGTAGATAGTGGCTTCGGCTGATGGTGTGAGAAGAGCTTTTCAAGTTCGCTGGTACAACCGAGAACCGATTCGGTCATACGATCACAGATCAGAGAGCCGATCAATTTATGGGTATCAGATGTAACACCGGAAATACGATATGTAACTGCGCGTTCAATCCTGACCAGACCTGCCAATCCACAGAGGCCGGCAATATCTGTTGCCTTGGATGACCATGGTGAAATGGTCCCAACACGAGGTGTCACAATAAAAAGGTCATCGGAAACATCAGCATTTAGAGGCGTTGGAGAATCGCCCAGAACCTTAGCCAGCCGCCCTAAATCCGATTCGGACCATCTACTATCCACTTCTGCCACATAGATGAAACGGGCGTCAATATCCTGAATGTTTATGTTTTGTTCAGCAAACGTATCAAGCAGCTTCTGCTTGCGAAAATTGGAGAGCGCAGCTGCACCCTGAAGTGTGACAAGTTGGGAATCAGATGGCTTAAATGACATGGGCGCATCCTAGAGGCTGAAGTTCGGAAACCAAGCAGAAAATCATATCAACAAAGTGGCTAATCATTCAGCTTGGACATCAGGCAGATTCAGCCTCAATTCTTCGCAAAACTGTCACCTCAAGAGCCGCAACATCAGCCTGATTTATCGCCCGCTTTAGGCGAGCTGGCGCACTACGGCCCATGCAGCCATGGCCAGGGTCACCATCGAAGGCCTCAAGCATCCCTTCGATCAGGCGTACACGCGGCAATTCGTAACCAACAAGAGCCTCCTGAATATCCACTACATCAGAAACCACTTCACGGGCAAAGTTCTCGTGATTGGCCCATAGCTCAGAGACAGTGCCACCGACCTTAAGTCCCGCAATATTGGTAGTGACGATATAGACATTCTTTCTCACCAGCTCATAGGTCATCTCATCAAGCATTTCGACAACGTGCGCCGGAATATCAAGACTGGAGAGTGCATCAACCAGCAGTCCTGCAGACGGCCCCCACACCGGAGAAGAGATCAGAGGCTTGGAATCCATACCCTTTTTCTTTTCGAACCAAACAGAGATAACACTCGGATTGTTAAATGGGTGTTTCTGCCAATCGGATGGCAACAGTTCATTCTGAAGCAGTGCAACTTTGTCATGCCACACTTCAGGAATAGCTTCCAAAACAGATTGGAGCGCAGCTTCACCAACAGCAACAAGAACCAACACCGGATCCGGATATTCGACTGCCACAGCCTCCACGCTCATATCACGCGTCACCGGGATCACAGGGTAGCCACAACGCAGAAACCCGCGTGCGAAGACACTCCCCATCTCACCCATCCCAACCACAACAACAGGACTTTTCATAAATTTAGCTCCCAATCATATAAAAATAGATAAAAAAAGCCCGCCGTGTCCGGAGACAGGGCGGGCTTTTTAAACCTAAACAATCAAACCCAGGTCGATTAGGCCATTGCCTTCACGCTGGCATTCAGACGTGAAACACGACGGGAAGCCTGAGATGGGTGAATCATGCGCTTACGGCCAGCACGTGCCAACAGGGATATTGCACCCTTCAATGCTTCATTAGCTGCCGTTTTGTCGCCTGCTGCAATTGCAGTGTGAACTGCCTTAATCGCAGTGCGCATAGTTGATTTCTGAGCACGGTGCTGCTGACGGATCTTATCATCCTGACGGGCGCGCTTTAGTGCAGATGCGTGATTTGCCACTCTTTCTTACTCCTTGAACCTTGACTCTATTGCCTGGCCCATGCCTTAAATTGAGCGGCGAACCATACGCAACCAACACCCTCTGTCAACTCATATCGCCACTTATTATGCTTCATAATCTGCAACTTGCCGCCGCCAATGGAATACAGCTAAGATATGGATCATGCACATTAAGAGAGGCACTCCAGCTTAGATGGAAATTACTGAAAACCCAACGAGCATATTTGTCATAGCGGTACTGGTTGCTGTGGTCTGTCAGATGGCCTCTTCAAAAATGAAGTTCCCACCGATCTTTCTCTGGCTAGTAGCAGGCATGGCACTTGGCCCCTACGGAATCCATCTACTCCACCCTGAGCTGGTTGAACCAGCTCTTCATACACTCATTGAGCTTGGTCTGGCTGTGATTCTTTTTGAAGGTGGACTCAACCTCAACCTCAAGTCGCTTAAAGAGCATGGCTGGGTTGTAGGAAGACTACTGATATTCGGCCCCCTGTTTGCCATTGTTATCGGAGGCGCTGCTGCACAGATTCTAACAGGCATTAGTTGGCCGTTAGCACTTCTCTTTGGCGCTCTGGTTTCCGTTGGGGGCCCAACCGTCATAACCCCAATTTTACGACAGGTTCGAATGGATCGCGAAATTTCCCACATACTGAGTAGTGAAGCGATGCTCGTGGATGCAGTCGGCGCCATTCTTGCCATTGTGATGCTCCAGGTCGTTCTCTCACCATCTCCAGATGCAGCTATGACCATGCAGGCAGTCATTGTTAAGCTCTCTGTTGGTGCCGTGTTTGGCTTCGGTGGCGGCTGGTTGCTCTCCAGGCTATTAAAAACCAATCTGGTTGAAGACATCGAAGTCCGTACCATATTCACACTTGCGTCAGTCTGGGGCCTTTTTCTGCTTGCAGATGGCATCAGTTCACAGGCGGGTCTTCTGGCTGTGCTTGTTGCCGGAGCAACCATGCAAAAAATGGAGCTGCCAGACATCCAGCGTCTTCGTCACTTTAAAGGCAGCCTATCTATTTTACTGATCTCAGTACTGTTTGTACTCCTCGCTGCCAATCTCAACCTTAGCATTGTTTTAGAGCATCTGTGGGAAGGGGTGATCGTATTTATTATACTGGCACTGATTGCCCGGCCAATTAGCGCATGGCTCTCTGCCATTGAGACAGAACTCAAGCCTACCCAGATATGGTTCTTAGGTGGCATGGCACCTCGCGGAGTTGTGGCAGCAGGTATCACATCACTATTTGTGCTAATTCTTATTGAAAACGGCCATCAAGAGGCGGAAGTTCTTCTTGCTCTAGTCTACATCATTATTATTGCCTCTGTTCTTTTATACAGTTTTTTAGCTTCCCCACTGGCCCACTGGCTAAAGGTTACCGGTGGAGATGAACGTTCTGTTCTAATTGTTGGCGGTGGGCAGATGGGTGCCGAACTGGGACGCGTTCTCGCCAATGACCGGGAAGTGCGCTTTCTTGACCTGAATGCCGAAGTAGTAGCCAACCTGAAACGTGGCAATTTCATGGCTATCTGCGGAAATGCTCTCGACCCCCTCTACATGGAAATTCTTCATACTGAAGAGGTGGGTGCAGTGCTAGCCATGACTGGCTCATCTGATCACAATCTTCTTATTGCCAATCTCGCCAAAGAGACATTTCACGTCCCTGAAGTCTATATTGCCCTTCAGGAGGGAGATGAACAGAAGCACGCAAGCATGATTCGCCAGATTCAGGCCAAACGCCTGTTTGCCAAACCGTACACATTCACTTACTGGCATGACCAGGCTATAAGAAAGCGATTGATGCATGAAACCCGATTAATTGAAGAGGACTCTCCCTTGATAGGTCACAAGATGAGTGATGTTCGCATTACCCATGGTGTACAGCCATTGGCGCTGTGTCGTAATGACCAGATGATGATTCCGCATGATGGCCTGCGCTTTGAAGCTGGAGATGAAGTATCAGTTCTACTGCGACCAGAGCGAATTCAGGAGGGGCAGGCACTAATCCTGCCTCCTGCTTCTGACAACAGTATGATCACTACCCAAAAAGTTGCCAAACCCAACGCCTGATCATTCGAGAGTATTCTTGAAACTCAAAACCCGGTTTGCCCCTAGCCCCACAGGCATGTTGCACGTTGGCAATGCCTATTCAGCCCTCATCTGCCAGCAGTGGGCCGACAAGCATAATGCTGAACTTCTGCTGCGTATTGAGGATATTGATCACACCCGCTGCAGAGATGAATACACGCCCCAGCTTATGAGCGACCTGAAATGGCTGGGCCTGAAATGGCACGGCGAAGCTCTGAAGCAGAGTGAGCATCAACTACGTTACAGAGTTGCACTCGAACAACTCAAAAAAACAGGTGTAATCTACCCATGCTTCTGTACCCGAAAACATATTCAGCAGGAGATTGAACGCATCGGAATTGCCCCCCATGCCGAAGATTACAGTGACCCTTACCCCGGCATCTGCCGAAAAATAGATCAACGCCAACGCAATGAACGGTCACTGCACGAGCGTTTTGCATGGCGGCTGGACTCTGCCAAAGCCATTGAGATCATCGGTGAACCACTCACATGGCGTGGTGAGCATGGACGCCACCATCCCGTTAACCTGTCAACACTGGGGGATATGGTGATTGGACGCAAAGATATCGGTATCAGCTATCACCTTGCCGTTGTAGTTGATGATGCATATCAAAACATCACCCACGTCATCAGAGGCGAAGACCTTCTATCCAGCACCCCTATCCATCGTCTGCTTCAGGCGCTTCTCAAGTTTCCCTCGCCAATCTATATCCACCATAAACTCCTGGTTGATCAAAACGGGGCACGATTGGCCAAGCGTAATGCAGCCACTACCCTGAAAAGCTTGAGAGAACATGGCGTATCAGCCGATTCACTACGCCGTTTCCTGCTCGCTGAAGAGTGCCATCCATGGCCTTTTTCCCTTGATGGCATTGATAAAATCATGGAACAACTTGGCAGGGCGACATAAACAGCTCAGAATGGCCATCAATAAAGCTTCGACAAAGGACGTCTCAGTTGCCTGCAATTCTTGATCTCATCGGTAATACACCACTGGTTGAACTTAAACGTATCACTGCGCACCTGCCGGATAACGTTAGGATTTTGGCAAAACTGGAACGGTTCAACCCCGGCGGTTCAGTCAAGGATCGTCCTGCCCTCCGCATGATTCAGGATGGCCTTAACTCCGGAGCACTAACCAGCGATAAGATCATTCTGGACTCCACATCGGGCAACACAGGTATCGCACTGGCAATGATCGGTGCTGCTCTGGATTATAAAGTTCGCCTTGTACTTCCAGGTAACGTTTCTGATGAGCGTAAACGTATATGCCGCGCCTTTGGCGCTGAACTAATCTTCTCTGACCCATTGGAAGGCTCTGATGGCGCAATTATCGAAGCCCGTCGCATTTACGAATCTGAACCTGATCGCTACTTCAAACCAGATCAATACAACAACCCGGCCAACCCGAAAGCTCATGAAGAGAGCACTGGCCCTGAGATCTGGCGTGATACCAATGAAAAGGTAACCCACTTCATCGCATCTCTTGGCACATCCGGCACACTCGTTGGAACAGGTCGATTCCTGAAAAAGAGTAACCCAAACATCCAGATCATTGCGGCGGAACCAGACTCACCTTTCCACGGTATTGAAGGATTAAAACATATTGAATCCAGCATTGTGCCGGGTATATATGATAAAACCGTTCATGATCGCCTGATCGGCATCAGCACCGACGAAGCTTACGACCTAACCCAGCGGCTGGCACGTGAAGAGGGCATCCTTTCCGGTCAGTCATGTGGTTGTGCATTGGCTGCATCACTGAAAATTGCTGAGGAACTGGCAAAGGCTGGAAGGTCGGGAGAAATCGTTGCTATCTTCCCTGACGGCGGCGAAAAATACCTGACCACGGCGGTCTTTGCCGATGGTTCCGTCTTCGCTGGCGAAGGTATCTAACCCTCCCCAATCTAAATGACTGCTTTCGACATTCAATTCAAACGGACATTCGAGACATAAAAAAAGCGGAGCCAAAGCTCCGCTTTATCATTTAGTCAGATAGAATCAGTAACTCTTCTTGAACTCCGTCTTGTGGCACTTTGGACATGGGGGAATGCGACCTGTCTTCTTGAAGTGCATCTCATGTTTGCACGCCACACAGGTCAAAGTACCTGCCGCCGTAATTTCACCGGAACGGCATGAGAGTGACGCCTGCGCTCTTGACGCAGCACTGGTTAACGCGGAACCCGCCATCTCCATCAATGACGAAAGCGATGACAATGCACCTGTCCCCAGTCGTGAAGGGTTTAGTTTCACTTTTGCCTCATCACGCACCGTGTCTACGATCTGGCCGAAGTCTTTCTCCAGAAAACCTTTTAGCTTCTGCCCCTGCTCTTCAGTCACCTTACCGGCAGCCGTAAGCTGTACACGGGCCTTCTCCATAGCCACTTGAGCAAACTCGGAGCTCTTTTCAGCACCAGCCTCAAACAACTCTTTAAACTTAGCAGCCATTTCGTCGTACTGATCGGTCTCTTTGTCAGAAACCGCGGCATCATCCATATGGCTGATGACAGCATCACCAAATTCAGATGTAGAGAGCCTGGTTGCACCATGCATCAGACGTTCAAAATCATACGTCACTGTCTTCGCAGCAATAGACCCGTTGATACCATTCAGAATCAGCTCAGCAGCTTCAGTCCAGCCCATGTAACGCAACATCATTTCGCCTGAAAGAACGACTGATGACGGATTCACCATATCTTTATCAGCATATTTCGGTGCAGTGCCATGGGTTGCTTCGAAAATTGCGTGACCGGATGAGTAGTTGATATTCGCACCCGGTGCGATACCAATTCCTCCCACCTGCGCAGCCAGTGCGTCGGAGAGATAGTCACCATTAAGATTCAGCGTAGCAATCACATCAAACTCAGTTGCACGAGTTAGTACCTGCTGCAACGCGATGTCAGCAATAGCATCCTTAATCACGATACCATTCGGAAGCTTGCACCACGGGCCGCCATCGACCTCTTCTGCTCCAAACTCTTTCTTGGCAAGCTCATATCCCCAGCGCATAAAGCCACCCTCGGTGAACTTCATAATATTACCCTTATGAACAAGGGTGACTGAATCACGATTATTATCGATCGCATACTGAATCGCAGCACGAACCAGTCGCTCGGTTCCCTCCTGCGAGACCGGTTTCACACCGATACCGGATGATTCAGGGAAACGAATTTTGGAAACGCCCATCTCTTCCTGAAGGAATTTAATGACTTTCTTTACTTCATCTGAGCCCTGTGCCCACTCGATACCTGCATATATATCTTCGGAATTTTCACGAAAGATCACCATATCAACATCTTCAGGACGTTTAACAGGTGAAGGAACACCGGTAAAATATTTAACCGGACGCAGACAGGTGTAGAGATCAAGCTTCTGACGCAGCGCTACATTCAGAGAAGTGATGCCTCCACCAATCGGTGTGGTTAATGGGCCTTTGATTCCAATCAGATACTCAGAGAATGCATCCAGTGTCTCCTGTGGTAGCCATGCATCATCACTCTGGCCATACATGTTCCATGACTTCTCACCGGCAAACACTTCCATCCAGGCAATTTTACGATCACCGCCATAAGCCTTCTCAACTGCCGCATCGAGAACGCGTTGCGATGCACGCCAGATGTCGCGACCAGTTCCATCACCTTCGATGAAAGTTACAATAGGGTTGTTCGGCACATTTAAAACACCGTTATCACCCATTGTGATTTTTTCGCCCGTATCCGGAATTGAAATCTTATCAAAAGCCATGTTTGGAACCTCTTATTGAAATGTAACTGTTATTAATCGGAAACTGACTGCTTCATGCGTGCAGCCTGTTGTGCTTTAAGTTTGGCCTCAACCGCCTTACGGCGTGCCCGCTCATACTGCTTTTTATCAAGCGCATCGGCCGCATCCTGAAGTGTATTCTCAGCACTCTGCAAACGCAGTTTAGCCTTGCCGTTTTCGCCATCAAGGTGCTGTGCTGTTTGAATAGCAGAGCGTGCCTCAGCCATCTCCTGAACAGGTGGCTTCATCGCACACCCTGCAATCAAAAGGCATACAGTCACATAAAGAGTCAGTTTATGAGTTAGCATCTGTAAAGCATCCGCCCGAAAAACGAACTTGTCAAACAGTTGTCCGCCGCTTACGAAGGCCAAGCTCTTTCCACTGATCATCGGCCACCTCGGAAGGCGCCTGACTCATTGGGTCTGCAGCTTTCTGGGTCTTAGGAAATGCAATCACATCGCGAATAGATTCCGCTCCGACCATCAACGACAGAATTCGATCCAGGCCGAATGCCAGACCACCATGGGGAGGTGCACCGTACTGCAGTGCCTTGATTAAAAAACCAAACTTCGCTTCGGCCTCATCATCAGAAATCCCGAGTGCTGAGAAGATTCGCTTTTGCATTTCAGGATCATGAATACGGATCGAACCGCCACCGATTTCTGTACCATTCCAGACCAGGTCATAAGCCTGCGAACGCACTTCCAGAGGGTCAGAATCAAGTTTAAGTAAATCTTCTTCAGTCGGCGCAGTAAAAGGGTGGTGCAGGGCATCCAGACGTTTCTGTTCGCCATTCCAACCAAACATCGGAAAATCGACCACCCAGACAAAGCGGTTATCTCCCTCTTTGATCAGACCAAGGTCATGCCCCAGTTTCACGCGCAGGTGACCCAGTGCGTCATTGACCACCTTGGCATCACCCGCACCAAAGAAGAGCAGATCGCCATTCTCGGCTTCACAGGCAGAGAGAATCTCCTTCAACACATCTTCCGGTAGGAACTTCACAATCGGAGACTGCAGGCCACCCGGAATATCGCTTACATCGTTCACCTTAATCCAGGCCAGCCCCTTCGCACCGAAGATGCTGACATAATTGGTATAATCATCAATCTGCTTACGAGAAAGTTCGCTACCATTTGGCACCTTCAACACTTTCACCAGACCACCCTTCTCAGCAGGCTCGCGGAACACTTTGAACTCAACCTTTTTCATCAGCTCAGTGATATTGACATGCTCAAGACCAAAACGCAGGTCAGGACGATCTAGGCCGAAGCGATCCATAGCATCATGCCAGATAATTCGATCAAAAGGTGTGTTGAGCTTTTCGCCAGTTCCAGCCTCAAACATGGTCGAAATAAGACCCTCAGCCACTGCCATCACATCTTCCTGATCAACGAAAGACATCTCCAGATCCACCTGAGTAAACTCAGGCTGACGATCTGCACGAAGATCTTCATCACGGAAACAGCGGGCAATTTGATAGTAACGATCCATACCGGAAACCATCAGCAACTGTTTAAAAATTTGCGGACTCTGTGGCAGAGCATAGAATGAGCCCGGATAGATACGTGATGGAACCAGATAATCTCGAGCACCTTCAGGAGTCGACTTGTTCAGAATCGGAGTCTCAATCTCCAAAAACTGCTGCTGATCCAAATAGTTTCGGGCTGCATGCGTCACCTTATGACGCAGACGCATATTGGCCTGCATCACCGGACGGCGGAGATCCAAATAACGGTATTCAAGACGATGCTGCTCACCGGTATTGCAGTCATCTTCAATCAGGAATGGCGGCGTCTCTGACCGGTTCAACACAACGATGGATTTAACATTTACCTCAATCTCACCGGTTGCCAGTTTCGGGTTAATGGTCTCATCGGTACGAGCGATCACTTCACCCTCAACCTCAATCACATCCTGCTGGCGCAGGCTATGAGCCAGTGCGTGCATATCCGGGGTGTCGGGGTGTGCGACAACCTGTACCAGACCTGACCGGTCACGAACATCAAGGAAGATCACACCACCATGATCACGGTTGGTCTCTACCCATCCATTGAGTCGAACCATCTGGCCAATATCTGTTTTGCGAAAATCGCCACAGTGCGTACGTTCGGTCATGCTAGGAAACCTCCAAAATCAAAGGCCGCGCAGACTACCGCTCACACTGACAACTGCAAAGCATCAAACTATTAATGATTCACGCATTTTCAGCTTTAACTGCTCAAACGAGTAGGGCTTCTGTACAAAACCAACAATATTTCGAGCATCAACGCTCTGCATCACCATCTCCTCACTGTAGCCAGAGCTCAGTAAAATTTGCACATCCGGTTTGATTTGATGAAGTGCAAAGGCAACCGCCTCACCATCCATCTCCGGCATACTCCAATCCAATATCACAAGATCGATCTTGTCTAAATGCTGCTGATAAAGTGAAATCGCCTCCTCCCCACCTTTGGCACAGAGCACTTGAAAGCCAACCCTCCCAATCATATCGGATGCAACACTGAGCAGGGCGCTGTCATCATCAACGACCAAAACTGTTCCTATGCCTCTCCATCCAGTAATAGATTGACCAAAATTATCCACTGTGGCATCAAAAACATCCTGATCTGCCGAGCACGGAAAAAACGCCTGTACCACAGTGCCCTCACCCAATCTGCTTTCAACATTCAATGCGCCCGCGTGACCAAAAACCACGCCCATCACAGCAGGCAGACCCAGACCGCGCCCCATAAAGCGTGTTGTGAAGAAGGGGTCGAAGACCCTGTTTAATGTACCTCGCTCCATACCTTCACCATTATCTCTTACCTCAAGGCAGACAAAGGCTCCCTCAACTACTGTTTCAGCAGAGAGCATATGCTTGAGTTCATCATGGCCCAGTTGAACCTGACCTGTCCGAATGGTAACGGTTCCATTCTCTCTCCCGGTTATAGCTTCACTGGCATTAACAACCAGATTCGTCACTACCTGCCGAAGCTGTCCCTCATCAACGTCAGCATGAGAAATACTGTTTTCCAGATTGAAAATAATTTTGCCATGACTGTCTGACTGAACATGCATATTGGCATCCAATCCTCCACGCATGCCTTTGATCAATTCGCTGATGTTCACAGACTTTATCTGATATTTTCCCTGCCCCGAATAAGCCAGCATCTGGTTACAAAGATCGGCAGCTCGCTGACACGACTCATTAATACGTCCGCAGTGACCTTTTGCCTCCTCATTAGTACTATCAGACATAGATATTAGAGTGGCACTCCCCATAATTGATGTCAGAAGATTGTTGAAATCATGCGCAATACCACCTGCCATCACAGACAGGGATTCGGTACGCTGCAATTTCTCCATACGATCTCGTATACGCTCTTCCTTCTCAACATCACGCTGGATAACGATACACTGAGAAACCTCACCACTATTACGATCACGGACGGGTGAAAAGCTGCTCATAGCGGTAACATCATCACCCTCTTTTCGGTGTAAATGCAACTTGCCCTGCCATGGCTGCCCAAGCATTGACATCTCACTCTTGAAAAAATCGAGTGCCTGATCAATATCTGAATAAAGTTCCCGCCAATTTTTTCCGATCAACTCTTTTCGTTTGTATCCCGAGAGATGTGAGAGTGCCGGATTTCCGTATTCCAAAAACCCATCCCGAGAAAAAATTGCGATCGCCTCTGTTGCGTGTTCCAAAGCATCCTTAAACAAACTCAGGCTGCTGCCCAACTCAATATTATGGCGACTCAATTCAAGATTTTTTAAAGCATTAATCTGGACGCTTCTAGCGACATAGGTAAGCAACAGCATGGCCATCAAAACAACTGCTGCGACCATTAGGTGAAGATCGTCTGCCTGCCATAGAAACCAGACAAACTGAGACCCCAACACAGGTATGGTAAAGAGTAAAAAAACTGGTAAATAGATACCAAAAACCATCACCGTTCCAACTGCCCCAAAGGCCAGAACAGACACAATCACAACCTGATTGGTAAGATCAGACTCGGGCATAAAAAAGAAAAGACCGACGCCCCATATCAGGCCCGACAGCCCCCAAACAATCAGTAAAGGGCGTCGAATAGCATCACAACTCTTATCGCGCTTTACTTTACCAATCCACTTTCGGGCAAAAAACAGGTGGATGGTCAGTACCGTATAAATCGACACAATCCAGGTAATCAATTCTATGTGAGATACATACTCCCAGAAAAGGAAGGTAACAATCAAAGCAAGTGGAAAAGCAGTGTACATTGCAAGGTGACTTCGCTCGAGAAAGAAACTGAGCTGATCAGCCTTTAAGGCAGATGCATCAATACTAGAACCGTCTGGCTGTTTCGTATTGTCAAATTGATTCAACTTACCTCCAGGCGAGTGACTGATTGCTCCAATGAACTCAAGTCAACTCCCCTGACCCGAACATTTCATTCAAGGCAGATTCAACGGAATCGGGCTTAAGTTTGCAATCGCATGAATATGCTATATCGACTGGTCAGCGATCCTTTTCCAAATAGCGTCAAACTGGCCGGGATCAGAATAGAAATGTGGCGAAAAACGAATGCCCCCAGCACGATATGCACAAATAACAGATTTACCCATCAAATTGCGGTAGAGGGCTGCATGACCACTGTCGTCCAGGCCTCTATGCCTAAAGGTTACAATCCCCGCAAACCGACCTGAAGCAGCAGGCGTAATCAATTCAAGTTCGGGGTACCCGGAAACTTGATCCATAAGCAGACTAGATCGTTCCAACAGTTGCCTTTCAACTTCATCCATTCCAACCTCTTCGAAGAGAGAGAGACTGGCATTAAGCGCATAAATGCCGAGCATATTCGGACTTCCCGGTTCAAAGCGTCTGCCTGATCTGGCAGGAGCCCAGACTTCCCGATTAAAATCTCCGGCATGTTCAACCATATGCCAGCCATACTGAGACAAACAGAGTTGATCTCTAGCCTTCTCTGTTGAGTAAAAAAGTGCAATGCCTTCCGGACCTAACATCCACTTATGTCCATCGGCGACGACAAAATCAGCATGCACTGCCTGCGCATCAAACTGCAGCGCTCCAAGACTCTGAATAGCATCCACACAAAAAAGCACGCCTCGTTCGCGACAGGCTTCGCCCAAGCGCCTCAAGTCCAGACACATACCCGAGCCAAACTGAACCGATGAAACTGTAAGCAACCGGGTTTTTTCGTTCATTAGTGCAATCACCTGACCTTCAGGGTCATCACCGGAAATATCCGCCCTGCGCAGCTCCACCCCCCTAGTCTCTAGCGACTCCCAAACAATTCGATTAGATGGAAACTCCTGATCAGTAGATACGACATTTTCTCCTGCCTGCCAATCCAGACCATAGGCGATCAGAGAAAGTCCTTCGGAGGTATTCTTCACCAGTGCAACATCATCACTACTCGCCGCATTCACCAGCCGCTGCAGACGACTTCGCAACTCGTGTTCGGTTTTCATCCATGCAGGGTAGTCGGTCGCACCTTGCACCATATTCTCTTCGGCAAAAGCTTTAACCACATTAGCAGTTCTGCGTGGCCATACACCAACAGCAGCATGGTTCAGATAGACCAGCCCATCACGCAGAGGAAATTCGTTATTCATAATTCAGATCAGTCAGTCGACTTCTCCTCATTCTGTTTCACAACTTCCTTTTTTACTGTTCGTTTTCGCGGGGCGGCCCGGCGCTTTGGCTTAACCGTCTCTTCGTTCAACGGCTTGCCGGAAGGCCAGTCAGCAAACGGAAACGGCTTCTTTTCGCTATTGTAGCTAAGGTACTGAAAAACCTGATAAACAAATGCCGAAAGTTGACTCCCCAACAGCAGAGCCTTTTCGTTTTTATTACCGCTAAAGAGAACCGCAAGAAACTGAAAAAAGACCACAATGGCCAGAACTATTTCCGCAACGCTGTAAATAATGCCGAACAGCAGCATAAACAGCAGACGCATCCACACATTGGTATCTTTCACATTTTCTTTTATTTCATTGGTTGTTTCTTCTTTATTCATCACATCTCCCTTAGCTAAGTAGTGGCGCAATTACCAGCGATACAATGGCCATCACGTTGATCAGAATGTTCATCGATGGGCCGGAGGTATCTTTAAATGGATCACCCACCGTATCACCAACAACTACTGCTGTATGCACATCAGAACCTTTACCACCAAGATTGCCTTTCTCGACATGTTTCTTGGCATTATCCCATGCACCACCGGCATTAGCCATCGTCAGTGCAAGCAACACACAACAGATCAACGCACCACCCAGCATGCCACCGAGTGCCGCCGCACCCAGCCCAAAGCCAACCACCACAGGAGCTGATACAGCCAACACACCCGGAAGCACCATCTTCTTCAATGCCGCGTTGGTCGCGATTTCAATACAGCGGGCATGATCCGGCTTGGCTGTGCCCTCCATCAGTCCGGCAATCTCACGGAACTGACGTCGAATCTCCTTGATCATCTCAAAGGCTGCATCACCCACGGCAGTCATGGTCAGTGCAGCGACCCAAAACGGGAACACGCCACCGATAAACATGCCAACCAACACATCAGGACTGTTCAGTTCCAGAGAGAAGTCCGTCACATGAAGTGAAACCGTCTCTACGTAGGCGGTAATAATCGCCAATGCCGCCAGAGCTGCTGCACCAATGGCAAAGCCTTTGCCAATCGCTGCCGTTGTATTGCCAAGCTCATCCAGCGAATCAGTAATCACCCGGACCTCTTTACCCAAGCCCGCCATCTCAGCAATACCACCAGCATTATCCGCCACAGGGCCATAGGCATCAATCGCCATCGTCATACCGACCGTTGCCAGCATACCAACGGCAGCAATACCTACACCATAGAGACCGCATAACTCGGTTGAAACGAAAATAATAATGCAGAGAGTAAAGACAGGCACGATCACCGACTGCATACCGATAGCCATACCGGAGATAATCACCGTTGCAGGGCCTGTCTCTCCCGATTCGGCAATATTACGAATCGGTTTTCCTGCGGTGTAGTATTCCGTAACCACACCAATGATAATTCCACCAATCGCACCGGATATCACGGCACCCCAGACTGCCACCGATATTCCGATATAGGCAATCACACCGTAAGCGGCGATTATGAAGCTCACTGACGCACCAATGGTGCCAATCCGAAGTGCCAACTGAGGCTCTCTCTCTTTGAACAGCTTCACCATTTCAATACCGATAATGGAGCAGATAAGACCTGCTGAGGCCAACGCCAACGGCAGGAACATCAAAGCCTGACGCTCACCCAATGGGTCGATAATATCTGCAGCAATGGTTGAAGCCATGGCAATCGTGGCAATGATAGAGCCGCAATAGGATTCGAAGATATCGGAACCCATACCGGCAACATCACCTACATTATCACCCACATTATCTGCAATCACACCCGGATTGCGTGGATCATCCTCTGGAATTCCAGCTTCAACCTTACCGACAAGATCAGCACCAACATCTGCGCTCTTGGTGAAAATACCACCACCTACTCGGGAGAAGAGCGCTACTGATGATGCCCCCATGCCAAAACCGTGAATAGCGTGGGCCGTTTCGGGATCACCGCCAAAGAAGAGGTAAAGTGTTCCCAGCCCCAGAAGCCCAAGCGATGCAATGGTCAAGCCCATGACAGAGCCGCCGTAAAAGGCAACCTGAAGTGCTTTGGCAGCACCCTTCTCCTGTGCTGCTGTTGCAGTCCTTACGTTGGCTCGAGTCGCAGAAAACATGCCGATATATCCAGCCAGTCCCGAACAGAAAGCACCGACCAGAAAGGCAACCGTCGTATAGATGCCCAGACTCAAGATAAGCAGCAGCGCTACGACTGCGATAAAGATGATAAGGACAGAGTACTCGCGCCGCATGAATACCATCGCGCCATGATGTATCGCCTCTGCGATCTCGAGCACCTTGCCCTCACCGGCGTGATACTTAAGTACATCCCGATAGATAAACCAGGCTACCGCAAGCCCAATCACTCCAAAAACTACTGGAATTAGTTGTTCAGTCATCGCTTCCTCCCATCCATAAAAAAAGGTGGCTGATTTCTCAACCACCTTTATAGGTGTTAGTTAGCTAACAGGTCAAGACTTAATCAGTCAGACCTTGCTCCTGCTGAATGTGATGAGCAATCGAAGACATGATCTCAGCCCGTGCCTCTTCAGCGCCCTTCCAGCCTGTTACCTTCACCCATTTGTTGGGTTCAAGATCTTTATAATGCTCGAAAAAGTGCTGAATCTGATCGATCAAAAACTTTGGCAGGTCTTCAGGACCTTCAACATGGTCATAGACCGGTTTCAGCTTGGATACAGGCACAGCAAGAATTTTTGCATCCATACCACCCTCATCTTCCATCATCAGAACGCCCACCGGACGGCAAGGAATCACACACCCCGGAACCAGTGCATGCTGGGTAACTACCAGCACATCAGCCGGGTCACCATCATCAGAAAGTGTGTTGGGAATAAAACCATAATTGCATGGATAGTGCATTGCAGTATGCATGAAGCGGTCTACAAATATCGCACCGGATTTTTTATCCAGCTCATACTTAATCGGATCGGCATGCTGCGGGACCTCAATCACCACATTGATGTCATGTGGTGGATGATCGCCTGCCGGAATTTTACTGAGATCCATGGATACACTCCCAATTGAAAAAGTTGGCCGCATTGTAGGGCCTTATGCCCTTCGCACAAGCCCGCTAAAATCGCTACACTATCGTGGTGATTATTGTATCCGTATCCAATCAGCTTCTTCACCACCGCCGCAGAACCGGCGTCTGGCACACCTACCCCATATCAACCGCAGCTAATGGCACGGGAAATATGGAGGGGAGCTTTCAGACGCCACTGGGGAGACATCTCATTGCAGAGAAGATCGGCGATGGACTCCCTATACTCACTGCATTCAGAGCGCGTGAGCCCTTCACAGTTTTCAATTCTAAAACATGCAATCCGAATAGAGACTGGATTCTTACCCGAATACTCTGGCTTGAAGGAACCCAGACCGGAGTAAACAGACGTGGCAAAGTCGACACTCACGGTCGCTATATCTACATCCACGGGACCCACGATGAAGCAGCCATCGGCACACCGACATCCCACGGCTGCATCCGCATGCGTAACCTTGATATGCTGGAGCTATTTGATCAGACGGTTTCAGGTGAACGGGTAATCATTAAAAAATAGACTCCGTGTCATCACTTTTTGATTCAATGATCACGTCCATCTCCCTTCAAACTATTGAGTATTCAACCTGACATAAAAAAAAAGCAGCCTCAAAGGCTGCTTTTTAAGTGACCCAAAAATTTCTACTGGCAGCTACTCCTGCATTCCCAGCCAGCGTTCCACATCCAGAGCTGCCTTACACCCCTCACCTGCTGAGGTGATTGCCTGACGATAGACCGAATCAGCCACATCACCTGCAGCAAAGACACCCTCCACCGAAGTGGCCGTAGTTTTACCTTTAGTGATCAGGTAGCCAGTCTCATCCATTTCCAGCTGCCCTTTTACAAAATCGGTATTCGGTTTATGACCGATAGCAATAAAAACGCCATGTAGATCAATATCCTTAGTAGAACCATCAACCGTAGACTTGATCCGCATACCGGTCACACCGCTCTCATCACCGAGAACCTCATCAAGCACACTGCTCCATGCCATCTCAATATTTTCAGCCGCAAAAAGATGGTCCTGCATAATCTTTTCGGCTCTTAATTCATCTCTTCTATGAACCACCGTTACTTTACTGCAAATATTGGAGAGATAGATCGCCTCTTCAACAGCGGTGTCACCACCACCGATTACGGCAACCTCCTTATCACGATAAAAGAAACCATCACAGGTTGCACAAGCGGAAACGCCACGTCCGGAAAACGCCTCTTCTGACGGCAGACCGAGATACATAGCCGATGCACCGGTAGCAATAATCAGCGCATCACATGTGTAGCTTCCTTCATCACCCTTAAGGGTAAACGGGCGTTTGGAGAGGTCAGTTTCATTGATGTGATCCCAAATAATTTCAGTGCCAAATCTTTCAGCCTGAGCCTGAAAGTCGGCCATCATCTCAGGCCCCTGAACACCATCTTTGTAACCCGGATAGTTATCCACATCAGTGGTTGTGGTCAGCTGCCCACCAGGCTGAATTCCCTGAATCACCACAGGGTTCAGGTTGGCACGCGCCGCGTAAATAGCAGCGGTATAACCGGCAGGGCCAGAACCGAGAATAATTAAGCTATGGTGTTGGGCATCTGACATGAAACTCTCCTTAAAAGAGAGCGTAACCTAGCCCGGAATGGTTACGAATCAATGCCCAAAACCGTATCGAACTAAATCAGGAAGATGGTGGCCAGACCCAGGAAAGAGAGAAAGCCTACCACATCAGTTACTGTGGTCAGAATCGTACCCGACGCCAGTGCCGGGTCGATATTCATTCTCTGTAACGTCAACGGAATCAAGGCACCGGATAGGCCCGCAGCAAAAAGATTAATCATCATCGCCACTGCAATGACCATACCAAGTTTTGCTCCCAGTTCAGGGAACCAAAAAGAGGCTACAACGCCCATCAAAACAGCAAAACTCAACCCTGTAACTATAGACACCGACACCTCTTTAAACAGTGCCCGTTTACCAGTCTCAAACGTCACCCGGCCCAGCGCAATACCTCGCACGATCACGGTGAGTGTCTGTGTTCCGGCAATACCTCCCATGCTCGCCACAATCGGCATCAGCACTGCCAGCGCTACAATCTGGGCAATGGTTGCTTCGAATTGAGCAATCACCACCGATGCTAAAATAGCTGTACAGAGATTAACAGCAAGCCAGACGCCTCGTCGCCATGCCGTGATTCCAACAGGCTCGGAGAGGTCATCCTGATCAGACAGTGCTGCCAGGCGATACATATCTTCTGTCGCCTCTTCCTGAACCACGTCCAGAATGTCATCCGCAGTAATTCGACCTACCAGCACCTCTTCTTCATCAACGACCGGAAGGGCAAGAACATCATATTTTTCAAAAATACGAGCCACTTCTTCCTGATCCTGACCAGCCTGAGCTCTAGGAAAGCTCTTGTTTGCAATATCGATGATCAGCGTTTCAACTTCGCAAAAAAGCAGCGCATGAAGTGCAGCAACAGCAATCAGCCTGTCATCGTCATCCACCACATAAACATAGTTCAGGTTTTCAATCTCTTCACCCCAGCGTCGGAGAACATTTAGAACTTTTTCAACCGTCCAGTCATCACGCACCTTGAAAAGCTCGGCCTGCATCAGGCCACCAGCTGACTCCTCATCGTGAGCCATCAACGGTTTAATTTCTCGCTGCTCATCCGGATCCAGTCGATCGATCACTTCATCGGCTACATTTTTATCAACCGCCTGTAAAATATCTGCAGCCTCATCGGATTCCAGATGCTCCACAAACTCTTCGATTTCACTGGGTTCAAAGTCGGAAAGGAGGCCTTCCTTCATGCCTTCAGGAAGTTCAAGCAGGGTATCACCAAGCAGTGTTTCCGGGATAAAAGGGATAAGAATGCGTCGTTCATGATCATCACGACATGCAAGTAGCAACTCAGCAACTTCAGCGCTGTGCATAGATGAGAGTTTTTCTAAAATCAGGGGAGAACTATCTCTGGCAAGCGTCAGAGCTTCTTTGCAACCGAATTTTTCGATTTTCTCTGCTTTGGATTCCACGCCAGCCAACCTCCTTATCTCATTTGGATTCGAATCATAACCAATGAGAGACACAAAATCAGCGATTTCAATAATTTATATGCATTATCTGAATTCAATTATCAACTTTTTGAATGTTACAGCAGCTATCAATCTCCTCAGCTCAGGAGGCATGGATGAAATCAGCATGACTGATATGAACAGGGATTGATCCAACAGTTTTATCCTCACCACCTTCGACTATGCAAGAGAGAGAGAATTCCAGCCTATATCACATATTCAGTAAAACTATTCAGGGTTGAATCTCTACAAAAAAATTACTGCGAAAAAGAGCAGCCCTGCACCTCGCGAAGGCGACCCAACTCACGCTTAAAGTTAGAATTTTGCTCACAAATATTTCGAATCAACGATCCAGGAAAAGTCAGAACCTCGCACCAGCCACTGGCAACCACATCAGCAGTTGAAGTTGCCTTCTCATCAAGGACGGAGATTTCACCAATCACATCCCCCATCTCCTGTTGGGCAAGAAAACACCCATCCTTGCTCACCTGCACCCGTCCTCTGGAGATCAGGTAGAGCATATCATTCTCATTTTTATGCTGCATTAATGTCTCATTGGGCAACAGGGCAATGGGATGCGCAACTTCGAGTAATTTCTTTCTTTCGTCTCTTGGAAGCGTCCGGAACAGTGGATGCAACGCCATCAACACTCCGTAATCGCGCTCACGAGCTGCCTGTTCTAATATCTGACGAAGCGCAAAACCATCAGGGTGTTGCATCAGCCGCATCACATCAGCCTGTTTAAACTCAAGGCAAGTGACTTCATTCTCAGCATGCCAGACGATAGATGGAGGGCTATCCGGACTGAACATGCTGCGAACGCCAAGAAATTCACCTTTACCACAACAGCTCAACTCGACGCGTTTCGCATGATGTACCGCAAACACAGACACCTCACCATCTTCAATAAAACGCACACCGACAAAACCGGATGTAGCATCCGGCAACCACTCTCCAGCCTGATAAACAGCTGTTTTTCCGCACTCCATCAACGCATCCCGAACCTCTCCGGAAAGTTGTTCCAACTCTTGTTTTAGTGACATAAACCTTCTTACCTCGAACCAATCGAAGGAAGAATAAGAAGTTATAAAGCTAACGGAAAGCTCTAACTTGTAGGGTCTTTATTCAAAGTTAAAGGATAAGGCCCCCTTTTCCATCCACTATTACCGAAAAACAACTTCATTTCCACCATCAGGTAGAAAGTAAAACAAACGACCAGAAAGCTCCCTCTATGAACAAAGTTTCAGTGATCTCTTCACCCTCGAGTAAAGTCGATTTTAACGCTTTTTTACTCCATCTACATAGTGCATCAATCATACAGACATCAAGGTTGTCCAACGGTGGTGTGATTAGTTCGAAGCATATAAGCATATGATTTTTATAACCTTCCTTCTTCTTGAGCAACACAACACCTCACACTTTCCTGCCTTCACAAATCCTCCTCTAGAGGATACTTATTGATTGCGGCAGTATCCCCCTCCCAATGAACATGGCAGAAATATCAAATCACAATGCAGCTACCGGTCTCTCCTGGCAGCTATCACTGGAAGCCAGAAAACCGGGGCTGTCGCTCTATATATGCCCTGACCTGCGCAGCTATCGCACTCTCTCCGAAGAGCTATCTTTCTTCATGCAGGACAGGCCAGAGTTGTTGTGGCGTTACCCCGCATGGGAGGTGCTGCCTTATGATCGCGTCTCTCCCCACCATGCTATTGTCGGTGAACGATTCTCCACATTGAGCAGACTTCTGAACACAGCCGAGCCCCAGGGAGTAATCCTGACATCACTGCCAGCATGGCTGCATCGTATTGCACCGCCGGAAACCATTGCTGCCCATGTCTGGCAACTAAAAATTGGCCAAGAGCTTGATATTGCTGCGTTAAAGAGTCGGCTGACCGAAGCTGGCATGCAACCTGCCGAGCGAGTACTGGCTCCAGGTGAATTTGCAGCACGAGGCGGCCTGTTTGATATCTGGCCGGCAACAGAAAGCACGCCACTGCGCATCGATCTGTTTGGTGATGAAATCGAATCAATACGCCGCTTTGACGTCGACTCGCAGCTCTCTGGAGAGCAACTTAATCAGTTTACGTCAGTGCCTGTCCGCGAAGTAATCCTCGACAATCATGGCCGCGACTGCTTTGTAGCAGCATTTCGAGCCCGTTTTCCACATCTTCGAAAACACCCCATGCTTCAGGCTGCACAATCAGGACGCCCACACCCAGGCATTGAATCACTGCTACCGCTGGCCTATTCAAAAACAGCTCGTCTCTCTGATTTCCTGCCGGATAACATCACACCCATCAGCACGCCGGATATTGAAGCCAGACGTGAAGTGTTCAGTGACCAGCTACGCGGTCAATTTGATATGGTTCGAGCCAGTAGCGAGCCAGTAATCAGCCCTCAGGAGCTGTACGCCACTGAGACAGCGATCATCACTGATCAAATAGAAACAGCTTCGAATATTGAGACCCCTCCGTTGCTGCAACAGTTTCAACAGCAGTCACAACCGCTACATGCCATGCGCAACTACCTTTCCGAACAGATTGCTGATGGATGGCGCATACTTCTAATCGCACATGGGCCAGGTCAACAGGAGCGTATGTGTGAATGCTTTAGTGAGATCAATCCGGATATCCCGCACTGCTCCGGTCTGCACGATATACCGGATAGCCAGCTCTCCACCGCCATTGGCTTTCTGGAAAAAGGAGTCGCACTCACCGACCGGAAAATTTTAATCCTCACAGGACAAGAACTGCTTGGACAGCGTCTGCCCAGAAAACGGGGGAAAAGCTCAGCCGCTATCCGAGCAGATCTCTTCTCCAGTCTGCAGGAGTTAAAACCAGGTGATCCAGTCGTTCATGAAGATCATGGTGTTGGTCGATATATTGGACTGAGTACAATGGACTCCGGCGACGCCATGGCCGACTTCCTGCATATTGAGTATGGCGGTGATGCCAGCATCTACCTGCCCGTAGAAGAGCTCGATAGGCTACATCGTTATACTGGTGATGAAGCACCACTACTCAACAAGCTCGGTTCGGAAAAATGGAAGCGAACCCGCGAACGGGTTAAACGCGACCTGATGGCAATGGCTAACGAGCTGATTGATGTCGATGCCATGCGAACCCGGAGCAGGCGTAACCCTTATCTTCTTGAAGGCTCACTCAAAGATGCCTATGAAGAGTTTGCCGCACGCTTCCCCTTCGAAGAGACCGATGACCAGATCACTGCCATTGACCAGGTCCTTGCGGATTTTGGACGTGAAAAACCGATGGATCGCGTGGTCTGCGGAGATGTCGGATTTGGTAAAACCGAAGTCGCGATGCGAGCTGCATTTATTGTAGCCGAAGCAGGCAAACAGGTAGCCATCCTCGCCCCAACCACCGTACTGGCCAATCAGCACTACAACAGTTTTTCCGAACGTTTCTCCGGCACCAATCTAAAAGTGGAACTGCTATCACGCCTACAGGGCAAGAAGGAGTCAGACCGCATTACCCGTGAGCTCAGTGGTGGTGAAACACGCATCATTATCGGCACCCATCGACTGCTCTCCGATCAGTTCAAATTTGCTGATATTGGCCTTGTCATTGTTGATGAAGAGCAACGTTTTGGGGTGAAGCATAAAGAGAAACTTAAATCTCTGCATGCCAACATGGATCTATTGACTCTGACCGCCACGCCAATTCCAAGAACACTGCATCAAACCCTTTCAGGGCTACGTTCGGTCTCCATCATCAGCACACCGCCTGCAGAACGTGAAGCAATTCGCACCATGGTAAGCAGCTTTGATCCACACCTTGCCAATGAGGCGATCCGCCGTGAACTCTATCGTGGTGGTCAGATCTACTATCTACACAATCATGTAAAAAGCATTGACCGCATTGCTGACCGACTGCGCAGGGATATCCCGGAAGCTGAGATTGGCATTGCCCACGGGCAGATGAGTCCGGCCGAACTGGATCGCCAGATGCTGGCCTTTTATGAAGGCCGACTGCATATCCTGGTCTGTACCACCATTGTCGAATCGGGGCTGGATGTCCCCAACGCAAATACGCTTTTAGTAGAACGCGCCGACCTGCTTGGACTTGCCCAGCTGCATCAGATTCGCGGGCGGGTTGGCCGAAGCCATCAACAGGCCTATGCCTACCTCTTCACCCCCGATGCAAGAGCTATGACCGCTGATGCCCGTGAACGGCTGCAGGCGATTGCCGAGCACACTGAACTGGGTGCAGGCTTCCTGCTGGCCCGTCAGGACATGGAAATTCGTGGTGCGGGCAATCTTCTGGGCGCTGAGCAGAGTGGACAGATTGATGCTATTGGTCTTGATCTCTACCTGGAGATGTTGACTCAGGCGGTCTCCGAGGCGAAAGGCGAACAGATTCTTCCTCAACAACCGATTGATCTGCACCTGGGTGTGAATGCGATATTGCCACCTGATTATATTCCACAGATCGGCGAACGACTCGGGCTCTACCGCCGCATCGCCAAAAGTGAGAGCGATGAACAGGTCACCCTGCTGTTCGAGGAGATGACAGACCGGTTTGGGAAGATGCCGGATGAAGCTAAATTCGCACTGGAGTCTGCACGCATCCGCTGGCGCACACGCAGGATGTTCATCTCCAGGCTGGATACCTCTACCAGCGGAATTCGTATTACATTTACTGAAAAATCACCGATTGATCTGGCAAGCTTGCTGATTCGGGTACAGCAAGAGCCACATCTCTATCGCCTCTCTCCTGATGGCAATCTTACGCTTCTGCACCAGTCCGATAACAAACGCGACCGCATGAAAGGATGCATTGCCTTTCTCGATTCTCTGTTAGATTGATACGTCAAAGCCTTTCTGTCTTTGACTTTGGCGCCCTGATAGCACATGACCGTCTGCGCTTACGGCTTTACGATGTTACGCCTTCTCACACCCCTGTGCGGAGTAAGAAGTTTCTTTTCTGGTTTTCACGAACGATGTTGGCAGCATTCGCTTCATGACTAATCGCCCCTCACTCTCTCAGCCCGGCCTTCTTTTCATGGATATGGACTCCACACTGATCCGGTGTGAATGTATTGATGAAATTGCCGCCTTCATGGGTATCAAACATGAAATCTCTGAGATCACCGAACGCGCCATGCGTGGCGAACTTGATTTCTCCGCATCACTGACCGAACGTGTACAGCTTCTGGCCGGACTTGATGCCTCTGTGCTCGAACAGGTCTACAATGACTGCATTGAACTCACCGAGGGTGCTGAAACACTAATCAACACAGTTCGATCAAATGGCTGGAAAATTGGCCTTGTCTCCGGTGGCTTCACCTACTTCACAGACAGATTCAAAGAGCGCCTTGGACTGGACTATACTCGCTCCAACGAGCTTGAGATTCACAATGGCAAACTTACCGGCAGTGTTCTGGGTGACATTGTTGATGCCGAAACCAAACGTCATGCGCTGCTTGAACAGGCAGACATTTTTAGCATTCCGATGTCACAAACAGTCGCCATCGGCGATGGTGCCAATGATCTTCCAATGATCGGAGCTGCAGGTATGGGCATCGCTTTTCATGCTAAACCAAAAGTACAGGAAGCTGCACCTTACGCTATCAATGAGGGTGGCCTGAACAGAGTACTCGACCTTCTCCGGTAAAAGCGTTCACATCAGATAACAGACGTAATCTTCGCTAGTCACTCATTGAGTCATAAATTTCAGAAAAATCTTCATCTTTGGAAAGAAATGCATTCAAAATGTCAGGATCAAAATGGCCACGCTTAATGCGCTCATCGCCGTTGCGAATAATATTAATGGCCTTTGTATGCCCAAAGGCAGGTTTATAGGGACGCTCACTACGCAGCGCATCATAAACATCGCAGATGCTCATAATGCGAGCAGAGATCGGGATATCTTCACCGGAAATACCGTGAGGATATCCAGTTCCATCCCAGCACTCATGATGTGAGAGAGCGATCTCCTGCCCCATCTGCATATAAGGCGAACTTCCACCAGCCAAAATCTCCGCGCCAATCGTCGTGTGAGTTTTCATCAACGTCCATTCATGAGGTTTGAAAGGCCCCGGCTTAAGCAGGATTGTATCCGGAATTCCAATTTTTCCGATATCATGCATTGGACTCGCCAGAAAAATAGTTTCACAAAATCGCCTGTCCATACCGAGGATGGTGGCTAACCGTTTAGTGTAGTAACTGATGCGGCGTACATGCGCTCCGGTTTCATCATCGCGATACTCTGCTGCCCGCATTAACATATAGAGTCCCTCTTCAAAGGAGTGGAGCAGGGCCCTACTGCGACGTTGAACCTCTTCTTCCAACACAATGTTGTGATTTTTAAGAACATCATTGGCCAGCTTCAGCCTGAGAAGATTACGCACCCGAACCTTCAACTCCCTCGCGTTCACAGGTTTGGTAATAAACTCCTCAACTCCCAGCTGTAAGCCTTTCTCTTTTGAACTCTGTTCATTCAGAGCTGTAACCATGATAATGGGAATGAATTCACTCTCTCGGTTCTCTTTTAGTTTTCGGGCAACCTCGAAACCATCCATGCCAGGCATTACGACATCGAGAAGGATAATGTCTGGAGTCTGAAATTTCACATTTTCAAGAGCTGCCTCACCAGATTCAGCCTCTTCAATTTGATAACCCTCTTCAGTCAGAAGACCGGAAAAAAGATGCCGATTTACAGCATCATCATCGACAATGAGAATCTTTGCTCCATCTGTGTCTAACATGTTCTCTCCAGAAAACATCCCTTCACACATAATCTCAGATACTGAGTATCTAAAGTTATGAGAGCCCATGACAGCGAGTCCATTCGCAAAAAAAACACCCCTTCAAATGTTTTTGTTTTATACAAGTAATGATCTTGAACCTTCATTGGTTAATTTGTGAATATATTCTCTATTTGAAGGTGTGCACATCCCACAAAAAGGGGATATATCAATAAGGGATAGGTTGTTAGTCCTGAGTTAACAGTCCCATTTCATATTCGGAAAACCCCGCTTTCTCACGAGCACCCATATTAAAAGGACCCATTAAACCTTTTGGATAATACGTATGAAGAAGCTCAAAGAAAACTGCTTCAGGCTTTAGTTCACGCTCTTTACAACAGTAGCGGAACCAGCGATTTCCAATCTCTACATGACCAATCTCATCACGCAGAATAATATCAAGCAGACTTACTGCATTATGATCTCCCACCTGAGTAAGTTTCTTTTGAATTCCCGGAGTTACATCCAGACCTCGTGCCTCCAGCACCCTTGGCACCAGCGCCATACGAATCATCACATCATGTGCCGTCTTCTCACACATCTCCCAAAGTCCATTATGAGCATCATAATCACCGTAATCCGCACCAAGCTGGCGCATATGAGCCCTAATCAGTTCAAAGTGATATGCCTCCTCATCGGCAACGCGTAGCCAGTCGGCATAATACTGCTCAGGCATACCATCAAATCGTTGCACGGCATCCAGAGCCAGATTGATAGCATTAAACTCAATATGGGCTATCGCGTGCATCATGATCGCCCGACCCTCTTCCGTGCCAAACCCGCGTTTAGCAAGATATTTGGCACGTACCAGCTTTGGAAGTTCAGGTCTCCCCGGACTCTCAACAGCTACAGGCTCTCCAAACTCAGCAAGCTTGAGCTCACCTCTTCGAAATGAGGCCGCAGCACTTCTGGTAAGCAGCAGCTTCTCGTCCACTTCCGTAGCAAGAAGAGCACTTCGTACAGATTCAATAAGATTACTCAATAATCAACTCCAAGGCTTGAGGCGACAGCATGATAACGACACAATAGCGCGATGCCGAATGTAACACAGATTCACGCAAACAAGGTGACCGCGCAAGCCAACCGGGCCATCGCACTGGCGGCCATGGTACAATCAGTTTCAATGGTAGAGCGAATTGCCCGGACAGGACTCTGTGATGCAGATGATTTCAATGCTATTATTCAGAGCCTGTTTGTTGAAAACAGCGATGATGTGAGCGAAATCTATGGTGGCATTCATCAGCTACAGACTGGACTTCACACTGCTGAGAAGCTGTTGAGTGGCTCTCAGGTGGAGCAGGCCAAACCACTAATGACTTATGCTGCAGGGCTGATTGCACTGGAAAAAAAGCTGGGAAGAAACAGAGCCATGCTGGCAACTATCGGCGATAGCATGGTTCGCATCAAGAAGCAGTCAGAGTATTTTGGCAATACCACACATGAGAGTGTAATAGGTGGAATTGCAGACCTCTACGGCAGCACCATCAGCACGTTAAAGCCAAGCATCATTGTACGTGGCAAGCCCGAGCATCTTAAACAGAGCACTAATACCAACCGGGTTCGTGCCCTGCTACTGGCCGGCATTCGTGCCGCCCACCTCTGGCACAAGCATGGCGGTGGTCACCTTCGTCTTCTGGTTGGCCGCAAAAAGCTGCATCAAGAGACAGTGAAACTTTTGAAGCAAGCCTCAAGAGTCTGAGTAAACATCAAACAGCGCTTCAGACAAACTTCCCCGCAGCGTATCCTGAGGCCCATGCCCACTGAAAGTTAAAGCCGCCAAGGTGACCAGCCACATCCACCACTTCGCCAATAAAGTAAAGGCCCTCTACTTCTTTTGCCTGCATCGTTTTGGATGAGAGTTCATCGGTGTCGATCCCGCCCACAGTCACTTCGGCAGTCCGATACCCTTCAGTTCCCGCAGGTTTAAGCTGCCAGCTGTGCAAACTCTCTGCTATCCCTTCTATCTGACTATCAGTAAAACGTCTAAGCAGCTCATCGCTGATCAGAGCCTCACACAGATGTTGCACCAGTCGCTTAGGTAGCTTTTCAGCCAGCACTGTTCTTAATACTGCTTTGGGCCGCTCCTGCTTCATCAGAAAAAGCCAAGCTGCAACATCTACTCCGGGTAGAAGATCAATTGAGATGCTCTCCCCCTCCCGCCAGTAGGAAGATATTTGTAGTATGGCCGGGCCACTAATGCCTCGATGAGTAAAGAGCATCTGCTCCCGAAAAGTATGTCCATTACAACTGACTGAAACATCCATAGATATTCCCGCCAGTGCCTTTAGCTGCTCTTGTTCGGAACCTGTCAAGCGAAATGGCACAAGCCCGGCACGTAACTCAGTGACATTCAATCCAAACTGAGAGGCAATTTGATGCCCAAAACCGGTTGCACCCATCTTCGGGATTGATTTCGCACCGGTTGCGATTACCAGTGAGTCTGCAGTGAACTTCCCCTTGCTGGTTTCAACCATAAAACAATCATCTTTTGAGATAGCATAAACTTCACAATCAGTCTGGATGATAACAGCTGCCGCTTCACACTCATGCAGTAGCATGGTGACAATCTCTTTGGCCGACTCCTTGCAGAAAAGCTGGCCGTGATCACGCTCTTCCCATGCAATACCGTGCTTCTCAATCCACGCGATAAAATCGTAAGGGGTGTATCTGGAGAGTGCAGATTTGACAAAGTGGCTATTGTTACAGATATAATTATCGGCCTCGGTATGAAGGTTAGTAAAATTACATCTTCCACCGCCTGAGATCAGAATCTTTTTCCCTGCCTTTTCGGCATGATCCAGCACCACCACACTCCGGCCTCGCTTGCCAGCCTCGATGGCACACATCAGTCCGGCGGCACCGGCTCCAATAATAATCACATCATACGCTTTCAAAAGATCATTTCCTTTCCGATGCACGGATCAAACTCGCTAACAGATCATTAGTCGGCACAATCAAGCCTAACTCCCCTGCTCTCTTTACAATATAACCATTCATCGCCGCAATCTCTGTTGGGCGGCCATGCTCCATATCCTGCCACATACTGGTTTTTACAGGGCCTGCCTTCATCGTCAAAGCCAGATGCTGTTCGATAGCACCATCCGGCAGCTCTACCGACTCAGCAGCGGCAACCTCAACCACCTCCTGCATCGCAGCCCGCACCCAGCGAACACTATCTTCGTCGGCTGCAATATCGCGTGCATATCGGCGTGTGAGCGCTGTGATAGCATTAAAGCCGCAGTTCCATGCCATCTTATGCCAGAGCATACACTTCATATCTGATACATGTTCTGCATCAACACCACTCCTCTTCCATGCGGCAATGAGACCCGTCAGAGCAGAGAGCAGCAGCTCACCCTCATTTTGACATACGCCTAACCTGATATGTCCGGCAGCTGAGTGCACCACCACACCGGGCTTCTCAATCCGCACACCGATAAAGGCAGTTGCAGTAATCAATGGATTGTTTGGGAAAAATGCAGCCACCTGATCCGGAGCCGCCACACCATTCTGAACAGTAACCAGCACCACCTGATCTTCTATGACAGATTCAAGCTGTTCACAGAGTTCGCTTAACACAGTGGTTTTGCAGGTAAGCAGAATGACATCGCAATCAGAGAGGATCGATGCATCGTCGCTGGCATGCACATCCAGCACGGTCTCTTCTCCATTAGAGAGATGAACCAGCCCGCAGTGTTGAAGCGAAGCGAGATGATCACCACGGGCAAAATAGGTGACATCACAACCAGCCTGCTGCAGAAAACTTCCATAGTGGCACCCCACTGCTCCGGCACCGGCAATACCGATCTTCACTCGCACCCTCCTGCTGCAAACCATCTCATAACGGGTTAGAGTGGGCGGTTCTTACCAATTGTAAAGTCAGGAGCAGGGAATGCCTAAAGATACCATGCGAGAAGAAGCACTCGAATACCACCGTCTACCCACACCGGGAAAGATCAGTGTACGTCCGAGCAAACCCTGCCTGACCCAACGTGATCTCTCGCTTGCCTACTCACCCGGTGTTGCAGAGCCGTGCCTGGAGATTGCTGATAATCCTGAAATGGCTGATGAATATACATCCCGTGCCAACCTGGTGGGTGTAATCAGCAACGGAACGGCTGTGCTTGGCTTGGGTAATATCGGTGCGCTGGCTGGAAAGCCTGTGATGGAAGGTAAAGGAGTGCTGTTCAAGCGCTTCGCTGATATCGACGTGTTTGATATTGAAATTGATGAAACCGATCCAATGAAATTTGTTGAAACCGTGGAGAGACTGGAGCCGACATTCGGCGGCATCAACCTGGAAGATATCAAAGCTCCTGAGTGTTTTATTATCGAAGAGGAGCTTAAAAAACGGATGAACATTCCAGTGCTGCACGATGATCAGCACGGTACGGCCGTGATCACTGCAGCAGGCCTGATCAATGCTCTCATTCTTCAGGAGAAGAAGATCGAAGAGATCAAGATTGTATGTCTCGGTGCCGGCGCAGCCGGTTTTGCATGCATGAAGCTAATTGAGCAGATGGGTGCCAAACGTGAAAACATTCTCTTCCTCGATCGTAAAGGGGTAATCCACAAAGGTCGTGATGAAGAACTGCCTCCTCATAAAGCCTACTTTGCTACGGATCGTTCCGAACGAACGCTGGAAGAGGCGATGGAAGGCGCTGACGTATTTGTCGGGCTCTCTCAAGGCAATATCGTTACCCCTGAAACCCTGATCAGCATGGCGGACAGGCCCATCATCTTCGCCATGGCCAATCCAACACCTGAGATCGCCTATGACCTCGCCATGAAGACCCGCTCCGACCTGATCATGGCAACCGGCCGCTCTGATCACCCAAATCAGGTAAACAACGTACTTGGCTTCCCGTTCCTCTTCCGTGGCGCACTCGATGCCCGTGCAACCACATTTAATGAGGAGATGAAGGTTGCTGCCGTTAATGCACTGGCTGAACTGGCTCGTCAGGAAGTTCCAGACACCGTACTTCGCGCCTATGGCAATGAATCACTCCGCTTCGGCCCTCAGTATATCCTGCCTAAACCATTCGATCCGCGCCTGATTGAAGTGGTGCCTGCAGCTGTAGCTAAAGCCGCAACCGACACCGGCGTAGCACGTGCTCCGATCACTGATCTGGATGCCTATGCTCAGAGTCTGGCTGGCCGAATCGACCAGTCCAGAACCTTCATGCGCCTGATTGTTGATAAGGCAAAAACCGCGCCTCTCCGTCTTGTGCTTCCCGAAGGTGATGATGAGACCGTAGTGCGTGCAGCCACTGTGATACGCGATCAGGGTGTGGCCAAACCGATGCTGGTCGGTTCCCCGGAAATAATTCGCAAACATGCTGAAGAGATGCAACTTGATCTGGACGGTGTTGAGATCATCGACCCGACTGAAGAAGACTCCCGGTTTGATTCTCTGGCCGATGCCTATTATTTCGATCGCAAGCGTCAGGGCGTACTACGCCACAAAGCGGCCAAGATTTTACGCCACGACAGAAACGTGCTCGGCTCTATGATGGTACGTCAGGGTTTTGCTGATGGTATGCTAACCGGGCGCACAGCCCACTACCCCGATGCTCTTCGCCCAATACTCAAAGTGCTTGGGCACGACAGCGCAGGGCATCATCACCATGTCTATGGCCTCTATATGATGGTGATGGAATCAGGCTGCTACTTTCTGGGAGACTGTACCGTCAATGTAGAGATGAATGCAGAGCAACTGGCTCGCCTGGCTGTGCTGGCCGCAGATACTGCGGAGTCTCTCTGCTGTAAGGCAAACGTTGCCATGCTCTCCTTCTCCAACTTCGGCAGTGCACCACACCCTGAGACCACCAAGGTGGCCGATGCCGTTCAGATTCTGCACAGAGATTATCCGGAGATGATGGTAGATGGAGAGATGCAGGCCGATACCGCTGTGAATGCTGCCCATCTGGCCAACTACCCGTTCAGCATGCTCAAGGAGGCAGCCAACGTACTGATCTTCCCAACCATGCAGGCAGGCAACATCTCCTATAAACTACTGCGTGAACTGGGTGGTGGCACAGCGATTGGCCCTATTTTGGTTGGCCTGCCCAAACAGGTGCATGTGCTACAGACCGGTGCTTCCGTGGATGACATCGTCAACATGGCAGCTATCGCATCAGCAAGGGCCATCGACAAGTAACCGCCAATAAAAAGGCCACCCGATGGGTGGCCTTAGGCTTAAAAGTTTTTTGTAAAATTTTGCCTGAAACGGTGCTCAAGGCCTGTTTTTCATGATTTTTTACAAAATTCCCATGCAAAAAGGGCCGTTTCAGGCCCTTTTCAGGAATGATTTCTTTAAAATTTTGTCGGTTTCATCCTTTTCTCGATCAAAACACCGAAATTCTGCAAAATTCTTTTGGCTAGTTTACACCTGCTCTGATCGATTTATTCTATCGGCTTAAATCTCTCTGTTTCGCTCATAACGAGCCAATGATGCAATGCCTTTTTTGGCAACCTCTTCCGGGAACATCTTCAGCTCTTCTTTCTTAAAGCGATACATTGGCAAATGATCAATAATCAGCCCTGCAACAACTATAGCTTGTTCATAATCTCGTTTAGCCTTATCCGGATCCCGATCCGGCCTTTCGCTTAACCAAAGTTTATGAATCGCAAAACATCGAGGGTCTGGAACTGACATCCGAAATGGGTAACCCTGTCGGTCAATTAATATTGCATCGACCTTGGGCGAAGATATCAGCCACTTGAGACTGCCAATACCTGAGGCTTTTAAGTCATAAATATTTCCTAACTGATCCCGGTCATCGACTCTCATGTCCTTCTGCTCAGCTTTAATCAGATCAATCATGAAACCATCACTATTGATTGCACGATACAGCTCTTTCGAGCGTTCAAAAGATTTATCAACCTTCTTTATAATATCCATAAAGCCAGAGGCCTCTTCTTCGGCCAGCAGATAAATCTTCTTCTTTGAATCCCACAAGAAATCGAGGTCTCGAGTAGCTAGCAACCCACTTACAACCCTGCAACCAGCCATCTCTTCATAGGCATAAATGGCATTTGTACCGACAACTGAGACAGCTCCGCTCAATCCGGACTTCTCTATCTGCCTGCAAAGGTTCGCAATAATCACCGAAACCCGGTTAATCCCTGCTGCTTTTGCAAATTTGGCACGTATATCCATATTCTCTTTGATTGAAGAGAGGCGCTCTTTAGCACTCTGCTTACCTTCTACAAAGGCATCATATCTCTTCCTGTTCTCTTCCGAATCCGGCCCTAGACTTTTCCAATCAGCATAGGAGCTCTGCTTACGGTAAAGATACGAATTTCCAGACACCTTCTTCCAGGCCATAGAACCTTTAAACTGCTCTGATCTACTTAAGGCATCCTCTAAAGCCTCCATCATCTGCTTGGCATCAATGGATTCTCTAATTTGCTCTTCACGTAATTCTACGAACTTCATGACACAATTATCCCTATTTTTTAAAAAATGTACAATTTGGGGATAATTTCAATCTAGCAACGAGTATCAGCACCATAGGGGTCAGGTTGAGCTTCCCCCAGTTTAACGGAGATATTAATTAAGAGGCACCTTTAGCCTCGAACTCGATGGGGCTGACATAGCCCAGATACGAGTGTCTTCTTCTGCGATTGTAGAATGCTTCG
>Ga0316202_10000073_pt1 | contig 170299 bp, 146 predicted proteins | sample 3monrhotite_MG_FD_204934 | JGI IMG/M metagenome (GOLD analysis project Ga0316202, IMG submission 204934) | Microbial mat bacterial communities from mineral coupon in-situ incubated in ocean water Damariscotta River, Maine, United States -... | ecosystem: Environmental > Aquatic > Marine >... | reverse complement strand
CAGATCCAACTCTTGCAGCAGTAACACCAACAAATCAGAGTACAACTAGTTTTGTAACGCCAACACTTAGCGCTTCAACTAATTATTATTGGAAAATAGTAGTTAAAGATGGTAAAGGTGGACAAACTATCGGACAAATCTGGAACTTTACTACCGATTAAATTAAAACTTAATTTATTTTAAAAAAAGGTGTAAACTGGTTTACACCTTTTTTTAAAAGTTTCCATATAAAACTCTATAAATTAACAATTTACTTGATTTTAAAAATAAATTAAATACTTTTGTATTTATGAGTCCAAAATTCAATAATAAATTATATTTAACAGTTGTAGTAATTATAATTACGCTGATTTCTATAAATTATATAACAAATAACAGGTTAGTTGAATTAACGATACATGAAAAAGCTTCAAACCTTAGAGAACAATATGCTAAATATTTAGTAAATAGTCCGTTTAAAAAAACTTTAAAACTTACAAAAGAACAACGTAAATCTGAAGGGCTTCCTCCAAATAAATATTATGAACGGGAATGGGAATTAACCATGAATCCTGCAACAGGAAAACCCGAACCAAATAAAATATTTGAAATTCAAAAAAGATTACGAGATAAATCTGTAGCAGCAAGAACGCCTGGAGATGCTGTTAATAATAGTTGGGTTGAAAGAGGTCCAAATAATGTTGGAGGAAGAACAAGAGTTGTTTTATTTGATCCAAATGATGCAACTCATAAACGTGTTTATGCAGGTGGTGTAAGTGGTGGTTTATGGGTAAATCAGGATATCACCAATGCAACCTCAGCATGGACTTTGGTTTCGGGAGTACCAAGCAATATGAATATTTCATGTATTGCGGTAGATCCAAATAATTCAAACACATGGTATATAGGTACAGGCGAGCAATATACTTTTGGAGCAGCTGTAGGAAATGGTGTTTACAAAACAATTAATGGAGGAACTACTTGGACAAATGTAGCTGTTCAATTGGCTGGTGGAGTAACAGTTGGGACAAATTTTGCTGGAATTTACTATATTAATGATATTGTAGCCTGGAATCATATTAATTGGGATGGTTTAGGAAATGATAGAACAGAATTGTTTATAGGAGTAGGAACTCATATATATGGAGATGCTAATCCAACGAATTGGTTAGGTTTTCAAAACGCAGGTTTATATAAATCAATTGATAATGGTTCAAATTGGGGAAGAATGCAAGCTTCAAATTTAGAATTAACACCCGGAAGTAGCTATTATACCATTCCTAATGATTTTGAGGTTTCAGCTAATAATACTTTATGGATGGGTACTATAAGAACTCCAGGAACTACAAGTGGTGGAGGTAAAGTATTTAGTTCTTCAGATGGTGCTACTTGGACTCTTAAAACTACTTTAACTACATCTGACAGGGTAGAATTGGCTGTTTCTTTAGATGAATTGAATATATTGAATCCTAATAAAATATACGCTTTAACTCAAGGATATGGAACAGGAATAGATCCGCACATTTTTGTTACAACAGATGGATTTTTAAATACAACGGAGTTAGCTACACCTGCTGATGTTGATACAGGTATTCCTAATCTTGATTTTACTCGTGGACAAGATTTTTACGATTTGGTAATTGAAGTAGATCCTATTGATGATAAGATTGTGTATGTTGGTGGAATTGACTTATTTAAAACAAACCAAGGTGAAAACACCAATTTAGCCACTGAATGGAAGCAAATTTCAAAATGGTCTAATAACAATAATTTAGCGGGAGAACCATGGTCAATTGTTCATGCAGATCAACATGCGTTTACATTTAGACCTGGATTAAATAAAGAAGCGGTAATTGGATGTGATGGAGGTGTTTATTATGCTTCTGATTTGCTTAGTGCGGATGTTAGTAGTGTGTTTACAGTAATGAATACCAATTATAACGTAACCCAATTTTATTATGGAGGGTATGGACAAAGTACCACCAATGAATTAATTTTAGCTGGAGCGCAAGATAATGGTTCTCCTTTTATAAATGGAGCTTCAGCTGGATCAAATTCTAGTATCTCTATTTCGGGTGGAGATGGAGCTTATAGTACTATTGATAAAGATGGAAATTACATGATTTCATCTTATGTTTACGGAAATCATTATTATAAAGGATTGCCGTATCCAGGAACTAATTATACAATTGATGCTAATAACAATGAAGGAGATTTCATTAATCCAGCAGGTTTAGACCATACTTTAAATATTATGTATTCTAATGGAGTGCTTAGAGATGCAAATGGAAACATTATAACACGTCAAATAAATAGATACCTTTTAGGAGCAAGTAGTGCTACAAAATCACAATTAACGAATTCAACGCATCTTACGGGTTCTCCTACAGCTTTTAAAGTTTCACCATTTACAACAACAAGTACAACTTTATTAGTTGGTACGGATGATGGTAAATTGTTAAAATTAACCAATGCTAATGCAACGGCTACTTGGAGTAATATTTCTGGAGGTTCATTTATTGGAAGTATTTCATCAGTAGAATTTGGAGCAACTGAAAACGATATTTTAGTCACATTTCATAATTATGGAGTAACTAGCATTTGGTATACATCAGACGGTGGTACAAGTTGGAACAATAAAGAGGGTGATTTACCAGATATGCCTGTAAAATGTATTTTACAAAACCCTTTAAAAACAAATGAAGTAATCGTTGGTACTGAGTTAGGAATTTGGGCTACCAATAATTTTAACAATGCTGCTCCGAATTGGATACAATCTAATAATGGTATGCGAGATGTTAAAGTGGTAGATTTAGATTTACGAACAACTGATAATAGTATTTTAGCAACTACATTTGGTAGAGGTGTTTTTACAGGGCAATTTACAGCTACTGATTTTTCTTTTTCTGCCCAAAGTACTACCGTTGCAACTTGCACGCCAAATAATGCTGTTTTTACATTTGATTTTACAGCAACACCATCATATAGTACAGTAACAAATTTTTCAACTTCAGGAGCACCAGCAGGTGTTTCTATTGTCTTTAGTCCAACTTCTTTAAATACAAAAGGAATATTCACGATGACCGTTGGAAATATTGGTACTATTTTCCCTGGTGATTATACAATAACGGTTACAGGTACTGGAAATGAAGTGTTTTCTACGGACGTAATACTAAAAGTGGTTGATACAAATTTTGGAGTTTTAACCACAACGTCCCCTTCGAATTTGGCAACTGGAGTTGCTACAAGTGGCGCAAATTTTACGTGGAATACGGATGCTAATGCAACTTCTTATGATTTAGATATAGCTTCAGATGCAGGCTTTAATACCATTATTGAAACATCAAGTGTGGTTACTAATTCATACACAAACAGTTCAGTTTTAAATAATGGAACCGTTTATTATTGGAGAGTAAGAGCAAAAAATAGTTGTTCTCATGGAATTTATTCTGTAACTCAAAAATTTCAAACTTTAACACAAAATATATGCTCTATAAACACCAATTCAACTGTAATAGCGATCCCTGATTTTACACCAGTAACTTCAATAATAAATATTCCAACAAGCTTTAGTGTAAGTGATATAAATGTCACGGTTAATATTTCGCATACTTGGGTAAGCGATTTAACAATTTCTTTATTAGCACCAGATAATACTACCGAAATTATTTTATTTAATAATCAATGTACTTCAGAAGATGGCCTAAATGTAATTTATGACGATGCCGCAAATGCTATCATTACTTGTGGAGGAAACGGTACTATTCCTACAGGAACTATACAGCCCGCTTTCCCTTTAGCTGGTTTTAACGGAATATTAGCTGCTGGGAATTGGACTCTAAAAATTTTAGATGGGGGCCCAGGTGATACAGGAACCATTAATAGCTGGTCTATTGAAATTTGCCAAAACGAAACAATTGTAAGTTCTTCATTTACCAATAACCCAATTACAGTGGGTACAAATAGTACATATGTTTTAAAGCAAGCTGAAACAGAAGCAACAAGTGCAGGTTCAACAGCAAGTGAACAAGTGTTTATGTTAAGTCAATTACCAACAAAAGGAGAAGTGAGATTGAGTAATATCGCATTATTATTAGGACAAACATTTACACAAAATGATATTAATACTGGTATAGTAACTTATGTGAACACAAGTTCCGTTACAACTTCCGATTCATTTGAAGTAGATATTACCAATGCAACAGGTGGGTTTTTACCCAATCAACAAATTAATATTACCATTGATGCTGCTTTAGCTGTTGATAATTACTTTTTTCAAAAAACTGGGATTTCTGTTTACCCAACAGTTTCAAATGGGAATTTTATAATTTCTTCTTCAAAAACACTTAGTAATGTTAATTTAGAGATTTATTCAATTATAGGGCAAAAAGTATTTGTAAAGAAATTCAATTTTAAGAGTGGAAATATTGAACATATTAACGCACAACATTTGGCTTCTGGTATTTATATTTTAAAGTTAACTTCTGAAACATTGCAAGGCAGTAAGAAAATAATTATTAATTAGCTGAATTTAACTTTGATTATCGATTAGTTAAAATATTTAGATAGACTCAATATGACTTGAGATTTCACTTTTTAGACAGCTCATTTTTTATGTTTTCTTTTCCTTTTATGAAGCTGTAACTTTTAAAGGATTACAAAGGTTAAAGTAATTAATTTCAATTTTTTCATAATAGTAGGTTTTAATTAAACATAAGTTAGTTTTTATATTTGAAATGTATATATAAATCTACCTCAGTCAGTTAACTTATACCCGATTAACAAATGTTTAACCCAAACAACCTAACTTTTTTATTATGGAAAAAATAATTAATGCTATTTACGAAATGTAATTTATTGATTTTCAATTTGTTAAATTTTCAAACGAAATAGAAATTACTCTTAATGTGTGAATTCAATTAACTTAAATTATGTTAAAGTATAATTTATTGTACTATTAGGTTCAAATTAAAATGATAAATTTGTGAAATAAGTTTAACTTAATAATTAATAAAAAATTATGTATAAAATATTTTTTAGCATGCTATTTTCATTCACATTTGTTGGGCTAGTAGCTCAAAATGTTATGACACCTGAAATATTAGCTCAATTAAATAAAGTTTCAGGAAAAGGCCTAACAAAAGATGGAAATCACCTTATTTATAGTGTTTCAAATTTCAATATTGAAACAAATAGCAAAACATCAACCACTTATCAAATTCCAATTACAGGAGGTAAAGTTCAAATAATTACTGATTATTCTTCTTTATTAACAGATAGCAGTATTTCTCCTGATGGAAATTATAAAATTACCACTACGGATGTAAAACTAAAAAAAGTTTCAGGTCAAGATTATTATAATGATGTAGCAAATTCTAATGTGAAAATTTATGACGCACTTAATTATCGTCATTGGGATACTTGGGAAGATGGCGCATATAGTCATGTATTTTATTCTTCAACCGAAAATGATAGTGAACCTATTGATATTATGACTGAAGAACCTTTTGATTGTCCACAAAAACCATTTGGTGGTTCAGAAGATTATTTATGGAGTTCTGACAGTAGAAGTATTTTATATGTCACTAAAAAATTAAGCGGTGCTGCATATGCTGTAAGTACCAATTCTGATATTTATGAATACAATCTTGAATCAAAAACTACCACTAATTTAACTGCTGAAAACAAAGGTTATGATACCAATCCAGCATTTTCATCAAAAGGACAGTTTGCTTGGTTACAAATGAAAAGAGATGGTTATGAATCTGATAAAAATGATATTGTTGTTAATATTGATAGTGAAAAATTAAATTTAACTGCAAACTGGGATGGAACAGTTAGTAGTTTTAAATGGAGTACTAAAGGAAACAAAATTTATTTTGTAGCACCCGTTTTAGGAACGGTTCAATTATTTGAATTAAAAGTGCCAACTTCTTCAAAAAAGATTGAAAACCCAAAGCAACTTACAAACGGACAATTTGATGTGGGAAGTATTGTTGGGCAATCCAAAAATACTATGGTGGTGAGCAGAAGAGATATGAATCACGCTACAGAGCTTTATACGGTTAATTTAAAAGATGGTAGCATGACACAACTAACACATGCAAATGATGCTGTTTATAGCAACATTAAACTAAGCAAAGTTGTTAAACGCATGATAAAAGCTACAGATGGTAAAGAAATTTTAACATGGGTAATTTATCCTCCAAATTTCGATGCTACTAAAAAATATCCAACTTTATTATATTGCCAAGGTGGTCCACAAGCTGAAGTGAGTCAGTTTTATTCTTTCCGATGGAACTTTCAACTTATGGCTGCAAATGGTTATATTATAGTTGCTCCAAATAGAAGAGGTTTGCCTGGTTTTGGTGTAAAATGGAATGAACAAATTAGTAAAGATTATGGAGGACAAAATATGCAAGATTATTTATCTGCCATTGATGATATTTCTAAAGAATCTTATGTAGATACTACCAGATTAGGTGCTATTGGTGCAAGTTATGGTGGTTATTCTATTTATTATTTAGCGGGTATTCATCAAGGAAGATTTAAAACCTTTATTTCTCACGATGGAATTTTTGATTGGAGAAGTATGTACGGAACAACTGAAGAATTATTTTTTGTGAATTGGGATTTAGGTGGTGCTTATTGGGATAAAAATAATGAAGTAGCTCAAAAATCATATAAAATATATAATCCTGCTGAAAAAGTAGGAAATTGGGACACTCCAATTATGATTATTCAAGGTGGAATAGATTACAGAGTACCAATTGGACAAGGATTAGCAGCGTTTCAAGCAGCACAATTACAAGGGTTAAAAAGTAAATTATTATTTTTCCCTCAGGAAAATCATTGGGTTTTAAATAACCAAAACAGTTTAGTTTGGCAGCGAGAATTTTATAAATGGCTGAAAGAAACATTGTAACTTAGTTATATAAATTTACATTATAAAAAGGGTAATGAATTAATTTCACTACCCTTTTCATATTAAGAAATATTTAATAGCATTTCCTTGATTTTAATTAAATTTCTTATAAAAGTAAACCATTAAAATGACTCAATTTTTTAAAACTACTATTTAATAATTTTTTGATATTAATCAGTGACATATATTTTTTAAAACCTTTAATACAAAACAGGTGTTAGATTCGTTTTATAAATTACAATTTTTTAGTAGATTTACTATTCTCTAACAAAATATATTATGAAATACCTATTATCCACTTTATCAATACTATTTTTATTTATTTCATGCAATAAAGCAGAAAAAAGTAATTTAAATATTATAAAAGAAGCTATAGTAACACCATACATTCCTGTTTTAAGTTTTGAAGCGGCCTTAGCAAAAGCTGATACCATTTTAAAAACACTTACCATTGATGAAAAAATAAATTTAATTGGAGGGCATGATTTCTTTTTTGCTGAAGGTGTTAAAAAATACAACATTCCACGATTGTATATGTCTGATGCCACCCAAGGAATTCATATTCGAAGAGAATTACCTGGGCAGTTAGAAAAATCCACTGCTTTTCCTTGTCCAATTTTAATGGCAGCTACCTGGAATCCTGCATTAACACAAAAAATAGCTACTTCGGTAGGTGAAGAATGTAGAGCAGGTGGGATTCATGTATTGTTAGCTCCGGGAATGAATATTTATAGAATTTCACAAAATGGACGTAATTTTGAGTATTTTGGTGAAGACCCCTATTTAACTTCTAGACACATAGAGAATTATGTAGTTGGTATTCAAAATACAGGAACTATTTCTACGTTGAAACATTTTTTATGTAATAATAATGAGTTCCACCGACGCAGAACCAATGTAATTGTTGATGAACGCACTATTCATGAAATTTACACTCCAGCTTTTCAAGCAGGAATTAATGCGGGTGCGTTGGCGGTTATGACTTCTTACAACCAAATTAACGGTGAGTATGCAGGTGAAAGCAAGTATGTAATTACCGATTTACTAAGAAATCAATTAGGGTTTAAAGGGTTGGTAATGAGTGACTGGTGGTCTGTTTGGGATCCTGAAAAAACAATGACTTCAGGTATGGATTTAGAAATGCCTGGTGAACGTATTATTGACAATCCAGATTTGATAGCTATGGGCGATATTTTTGTTCGATCCAATGCAAAACGCTTATTAAAAGAAAGCAAAGTTGCAGAAACCGATATAGACAGAATGGCTAAACACGTAATTGCGCTTTCTTTAGAAATAGGGTTAGATAAACACGACATTAAAGATGAATCTTATTTAACTAAATTTCCTGAACATGAAAAAATTGCATTGCAAACTGCTAAAGAAGGCATTGTATTATTAAAAAATAATGGTGTTTTACCTGTTTCAAAAGATAAAAAAATACTTATAACTGGTGATTTTGTAGAAACTATGGCACGTGGATTAGGCTCTGCTGAAGTTGATGGCTATAATATTGTAACAATGTTAAATGCTTTTAAAACTGAATTTGGAAACAACTTAATGTATATCAAAAATCCTACAAATGAAGAATTAGCAAAAGCAGATATTGTTTTAGTTAGTATTGGAACTTTAGATAGTGAAGGCTATGACAAACCTTTTGCATTACCAAAAGAAACCAACGATAAAATTTTAAACAGTGCCACGCAAAATAAAAACACCATAGTAATTATTAATTCTGGTGGTGGGTTGGAAATGACTCCTTGGAATAATCAAGTAGCTGGAATTATTTACGGTTGGTATGTTGGGCAAAATGGAAATACTGCATTGGCTGAAATCGTTTCAGGAAAAACCAATCCATCTGGTAAATTGCCAATTTCTATTGAAAAACAATTTTCTGATTCACCAGGTGGAACTTATTTACCTGAAGGAACAGAATTATACACAGGTTGGGGACCTGATATGGATATGAAAGAACCTATGTTAAACATTAATTACAAAGAAGGTGTTTTGGTTGGTTACCGTTGGTATGATACTAAAAAAATAAACCCTTTGTATGCATTTGGTCATGGTTTATCATATACAACATTTGCTTTTTCCGATTTAAAATTGTCTTCAAAAGAAATGAAAGCAACTCAAAATATGAAGGTGACTTTTACGTTAACAAACAATGGAAATGTTGATGGAGCTGAAGTTACTCAATTATATATTCAAGACCCAGAATCTTCAGTAGTTAGACCTGTAAAAGAGTTAAAAGGTTTTAAAAAAGTTTTCCTAAAAAAAGGAGAAAGTGCTGTAATTGAAATGGAGTTAATGCCACGTGACCTTTCGTTTTATGATGTAACTACAAAAAGTTGGAAAGCAGAAGCCGGGCAATTTAATATTTTAGTTGGAAATGCTTCAGATAACATTATTTTAAAAGAGAGTTTAACTTATATAGAGAAATAATAAATTACGTAATCAATTTTAAAACCAGTCTGAAATAACACATAATTTAGACTGGTTTTTATTTTTCACCTTAACAATCAATGATAATACTGTTTAGTTTGTATTAAACATTTTTTAATCATTGTTATTGCGGTATCAATAGTAGCTTTTTTTGTTCTAATAGAAAGAATTGCCATTCGTATTACAAATTTTCCTTTTATTTTGGTTGTGCTTAAAAATACATCACCATCGTTGTGAATAAATTCTACTAATTTTTCATTGAACTCATTTTCATCAACTCCTTTTAAAGGATACCAAAAGTAACTAATAGTTAAATCTGGTTCAGGGCCTAATTCAAAACCTAATTCTTTTAATTGATTTCTAAAATATGAAGTAAGCAATAATTTTTCATCAAAACTAGCAATAAAAGGTTCTATCCCGTGAATTTGTAATGGTAACCACAATCTTAATCCTCTAAAATGTTTCGTTAATTCAGGAGAAACATCTGATGGGTTTATTTGCATATCAGCTGAAATCGCATCTTGCATATAATCGGCAGTATAGTGATGAGAATGAAAAACAGCTTCTTTATCTTTTATCAATACAGCGCCAATTCCATAAGGTAAAAATAATCCTTTATGCGGATCAACAACCAATGAATCTGACATCTCTATACCTTTAAATAGCTGTTTTTTACTTTCTGCCAACATAAAAAAACCACCATAAGCGGCATCAATATGATACCATAAATTATGATTCTTCGCTATTTTACCTATTTCAGCTAAAGGATCAATAGCTCCTGTATCTGTTGTCCCTGCGGTAGCTATTACCATAAAAGGATTCAGTCCGTCAGCAATATCTTCTTTTATTTTTTTAGCTAATTTAACAGTATCTATTTTGTGTAATGTATCCAATTCTAACAATTGAACTTTCACATCTTCCAAACCAATAATCCGCAGTGCTTTATGAATACAATGATGTGCTTGTGGACTTAAATAAAGAACACTTTTAGGTATTTTTTCATTCTTAATTTTATGTTTATCTCTTGCCGCTGTTAAAGCAATTAAATTTGCTATTGAACCACCTGAAGTTAAATTTCCAACTGCATTTTTTGGAAAACCAAAAATAGATTTCATCCAATTTAATATCTCATTTTCAATAGCAACAGCACCAGGTGAAGCATAATACATTCCTGCATATTCATTGGTAACACTTGCTAAAAAATCAGCTAAAGCTGCGGTGTAAATACCTCCGCCAGGCACATAACCTAAATGTTTTCCTGAAGCAGGTTTTATTCCTTTTAAAACAACTTCTGAATTATATGTAGCTAAAATTTCAGCTAAATCTTTTTTAATTGAATTAATAGTTAATTTGTTAAAATCTGGATCTCCTTTAACATACGCAGGATAATTTTCTAAATTTTCAATAAAATTATTACCAAATTCTCGGACTTGTTGATTTAAGTTTTCTCTTTCTTCAAAAGATGGTTCCAATTCTTGAGAAACTTTTTGTAAAGCTTCTATCTTATTTACCAAACTATTCATATTTGAAATATATTTATAACCTATTCGGACTTGAAAAATGTATTATTTTCTGCTTAACTATTATAAAAGATGCGTGAATTTATTTATCCTTAAAAAATAAAATATCCTCAATTTACCATAAATGATGTACTTCTTTCTTTATGTGTTTTTGGTAAATGGCATTTGCTTTTTCTTTTTCACTATCTAACAAAGGTTCTGAAGAAAGTGTATCTAAATTTGATAGTAATTGCTCAACGCTTGAAGCTCCAGGTATTACACAACTTACTTCATCAAAAGCTAAAATCCATTGTAATGCTTTATGAACTAAATTTTGATTATTAAAAGTTTGTTTTAATTCTTCTACAACTTTTAAACCCAAATCAAAATCAATTCCTGAAAAAGTTTCTCCCTTATCAAAAATAGCGCCTTCTCTATTGAAATTTCTATGATCGTCATTTGAAAAAGTAGAAGTTTTATTAAACTTACCAGTTAACAAACCACTAGCTAAAGGAACGCGCGCAATAATACCCACATTTTTAGCTTTAGCTTCTCTAAAAAACAATTCACTTGGTCTTTGGCGAAACATATTAAAAATTATTTGAATAGTACTTACTCCTGGGTATTCAATAGCTTTCAATGCTTCTTCAACTTTACTAACACTAACACCGTAGTTTCTAATTTTCCCCTCTTCGGTAAGTTTATCAAACAATTCAAAAATCTCTGGACGATAAAAAACTTCAGTTGGTGGGCAATGTAACTGTATTAAATCTATACGTTCAACACCAAGATTAGATAAACTGTTTTCTACAAATTTTCTTAAAACATCAACTTGATAAGCAGAATTTGTGTGTGGATCTAAAAATCTACCGCATTTTGTAGCAATATAAACCTCTTCAGATCTAGATCGAACAATTTTACCTACAGTTTTTTCACTTAATCCATCGCTATAAACATCTGCAGTATCTAAAAAATTAACTCCATTATCAATAGCTCTATTTATAATTTCTTCAGCACCTTTTTGGTTAAATTCACTTCCCCATTTACCGCCAACTTGCCAAGTCCCAAGACTAATCTCTGAAACTTTAAGTCCTGTTTTTCCTAATGTTCTATAATTCATCTATAAAAAATTTAATTAATTATTATTATTTCTTTCCTCCTACCACAATTACAAATTCTCCTTTTGGTGCTTTTATAGTAAAATGTTCAATAACTTCTGCAACTGTTCCTCTAATTGTTTCCTCATATAATTTAGTAAGTTCGCGAGAAACAGAAACCAGTCTGTCTTCACCAAAATACTCAGAAAAATGAGTGAGTGTTTTTAATAATTTATGAGGCGATTCATAAAAAATCATAGTTCTGGTTTCTTCTGCTAAAAAAATTAAGCGCGTTTGTCTTCCTTTTTTAACAGGTAAGAATCCTTCAAAAACAAATTTTTCATTTGGCAAACCACTATTCACCAAAGCAGGTACAAAGGCAGTTGCGCCTGGTAAACATTCTATTTCAACACCATTTTCTACACAAGCGCGTGTTAATAAAAATCCAGGATCAGAAATTGCAGGTGTTCCTGCATCAGAAATTAAAGCAACCGTTTCTCCGTTTTTAATTCGTTCAACAATGCGTTCCACCATTCTATGTTCATTGTGCATATGGTGACTTTGCATATGGGTTGAAATTTCAAAATGTTTTAATAATTTACCGCTTGTGCGTGTGTCTTCAGCTAAAATTAAATCAACTTCTTTTAAAACTCGAATCGCTCTTAGTGTAATATCTTCTAAATTTCCAATGGGTGTTGGTACTAAATATAATTTTGATTCCAATATTGAACGTTTTTATTTTTCTAATTATAAAGTTACAAAGTAAAATTATTCTTTATACATCTTATCAATTAGTTCTTTATATTTTTTCTGAATTACTTTTCGTTTTAGTTTTAAAGTAGCAGTAATTTCACCTGCTTCAATACTAAATTCTTTAGGTAATAGCGTAAATTTTTTAATTTTTTCGAACATAGAGAATTCCTTTTGTAATTCTTCAAATCGTTTTTCAAACAAATCTTTAATTTGATTATGATTGATTAATTCTTCAATATCTTTAAAGCTAATACTATGTTCAATAGCATATTTTTTTAAGTTGTCAAAACTAGGAACCGCCAACGCTGTCACATATTTTTGTTGATCACCAATTACTGCAATTTGTTCAATAAAAGCATCGTTAATTAAAGCAGTTTCTAACTTTTGTGGTGCTATATATTTTCCACCTGAAGTTTTCATTAAATCTTTAATTCTATCTGTAATCACTAAGTTTCCTTCAGCATCCATTTTTCCTGCATCACCTGTACAAAACCAACCATCTTTAAAAACTTCAGCAGTAGCTTCTGGTTTTTTATAATACCCTTTCATAACACCAGGGCCTTTAACCATAATTTCGCTATTCTCACCTATTTTTATTTCTGCACCATGAATTGTTTTTCCAGCAGAATTAAATTCAAAATTCGTATATCCAAACAGAGAAACAGTAGCTGTAGTTTCAGTTAAACCATAACCGCATTTTATATTTAATCCAAACGAATGAAAATAAGAAACCATATCTGCCGACAAAGGAGCGCCACCACAAGGCATAAATTTAATATTGCCTCCAAAAACAGCTCTCAACTTGCTAAGTACCAATTTATCGGCAACTTTATGTTTCAGTTTTAGTGTAAAAGGAACTTTTTTTTCTAATCTTTTATGGTTGTTATAATAAGCATTTCCAATACCTAAAGCCCAACTCGCTAATTTCATTTTAGTTGGTGAAGCTTCTTTTCTTTTATCTTGAATTGCAGCGTAAATTTTTTCAAAAATACGAGGAACCGTACACATTAATGTAGGTTTTACTTCTTTTAAAACATCAGCTATTAACTTAGGATTTTGGTTGAAATAAACTTCAATACCAACATGTAAACAGAAAAACACCCAACTTCGCTCATAAATATGACTTAGCGGTAAAAAACTTAAAGAAGTATCTTTATCTGAAACAATTAACTCAAAATCATGTGCATTTAAAGATGCTGCAAAACTGTTGTGATCTAACATTACACCTTTTGGCTCTCCTGTAGTTCCTGAAGTATAAATAATACTGGCTAAATCATTTAAATCACATTCAAAATGTCTTTTTTGAAGCTCTGTTTCTACATTTTTTGAAAATTCAGCAGCTACAAAATCGCTTAAATAAATAGAATTTTCATCTTTTTGAATTACAATGTTATTATTTAAAGCAACAATTAATTTTAAATATTTATTGGTTTTTAAAATTTCAAAAGCTTTATCATATTCTTCTTGACAACCAATAAATAACAAACTAACCTCAGCATCATTAATTATATATTCAGCTTCTTTTTTAGAATTGGTTGCATAAATAGGCACGGTTACCGCTCTAATACTCATTATTGAAATATCAGCAATAATCCATTCTGGCATGTTTTCAGCAAAAATAGCAACGTTTTGTTGCTCTTTAATACCAAAATTTATAAGAGATTTAGACAGGTTTTGAATTCGATTTCCAAAATCTGTCCAAGAAATTCCTTCCCAAGTGTTTCTTTCTATATTTTTAAAATAAATAGCATTTTTATTCTTAAAACGTTGAACATTGCATTTTATATCTTCTACTAAGTGTTTATAAATCATACACTATTTGATTTCTAATTAAAATAGATTTTAACCTAATTCAAAGCCCACAAAGCTACGAATAATATAATTCTGAAATTGCATTCTTAATTTTATGTGAAATTCAACATCAGTATTGTAACAAAACTTTAAGTTTATAGCTATTTTCTTTATAACTGTTTTATCTTTTTAGATAAAAAAAGTGAATACATAAATAATAATTTAAATTTCTTAATGTAAAAAATAAAATAAACCAATAGAGCCTGACACTTACATTGATAAATGAACACTTAAAAAATTAAAAAGAACTGTTTAATGTATTGTTGAAATCACTAAATTTGCACTTTCTTATAAACTAACAAAAATGTATAGAACACATTCAAACGGAGAATTACGATTAACAAATATAGGTCAAGAAGTTACCTTGGCTGGTTGGGTGCAAAAAACACGCGATAAAGGATTTATGATGTGGGTAGATTTACGTGACCGTTACGGCATAACGCAATTAATTTTTGATGAAGATCGCACGCCAAAAGAAATGATGGAAAAGGCGAAAACCTTAGGAAGAGAATTTGTGATTCAGGTAAAAGGTGAAGTAATAGAACGTGTTTCAAAAAATAGTAACATTCCAACTGGTGCTATTGAAATATTAGTAAAAGAATTAACTATTTTAAACAAATCATTAGTCCCTCCATTTACTATTGAAGATGATACGGATGGTGGTGATGAGTTGAGAATGAAATATCGTTATTTAGATATTAGAAGAACTCCTGTGAGAGAAAATTTAATATTTCGTCATAAAGTAGCTATTGAAGTTCGTAAATATTTATCTGACAAAGATTTTATTGAAATTGAAACACCTGTTTTAATAAAATCTACACCAGAAGGTGCTCGTGATTTTGTGGTTCCAAGTCGTATGAATCCAGGTCAATTTTATGCATTACCACAATCGCCTCAAACTTTTAAGCAATTGCTGATGGTTGGTGGAATGGACAAGTATTTTCAAATTGTAAAATGCTTTAGAGATGAAGATTTACGTGCTGACAGACAACCAGAATTTACGCAAATTGACTGTGAAATGGCGTTTGTTGAACAAGAAGATATTTTAAATACTTTTGAGGGTTTAACACGTCATTTATTAAAAGAAATTAATGGTGTTGAAGTTGCTGAATTTCCAAGAATGACTTATGACGAAGCAATAAAAATCTATGGAAATGACAAACCAGATATTCGTTTTGGAATGAAATTTGGAGAATTAAATGAGGTTGCAAAACACAAAGATTTTAGTGTTTTTAATAATGCAGAATTAGTAGTTGGTATTGCAGTTCCTGGAGGAAATTCATACACAAGAAAAGAAATTGACAAACTAATTGAATGGATAAAGCGTCCACAAGTTGGAGCCGCTGGTATGGTATATTCTAGATGCAATGATGATGGTACTTTTAAATCTTCAGTCGATAAATTTTATGATCAATCAGATTTAACCAAATGGGCTGAAATCACTGGTGCAAAAGCGGGGGATTTAATTTGTATTTTATCAGGGAATGAAGATAAAGTTAGAACACAATTAAGTGCTTTACGTATGGAATTAGCAACACGTTTAGGATTGCGTAAACCAAACGAATTTGCACCATTATGGGTAGTAGATTTTCCATTATTAGAATGGGACGAAGAAACAAATCGTTACCATGCAATGCATCATCCATTTACATCTCCAAAACCTGAAGACATGAAGTTGCTAGATACAGATCCAGGGAAAGTACGTGCCAATGCTTATGATATGGTATTAAACGGAAACGAAATTGGTGGTGGTTCTATTCGTATTCATGACAAAGCTACACAAGCTTTAATGTTCAATCATTTAGGATTTACGCCCGAACAAGCAAAAGATCAATTTGGCTTTTTAATGAATGCTTTTGAATATGGAGCTCCTCCACATGGTGGTTTAGCTTTTGGATTGGATAGATTGGTTGCTATTTTGGGTGGACAAGAAACCATCCGTGATTTTATTGCATTCCCAAAAAATAATAGCGGTAGAGATGTAATGATTGATGCACCTTCTAAAATTGATGAAACTCAATTGAAAGAATTAAGTTTAAAAATAAATTTATAATAAATAAAAAAGCTTCAATTTACATATTGAGGCTTTTTTAAATTAAAACTTAAACATACCTTACTAATGCAACCTAAAAAAATTCATAAAAAATTAAGCGAATTAGCTGCTACAGCAATTTGTGGAAATGATATAAGTTCATCTGTATTGTATGTTTCCGCTTTAGCAATTGCTTTTGCGGGGCAATACGCTTGGATTACATTATTAATAGTGTCAGTTGTATTATTTTTATTTCGAAAAATTTATGGTGAAGTTGTTGGTGCACTTCCACTTAATGGAGGTGCTTACAATGCATTGTTAAATACTACAAGTAAAGGCATGGCCTCATTTGCAGCAGCTTTAACATTACTTTCTTATATGGCTACTGCTGTAATATCGGGTAATGAAGCTATTCATTATTTACACCATCTAATTCCTTCAATGCCAATTATTATTTCAACAGTGGTACTTTTATCTTTGTTTGCTGTTCTTACTATTGGAGGTATAACTGAGTCTGCAAAAGTTGCAATAGGAATTTTTCTTTTCCATTTAACATCCTTAGTTATTTTAAGTGGGTTTATTATTTATTATTTAAGTACAAATGAAGGTTTTAAGTTATTTATAGAAAATTGGCATTTTACTGGAAATGGTGGCAGTGTAACAAATGCCATATTTTTAGGTTTCGCAGCTTCTATGTTAGGAGTATCAGGTTTTGAAAGTTCTGCTAATTTTGTGGAAGAACAAGATAAAGGTGTTTTTCCAAAAACATTAAAAAACATGTGGTCTATTGTTAGTGTTATTAATCCTTTAATGGCAATATTTGCATTGGCTTTATTTGCAATTCCAGTTTTGCAAAGTGATGAATATCAAAATACCCTATTAGTGGAAATGGGAAACCATGTTGGTGGTAAATGGGTTGCAACCTTAATTTCAATTGATGCTTTTTTAGTTTTAAGTGGTGCTGTTTTAACAAGTTTTGTAGGTGTTTCTGGATTATTAGAACGAATGACATTAGACAGAATTTTACCCCAATTTTTCCTAAAGAAAAACAAAAAAGGGAGTTCTTACAGAATAATATTGATGTTTTTCTTATTATCTGTTTCTGTATTATTAATTACCAATGGAGAAGTGAAATTATTAGCCGGTGTTTATACGATTTCCTTTTTATCAGTGATGATTTTATTTGGAATAGGTAATATTTTATTAAAGGTGAAAAGGAATAAATTACCTAGACCCGAAAAAGCCTCTTGGTTAGCTGTTATTATTGCTATTGGAGCTGTAAGTATTGCGTTAATTGGAAACATAATAATGGAACCAAAAGAGGGTTTACCTAGTAATTTAGCGATATTTTTAGATTATTTTATTCCAACAATACTATTTATAGTTTTTATGTTGAATAGAACCGTTTTATTAACATTTTTACTGAATGTAATTCATACCGTTTTTGACCCTGTTCGTAATTTTGTTTTAAAAACTGATAAAAAAATACTAAGAACCATTAACAAAATAAACTCACAAGAATTTGTATTCTTCACTAAAGGAGATAAAATAGCAACGCTAAATAAAGTAATGCTGTATATTTTAAAAAATGAGCATACTAAAAAAATTAAAATTGTACTTGTTTTAGAAAAAGGACTAAAACCACCTGAAAACTTACATTTAGAAATTGATTTTTTGGATAGAGAATATCCCGAAATTTCTATTGAATTTTTAATTATTGAAGGGAAATTTAATCCAGAACTTATTAAAACCCTTTCCAAAAAATGGGATATTCCAATAAATTTCATGTTTATTGGCTCTCCAAGTGATAAATTTCCATATAAAATTGAAGAACTTGGCGGTGTACGGTTAATTATTTGATAATTTAAAACCGGTAATTTAAAAAGTTAAAAAGTTTGTTAAACATCCAAAACAAATACAAAATTATAAAGCTATTTTATAGACTAACTTTTTTATTAAGCCTATTTGGACTTTTTATTTTAATTTTCGATTTTGGGTTTAACCAACCTGAACAGGTACAAAATAAGCTAAATGGCTTTTACATTGTTGTTTTATGCGTTGGTATAATAACCACAATTTTAAGATATATAACGCAACGAAAAAATTTAGAGGCAAAAGTGATTCTTTTTGACTCTTTAAGTATTATAATTACACTTCTGGTTATTTATTTTCACTTTTTTTCAGAAGAAGCCCATCAACATATAACGATCTTGTATAGCGACAATTGGATGAAAATTACAATTTTACTAACTTTTATCAGAGAATTTTCAGAACAAAATATTAATTACAAGCGAACTCTATTAAATCCGGCCCAACTATTTATAATAAGTTTTCTTGGAATTATTTTTCTCGGAACATTATTATTATTGCTACCAAATGCAACATATAATGGCATTTCATTTTTAGACGCTTTATTCACTTCAACAAGTGCAGTTTGTGTAACCGGACTTATAGTGGTTGATACTGGTAGCTATTTCACACAATTTGGACAAACTATTATCCTTGTTCTTATTCAGGCTGGAGGAATTGGAATACTCACTTTCGCAAGTTATTTTAGTTACTTTTTTAAAGGTGTCTCTTCGTATGAAAATCAATTGGTTTTAAGTGATATGACAAATTCAAAAAAAATTGGTGAAGTCTTTAGCATTTTAAAAAAAATACTTATTATTACTTTTTCAATTGAAATACTTGGCGCATTTTTTATTTATTTTAGCTTAAACAATTCTTTATTACCAACAGTTTTTGAAAGAAGTTTCTTTGCCGTTTTTCATTCAATTTCCGCTTTTTGTAATGCCGGGTTTTCAACTCTTACAGCAGGTCTTCGTGAAACTGGTTTTAAGCATAATTATGGTTTACAATCAATTATCATTTTATTATTAACCCTTGGTGGTTTAGGTTTCCCTATTATTGCAAATTTAATAAAATACTCAAAATACCATATTAAAAATAGCCTTTTGGGCTTAAAAAAGGGTAAAATAGAATACAAACACAAACCTTGGGTATTAAATATAAATAGCAGAATTACCCTGATAACTACATTTTCATTATTAATTATAGGAACTATTTTCTTCTATTTGAGTGAATATAACAATACGCTTAGTGATCATCAAGGAATTGGAAAATTTGTAACAGCATTATTTGGAGCAGCAACACCTAGAACGGCCGGATTTAATACTATTGATATGAATGGCTTAAATATTTCCACTATTATAATGACCTTTTTACTTATGTGGATTGGTGCTTCACCAGCTTCAACTGGAGGTGGAATAAAAACCAGTACTTTTGCTATTGCTGTACTAAATTTTATTAGTCTTGCTAAAGGAAAATCTAGAATAGAAATTTTTAGAAGAGAGATTTCTGATATTTCAGTTAGAAGAGCTTCCGCAACCATTATGCTGTCATTAATAGTTATTGGGTTTGGAATTATGGCAATTTTAATATTTGATCCTGATAAAGAATTATTAGGTGTTGCATTTGAGTGTTTTTCGGCCTATAGTACTGTTGGTTTAAGTTTAGGAATTACTGCTAGTTTAAGTGCACCTAGCAAATTGATAATTATTACAATAATGTTTATTGGTAGAGTAAGTATGTTATCAATTCTAATTGCTATATTTAAAAAAGTAAAATATAAAAATTACAGATATCCAACAGAAGAGATAACCATAAATTAATTTAAAAAACTTATTATGAAATTTATAATTGTAGGTCTTGGAAATTTTGGAGCCTCACTTGCTGAAAAATTAACAAACCAAGGTAATGAAGTAATTGGAATAGATTCTAGTATGGTTAAAGTTGATGCCTTAAAAGAAAAAATTTCTCATACCATTTGTATGGATGCTACAGATGAATTTACCGTTTCGGGTTTACCATTAAAAGATACTGATATTGTTATTGTTGCAATTGGCGAAGATCAAGGCGCTAATGTTATGGCTACAGCTTTATTTAAAAATTTACAAATTAAAAGACTTATAAGTAGAGCTATTAATCCTTTACATGAAATGGTCTTGAAAGCTTTAGGTGTTGATGAAATTGTACACCCAGAAGAAGAAACAGCTGAACGATGGTCAAAAAAATTATGCTTAAAAGGTGTTGTAGATTCTTTTGAATTAAATGACGAGTTTAGTTTAGTTGAAGCAAATATTCCATTGCGCTATGTAGGAAGAAAAATTGAAGAATTAAATTTTAGAAGAAAATACAATCTTTTAATATTAACTACCATTAAAAAAACTGAAATGTTAGGCAAATTAGGAACTCCTATTATTGAGGATAAAGTACAAGGTGTTGCCTCTGGAGAGCTTATTTTAGAAGAAGGTGAAATTATGGTTATTTTTGGTTCAAATAATGATATTGAAAGGTTTTTAAAAACATATTAAATCTATGGCTAAAAAACCAACTTTAGATATATTTAATTACGATTTTAATTGGCAACAAGCAAGCAAAGAAAAAGGTGAAAACACACCTAAAGATGAATGTTGCGAAAAATTCAAGAAGAAAAAAGAAAAACATTGTAAAAATTGTCCGAAATTGAACGAATAATTATAAAAATTAAATACTTTTGCACGTTTTAATTTCTTTTAACAAAAATGTCAACAAGTTCAAAAATTTTATTTAGAAAATTCCTAAAATGGAGATACCAAAATATCTCAAATAAACAATTTACACACATTGCAAGTGCAATTATTGGTTTATTAGCAGGCTTAGGTGCTGTAATTTTAAAAAATTTAACCCACTTAATCCAGCGTTTATTAGAAGGTGAATTTATTAAAGATATTCATCAGGCTTTTTACTTCATTTTCCCTATTATAGGCTTGTTAATTGTATTGGTTATTATTAAGTATGTGGTAAAGAAAAAAGTTGGTCATGGTATTCCTTCAACACTATATGCTATTTCAAAACAAAAAGGAATAATGCCAAGTCATCAAATGTGGGCTTCTTTACTAACAGCTCCGTTAACCGTAGGTTTTGGTGGTTCTGTTGGACTTGAAGGCCCTACAGTTGCTACTGGTGCTGCTTTAGGTTCTAATTTTGCACGATTTTTTCATTTAAATCAAACTACAAGAACCTTACTTGTTGGTGCTGCAGCTGCTGGGGCAATGTCATCTATATTTAAAGCACCTATTGCTGCCATAGTTTTTGCGGTAGAAATTTTTAGTTTAGAATTAACTTTAGCTTCCATGATTCCTTTATTATTGGCGTCAATTACGGCTATTTTAACCTCTTATTTTTTTTTAGGGGATGATGTATTACTTCACTTTAATTTGCAAGATAAATTTCAATTAAATGATGTTTTATTTTATGTACTATTAGGTGTTACCACAGCTTTTATTTCTATTTATTTTAGTAAAGCTTATTTCAAAATTGGTGACCAGTTTAAACGATTTAAAAATCCATATAAACGCTTATTAGTTGGAGGTTTATTAATTGGAATAATGGTATATTTTATACCTCCTCTTTTTGGGGAAGGTTATGAAACCATTAATAACATTCTAAAAGGGAATATTGAAGACATACTTTCTAATAATATTTTTCATACAGTAATCAGTAATATTTGGTTAATTGCAGCACTATTAGTGGGGTTAATCGTTTTTAAAGTAGTGGCAATGTCCTTTACCTTTGGTGCTGGTGGAATTGGCGGTGTTTTTGCACCAACACTTTTTACAGGCAGTATTTCAGGATTTGTTTTTGCTATGATTGTGAATTATAGTAATATATTTAACCACCAACTTTCATTAACCAATTTTGCTATGGTGGGTATGGCTGGTTTAATGGCGGGTGTTTTACAAGCTCCTTTAACTGCTATATTTTTAATTGCTGAAATTACAGGTGGATATGAATTATTTGTTCCTTTAATGATTGTTGCGTCTATTTCTTTTTTAATTTCAAAAAAATACATCCCACATAATATATATGCTCAAGAATTAGCAGAAAAAGGAGAGCTTATTACGCATGATAAAGACAAAAATGTGTTAATGATGTTAGATTTAAATAAACTAATTGAAACAAATTTTATTTTATTATATCCAGAAATGACTTTAGGTGATGTGGTGACTAATGCAGTAGTAAAATCGTCTCGTAATCATTTTCCTGTTATAAATAAAGAAAATGAATTTTTGGGAATACTAACCATCAATGATATAAGAGGAATCATGTTTAATAAAGAATTATATGAAACTGTTAAAGTTGGAAGCTTAATGCATGCAGGGTCTGATATTGTTTATTACGAAAAAGATTCTGCTGAAGAAATTTTAAATAAGTTTAAAAGAAGTGGCGCTTGGAATTTAGTAGTACTTAAAGAGGGAAAATACTTCGGGTTTATTTCTAAATCGAGATTATTAACCGCTTACCGTAGAAAATTAATTAATGTTACCGCTTAAATTTTATTTATAAAATTTACCACTTTATCTGGAAAATCGGTGAAAACACCATCAATATTTGCTTCGTATAAAGCAACGTGAAGTAATTCATCAAATGTTTTAAAATCGCCTAATTGATCAGCTCTAAAAGTATAAGCATGTACTTTTAAATTATTTTTATGCGCATTGGTAACTAAGTCTGAAATTAGCCATTTCCCGTTTTTATCTTTTCCTTTAATAATTTGTTGAATCCAAGGTCCAATTCCGTCAGCATAAGTAGCGAATTCTTCTAATTTATTTTCTTCTTCTTCAAATTCTATAAGTTGAACTAAAAAAAGTTCACTTTTAAATTCATTTCTAATCCGTTTCAACTCTTTAGCATCAAAACATTGTAAAATACAGTTATCTTCTTTTGTTTTATATCCATATTTAGTAAGAATAGTTAACACTATTTTTGAAATATCTTTTCCTTCTTTTAAATGAAATTTAGGTTCTTTTATTTCAGGGTAAATTCCAATATTTTTACCTGTACTTTTATTCAGACCTTGAATTAATTCAATTTCATCTTGTAAAGAATGAAGTTTAAAGTGCGATTTAAATAGTGGAAATCTTCCAGAAAAAATGGCTTCATTGGTTGCTGGATCAAATCTTTCTGAAACATTTAATTGTTTTAACTCTTCAAAAGTAAAATCAACTACGTAAAATTTCCCATCGCTTCTATGTCTATTTGGAAATTTCAAAGCAACATCAGTCACCGTTTCTAAATGAATATCATGAATTACAACAGGAATATTGTCTTTGCTTAATACAACATCTTGCTCTAAATAATCTGGTCCCATGGCATAAGCCATGGTTTTCGCAGGCAATGTATGTTCAGGTAAATAGCCTGAAGCACCTCTATGTGCAATCACTACTTTTTTACTTTTAGTTGGCATTTCCTTTATTTTAACTTCCTTATTATTACAACTCATAAAACATAAAACTAATAGTACTGCTAAAGATCTGGACATATTCTAAGTTTAAAAACGGTTTAAATATATTACTTTTTGTAGTTTTACAGCTATATTTATAATAATCTATTTATGAAATTTGTGTTAACTACTATTTTGGTTATAGTTGTAGGGATGTTAGCCTATGGTTTTTATATAAAATCTAATGGCGATACTAGTGGTGAAATTATTGTAGGTATTAGTGTGTTAATGGTTGCTTTTGTTTTAATGCCTTTATTTATTTACCACAGGTATAAAAATAAAAAAATGAGTGATTTTACCTTTGAAAAATTCAGAAAAGACCTTGAAGAAAGAAGTAAATAAATCTTAATTCTTAATTCAAATCCCGTTTTTCAATAAAAAAACGTTTTAATAATTTACCACATTCTTCTTTCAAAACGCCTCCAACAACTTCAGTTTTAGGATGTAATGTTGTTTTCATTGCTGTAAATCCTCTTTTTTCTTCTGAAGCTCCGTACACAATTTTACCTAATTGAGCCCAATAACTTGCTCCAGCACACATTTGACAAGGTTCTAAAGTGACATACAATGTGCACTCTTTTAGATATTTACCACCTAAAAAATCAGAAGCAGCTGTAAATGCTTGCATTTCAGCATGAGCAGTCACATCGTTCAACGTTTCAGTTAAATTATGAGCTCTTGCAATAATTTGATTGTTCATTACAATCACTGCGCCAATTGGAACTTCATTTTTACTTAAAGCCAATTCCGCCTCTTGTAAAGCACGTTTCATAAAATAAGTATCGTCAAAAGGTTGTATCATATTTCAAAAGTAAAATTTTTAATTCAACGAACAATTTAAATAGTGTAATTTTGCATTGATGAGTTCAAATTTGTTAGCACATATAAATAATCCGATAGGCTTACGTAAACTTTCTAAAAGTCAACTCCCACAAGTTGCTAAAGAATTACGTGATTTTATTATTGATATTGTAGCAACAAAAGAAGGTCATTTAGGCGCTAGCTTAGGTGTTGTTGAACTAACAATTGCGCTTCATTATGTTTTTGACACGCCAAACGATTTATTAATTTGGGATGTTGGACATCAAGCATACGGACATAAAATTTTAACGGGAAGAAGAGAACAATTCCATACCAACAGGCAATTAGGAGGAATTTCAGGTTTTCCAAAACGAGATGAAAGTATTTACGATGCTTTTGGAACGGGACATTCTTCAACTTCAATATCAGCTGCATTGGGAATGGCCATTGCTTCAAAAATTAAAGGCGATTTTAAAAAACAACATATTGCTGTAATTGGAGATGCTTCCATCGCTAGCGGAATAGCTTTTGAAGGCTTAAATCATGCGGGTGTAACAGATGCTAATTTATTGATAATTTTAAATGACAACGCTATGGGAATTGACCCAAGTGTTGGTGCTTTAAAAAAATATTTTACCAATGTGAAGGCTGGTAAAAAAGTGAGAAAAAACAATATTATTGAAGCTTTAAACTTTAATTATTCTGGACCAATTGATGGGCACAATATTGAAACTGTAATACATGAATTAGAACGATTAAAAACCATAAAAGGCCCCAAGTTTTTACATATTATTACCACCAAAGGAAAAGGATTAGAGCAAGCAGAGCAAGACCAAGTAACGTACCATGCACCTGGGAAATTTGATAAAATCACGGGTGAAAGATTTACAAAAGATACAAGTATTCAACCACCTAAATTTCAAGATGTTTTTGGCGAAACCATTGTTGAATTAGCAAAGCAAAACGATAAAATAGTAGGAATAACACCTGCTATGCCAACAGGGAGTTCTCTAAAATTAATGCTTGATGAACTACCCGATAGAGCTTTTGATGTTGGCATTGCAGAACAGCATGCCGTAACATTGGCTGCAGGAATGGCAACTCAAGGTTTAATTCCTTTTTGTACTATTTATTCTACATTTTTACAACGTGCTTATGATCAAATAATTCATGATGTAGCTTTACAAAATTTACCGGTGGTTTTTTGTGTAGATCGTGCAGGAATTGTTGGTGAAGATGGCGCTACGCATCATGGAGTTTTTGATATTTCTTATTTACGCTGCATTCCTAATATGGTGATTTTTGCTCCTTTAAATGAAGTTGAATTGCGCAATATGATGTATACCGCTCAATTAGGAATTGACTTCCCACTAGCAATTAGATACCCAAGAGGAAGAGGAACTATTATTGATTGGAAGCAACCTTTTGAACAATTAGAGATTGGTAAAGGAGAATGTATTTCAGAAGGAAATGATATTGCTATTTTAAGCATTGGAACTATTGGAAATCAGCTAATTGAACTTCAATTTGAATTGCCAAAAAATAAGTTTACTCACTACAATATGCGTTTTATAAAACCTTTGGATGAAACGTTACTTCATACTATTTTTAAAAAATTCAACACCATTGTCACTATTGAAGATGGTACAATTGTAGGAGGTTTTGGAAGTGCTATTCTAGAATTTGCTTCAAAAAATAATTACAAAAGTAACACCGTAAAACTTTTAGGAATTCCAGATTATTTTGTGGAACATGGAAAGGTTGAAGAGTTATTTGAATGTGTACATTTATCAAAGAAAAAAATAAAAGAATTCTTATTAAATCTTTAATTTCATTTAGAATAAAGCATTCAATATTTTTTACACCCTTGTAATATCTCAAAATTAACTCTAAAATATAAATTTCAGAAGCTAATTGTTGCTCATTGACACATTTAATATTCTAACATGATAAATAGTTTATTTTTTCTATGTTTAAAAAAGACTTTTCTTTGAACCAAACTAAGTACTGAGTTAAACCAAGGAATTTAAACTTATTTAAAAATTATTTTTTAATAGTTTTTAAATATAAATTTTCAACTTTTGTTCTCGCCCACTGTGTTTTTCTTAAAAATTTAAGACACGATTTTATAGTGGGGTTGCTTTTAAAACAGTTTATATTAATACTCGCTGCTAATTCTTCCCAGCCATAGGTAGCTACTAAATATTGAACAATTTCTGCCAACTTAATACCGTGTAGTGGACTGTTTGGGTGCTCTTGTTTTTTATTTTCTTCTGTCATATGAAATGCAAAAATAGAATATTTTTAATGAATCAAATTTTAATTTTAGCTATTACCTGTTCACTATTTTCTGAACTTGTAATTTGAACCATTGAAGACATCACATCTTTTATAACTAATAAATCACCTTTTTTAAAATAATGAAGAGCATCCTTTATGTTAGCCTCAAATTCACCTTCAATAACATATATAAAAATCCAATCCCATCTAGCTTCAAGTTGGTAATTAATAATTTTCTCTTTTACTAATTTTAATAAAGACAATTCTCCAGATGTATTTCCCGTAGTCATTAAATTAAAGTCAGTACATTTCCCAACAGATGACGTTTCCCAACTCCCTTCAAAAGTGTCAATATCAAATTTTTGAAGTTGTTTTGAATAATGGTTTTTGTGATTAGTTATAATATTTCCTTCTAAAATCATTAATTTTCTTAAAACTCCTGGGAGTAAAGTAAAAGTAGATTCTTCTATTTCAACAGTTGCAGAACTTAACCTAAAATTAAAATTTTTATGTTGGTAGTTTGCTGTTAGCGGAAAGATAAAAAGCTGCGTTGTTGTACCTCCAGACCACGTATTTATTTTAAATTCTTTCGAAAAAATTTGTGTAAATTTCATTAACTAAAATTTGGTTTTCAAAGATATGTTCTATTTATTATTCGAAAAAAAAGAATAGGTTTTAAGATAAATAAAAGAAACATATTTTTCTGTACCTTTATAAATTAGAATTAAATTATGATAAAAGATATAAAATTAGCCGTGCTTATTGACGGTGATAATATTCCTTCAAAATATATTAAAGAAATGATGGAGGAAATTGCAAAATATGGTACGCCAACTATAAAGCGTATTTATGGGGATTGGACCAAGCCTCAATTAGGAAAATGGAAAACCATTTTACTTGAAAATGCAATTACCCCAATACAACAATATGGCTATACCACTGGGAAAAATGCCACAGATTCAGCAATGATTATTGATGCTATGGATATTTTATATTCAGAAAAAGTTGATGGTTTTTGTTTGGTTTCATCCGATAGTGATTTTACTAAATTAGCAACTCGACTTAGAGAAGAGGGTTTAGTCGTTTATGGAATTGGTGAAAAGAAAACCCCAAATCCTTTTATTGTTGCTTGTGATAAGTTTATTTATTTAGAAATTTTAGAAACTGAAGACAATAATCAGGATGGAATTAGAACACATAAAAAAGAAAATATAGATAAAATTACACCAAAAGTAATACACCTACTTAAAAACTCCGTTTCTGATGCCGCTGATGATGACGGATGGGCATTTATGGGCGATGTAGGCTCACTTTTATTAAAAAAGCAACCAAATTTTGATTCTCGAAATTTCGGTTTTGTCAAGCTAACACCCTTGTTTAAATCCTTAAAGCAGTTTGAAATTGAGCAACGAGATAAAACGAGTGGGCGCTTTAAATTAATTTACGTTAGAAACAAATAAAATTTTAATTTATTGATTGTAAGTATTTTAAATTTAATATTGATTTGTATACACTTCAAATTATTTTTTTAGTTGGTTACTTTTTATATATTTCAAAAACCTTACACTTTTATTTATGAATGATTATGGATTTTTGTCAATACTTCCACCTGTTATAGCCATTATTTTTGCACTAAGAACCAAGCAAGTATATATTGCTCTATTTTTTGGGATTTGGTTTTCATACCTTATACTAAATGATTGGAATTTTTTAACAGGAACATTAGGCACATTAGAAGGAATGGTTAATGTTTTTAAATCTGAAGGAAATACAAGAACCATTATGTTTAGTGCATTGGTAGGTGCATTACTACTTTTTATTCAATATTCTAGGGGTGTTGAAGGTTTTGTAAATAAATTAAACATACTCATTGTCTTTTTTGAAAAAAAGAAAACAGGATATAGCAGAGTAATTGTTCAATTATTAGCCATGTTTACAGGAATTATTTTGTTTGTAGAAACTAGTATAAGCTCGCTAACTGTTGGTACTTTATACCGGCCAATTTTTGATAAATTAAAAATACCTAGAGAGAAACTAGCCTATATTGCTGATTCTAGTTCGGCTCCTACTTCAATCTTGATTCCTTTTAATGCTTGGGGAGCATTTATAATGGGTTTATTAATTACTCAAGGAATTGAACATCCATTTTCAGTATTAATTACATCTATTAAATATAATTTTTACCCAATTGTAACCTTACTAATTTTAACAGTAGTCATTGTTTTTAAAAAAGATATTGGTTCTATGGCAAAAGCCGAAAAGCGAACTAAAGAAACAGGTGAATTAATGAATAAAGGTGCTAAACCTATGCTTTCCGACACGGTAACTTCATATCCACCCAAAGAAGGAATTAAAGCAAAAGCCTATAATATGGTTATTCCTTTAGCAACAATGGTACTAATGATGCCTATTAATTTAGTTTATACTGGATGGAGCAAAGTAGAAAATTATAGTTCTTTCTTTAATCATTTTTCACAAGCTATAGGAAAAGGTTCCGGCTCTTCATCAGTACTATACGCTGTAGTTACTGCCATTTTTGTGGCCATGATTTTATACCGATCTCAAGGAATTATGAAAATGAAAGAAATGGTAGATTTAACCTTAAAAGGAATAAGTGAATTAATGCCATTAGCACTATTAATGATGCTTGCTTTTGCAATTGGCGATGCTTGTAATCAATTAGGAACAGGATTATATATAGCTAATATATCTAAAGATTGGCTTTCACCGGAATTGTTACCTGCCATCGTTTTTGTAATAAGTTCATTTATAGCTTTTTCTACAGGAACATCTTGGGGTACTTTTGCAATTATGTTAGCTATTTCAATACCTATGGCAGAAATTCATGGTGCAAATTTGAATTTGGTAATTGCCGCAACATTAGGTGGAGGTGTTTTTGGAGATCATTGCTCTCCTATTTCTGACACTTCTATTATTTCATCTATGGCCTCAGCAAGTGACCATATAGATCACGTAAAAACACAATTACCTTATGCCTTAATTGGCGGATTAATTACAACTGTTTTATATATTATTATGGGTTTTGTGGTTTAATTTTTAAAATATATAATTTGTCAAAATATTTTAGTATTTAATAACGACGCCTTTTTGAAGATGGTCTTCTGCTTTGTTGTTTTTGTGTGTTTTCTCCTTCTTTAGGTTTATGATCTGAATGATGCTTTAATTTTTTTCGTTGATTTTTTGAAGGCCCTTTTGGGATCACAGCATCTTCAATTCCATCATCTATAAATGGATGTTCTGATATAACAGGTATTTGTTGATGTATTAACTTCTGAATATCTTTTAAGTACGCTTTCTCTTCAGCATTACAAAAAGACAAAGCAATTCCACTTGCTTTTGCTCTTCCTGTACGCCCAATTCTGTGTACATAGGTTTCAGGAATATTAGGCAAATCAAAATTAATTACCAATGACAACTCTTCAACATCAATACCACGTGCAGCAATATCCGTTGCTATTAGTATATTTAATTTTCCATCTTTAAAATCACCTAAAGCACGTTGTCTAGCTCCTTGAGATTTATTTCCATGAATAGCTGCTGACTTTATATGATTTTTTGTTAAAATTCGAACAATCTTATCTGCTCCGTGTTTAGTTCTTGAAAAAACTAGTACAGAGGAATTTGGATTTGCTTCTATTAAGTGAATCAGTAATTTAGGTTTGTTTGGTTTGCTAACAAAATAGACTGCTTGTTCAACTTTTTCAGCTGTTGCCTGTTTTGGTGTAATTGTTACTTTTTGATAGTTACCAAGAATTTTACTCGATAAATCTATAATTGATGAAGGCATGGTGGCTGAAAAGAAAAGTGATTGTCTTTTTTCAGGTAATTTGGCAATTATTTTTTTAATATCATGGATAAAACCCATATCCAACATTTGATCGGCTTCATCTAAAACAAAGTATTTCACATATTTTAATGAAATAAAACCTTGGGAAATTAAATCTAGTAATCGACCTGGAGTGGCAACCAATATATCAACACCTCTTCTTAATTCATCAGTTTGTGCTCTTTGTTTTACGCCACCAAAAATTACCACATTATTTATGCCGGTATATTTACCATAAGCAGTAATATTTTGTGCAATTTGTATGGCTAATTCTCGTGTAGGAGTAATTATAAGTGCCCTAATTTTTCGTTGTCCTTTATGGTCGTTTTTACTATTGTAAAGATGTTGCAATATTGGAATTGTAAAAGCAGCTGTTTTACCTGTTCCTGTTTGTGCGCAACCTAATAAATCTTTTCTATCTAATAAAATAGGTATAGATTGTTCCTGAATTGGTGTTGGGTGTGTGTAACCTTCATCTTCAAGTGCTTTCAAGATTTGGTCGTTAATTCCTAAGTCTGTAAATTTCATGGCGGCAAAGATAGTTGAATTCATTGAATATTCAGTTTTGTTTAAAATCCAACGAATTAAATACTAAATATTGAATTTAAATACTACTGTTTGAATGTGTACATTTGCAATCGAAAAAAATTCACTTATGAATTATAAATTAATTTGTACAGATATTGATGGTACACTCTTAAATAAAGACCGGGAATTGTCAGATGCTACTATTAAAGAAGTACAACGAATTGCTCCTATACCATTTGTGCTAATTTCTTCTCGTATGCCAAAAGCAATGCGACATCTACAGCATCAATTTAAAAATGAAACTACCCCAATAATAGCTTATAATGGCGGATTGGTGTTGGATAATAATGCTGTTTTACATTCTACAGTTATAGATAATATTGTTTTGGAAGAAATTATAAATAAATGTTCACAGACTTCTATTCATTTAAGTTTGTATTATGCTGATGAATGGTATGTTCCTTCACTAGATTTTTGGGCAAAGAGAGAAGCAAATAACACTAAAGTTATACCAACTATAAAATCAAATATTGATGTTTTAACTAAATGGAAAAATGAGGATAAAGGCGCGCATAAAATTATGTGCATGGGTGATGAAAATGAAATTGATGAATTGTACAATTCACTAGAAGAAAATTTTTCAAATGAAATTATATTGTATCGTTCAAAACCAACATATATTGAAATTTCACATAAATCCATCTCTAAAAAAACAGCCATAGAATACTTATTAAAAAATTGCTATTCAGAAATTTTAATGAAAAACGTTATTGCTTTTGGAGATAATTATAACGATATTGAAATGTTAAAAGCTGTAGGTTTAGGAGTTGCTGTTGCAAATGCAAAAGAAGAAGTTTTGAAAATAGCTGATAAAATTACCGATACCAATAAAAATGATGGCGTAGCAAAAGTTATAAAAGAATTGTTTTAATTTACTTTCTAATCAGGCTAAAATGACCTTTTCTAGTTCTGACATTTCCAATAGGGTCAACTAATTCAACAGAGAACCAGTAATCTGTTGCGGGTAATTGTCTTCCTTTAAATAAACCATCCCAGCCATTTCCTCTTGGGTTTATTTGAGTGATAAATTTCCCAAACCTGTCAAAAATATAAATGTTTGAATTCGCATAAAAATTTTCATTTACACCTATTACTTTCCAAGTATCATTAAATCCATCATTATTTGGAGTAAAGAATCTAGGAAAACCTATGATTGAAATAGCCAATTGTGCAATTCCGCAATTATTTTTATCTTGAATAAAAACCGTATAAATACCAGGTATTAAATGATCAAAATAAGGTTCATCCTGAAAAGAAGATATAAATCCATCTAATTTAGCAATTGCATATTCATAATCACCAATGCCTAAATTGGTAGTTGCTATTGTGATAGAATTATTTTCAGAATCATCAACTACAGTAATATCATTCGGAGTTAATGAAGCAATGCTGGAAGCTTCAATGGTTATTTGATGTGGTAAAGATTCACAACTTTCATTAGAAGTTGCAATTACGGTGTATACACCTTTATTAGAGATAATTGCATCAAAATTAGTGCTTATTATATTTCTAGCTTCATCTTTCCACTCATAAGTGAAATTACTTGAAGGATTGTATGTTTCAACTATTATTGGTGGTAAATTAGTACAATAAATAGCCGTTTCGTCCAATTCAAATTGAGGTTTTGGATGTACTATAAAATCAACCATAGTTTCAGCTGTACAATTGCTGTACAATTCATTTTCAACTCGAATTGTAATGGTTTGCGTTGCTGTTAAAAATGGGTTTGGAAGTGGACTAGGAAGTGAGTTTCCATTTTGATCAAAATAATAAACAAGCATTCCGGTTTGTCCATTTAACACGGTGGTTTCAATGGTTGAAGTATCAAAAGGAAATAGATGATCAAAATCATCATCACATTCCTCCATATTTGGTACTGCGTTGGCAACTGGCTTTTTTTCTACAATAAATTCAAGACTGGTTTCATCATAACAAGCGCCATTAGTAACATTGGTTGAATTATTTGTAACCCGAATTGTAATGATTTGTGAGTTTGTTAAAAATGGGTTTGGTAATGGACTTGGCAACGAATTGTTGTCTTGGTCAAAATAAGTAACTGTTACATTTGTTTGTCCTTTTAAAACAGTGGCTTCAATAGTTGAAGTATCAAAAGGAAAGAAACCATCAAAATCATCATCACATTCCTTGTTTATAGTAACTGTATTGGCAACAGGTAAGGATTCAACATGCAATGTAATTACATGGCTTAAACCTAAACAGGCATTCACATCATCGCTATCAATTCGTGCATAAATTTTTTGTTCCCACGCATTGGAATTCTGATAATTAGAAATATCTGATATGGCGTTTGTTTCTGAAAGTGCATCTTCTAAGCTTTCAAAAAAAGAAATCCGTACCAATTGTGATGAAAAAACAGCTTTACTATCTATAATTTTTTGTAGCGCATCACTAAAATTAAAGAAAACTTTTCCATCCTGATTGTTTGAAGGAGATTCTTCACAAGCATAATAATCTAAATGAAAATCAGCAGGTATTTGAGTTGCTCCAACTTTTAAAAGTATTTTAGCAAACCGTTCACATCCATTTATGGTGCTAATTTTTACAAAAACCTCACTATTAATAACCGTAGGATTTTGATAAGCTAAAGGGTTTGTTATCAATTGTGTGTAGGCGGCATCTGAATAAAATTCAAAAGCTTCATTTTGATAATCTGCCGAAATTAATTCATTGGCTTCATTTAAATTAAAAAAACTAAAACCGTCATTACTTAAATCATCGTCACATTGTTCTAATATAACTTCAGTACTTATTAAAATAGGTAATGGATTTACTTTTAATTGAAAAGAAATATCAGCAGAACAAGTTGCATTAAAATTATTGGTGATACGAACATAGATAGTTTGACTACCAGAAATGGTATTTGAAAATGCAGTTGGATTCGTTATTTGATTTGTGTATGATGAATCTGTAAAATAATGAATGGTAAAATCGGAAGCCGATTGTCCATTTAAAATTTCAGTTTCTTTTTGTGTTAAATCAAAAATCAGGAATCCATCTGTGTCCGTGCCAACAGAAGTATCATCGCATTTGTCTAAAATTGTAATAGTTGAAGGTGGGTTTGGGGTTTCATAAATGTTTACATCAATTGCCAATCTTGTTGGGCTTTCACATCCATTTACAGTTTGTGATGCATAATAAGTTGTATTGTTTAATAAAAATTCAGTGCTGTTTAAAGGTGTTCCTCCAGTAAGTGAGTCATACCATAAAATTGCAGTTCCGTTAATTACTAACTCATTTAAAGTCGCATTTTCAACATTGCAAAATTCTTGTGTACTTCTTATAGCCGTTGGTTCTGCTGTATACTGAACATTTAAAATAACTGAAGTTCTAGTTAAAGTTGTACAACCATTTTCAGTTGCATCTACATAGTAAGTAGTTGTGGTTGCTATTGGTAAAGAAGGAGTAAAACTTGTTCCTGTACCCAGTAAATTTCCTCCCGTTAAAGAGTCATACCAATTAATTGTTCCGGCAGAAGCAGAAGCAAGTAATGTTCCATAACCAGCTCCACATATTTTAGAGTCTGTTGTTGCTATAATTTCTGGAATCGTATAAATTGTTGCATTTATAGGTGTTCTTTTACCTTCTAAACAAACACCTGCAGACACATAATAAGTTTTAGTTGTAGTTAGTGATGGCGTTGTAAAGTTTGTAGCTGACCAAATAGGTGTGTTGCTTGTTAAAGAATCAAACCATGAAACTGTTTCACCTAATGTTGTTGTTGCTGATAATAAAACTGAACCTGCTCCACAATTTGAACCTGATGTTATTGTTTTAATTGAATCAACAGTAATTTTTGTACTTGCTGAAATATTTAAAGTTGGATCACCTGGCATTCCGCCATATTCAACAATATAACCTTTGGGTTGAAAATCACCTGATGTAGCTCCAGTATTACTTAAATCATTCCAAGAACCTCTTATCCCAACATTCGGTGCGGTAATATGTGCATAATCTTCATTTCCAAGATTATTAGGTTCGCCAGTATTCCAAAAAGTGAAAACGCCAGATGGGCTAGAACCATTAGATAAACCATTCCAAAAAACAGTGCCAGCTTCAGGCCCTGTAACCCATTTCCAAACACCTTCTGTTGCAGCATCACTACCTCCAACCCATCCAGCGCCAGCAGCTTGTTCACCAGAAAGCTGCGCCTCTTCAACAGAAGTAATGGTGGCTAAATAACCTTGTAAACCATAATAATTCCTTCCTTCTGCCGCTGTTTTTACCGCTGTTCAAGTGATTCCAATATCAGCGATATATTCATAATAATGACCTGTTGAAGGTAAATAATTTACTTCATCAATAGTAAAAGAAAAATGTTTTTCACCAGAAATTAAATTTGAATTACTTTCAAAAACAACTTCTTTAACGGCATTTATTAGTTCTGTATAATTTGAAACTGCTGTTGGTAATTTTAGAGTTAATTTACCTTGAGAAGAATTCCAAAAGCTAGTTATATTTGGATTAAATCCTACATATTTTAATTTGTCTTCACCTTGAACATATCCCGTTGAAATTTGAATAAAAACGGCTTCAATTGGTGTATCGTCAATATCAACAATATTAAAATCGGTAGCAATAAATAGTTGACTTAATGGGCAATAAATTTGATCTCCTGTTGCTGTAATAGTTGGAGGTAAATTTGTTTGAGACCAACTATTATCATTTAGAAACAATAGGAATACGAAAACAAAAAAAGTTATATTTTTTTTAAAAGACATAAAAATTTTATTCTTTTTATGATGCAAAAATAGTTAATATTAATCTGTTGAGTACAATTAAATTATTTGTGTTTTAATATTATTGATTGTTCTTTCAAAAATAAGTTTATTAATAAATTGCACCAAATTTAATACTGTTATTTTAGCTGAAATTCTTGTTTTAAAACCTTGAAAACACCTAACATAATTACGTCTTATCATAAATTGATTATTCAATTGAGAAAATAACGTTTAAATCTCTTCCTTGATTTTTTAAAAATATAGAATTGCTTATTTGATTTAAAAAGCTTTCATTTTTATAATTTATTTTAATATTTCTAAAAAATTTACGTAATTTAATTCAAAGGCGAATCTGTATTTAAATAATTGATATTCAAATAAATATATGACTTTTCATAGTCAATGAACAATTTTTATCTTTTTTTTATAAATGTACAATGGGTTATTAAGTATATTCGTCATTTAAAATTTAATGAAGCAATCTGTTTCTTTTAAAATAAATGGAAACCACAAATTTATTGCTTTTCGTTCTAAGGTTTAATATGTAAATTGTAAATCAAAAATTTGAATTATATAGGTTCTAAACATAAATTATCTTCCTTTTTAAAATCTTCAATAATAAATACTGTTGGTTCAGATTTAACTAATTTAGTTTTCTGTGATTTATTTGCAGGAACTGGAATTGTTGGTAGAACATTTAAACCCTTGGTAAAACAAGTTATTGCAAATGATGTTGAGCGTTATAGTTATATTTTAAATAGAAATTATATTGGAAATTACAAATTAGTAAATTGTGAAAACAGAATTGAAGTTTTAAATAATTTAGCAGGTATAGAAGGCTTTATTTTTCAAAATTATTGCGAAAACGGGAATGAAGATAGATTGTATTTTTCTTCAGAAAATGGAAAAAAAATTGATGCTATTAGAGCGCAAATTGAAACGTGGAAAACAAATGATGAACTAACAGAAGATGAATATTATTTTTTGTTAGCATCCTTAATAGAAAGTGCCGATAAAGTTGCAAATACAGCTTCGGTTTATGGAGCTTATTTAAAACAATTAAAAAAATCGGCAAAAAAAATTCTGCTAATTGTTCCTGCAAAATTTTTAAAAACAAAGAATTCTCACCATGTTTTTAATGAAGATAGCAATGAGCTCATTCATAAAATTAAAGGAGATATTTTATATTTAGATCCACCATATAATGCTCGGCAGTACGGTTCAAATTATCATTTGTTAAATACAATTGCAAAATATGATACATTTTTTCCGAAAGGAAAAACAGGATTACGAGATTATTATAAATCTTCGTATTGTAAAAAAAATGAAGTGAAAAAATCTTTCGAAGATTTAATTAAAAATGCTAACTTTAAGCATATATTTTTAAGTTATAATAATGAAGGTTTAATGACTGAAAATGAAGTACGTACCATAATGTCAGCTTATGGAATGTACAGCATAAAAACCACAAATTATCAACGTTTTAAAGCTGATAAAACAGAAAATAGAAATCACAAAGCAACTTCAACAGTTGAATATTTACATATTTTAGAAAAACAATTATGAACGCAGAACAATACAACAAATTATTTGATGAAGTAATCGCAAAATATCATATTATTGATGCTGTAGATCAACCATTTGAAAATCCATTTAACAAAAACACTTTCGAGCATTTATTGTACAGAAAAAACTGGATAGATACTGTACAATGGCATTACGAAGATATTATTCGTTTACCAGACATTAATCCAGTTGATGCAATTGTTCTAAAACGTAAAATTGATGCTTCAAATCAGGATAGAACTGATATGGTAGAGTTTATTGATAGTTATTTTTTAGATAAATTTAAAGATGTTAAAGTTAAAGCAGGCGCTAAGATTAATTCTGAAACACCGGCTTGGGCTATAGATAGATTGTCAATTTTGGCCTTAAAAATTTATCATATGAATGAAGAAGCAACTCGAGAATCTGCATCAGTAGAGCATAGAGCAAAATGCCAAGATAAATTAAATGTATTATTAGAACAACGTGTTGATTTATCTACTGCAATTGATGATTTATTAAGTGATTTTGCTTCAGGAGCTAAATTTGTAAAAGTATATAAACAAATGAAAATGTATAATGATGAGGATACGAACCCTATGTTATATGCAAAAAATAAGTGATTTAATGTTACATTAAGGGTGTTTGATCGTTATAGATTAAAACACCCTTAATTATGAAAAATAGTTTCCTAATTTTAATTGCTGCATTTATAGTAACTTCTTGTGCAACAAAATCATCTTTTAACTCTTTTTATGTTGAAAATAAAGATACTTGTGAATTTTCAATAAGTTCACCTGCTTTTATTGCAAATATGTTTATTCCAAAAGATGATGTTAAAGAGTATGAAGATTTGTTTAAAAAAGTAAAGCATTATAAAGTAATGATTTTTTCAGATGCTTCAACTTCTTTAGATAGAAAGTTTGAGCGGTTTATTAAGCGAAAAAATTATACTTCAATTTTTAGAATAAATCAAAATGGAGATAAAGTTCAGTTGTACTTTTTAAAGCATAAAAATACAATTAAAGAAATTGTGTTGAAAGTTAAAAGTGATAATGATTATGTGTTACTTGGGTTAAAAACAAATATACTAGAAAGTGATTTTAATAAAATTAGTAAAGATTCAGCAATTAAAGTGACAAGCAATTAAATAATTTACTGAAATAAAAAAGCCATTTAAATTTAAATGGCTTTTTTATGCAATAAAGTTAATTAAAACTTATTAATTTTTAGCTTCTTTTTTACCAAAAGTATATGTAATACCAAAGTTAATTCCAAATGAAGAATAAGGAACAACAGATGCTAATGCTTTTGAAGAATCCGTATTAGTTGTACTTAAATTATCTACATAAGTAATTTCTGAAGGTGCAGCAATAGTTCCAAAAACTGGATGAACTAAAGGAGCTTCACCTAAACTCCATGTCATTGATGGCACAGCAGAAGCACCAACTACACCAGCAGGAATTGAGGGAGTAGTAACTGTTAAATTACTATATTTAGAAGTATCTCTTGTAACATTAATTCCTAAGTATTCTAATTCAGCAAATAAATTTAAATTATCTGTTAAATTATATTTATAACCAATTGTAGCTGTGAATCCTAGTGGTATTCTACCATGGTAATCTGTAACTCCTTTAGCTATAATAGGAGCAATACCATAAACGCTTAAAGGGGTTTGTGTTGTTCTAGTAAATATAGCTTCTGTTTTACCTCCTAATTTAGTAATGGCACCAATTTTTCCGTATATTTTTTCATTAAATTTATAAACTAATGATAAATTTAAACCATAAGCTCTTCCGTGAGCAATACCTTCTGTATACTCTGCAATAGAACCTGCATCATTAACTTTGTATGAATCAATAGTTTGGTCTGAGCCATGTAAATAACCTACACCTAATTCAAGTCCAAACATGTCATTAAAAAAATAACCTCCCATTAATTGTGCGTTTAACCCTTCACCGTAACTACCATAGTGGTTATTAGCTTCGGTTTTATCAGCATTTAATGATGTACCCATAAGTACACCTGCACTGCCCATAGATAATCCTCCAGATGCAGATACATAATATTGTGCACTTGCACTTGTCGCCATAACGATAGCAACTAGTAATAATAAATTTTTTCTCATAATTATTCTGATTGTTTAGTAAGGGATGAATATACTTTTAATAAAATATATATTATATGACAAATGTTACATTTAGAGAAAATGATAACATTTATTTCGTTAATGTATAAAACACCTCTAATTATTAGAGTTTATTTAAAAATATCAATTCTTTTTTTAGTATTTCCTACATAAACCTCATTGTTGTTAATAATTACAGGTCGTTTTAAAAAAGTATATTCGTCTAAAATTAATTGTCGATAGTCTTTTTCAGTTAAATCTTGAATTTTTAAGTCCATTTGCTTGAATTTTTTTGCCTTTCTACTAAATAAAACTTCGTAACTATTGGTTAAAACATACAATTCATCTAATTGTTTTACGGTAATAGGTTCTGTTTTTATTTCTTGTAAAATGTAATCTGAAGTATCCATTTCTTTTAAGATTCTTCTATTCGTGTCGCAGGTTTTTAAGTGATATATTTTTTTCATTATTTTAATAGTATGCGTTTAGGTAAAATTAATCCGTTTTTATTCTAAATTTGAATACTTTTAATAAAAAATCAAAAAAATCAATGCAAAAACAATTCGATACCTTAAAAAAATCAAGACTATTAACATTAAAAATTATTGAAAACCTTACCATTGAACAATTAAACAAAATACCAGAAGGTTTTAAAAATAACATAGCTTGGAATATTACACACTTAGTAGTAACACAACAATTGTTATGTTATAAATTATCAGGTTTAGAGTGCTTAATTTTAGAAGAAATGATAGCCAATTTTCAAAAGGGAACAGTGCCAACTTATACTATTTCTGAAAGTGAATTTAACACTATAAAAGAGCAATTTTTAGAATTACCTAATCGTTTAAAAGAAGATTATTCAAAAGGTATATTTAAAAATTATGTTGAATATAAAACAAGTGTTGATGTTACTTTAAGAAATGTTGACGATGGTATTATTTTTAACTTATACCATGAAGGAATTCATTTAGGAATAATTCTTCAACTATTAAAGTTCGTATAGTATGGATTTATTTGCTGTTATAACAATATTAATTGTGCTTTCTGCACTTTTTGGTTATTTAAATGTGCGCTTTTTAAAATTACCAACCACCATTGGCTTAATGGTAATTACTATTATTTTTACATTACTAGTTTTGGCAACTAGTTTAATTGATGGCACTTTGCTAGCACACGAAAAGCTATTAATCTCTCAAATAGATTTTGAAACTGTTTTGTTAGATGTTATGCTTAGTTTTTTATTATTTGCTGGGGCATTACATACCAATTTTGAACAATTAAAAGTTCAAAAAAAACCAATTTTAGTGTTTGCTACTTTTAGTACCTTAACTTCCACTTTTTTGGTGGGGATATTTTCATATTATTTATTAAATAGTATAGGGTTGGCGGTTGATTTTATTTATTGTTTATTATTTGGAGCATTAATATCACCCACGGATCCAATTGCAGTTTTGGGAATTTTAAAACAAGTTGGAGCACCCAAAAGATTGGAAACAAAAATTGTAGGTGAATCTTTGTTTAATGATGGAATTGGTGTTGTTGTTTTTTTAACTATTTATGAAATTGCCAAAGGAGGGATTAATATTACTTTTAGCCATGTTGCTGAAATATTTTTGTTAGAGGTGGTTGGTGGTATTGCATTTGGTTTATTATTAGGTTGGATTACGTATCGATTGTTAAAATCTATTAATGATTATGATGTGGAAGTAATTATTACCATTGCAGCAGTAATGGGAGGAACCCTACTAGCTCAACATTTTCATTTTTCAGCTCCACTAACAATGGTTACTGCCGGATTGTTTGTTGGGAATGATACGGCTAGAGAATCTTCTATGAGTGAAATGACAGAGCAATATGTCGATAAATTTTGGGAATTAACTGACGTCCTTTTAAATACGCTACTGTTTGTTATGATAGGGATGGAAATTTTGGTGCTTACATTTAATAATAAGTTTATTTTGGCTGGATTATTGGTAATTCCTACATTGTTGTTAGCGCGTTATTTATCGTTAATAATACCAATTAAATTGTTTTCAAAAAAATTAAATTTTGTCCCAAATACTGATTTAATTATGACTTGGGGAGGTTTACGTGGTGGAATTTCAATTGCTTTAGCCTTAAGCTTAAAACAAGATATGCATCGTGATCTATTTTTGGTAATAACATATATGGTCGTAGTTTTTTCAATAATTGGACAAGGATTAACGGTGGGAAAATTAATTAAAAAATTAAACAAAGAATAAGTTCATTTGCAATTAAATATTTGTACTATTAAATAGAAATAAACATGAAATTCAATACCAAAACAATACACGGAAATCAACAGCACGACCCTTCAACAGGCGCTGTAATACCTCCAATTTATCAAACATCTACCTATGCTCAGGCTTCACCTGGAAACCATAAAGGTTATGAATATTCAAGAACTGCAAACCCAACACGAACTGCACTTGAAAATGCTTTAGCAAGTATTGAAAATGGAAAATTTGGATTGGCTTTTGGCTCAGGATTAGCAGCTATTGATTGCGTTCTTAAATTACTAAGTCCTGAAGATGAAGTAATTTCAACAAATGATTTGTATGGTGGATCTTATAGAATATTTACTAAAATATTTGAAAACTATGGTATTAAATTCCGTTTTATTAGAATGGAAAATGCCGAAGCTATTGAAAGTTATATTTCAGATAAAACAAAACTTATTTGGGTTGAAACACCAACCAATCCAATGATGAATATTATTGATATTGAAGCCGTCTCAAAAATTACTAAAAAGTATCAAGTTTTATTGGCGGTTGACAATACCTTTGCTACACCTTATTTACAAAACCCTTTAAACTTAGGTGCTGACATTGTAATGCATTCTGCAACTAAATATTTGGGAGGTCATAGTGATGTTGTGATGGGTGCTTTAATTGTAAATGATAAAGAATTAGCAAATAAATTATATTTTATTCAAAATTCATGTGGTGCTATTTGTGGGCCAATGGATAGTTTTTTGGTATTAAGGGGAATTAAAACATTGCACGTTCGTATGCAACGTCATTGTGAAAACGGGAAAGCTGTAGCTGAATTCTTAGCAAAACATCCAAAAATTGAAAGTGTGTATTGGCCTGGTTTTAAAAATCATCCAAATCATAAAATTGCTAAAAATCAAATGAGTGATTTTGGAGGAATGGTTTCGTTTGTTACCAAAGGAAATAATATTGAAGATGCTTTTAAAATAGTTGAGAATTTAAAAATATTTACGCTAGCTGAATCACTTGGAGGAGTTGAGTCGTTATCAGGGCATCCTGCAAGTATGACTCATGCGTCTATTCCAAAAGCAGCTCGTGAAAAAACCGGTATTGTTGATTCTTTAGTTAGATTAAGTGTTGGAATTGAAGATATAGATGACTTAATTGAGGATTTAACGCAATCTTTAAATCTTATCTAATAAAAAATCGTTTTTTAAAGCTTAAAAAAAACTTAATTTAAGTAATAAACATACCCAACATGAACCCATAATAACCAATCATTATACTTATTTGCAGGATCTTGTTTAGCATTTAAGCCGTCAATATAATTTGAAAAGAAATATTGCCAACGAGATTCAATTAATATATCAGAGTATTCACCTAATTTATGTCTTGTTCCAATTCCAAATGTAGCAGACATCGTTATATTAGCCGTAGTTTTAATTGCTCCAGGAACTTGCCATTTTGGGTATATTACAGAAATATCACTTCTCCAATCTCCTAAATCAGATTTTAAATCAGGGTTATAAAAATCAACCATTAAACCCGTGCTCACATAAGGAGACCATTTTAAATCGGGAATTCTTCTTGAACCAAAATCTACAACATCAACGATATGAAATTCTAATTGTGCACCTAAGTTTATAAGACTCGTTTTCCCATGCATGGCTCTAAGTTGATCTGCGGCATATGTCGTCTTACTCTCATCAACATATTTACCAAAATGATCTAAATTAGCCTTCATATATGATAATTCACCTCTTACTCTAAAATGTTCATTAAAATAATTTGTACGTTGATCCCAACCATATCTATAATCAGAAAAATTTAAATAGTAAATAACACCAACACCCATACCAATATTTCCTCCCACATTACTTGAGAAATTATTCCTTGCGCCATAATCTGTAGTGAATGAAGCAGCACCAGTAATAAACCCAATTTCATGACTACTTCTATCTTGTGCTTGTGTAGTTGCTATAGTGAAGCAACAACAAAAAAGTATTAGTATAGTTAAAAATTTAGTCAAAGTAAGGGTTTTATAGTTGTAAAAGTAATAAAATTTTTAATCAATTTATAATCATAAACTTATTTGATGTCATTTTAGTATAAATGTTTCATTTTCTTCCCAATTTGCTCTAATTACAATCTCTTTATCAAAATATTGAACTGTTTCTGGCTGTTGTTTTTTTAAAAAATTACCAGTATCCCATTTGCCGTTTTTATTTTCATCAACAACTATTCTAACTGAATAAGTGCCAGGAGGTAACAAAATAAAATTTAGTGTTTGAGGGCTGTCAATTTTTTTTGTTCTAACAACAAATCCTTTTTTATCTAATAATTCAACAATAAAAGAGGATTTTTTCTCACTTAATAATTCAAGATTCAACACCCCATAATCTTCTGGTAATTTAGTTGTTAGCTGAAATGATAAGCTATCATTAGATGCCCCGAAAATAGTAGTAATTGATTTTGGTAATAACTCGAAATTATATTTAGAACTGTTCTTTTTATCAAAATTAAGATACAAATCTGTTTTAGATTCTGATAAAATTGTATTAAAATCAATTACTGTTGAATCTTGATCTGTTATTTTAATATATGATTTATCAACAGTAATAATAGGAATATTAGTTGAAATGGAAAAGGTGTCAATTAAGTGTAAAACTCCGCTTGTACTTTTTTTAATGATTAAAGAATCAATTTTTGAACTTCTTGTTTTTACCGTAAATTCTTCTGAGTATTCACCTTTAGAAACCTTAAAATTTAAAGAATCTGCTTCTATCGCTGTATACCAATAATTAATAGTGTCTTTATCTTTTTCATAATTAATTTCAGATTTAAAACCTTCAGGTGTTGCTGTTAAAAGATTAATATTTAAATCTTTTGCATCTCCTAAATACCCAAAAATAAGATGTCCTTTAGTTACTTCTTTAGGTTTAATTACTTTTAATTTAGCTATTTCTTTAAAAATTGAGAAATTGTACTTTTTATCGGTTGGAATTATAATGGTATCTTTTACAAACCCTATTTTATCAATTTCAGGATTGTATATTTTATTACCATTAGCATCTTTAAGCGCAATAAGTAAATATTTACCGGCACGTAAATTTGTAAGTTCAAATAATGTACTATCTAACGTATTTGAGATGTAACGTGGTTTTTCTTTGAAAATAATTGAATCGGTATAAGATTCATTATATTCATACAGCATCACATCAAGATTTTTTTCTGATTTTTTAACAATCGGATCTATGACTTCACCAGATAAATCTAAAGAATCAATATAAGTTCCTGTTGAAAAAACATACTTAAAATTCCCTAATTCATTTTCTTCATTATTATCAACAATACTCTTTCCAAAATTAAATGCATAGGTGGTATTAAGGTCTAAAGTATCTAAAATTTCAATAGTAATTAGTTTACTAGCTGTACCAACAGGCGATATTATTGGATTGTTTTTTTGAGGAGGAGAAATTACTAATTGTTTGTTAACATCTTTTAGTTTAATGTATTCGTCAAAATAAATTTTTATTTTTTTTACGTTAAAGTTTATGCTTTTATCAATTGGATTTGCGCTGACTAGTATTGGAGGAATACTATCTTTTGCACCTCCAGTAGGTGTTCCTCTTTTTGCACAATTAGTAAGTAATAAACTAAACGTAACTACTAAAAGAATTTTAAAAACTCTATAACTCATTTTTTTGTGAATATGTTTACTGCAAAATAACAATTAATTTTTTTAAAAAACGACTTGCTTATTTTGTATTCTATCAATTTTATTATTTGGTATAAGCCATACAAGCAATACTTATTTTTAAACCTTCAATTGTATTAAAAGCTTTACAACAAGCTTCTAGAGTTGCTCCAGTTGTAATTATATCATCAATTAGTAAAATATGTTTGTTTTTTAGATCAAAATTATTTTGCACAAAAAATAATTCTTGAACATTTTTCCATCTATCTAAACGTAATTTTTTAGTTTGTGTTTTTGTGGAAGAAATTTTAACTAAAATAGTAGAATTGTAAGAAATATTCAGTTTTTCAGCTAAACTTTCACCAAAAACAGTAACCTGATTGTAACCTCTAAATTTTAGTTTTTTACGATGAAGAGGAACTGGTATAATATAATCTAAATCTTTAAACCGGTTACTTTCAACTATTTCATCTCCAAGCCAATTACCAATAAAATTACCTACTTGTTGCTGTTTATTGTATTTAAGTTCATGAATTAATTGTTGAACTTTTCCTTTTTTTAAAAAATAAAACAAGGCGGTTGCATTTTCAATAGGAATTCTTCCATAGAAAGATTTTTCTACTAAATTTTCAGCTTCAAAACTAAAATTAGTTAAAGGCAAATCATGTCTACAAGTTAAACAAACAGTAATTTCATTACTTGAAAGTTGTTCATGGCAGCATAAACATACTTTAGGGAAGAAAACATTAAAAATGTCTTTCAAAAAATTCATAGCAAAACTTTTTTTAAAAGTACATTATTTTTTGAAATTGTGTTAAATTGAAGTGAAAAAGTATCAATAATTATGAAATATAATTTTTATGGTGTAACTTTATATTTTATCGAAAAAACTACCTCAAAAATTATTTATTGATTCTAAATAATTTAATTTTGCATTTCACGTTAATATAATAAAACCAAAGATAAATTTAAGGAATGATGGAAGAAAATAAAAAATCAAATAGTAAGGTAATAGTAATTGCATTAGCAGTATTGTTGGTAGGTGTAATAGGATATACTGTTTACAATAATAATAAGCTTAAAAAAATTACTAACGCTATTGAGGAAGAAAAAATAGAAATTGAAGGAAATTTAGATAGCATGATTGTAAAGTATGAAGAAGCTATTGGTCAAAATACTTCTATGACAAACGAATTATCTTTAGAAAGAGATCGGATTGTTGCTTTAAGAGATTCAATTAAAGGATTAAAAGCTTCCAATTATAGTTTAATTCGTCGTTACAGAAACCAAATTTCAAAATTGGAAGAAACCAATAGACGTTTATTTTTTATGACAGATTCATTAACGGGTCAAAATCAATTATTAACAATGGATTTAGATAGTGCAAATGTTAAAATTTCTAATCAATTAGCACAAAATGACACTCTTTCCCTAAAAAACTTACAATTATCAGAAAAGATAGCTATCGGATCTGTTTTAAAAGTAAGTGCAGCTAAAGTATTAGCAATGCGAGAAAGAAATAATGGAAAATTAGTAGAAACATCAAGAGCTAGAAATACAGATGCTTTTAGAATTAATTTTACCATCGCAAAAAATGAAATTTCTGAACAAGGCGAGCGTCAGGTATATATTCAAATTGTAAACTCAAAAGGAATTACGGTTGCAAGTAAAGGAGAATTAACTTTAAATGATGTTCAAATAAGTTATAGCGACCAAACCATTGTAAACTATTTAAATGAAGACGTTGATATAATTTCGTTAGTTGAAGTTAATAGAGACATTATAGGTAGTGGTCTTTATAAAGTAAATATTTATATTGAAGATAAATTTGTAGGAGCAACTCAAATTACCTTGAAGTAAAGAAAGTAACTCCAAATTAGTATTATTTAATGTTAATTGGGTGGAAATAGTTTCGGCTATTTCCACTTTTTATTTTTTAGTATTAAAACCTTTCCTATTTTTGCAAAATGGCAAATCAAGATGATCAATTTAAAAAAGTAGTTTCACACGCAAAAGAATACGGTTTTGTATTTCAATCTAGTGAAATTTACGATGGTTTAAGCGCAGTTTATGACTATGCTCAAAACGGTGTAGAGTTAAAGAAAAATATTAGAGAATATTGGTGGAAGGCAATGGTGCAAATGAATGAAAACATTGTTGGTTTAGATGCCGCCATTTTTATGCATCCTACAACATGGAAAGCTTCTGGACATATTGATGCTTTTAACGATCCATTAATTGATAATAAAGATTCTAAAAAAAGATATAGAGCCGATGTTTTAATTGAAGACTATGTTGGAAAATTAGATGCTAAAATAGAAAAAGAAGTAGCAAAAGCAGCAAAACGATTTGGTGAAGCTTTTGATAAAGCAGAATTTTTGGCAACTAACACAAGAGTTGTTGGTTACAAAGAAAAAGGTGATGCAATTTTACAACGTATGGGGCAGTCTTTGGAAAAAGAAGATTTAGCCGATGTAAAAGCATTAATTGAAGAATTAGAAATTGGTTGTCCGCTTTCAGGTTCAAAAAACTGGACAGATGTAAAGCAATTTAACCTAATGTTTGGAACTAAATTAGGTGCTTCAGCTGATACGGCAATGGATTTATATTTACGTCCGGAAACTGCACAAGGTATTTTTGTTAACTTTTCAAATGTTCAAAAAACAGGAAGAATGAAAATTCCTTTTGGAATTGCACAGACAGGAAAAGCCTTCAGAAATGAAATAGTAGCTCGTCAGTTTATTTTCCGTATGCGTGAATTTGAACAAATGGAAATGCAATTTTTTGTACGCCCTGGAACTCAAAAAGAATGGTACGAACAATGGAAAGAAACGCGTTTAAAATGGCACTTATCTTTAGGTTTAGGAGCAAAAAATTACCGTTTTCATGACCATGATAAATTAGCACATTATGCAGATGCAGCGGCAGATATAGAATTTAGATTTCCATTTGGGTTTAAAGAATTAGAAGGAATTCATTCACGTACAGATTTCGATTTAAAAGCACACGAAGAACATTCAGGGAAAAAATTACAATATTTTGATCCTGAGTTGAATAAACATTATATTCCTTATGTTGTTGAAACATCCATTGGTTTAGATAGAATGTTTTTAGCAGTTTTTTCAAATTCTTTACAAGAAGAAGAATTAGAAAATGGTTCTACACGTACGGTTTTAAAATTACCTTCAGTACTAGCACCAACAAAAGCAGCAATTTTACCGTTGGTTAAAAAAGACGGCTTACCAGAAGTTGCTCGTAAAATTGTTGAGGACTTAAAATGGGATTTCAATGTTGCTTATGACGAAAAAGATGCAGTTGGAAGACGTTACAGAAGACAAGATGCCGTAGGAACACCATTTTGCATTACAGTTGATCACGACACCTTAAATGATGATTGTGTAACTATCCGTTATAGAGATACCATGGAACAAAAAAGAGTAAAAATTTCAGAGCTTCGTGATATAATTAAAGAAGAAATTGACGTTAAAAATTGGTTAATGAAAATGTAATTTTCACAAATTCAAAAGTATATAAAAAAGCCAAACTAATTTTTAGTTTGGCTTTTTTGTTTTTTAAATAATAAATTATTGAAATCGATAACCAATAGAAACTCCTCCTCGACCAACTACTTCTATATCACTTTGATTTAGTAAGTCTCTTCCAATTCCAGCATATATTTCTGCTATGAAGCCTCTTTTTGTAACCCATTTTGCGCCCACAGAGATTCCAACGGCAAGATCTATGTATTTAGTTTCATTCCTGTTTTCAAAGCTAGAGTACGGAGGAAAATCTTCATAAACATAATTATAAGTATAGTCTTTTCCTGAATGTAACATTGTAAAAGCCTCCACAAAAAATCCTTGCGCATATTTATTGGAAAAAAACTGTCTGTAATATGGTGTTAAGGAAAAAGTTCTATATTCATCTATACCATCAATATTATTATCTAAACTTATCAAGGTTCCAAATCCAATAGAGGATTCTTCATTTAAGATTCTTTCATAGCCAACATCTAGCCATTTAAAACCTATTAAATTAGACATATTAATTTTTAATTCATTTTTAGACAAAAATTCTTGATCATTGTTTTCTTGAGCAAAAAGAGATAAGCTTGCAATTACTATTATTGCTGAAAGTATAATTTTTTTCATAGGTTAAAATTTAATTAATAAGTAAAGATAATAGCAAAAATGTAACCAAAGTATAAAAAATTAAAATAATGCTTTTAATTGAATGGTTCCTGTGTGAATTGTTTTTGAAGTTTCACTTTTTCTGCCTAAATAATTAAGATTTAAATTTAAAAACGAATTCAATTTTCTTTGAAACAACAAACTCCAAGTGTAATTTTTTTCAGGTTGTAAACCTTCTAACATTTGATAGGCAACAGGTGAATTGTTAACACCATTAAACTTGTTATTATAAATGTTTACTTCCATTTTTAATAAACTTTTTAAATTGTTTGCATAATTAATTGAAACACCTAATTTTTGTAATTTTAAGGTTTCGAAACCTCCTAACTTATTTTCTTTATTTTTAAATTCATAAAAAAATGAAAAATAAGTGTTCTTATTATAGTAATATGATAGTTTTGGAAATACCGAATAATTGCTTAATTCATAGTTTCTGTTTGTATAATTTAATGAATTACTAGTGTTTTTAGAGCTATTTATCTTAAAATTAAACAACCAAAAATCACCTAACTCATGTTCAAATAAAAGTTGATTTAGCAGTAAGGTATTATCCAAATTATCAATAGTTGTTGTAGTTTTATTTTGAGATTTAATATAGTTATACGTTGTAGAAAACCTTTTTTTACCTTTGTTAAAATACAAACTGTTGTTTAAATTAAAGTTTAATCCCAGTAAATCAGTATTATTAATGTCAAAAGGATTCAAGTTGAATTTTTGATCTATTTTTTTTTGTTTGCTATCAATTAAAATAAAAGTCTGATTGTTAAAATGGGAAAGCACTTTTTGAATTCCATTTTTAGAATTCCATTGTTGTGGGTTTATAGCAATAGTTTGTGTTAATTTATTTTGGTGTGTAGCAATATAATTTACGGTTGGCAAAATAATACGTAAATATTGAGCTTGATCTTGAAACTGTGCTATTTCAAACTCATTTAACTCTTTTACGCCATTTTCATTATAATCTATCCAGGTGTAAAACCCTTGTCCTGGTTCCGTTTTAATGTATGTATAATCTTGCTGAGGCAGAGTTCCAGAAAGTGTTTGATATGCGGTATTAAAAGTTAAAAACTGATTAAATAATTGCTGTTTATAATTAATTTTTGAGTTTAATGATTCTTCGTTTTTAAAATTTACATTTTTAACCGTTCTGTAATTTATATACGCGTTTAAATTAGAGTTTTCAGTTTTAATTAAACTAGATTTTAAATAATAAGTTTTTGAAGTATTTACCTTTTCGAAAGCATTATTTTGAATACTATCAGTTGTTCTAAAATTAATTCCAACTTGTGTAAATACTTTTGAAGAATCTCCAACACCAAAAAATGCTTCATATTCATTGTATTTATGACTTGAATTTAACATCGTATTTGTTGAGATTTCTAACCGTTCATTTTTTTCAGCATTTGAGCTAACTCCAAACCAACTTCTATTTAAATTGTATTTTGCGTTTATAGAATACCTTGAAAAAGTTCCTTTTTCATCAGTTGTTTTGTTGTTTAGTAAGCTACTATTAAAATTAAGTGAAAGATTTTTATAAATTAAATTCCCATGTAGATTATGTCTGTTCCCTTTAAAATAATCACTAAATTCTAAGTTCTCAAATTCATAATTTAAAGTGCTATTTTGTTGGTTTGAAAGGTTTAAAGCTGTGGTTATTAATTTTTGACTTCCACTTGTTATTCCAATATTCCAATCTCTATTAAATTCAATATTTTGAATCCGCTCAATACTTTTGAAGTCTTTATGAATAAAGTCAAATTTTAAATTACTTTTCAGTTCCCATTTATTTTGAAAAACAACTTGTTCCCAACCTAATTTTGTTGCAAGTCCTTTGTTAGTTGAATTATCTAATGTTGAAAATAAATTAACATCGTTATTACTAAAAGCAGTTTCAGCAGTGATTGTTGTTTTTTCAGAAGGATTATAAGTTGTTTTAAGAGCAATAATTTGCAATTTATTTGGCGCAATTAATTGAATAATCGGATTGTAATTCCCTAAATTCTCACCAGCATATTCAAATATTTTACCAATTGCAATCACATCTTTCAATAGATAACTTCCTAAATTTTCACCAACATAGGTAAAAGTTACTTGGTACAATTCGTCTGTTTCATTGGTTGAATATTCAAAAAATTCAGTAGCACCACTACTTATTTTTTTATACAAAATTTTATCTTCTGAAAAAGGTGTTATAAACGCTGAAGGCGTCACCATTTCATTTATATTGTTTCCAGCATCTGATAAAATTTGCTTTTGTTCATTACTTAAATCTTGTTCTAAAGGTTGATTTTTTAAATCGTTTTCATTATAAAAATAGCCTCTAACGGTTAATTTATCATTTTTATAACTTAGATTATTATAGGTTATAAAACGTGTATAAACTCTATCTGTAAATTGATATTCAGCCGTAATTCGCATATCTGCTGTTATTGGAAAAGTAGTGCTAAATGTAATTTCGGCAGTATTATAATCAATACTATAATCGTTATTTTCACCACGCTTTAATAATCTTCCATTGGCGTAAATTTGTTCGGTTCCAGATAAAATTAAAAGATAGGTATTAGTGTTTACATCCGATAATTTATACGGTCCTTGATTTCCTTCTTGTCCGTTAAATTTAATTTTCTTGTATTTCCCTTTAACAATTGCCCCAGAAGTTTGTAAGTTGATTTCCGAATTTTCAGTTGCTATTTTGGCTTTAACAGACAAACCAGAAACTTTTTTATTAAATTTTAAATAAGAAATTTCATTATTATTCAAATAAATATCACCCGCATTTACACTCCATTTATCACTAAATAATTCGATAAAAACTCGGTCAAATTCATTCAATTTATACGTATTCCCATTTTCTTGAATTGGTAAATTTGTATCAATTATGGATGCTTTTAGCGTAACTTTATCATTTAATTTTCCTGCAATTCGCAAATCTAAGGTTGAGTTTACAACTGCATTTTGATTGTTTCCAACAGTAACACCACGTGTAATATTCCCAACCGTATTTAAGCCTTCAAAAGGTTTGTAAGGTAATTTTTTTTCATTGGTAGTTAAACTGAATAATTGTGTTTGATCAGTTGCTTTTGGGACAATTAATTTTTTATCAAATTTAAAATAGTTTTTAGTTATAAAATCTGGGTACGAAATGTATTGAACTGTTATTTCTGAGAACTTAATTGAATTTTCCTTTTTGAAAATTAATAATGATTTAGAGAAATCTACGGTATATTTTGAGGAATCAATTTCAGCGTTTGAATCTGAAAACACTTTAAAATTAAAAGGACTTATGCTAATTGTATCTATTTTTACTGAATCATTTTTAACTAAAAAAGACTTCAAATGCACATTTTTTGACTGAATTTGAGCATTTATTAAAACGCTAATTAAAAGGAAGAATAAGAGTAAAACTTTTTTCATTTTTTAAACTAACGTTATAAAGTTAAATATAGTTTAAAATAATGATTGTTGTGGTGATGGACTTTCATGTTCTAACAACCATTTTTTACGCCATAAACCGCCCGCATAACCAGTTAATGAACCGTCGCTTCCAATAATTCTATGGCAAGGAATGAGTATCCAAATAGGGTTTTTACCATTTGCAGATGCTACCGCTCTTATCGCTTTAACATCACCTAATTTTTTAGATTGTTCTAAATAAGATCTCGTTTTCCCGTGGGGAACTTTTAACAATTCGTTCCAAACACGTTTTTGAAAATCGGTTCCTTGCGGATTTAATTTTAAATTGAATGTTGTTCTTATACCACTAAAATATTCATTTAATTGTTGAATACACTCTTGTAGATAAGAAGGAATATCTTTTGAAGTTTCAATTTCTTCATCAATAACAGTAATTGATTGAATTCCAAGTTTATCACCAACAATTTTTGCAGTTCCAATAGGTGTTTTATAATATGCCGTTTGATTAGATTCCAAAAACTTTTTTTGAGTTTTGCGTTGTTATTTCTGCTATTTCTGGGGGTGTTAATTTATAAATATCGGCTAATTTTTCCAATACGTTTATAATATAGCTACTTTCATTTCTTTTCCCTCGAAATGGAGCTGGTGCTAAATAGGGAGCGTCAGTTTCTAATACAATATTTTCAATGGGAATTTCATTTAAAAACTGATCAATTTTACCATTTTTAAAAGTTACAACACCACCAATTCCTAATTTCATGTTGTATGAAATAGCTTTTTTGGCTTGTTCTAAATTACCTGAAAAACAATGAAAAATCCCGAATAGCTTATCATCTTTTTCCTCTTCTAATATTTCAAAAATTTCATCAAAAGCATCTCTACAATGAATAACAATAGGTAAGTTTTTTTCTTTTGCCCATTCTATTTGAGTTTTAAAAGCGTGTTGCTGTTGTTTTAGCAATGTTTTATCCCAATATAAATCTATTCCAATTTCTCCAACAGCATAAAAGTTACGTTTGTCTAACCACTTTTTTACAAAAGCCAATTCTTCTGCTACATTTTCTTTTACATGTGTTGGATGTAAACCCATCATTAAAAAAGTATTATCTGGAAATGCTTTTTCCAAATCTAACATCGCATCAAAGTAGGTAGAATCTATGGCAGGAACAAATAAACGAGAAACGCGAGCATCAATTGCTCTTTGAATCATCTCGTTTCTATCTTCGTCAAATTGTTCACTGTATAAATGTGTGTGAGTATCTGTAATTATCATAGGGCAAAAGTAACTAAAAACAAACTAGTTAAATAGTATAAAGAGCGTCATTCTGAAACAAGTTCAGAATGACGAAAAATTCACCATCATACCAACCTTACTTTCATATTACAACTTCTTCAATAATTTTTGAGCTTGTTTATATTCTGCAGCACTTTCTGGAATTGTTTTTAAAATATATTTACACGCTTCAAACTGTTCTTGTTTTAACATACTTAATGCTTTATACCAAGTAGCTGTGTTAACAAACGCTGAATTTCCACTACTTATCGCATCAAAAATAACATCCGCTTCTACATAAACGTTTAATTCCAGATAACAAATTCCTTTGTACAATTCAATTTCTGTATCGTCGCTGTTGGTTTCAGATAATACAGTTAATTGTTGTAAAGCTTCTTTATAATTTTTAGAATTGAAAGCATCTTGTGCTTTTACAATCGCCTCATTATTATTTCCTCTAACAACTAATTCTAATGCATTGTGATTTGAAAAATCACTATAAACAGGTTCTCCGTTATTGAATAGGAAAAAACCAATTAACATTGCAATACTTGCAGCTACCATTAATTGTTTATAGTTAAATAATGAGATTATTTTTCCTTTCTTTTTTACAGAATCTTCGGGCTTTATATATTTTGAACCTAGTTTAGAGATTGTATTTCTCAATTCTTTTTCAGCTTCTTCATTTTTAAACCTTGAAGCTAAAGAAGTTTCTAATGCTTTGTAAATTTCAAATTCTTGTTTAAAATCGGCATCAGCGTTTAGTTTTTCTTCAAAAGAAATTAATTCTGAAGCTGATAGTTCTTTATTTAGGTAATTATCAAATAATATGTAACTGTCTTCTTTCATTTTAGTATGCTTTTAGTTGATGAAATTCATTAGAATCTTTCACAAGCTGCGTTAATTTCCCCATGCATTGTGATTTCTTCTTGCGAGCATAACCGTAAGTAACACCTAAAATTTCTGCAACTTTTTCCATCGATTTAATTTTGAAGGTGGTTTTTAATAATTCTTGACATTTTGCACCTAATTCTTTAAATTTTGATTCAAAAAGCTGATGTTGTTTTTCAAAAATTTCAGTTTCTTCAACTTGTTGTTCTTGCTCTTCAGTAATAGATGTATCATCATCTAAAATTGTTACCCTACTATTTCCTCTTTTTTTAAGTTCATTCAACCATCTTCTTTTACATAACAAATAGAAATAAGCATCAAACGGACATGTAAGTATAAAATTTTTCTCTTTTGCTTGGTGGTAAATGGTAACCAATGTTTCCTGAATAATATCTTGAGCATCATCAGAATTACCATTGTTATTTCTTACATACGAAACAATTTTATGTGAAAATTTTTCATAAATCTTAGAAAGTACCCTGCTGTTGTTTTTTAACAAAGCTTCAATATATATATGATCTGCGTGTGGTTTTTGATTCATTTATAAGTATTAGAGATAGCTAATTTAATTTATTTTTTAGAAAAAGGGGTAACAAAAAATAAAACCTATTGATATGTAAGTGTAAAACAAATTTAAAAACAATTAAAATTTAATAATTATGAAAACACAAAAACAAAATTTTACAAACTTAAAGAACAGTAAAGTTGTAAACAGAATTTTTAAAAATGCTTTAGGAATAATGGTATTTGCTAGTTTAGCAAGTTGTATTGAAAACAATGACGAGGTTTTAACACCTCAACCAGATGGAATTGCTCTTAATCAACGTTTTAATGATAACAGAACAAATGCAGAACAAGAATTTATTTTAGATGCAGCAACAGGAGGTGTTATTTTAGGAGCACAAGGAACCCAAGTAACTTTTCAACCAAATTCATTTGGATTAAACGGAACTCCGGTAACAGGAAATGTTACTGTTAAATTAATTGAAATTTATGACAAGGCTTCTATGCTTTTAAAAGATAAATCTACATTAGGAATGAGAGCAAACGGAGATAAAGAAGCTCTAAAATCAGCAGGAGAATTTCATATTTCTGCTTTACAAAGTGATGTTCAAATGGAATTATTAGAAATGGCAAATGTTCAAAGTCGTCCAGTTGATTTTGCAGATTTAGATGGTGGAATGCAAATTTTTAGAGGAGATGCTAATACTAATGGAGATTGGGTTGAAGCTGATGAAGATGGAAATGGAGAAAAAGATAATGCTCAAATTAGAGACGCACAAGGTGCAGATGGTGCATTTGCAACATATAATTATGATATTGGTGATTTTGGATGGACAAACTTAGACAAATGGTATAGCTTTACAGGTCCAAAAACCGAATTATTTATTGATGTGCCTGCTGAATTTAATCAAGATAATTGCGCCGTATACTTATCATATGATGGAGAACCAACAGCTTTAGCTAGAATGGATGTTTACAACACAACTTTAGAAATGTTTACAGAACATTACGGATTAATTCCTATTGGATTAGAAGTACACATTATAATGGTTGCAGAAATAGACGGACAATTAAACTACGCTATCCAAGGAACAACAATTGTAGATCTACACATTGAAGTAATCACAAGTTTAGCCCCAATAACTCAACCAGCTTTAGAGGCTTTGATAAATAATTTACCTTAAAATATTGCAATTAGAGAACAGTTAGAAATAGGTTAATTGCAAGTGGAAAAGCTGTCTTATTTAGACAGCTTTTTTTTTGCTTGATTCAATTTTTACTAAAAATTAGTACTAACTCTCATTGCAAAAAATATAATTTAGAATGCTTTTTTTATATTTGTTTAAATACACGAACTATGAAAAATTACTTTTCACTCCTATTTGTACTACTGTTTCAACCTTTTTTTTATGCTCAAAGTATAGAAAATGATACAATTACAAGAACTGCAACTATTGAATATACTGTAAATGGAAATAAAGTTTTATTTAATCCTGAAACACCACAGTTAAACCAAATTGCCGGAGCTCCAAAAGCTTTTTACACCTATTATTGGGAGTTTGGAGATGGAAATTATAGTTTTGAAGAAAAACCAAAACATACTTATAAAAATAAAGGAACCTATAAAACACAGCTTTCAGTTACCAATAATTATGATGATGGAAAACCTCCAACAACTCGACCAAAAGAGGTTTCAATAAATGAAGAAAGTTTTGACACTTCTGAAAATGAACAACACTATTTAGTAGCTGCACATAATGGTTTTAGATTGCAAACAAACAGAGATCCTGTGCCCGATGAAGAAATACAATTGGTTTTAAGTTATGGAAATACTAAAGAATATCCTTCCAATGGAAAAATTTATGTGTTTTTTAATGAAAAAAAATACAAAGCCAAAAATTTTGAGTTGGTTGATGTTCGGTTGCACCACAACGAAAGTGAAATTTCTAATGAAATTATAGCTGATAATAACAGGTATATTTCGAAAGATGAATTTATAAAAACTACAGGTGTATCAACATTTATTGATGAGCAATTAATTGTCTCAGATACTTTAAAACAAAATCTTCCTTTAACATTAGAAGAAGCAAAAGCCTATTTTCAAGATGTTAAAATTTATGATGTAGATAATGTAGCATCAAATGAAGAACGTTCTATGTTTTTTAGCTTCAAAACAACACCCGAAATGTTAAAAGACACAAGTGCAGTAATTTCTATTAGAAGTATTTATGTGCCAGAACGCGGCAACGATTCTCATAAAGTATTAACCAAAGAAATGGAAATTGTAACCTCACACGACCCAAATAAAATGGCTGTTTATGATACACGTTTAAATTACAGATTGGTTCGCTTTAAACGTTTAAAATATAAAGTCCGTTTTCAAAATAATGGTGAAGGCCCAGCTACATTGATAAAATTAAATGTTGATATTCCTAAAATGTTAGATAAATCAACTTTAGAAGTGCTGGATATGTATCCAAAATGTCCTATTTGTCCTGAAAAAGAAGTTAATTATAGTTGTTTAGATACTATTATTTTGAAAGATCAGATTTCGTTTCAATTTAAAAATATATACCTGCCAGGAACAGCCCAAAAAGGTGTTCATGATAAAGATTCTACCAAGGGATTTGTAAAATATTCGATGAAATTTGGAAAAGATTTTCACAAACAAAAATCAAAAAGTAAAACTGAAATAATTTTCGATAAAAACGAACCTATTATTACAAATACATCAACATCACGTTTTTCTCCAGGTATTTCAATTGGTGTAAAATCTGGATATAATAGTTATTTAAATGTAAAAAATTCTAAAAGCTATTTTGTAGGTGCTACCATTTCACCTTATAAATCGTATAAAAAATATTTACAAGCTGAACTCATGATTTCTACCCATAAATTTGGAGATTTTAAAAGTGCTAGTAAAATATTAGGTCCAATTGATTTGCAACAAGGAGTTATAATTGATAGTGCTATTCGATTTGATGAAACAAACTCAGAAATAACAAAATTAAATATTGATGTGGTACCAATTTCATTTCGATATAATTTAAATGGCGTTTTTGGTTTGGGAGTTGGACCTCAGCTTTCATTTGATATTTCAAACAAAATAAACAGCACCACTAATTCAAGTTTCTTTACGTATTATAAAGAAATTGTTGGAGACCCAATTGATGTTTTAAATGAAATAAAAGTAACGAATAGCAATTCGCCTTTTAGTGCTATTAACTATGGTGTTTTTGGTGATATAACTATTGGAGCTTCTAGAATTGGACCAAGTTTAGGGATGCGTTATATTTATAATTTTAACGAACCACATTCACAACTTCATTTTTATGCAATTTGGAAAATTTAAGAAGCAATGCTAAAAAAAGTAATCATTCTGTTTTTAGTACTTTTTAGTGTTATTTCAGTCGCTCAAAATAGGGTTTCTAATCTTAAAACAACATTAGATTCATTAAAACAACAGAATAATTTCTCTGAATTTATTTATGTGCAACTTGATGAATTTGCCAAGAATCCATCAGTAGAAAATCTAATCATTTTTGAGAAGATTTCCTCTGAATTATGGAGAAATCCTTCAAACAAAACCGAAAACACAGCGCAGCTGTATTTTTATATTAATTATGCCTATAATTTAAAGCAATTCGGTTTTATAAATCAGTCTATTATTCAGTATGAAAAAGCGTTTTCTTTTTATAAAAATAACAATATTAAATTTGATATTATTGAATTTTGTTTAAAACCATTGGCTAATAATTATACCAGATTAGGAGATGTTGACAGGGCTGAAGACATTTTAAAAATTACCATTGAAAAAGCTCAAAAAGATACTAATACCATTCAAATAATTGCAGGTTATTCAAATTTAGCGGTGGTTCTTAGAGCCAAAGGTGCATATTCTCAAGCTATCAATTATTTGAATTTGGGTTTGAATTTAACAACTGAAAATCAAGTAAAAGCAAGAATATATTCAGATTTGGCCATTAATTATTTGTTTTTAGAAGAAGTACAAAAAGCGGAAACGAATATTCAATTATCAAATCAATTAAATACTCAAAAAAATAGTGGTGTTTCAACAAGAAACTCCATAACATTAGGAAATTGTTTTGTTAAAAAGAAAGAATTTGAGAAAGCTTTAAAAGAGTTTGAGATTGCCTTAACAAAGGCAAAAATTATATTTGGTAAAAACGACCGGGAAGTAGCTAAAATTTACAATCAAATAGCGGCAATTTATAAAGAAAAAAAACAGTTTGAAAATGCATTAGGTTTTTACCAAAAGTCTTTAATTACATTACTTCCAAAATATCATCCGAAAACTATTTTTGAGAATCCAAAAGCTACTTATTTTTATCCGGAAAATACATTAAAAGAGGCTTTGGACAGAAGAGCATTACTATTTATTCAACAAAATGATTTTGAAAGTGCACTAAAAAACTTTGAATTAGCTTTTAAAATTGAAGATGCATTAAGAGCTTCCTTTTTAACTCAAAATGCAAAATTAATTCAGCAACAAGAAAATAGAAACAGAAGTGAAACTTGCATTGATTTATGTTATGAATTATACCAACAAACCAATAGTATTGATTGGATTGAAAAAGCATTTCAATTCGCAGAAAAATCGAAATCGGTGATTTTATTAGAAGCAAAAGAAGCTGCTTTTTTAAAATCAAACATTAAAAGTGACCCTTTATTTGCGATTGAAAAAGAATTACTTTTTAAGAAAGCACAATTGAATAAAAGTATCACTATTGAAGAATTAAAAGAAGAAAAAGCATCCGTAAAATTATTGGCAAATTTCACAAATGAGCGAGCAGCTGTATTTAATAAACTTCAATTATTAAAGCATAAAATTGAAGCAAAATACCCAACTTTAAAAGTTCAAAATGATAGTTTAATAACATTTAAAAATATTAAAGAAAAGCTTTTAATAAACAACGAATCTTTGATTGAATATTTTGAAGGGAAAGACAATGTTTATATTTTTTCAATTTCAAAAGGGAAACCAGCTAAATTAGAGAAGATTGTAAAAGACAGTGAATTTAATATAGCTATTACTGAATTTTTAAACCTGTTTTCTGATAGTAGAGGAACTACTTTACAAAACAATGTTTCAAAATATACTTCGTTAGGATATCAATTATATCAAAAAATATTCAAAACAACATGGAATGAAAAGCTAATTATTGTACCCGATGGCTTGTTTTCATTTGTACCTTTTGATGCTTTAATTACAGAAAAAACTTCAATAATTAACTTTGAAAAATTACCTTATTTAATCAAAAAAAATAACATTAGTTACGCATATTCAGCAAGTATTTTAATTCACGAAACGGAAGTGGTTAAAACAACGGAAGAAAATTTTATAGGCTTTTTTCCGATTTTTAAAGATAATCATCGTGGTTTATCAGAATTAAATTACACACTACAAGAAGCTAAAAGTATTGAAAAGACAAGAGATGGTAAATTTTTGTTAAACTCAAATGCTTCAAAAAAAGCATTTGAAACATTGGCTAAAAACTATTCCATCATTCATTTATCTACACATGCAACTGCAGGAGATTTTTATATGCCACCAGCTATTGAGTTTTATGATAAAACGTTGTACTTACCTGAAATTTATGGTTATAATTTACAAGCAGATTTATTGATTTTAAGTGCTTGTGAAACAGGAATAGGAACTTTAAGAAAAGGAGAAGGCGCTATGAGTTTGGCTCGTGGATTTTCATATGCAGGCGTAAAAAATTTACTGGTTTCATTATGGAAAGTAAACGATAAGTCTACCGAAGAATTAATGGCTGGATTTTATAAAAATTATAGAAAGAGTGGTAATAAGTCTGGAGCTTTGCATGCGTCTAAACTATCTTATATAAATAATGAAACTATTTCTGCCAGTAAAAAATCACCTTATTATTGGGCTAGTTTTGTATATATTGGAGATATAACTTCCTTAGAAAATAGCCCTTTTAACTTCATTTGGTTTTTAATTGTTGGATTCGTTTTAATAGCTGTTTACATTCTTTTAAAAAAGCGTTAAATTTGGCCGAAATAACTATTACATGAAACTAAATAACATTCTTTTAAGAAAAGGATATACCAAAATAAAACTCAAGAAAATTAACACCAATCATTTTGAACTTAAAGCAACATTGAACGGAATAAAAGGAAAATTTATTTTAGATACGGGAGCTTCAAATTCTTGTGTTGAAATTAAGTTAGCTGAAAAATTCAAATTAGATGTTGAAGATTCTGAAACTAAAGCTGCTGGAGCAGGAGCAATTGGAATGGAAACTAAAATTTCTTCAAAAAACAGATTAGAATTAAAAGGGTGGAAGTACAACAATTTTAATCTTGTATTGTTAGATTTAACACATGTAAATACCGCTTTAACAGAGCATAAAGCGAATGCTGTTGATGGAATTATTGGTGCTGATATTTTAGAGAAAACAGGTGCCATAATTGATTACAACAAACAATGCTTGTATTTAAAAAGACTCGTATATAAATATTAGCCTTTTTTATTTTTATTGTCTCATTTAAATTACTTCTTACGTAAAATATATTACGAAAGAGTTGAAGTGGAATTAGAAAGCAGACTTTAAAATAAAAAAATAAAGATGAAGTTACTGAAACTCCATTTTTATTTTAATTATTATGCTTGCCAAGTATGGTTACATTTTTGACATATTGTTGGATTTCTATCTGCTAAAAGAGCTAATAACCCAAGTGGAAAAAAACAAATCGCAACTATAATTTGCCAAGTTTTGTAACCTCCTTTTTTTGTTAATTCATTACATTTTGGACATGATAAGTTTGCCATAATTTTAATTTTTAGTGTTTATAAATAAATTGATAATCCAGTTTAATAAGATAATAGCCAAAATAATATGACCAATTACATTTGAAATTAAGTTTATTATTTTAGCTTTATTATCATTAATAAGAGATATTATTCGTAATGGTACTTGTAAAATAAAATAAAAAGCAACTATTAAACTTGTAGGGTTTAATAATAAAGCATTATTAAGATTTCCACTTGATATTTCACAAAAAGCCCTTGTTGTACCACAAACAGGGCACTCAACTCCAAGAATTTTATCGATAAGACAAAAATGAGGAATTTGGTCTAAAAATGGGATTAATAAATTTTTAAAAATAATAAAAATGAATATAATTAATAAGTTACTTATTAATATATTAAAGTTATTTTGTCTAATAAAATCTTTAAATAAATACTTCATTATCCAACTTGGGATAATAGCTATTTCCATTTCAATTTTTTTTATAATATATACAATAATACAAAAATATTATAAAAAAGAAGCATCAATTGGCTCCCAAAGTTCAATTTTATTTCCATCTGGATCTAAAATCCAGCCAAATTTACCATAGTCATATTCTTCTAAATTACCAACAATAGTTACTCCTTCTTCTTTAAGTTTAACTAAAAGTTCTACTAAATTATCAACCCTATAATTAAACATATACTCTTTTGTTGAGGGTACAAAATAGGTGGTGTCATTTTTAAACGGGCTCCATTGTGTGCTTGCTGGCTTACCTTCTTTATTTTTCCACCAAAAAGTAGACCCCCAATCATCAACATTAAAACCGAGGTGGTTTTTATACCATTCTTTTAAGTTAGCGGGATTTTCAGTTTTAAAAAAAAGCCCACCAATACCGGTAACTCTTTTAATTTCTGGTTTGCTTTCAGAAGTCTTTTCAGAAAAAAATTCAGCATCAACTTTATCAACAATAATTTGAGCCAATTTAATTTTAGATTCAACAGTCCAACCAGCAATATGAGGTGAAAGAAGTACGTTTTCTGCATGAATTAAGTAATTAAAAGCTTCAGGAAGCGTATCGTTTTCAAATAAATTTTCAAACGATAACTTTTCATATTCTAATACATCTAAACACGTACCTAATACTTTTTTATTAATAAGTGCTTCCACTAAATCATTAGTAACAACCGCAGAACCTCTTGCTGTGTTTATTAGATAAAAAGGGTTCTTAAAATTATTGATAAATGCATCATTTACCATGTTGTGCGATAGCTTATTAAAAGGAGTGTGTAAACTTAAAACATTGGTTTTTTCTTGCAATTCTTTTAAGGAAACTTGTTTGCAATTTTCATCGCCAACTCCTTCTTTAATATCATAACAAATAACTTCAACGTCAAAACCTTTTAATTTTTTAGCAAAAGCCTTGCCCATATTTCCATAGCCAATAATTCCAACAGTTTTACCTTCTAATTCAATACCTCTATTAGCTTCACGTAACCATTTTCCATTTCTAATTTCAAAATCAGCTTTTTTTAAGTTGTTAAAAAGGCTTAAAATCATTCCCAACGCATGTTCTCCAACTGAATTTCTGTTTCCTTCAGGAGCTGAGATTAAACAAACTCCTTTTTTTTTGGCATATTCTTCATCTATACTTTCAAGTCCAGCACCAACACGTGCTATAAATTTTAAGTTGCTTGCTTTGTCTAAAAACTGCTGATCAATGTTAAACCTACTTCTAATAACAACACCTTCATATTTGCTTATTTTTTCTTCAATTTGAAGTTTAGTTGATGTGAAATCTTCATCACAAACACAGCCTAATTTTTCTAAACCAGATTGTAAAAGTGGGTGGTTATTATCAATTATAAGAATTTTCATTGGTAACTTTTTTGTGTTGGATTTTAGAGTACTAAGTCTTTAAATAAAAAAATCCTAGTTCTTTTCTAGAAGGTTTTTAATATTGCTCTTCTTCATTTGGAAAATCTTTACTTTTAACATCTTTAATATAACTTTCAAAAGCGTTATTCATTTCTGTATATAAATCTAGATATCGACGTAAAAAACGCGGGTGAAATTCATGAGTCATTCCTAACATATCATGGGTTACTAAAACTTGCCCATCTACACCATTTCCAGCACCAATTCCAATTACGGGAATAGATAAACTTTCAGCAACTTCTTTGGCCAATTTTGCAGGAATCTTTTCAAGTACCAATGCAAAACAACCTAGTTCTTCTAATAATTTAGCATCTTTTTTTAATTTTTCAGCTTCATCTTTTTCTTTTGCTCTTACAGAAAAGGTTCCAAATTTATAAATAGATTGTGGTGTTAATCCTAAATGTCCCATCACAGGAATTCCGGCAGTTAAAATTCTTGAAATAGATTCAGCAATTTCACTTCCACCTTCCAATTTAACAGAGTGTCCTCCAGATTCTTTCATGATTCGAATTGCAGAATCTAAGGCACTTTTAGAGTTTCCTTGATAACTACCAAAAGGCAAATCTACTACAATAAGTGAACGATTTGTAGCTCTAACTACAGAACTTGCATGATAAATCATTTGATCTAATGTAATAGGTAAAGTTGTTTCATGACCCGCCATAACATTTGAGGCTGAATCACCAACTAAAATAATATCAATACCAGCATTATCAACAATTTTTGCCATTGTATAATCATAGGCAGTTAACATGGCAATTTTCTCACCATTGTTTTTCATTTCAGTTAATGATTTTGTGGTGATTTTTTTGTAACTTTTTTTTGCTGCAGACATTCTATATTGTTTAAATCTTAAAAGGTAAAAGTAGTAAAAAAACAGTTTTGTTTTAAAAATATTTCTTTTTGATATTCTTAAAATTAGATTTAAAAATAATCTCATAAATATAATTTTGAAAAACAGCTATAATAAGATTATATTTACTTCAAAATAAGTAAATTTTGAAAAAGCGTAAAATAAATTCTGAAACTTACATTAACGAACTAGAAAATAAAATAGTAGATCTTACATTACAATTAAAAGGAGAAACAAGGCAATTAAATTCAGTTAGAGAAAGCAATAAAAAAGCTATTGGTAAACTAATTCATAATTTAAAAAATCCTGTTGGAGTTATTTTTTCTTTTTCTGATATGATTTTAGAAGATCTAGAAGAATATACTCCTGAAAAATTAAAGAAGCATTTGCATATAATTAATAATTCCGCTAGCTTTTCATTACAACTATTAACCACAGTTGCTAAATACTCACAACTACAATCGCCAGATTTAACTTACTCCTTTAAAAGCTTAAACTACACTGAATTAGTAAACACTATTACAAATGAATTTAATACGATGTCAGTTGAGAAAAACATTTATATTGAACGTGTTTTTTTAGAAAATCCAATTCTATTAACTGTAGATGCCACTGAAATTTCAATAGCTTTAAGAAATATTATAAACAACGCATTTCGTTATTCAAATAATAATACAACAATTAAAATAACTATAAAAGAGAATTTAAACACTGTTGAAACTATAGTTTTTGATGAAGGAATAGGAATTTCTGAGGAGAATTTAACTGCTGTTTTTAATGAATTTTTTGTGGTAAATACCTATTCAGAAGATAAACAAAAATGTATTGGATTAGGTTTGTCAATTGCAAACAACATTATTAGAGACCATAAAGGAGCCATTTCTATAAAAAGCATTTTAAATAAAGGAACGGAAATTAAAATAACACTTCCTAAAAAATAATTTTTTATTTTTATGATAAAGTTCTTATATTTAACTATCTATATTTAAATGACATAAAATCAAAAAAGGTTTATCAGTTCTAAACTTTTTTAAAACCTATTAAATCACCCAAAACCCCCTATGCCAACAAAAAATGAATTAAATAATCAGTATTTTTATTTTTTTGAGAATGCCCCTATAGCACTTTGGATAGAGGATTTTTCAGAAGTTAAAAATTATGTTGAAAAGCAAAATTTAAAAAATAATTCAGAAATTAAATCTTTTATTAGTAGCAATCCTGAAGTTGTTCAAAAATTAAGCTCTTTAGTAAAAATAAAGGAAGTTAATGTAACTGCCGTTAATTTATATAAAGCTAAAGATAAATCACATTTAATAAAGAATATAACTAATGTATTTACTGAAAAATCTTTCGAGGGTTTTTCAAAATTAGTGATTGACATTTTAACAGGTAAAAAAGAAGCAGCAATTGAAACAGTTAATAAAACTTTAGAAGGTGAAGAATTTGATGTTTTAATTAAATTTAGTGTTGAGGCAGAAAATAACACGTTAGAAAATGTAATTGTATCCGCTGAAAATATTACTGATAGAATTATTTCCAATAAAAAACTTGACACAACTAAAAATCTATTTTCAAATACACTTTCAAGCATTAAAGATGGTTTCGTAATTTTAGATAATAACTCTAATTATCTATATATAAATAAAGAAGCTACAAATCTATTAAACATTAAAAACGCACAAAACTTAATAGGGGAAAATATTTGGCATGAATTTCCTGAAAAAAAGGGAGATCTTTTTTTTGATAATTATCAAGAAGCATTATTGACAAGAAAACCAATACAATTTGAAAATTACTTTAAACCATGGAATCGTTGGTTTGAAAATAGAATTATTCCTTCAAATGAAGGAATGTTACTTTTTTTCCATGAAATAACCACTAAAAAAAAGGCTGAAGATAAAATTAAAGAAGCTTATAATATTATAAACAAAAGTTCATCTGTAGCAATTTTATGTAAAAATGAATGGGATTTTCCTATTGAATTTGCCTCTGAAAACGTGCTCAATTTATTTGGTTATTCCAACCTAAATTTCTTGTCAAATAAATTAAAAATAGCCGAATTAGTACACCCTGAAGATTTAAAAAATATTAAAAATAAGCTTTTTAAGCTACTTAAAAGTAATAATACAGCAACTTTTAAACCAAAACCCTTTAGAATTATTACTAAAAATGATGAAGTGAAATGGGTAAAGTCTAATATTGATCTCATTAGAAATGATAAAAATAAAATAACTCATATTCAAGGAATTACAGAAGATATCACAGAACAAAAAAACATTGAAGATTTACTCTTTGAAAGAACACAACGGTTAAAAGATCAATTTAACAACACACCGTTGGCTTCAATTATGTGGGATTTAGATTTTAAAATTTTAGAGTGGAATGAATCCGCAGAAAGAATTTTTGGGTATACCGCGGCCGAAGTAAAAGGTAAAAGTTATAAAGATTTATTAACACCACCTCATTTACTTAAGGAAATGAAAAATCTTAGGGAAACCTTGTTTGTTCAGAATGTTAGTTTTAAAAACACCAATGAGAATATTACAAAGAGTGGGGAAATAATTACTTGTGAATGGTACAGCGTTACATTAAAGGACGCTAAAAATAATATTATTGGTGCAGCTTGCTTAGTTGATGATATTACAGAACGAATTAATGCCAAGAAATTAATTGAAAAATCAGAAAAAAAATATAAAGCAATTTTTGAAAAAACAATTGATGCTGTTTTTATCTTAAAAGATAATATTTTTATTGATTGTAATGAGGCTTCACTAAAAATGTTTGGATATGAAAATAAAGAATCATTTTTTAAATTGCATCCATCAAAACTATCACCTGAAACACAAAAAGGAGGTGAAAGCTCTTTTATAAAGTCTGAAAGAATGCTAAAAATTGCTTTAGAAAATGGAAGCAATAGATTTAGATGGAGTCATCAACAAAAAAAAGGACATATTTTTCCAGCTGAGGTTTCTCTTACAAGAATTGAAGATGTTGATAATAAACCAACAATACACGCTGTTGTTAAAGATATTTCAGATACAGTAAAAAATGAAGTGCTCGAAAATGTTTTGTATCATATTTCAAAAGCCGCATTAACAACAATTGATTTTCGAGAATTTGGAATGTTTATTAAAAATGAATTACATAAGATAATTAACACTAATAATTTTTATATAGCGCTTTATAATGAAAAAACAGATATAATTTCAACTCCTGTTTTTGTTGATGAAAAAGAAGAAGTTGAAGATTTTCCTGCAACAAACTCTTTAACGGGCTACGTAATAAAAACAAAAACCCCATTATTGTTAACGAAGAATGAACATGAACAATTAATTGAACAAGGAATTGTAGGTTTAATTGGTTCAGCTGCAGAATGTTGGCTGGGTGTTCCTTTACTTATTAATAATAATTCTATAGGTGCAATAGTCATACAAAGTTATACAAATGAAAATGCCTATACTGAAAATGATGTGCAATTATTAGAGTTTGTTGCAGATCAACTTAATACAACTATACAACGAAAAAAAGCTGAAGATGAACTAAAAATTGCATTAATAAAAGCACAAGAATCAGATAAATTAAAATCATCTTTTTTGGCGAATATGAGTCATGAAATTAGAACGCCAATGAATGGAATTATTGGGTTTTCAGAATTATTTTTAGAGCCTAATTTAACGGTTATAGATAGACAAAAATACGCTAAAGTTGTAATTAATAGCAGCAAACAATTGCTATCAATTGTAAATGATATTTTAGATATTTCAAAAATTGAAGCCGGCGCAGTTCAATTACATTATGAAAGTATCAACTTAAATAAATTGTTAGATAATTTATATAATTTTTATAAGCCTAAAGCCCTAGAAACGAACCTAAAAATATGTTGCATAAAAGGATTGAGTAATTTGGATAGTTTTATTGAAATGGACAACATTAAGTTGAATCAGATTTTAACTAATTTACTATCAAATGCATTTAAGTTTACTGATAAAGGAAGTGTAGAGTTTGGTTATCAACTTATGGGAAATAACCTTCAATTTTATGTGAAAGATACAGGTGTTGGTATTGAAGAAAATCTTCAAAATCAAATTTTCGATAGGTTTATTCAAGCAAATATTGATTTAGTTAAAAAACACAAAGGAACTGGACTTGGATTGGCAATTTCAAAAAAGTTTATTGAATTATTTAAAGGTGAAATTTGGATGGATTCTAATAATAACGGAACTACCATTTATTTTACCATCCCATATATAAAGTCAAAAACATCACTCATAACTTCTGTTATAAAAGACCAAAAACCAATATATCAAGTGAAAGATCAAGAATTAACAATTTTAGTAGCTGAAGATGAAGAATATAATATGATGTATATTCATGAATTGTTTTCAAAAACCAATTTTAACATTATTGAAGCTGATAATGGGGAAAAAGCTATTGAATTATCAGATAAATATCCTGAAATTAATTTGATATTAATGGATATTAAAATGCCAATTATGGACGGACATGAGGCAATGAAAGCCATAAAAAAGAAGAAACCATTATTGCCCATAATTGCATTATCTGCGTTTGCTATGGAATCTGATAAAAAAGAAGCTATAAAAGGCGGTTTTGATGCATATTTAACAAAACCCATTGACAAAAAAATGCTTTTCAGCATCATAGGTAAATACACCAATTAAATACAAAAGCTATTAAAAAATATTATTCCAATTTTAATGTTGATACAAGAACAAAAGAAAGTTGTGGGTTTTATAAATAATAAAAATATATATTAAATAAGAGTAATTTTAATTCAATATTTTAGCAGTAAATTCATTAAAAATTAATGCCTTTAACAAACAAACATAAATTAAATCCAAATAAATGGATAGCACTTCATGCAGATTATTTGTACAACTATACCATTAGTAGAATTAACAATCAAGATTTAGCAAAAGACATTATACAAGACACCTTTTTTGCGGCGTTAAAAGCACAAGCTAATTTTAAAGGTTTAGCCAGTGAACGAACTTGGTTAATTTCTATTTTAAAAAGAAAAATTATTGATCATTACCGTAAAATAAATTCAACAAAAGGCAAAGCTGAAGTTAAAATGAATTTTTATTCAGATGGAGATAGAGAAGGAGAATGGATTGAAGAACGTGTGCCAAGTACTTGGGGAAGTGAAATTGAACAAGTTATTGAGAATGATGAATTGAGTGAAGCTTTAGAAAAATGTATTGAAGATTTGCCAGAAAAATACGCCATGGTTTTTAGAATGAAAACTATTCAACAGTTTGAAACTGAGGAGATTTGTAAGGAGCTTGAAATTACCTCGTCAAATCTTTGGGTAATTATCCATAGAGCCAGAATTCAGTTAAGAAAATGTATGGAAGAAAGTTGGTTTAAAAATTAAAGAATACAAAAAATGAAAATAAGCTGCGACGAAGCAACAAAAATTTGTGACAAAAACCAATACGGAGAAGCTTCAATATGGGATAAAATTAAATTGAATTTTCACTTATTTCTATGTGAAAAATGTGGTCTTTATTCGAAGCAAAATGTAATATTAACGAAGTGTTATGAAATTCATAAAGATTCTGAAAGCAGAAAAAAACATTGTTTAACGGAAGAAGATAAAAAACATTTAGAACAAGAATTGAAGACTAGAATATAAAATGCTGCTATTCGTATTTAACATTTCCTTTTTAATAAATTGAGTTTTTGTTTGTCTAGTTTTATTTAAGATGAAGGATTTTAATACTTTTACAAAACCTTATTTATATTTTCATGAAAATGACTTTTTTATCAGATAATATTGACAAATACGTTGTAGATCATTCTCAAAAAGAACCAGAATTATTACAACAATTAAATAAAGAAACATGGCAAAAAGTATTAAATCCGCGTATGCTAAGTGGTGCTTTTCAAGGACGTGTTTTATCTATGATTTCTAAATTAACACAACCAACTAACATTTTAGAAATTGGAACTTATACAGGTTATTCCGCTTTGTGTTTGGCTGAAGGAATGAAAAAAAACGGTACACTTTATACCATTGATAAAAATGAAGAATTAGAAGACTTCGTTAAAAAATATTTTGGAAAATCACCTTATCAAAATCAATTAAAGCAATTCGTTGGGAATGCTTTAGACATTATTCCTACCTTAAATGAAAAATTTGACTTAGTTTTTATTGATGCAGATAAATCAAATTACGTAAATTATTTCAATTTAATAATTGACAAAATGAACCCGGGAGGTGTTATTTTATCAGATAATGTATTATGGAGCGGTAAAGTTGTTGAAGAAATTAATCCTAAAGATACTGATACAAAAACATTGATTGAATACAATAAGTTATTAAATTCTGATGCTAGAATTGAAACTGTAATATTGCCAATTAGAGATGGATTAACAATAAGTAGAGTAAAATAATATTAACGTTTTAAAACTGAAAACTTAATTATTTTATAAAAGACCAATGCAACTAAATAGCCTAAAAACATTCCAAATAATATATCTATTGGGAAATGAACAGCCAAGTAAATTCTACTATACGCAAATAAAATGGGGAATATAAAAATTAGAAATGTGTATTTATAATGTTTTTTCAAAAGCCAAAATAATATAAATGCAACCGTAAAAGAAACTGTTGAATGCCCTGACACAAAGCTATAATCATTTTGCTCAACTAAAACTCTAATAGAAGTATTTATAGAAGTATCATTAATAGGTCTAAGTCTTTGAAAATAGTTTTTAATAATATTTACAATCAACAAAGAAAAAACGCTGCTTAAAACTGTAATTAAAGTAATTAGGGTAGTTTTTTTCAATCCAAATGACTTATAAACTAAAAAAAATAACAAAAAAAATAAGGGAATCCAGTGAATTGGATTTGTAATAAAAAGCCAAAACCCATCCCAATGTATAGAACCTTTTGAATGTAAGAAAAGGAGTAATCGTTTATCGTAATTAATAAGTGAATTAAGAAATTCCAAGATTATTTCTTATTTCTTTTTACTGGTCCAGTAATATCATCAAGAATAGTATCTTTTATTTTACTAACTGGTTTTGTAAAATCATCAAAATTATCTTTTACTTTGTTTATTTCCTTCCTAATATTTGTTGCTATATCAATATCAATATCGTTCTTTTCAGCAGTGTTTTTAATTTCTCGTTTAATATCATTCGTTGCATCTTTAATTTGACGCATCCCTTTCCCAAGTCCACGAGCTATTTCAGGAAGTTTGTCAGCTCCAAATAGCATTACGGTAATAACAAGAACTACAAATATTTCAGCTCCGCTAATAAATAGAAACATAATAAATTAATTTAGACAACAAAGATAGTTAAAAAAATAGTTCGAAATTATACAGAAACTTATTTTGAATATTTTATTAATATTTAAAAATTCGTTGAACCCGTTTTATAAACAGTATTAAATAACAATCCATTTTCTGAGAAACCGTTAATGATAAATTGATATTCTTTTGAAAATTCATTGGTTGGAACCTTTATAATAACTTCCCCATTTTCATTAGTTTGAAGATTGTTTTTCCAATCAATTTCAGACCAATTATAAGTTTCCTTTGTATACATATTGTATTGAGGTTTGTAATAATTGGTTGCTTTATCAAAACCAGTAAGCAATATAAGCTCTTCATATAAATTTTCACCTTCTTCTTCAAAATATTGATGATTTCCTTTTTTGCGATAAATTTTAATAATACCTCCAGAACCATCAATTCCTCCTCCAGCACCTGATTTATTAACTAAAATTTCATCAATATCTTTCATGCTTAATTCTTGTAATTCCTGCATCAATTCAACCCTTTCATATCTAGATAAATTTACACCATCTAGATAAATTTTTGGAGGATAGGTATTATCTGGGTTTTGATTTTTACCAAATAATGTAACACGTGCATTTCTTAAAGAAATAAAGTAATTATCCATCTTCATGTGTTTAATATAACCTAATGACATAAAGTATTCAAATACGGTTTGAAACGTTGTTTCCATACGTTCTGTCACTTTTTTATTTTGGTAAAAACTTGGAGCTAATACGTTGTGTTTATGCGCTAACTCATTTTCTTTATCATAAAAAGTTTGTTCCTTTTTATTAGCTACTGTTTTTAACATTATTTCATCTAATACTTCCATTTTTGGGTAACCTGTATAATTTGAAACGTTCATATTTTCAGAAGTTGCTACTTGCGATTTCTTTGCAACGAGAATTGGATTATTAGACTCAATAATTAAATAGTTATAATTTTGCACATCATATTTAACTTCCATAAAACTTATTCCTGTAGGTTTTACTAATGACCTGTCTTTTTTTATTAAAGCTATTTTAATAGGATCTTTTTTATAAGCAAACACATTTTCAAAAGCAAACTGTTTATTGTTATCAAATTTACTAAAAGCAACTAGTCTATTGTTTTTTGATAACATTCCGATATCATAGCCTTTAGGTATTTTTTTTACAGCACCTTTAATGGTAAATCCGCTTTCAAAATAAATTTTCTTTTTAGGATTAATCTCTTTTATTTTTTCTTCTAAAGTATAGGCTGACCAACCTTGATTCAAGAGCAATACATCTAAATTTTCAATTATTTTGGGATTTCTGTTTTGAAAATAATAAGATGGGTTTTCAATTTCACCTTTTACATAAGGAGTTAATAAGAAGGCGCTTTTTATATGCTGATTTTCATAGAATGATTTAGCTTCTTTTGGAAGTATAGAAATACTTAATCGTGATTGAATTGCCTCGAAATTTGAATTTAGGGTACTAATTTTAAAATGAATAGAATCATTTTCAGTTTTTAATTTCTTTACAAGAATTGCTGTTTCTTTTGTTGGTTTGTTTATAAAAAATTTACGTTCTGCAATAGGCTGATTATTTCTAAAAAGTGTTACCACGTTTATACCGTGTAACATTTTGCTTTTGTCAAAAAACAATTCTTGTGTCGTTTTATCAATGTTTTTAAGAGATAAGGTTACTGCTTCAGTTATCGTATTATTTCTGTAAAATAACAACGCTAAAGAATCCTTATTTAGTGAAACTATTGATGCTTCATTTGTTTTTAATGTGAGTTTCACAACATCTTTTGAAGTCACATTGTCCAAACTAAAAATAATACCTGTTGCTTTTGCCTTTGGTAGTTGAACTTTTTGAATAGTATTGTTTATTTCTACAAAAGCAGTATAGGTTTCGTCTTTTGAATAGATAAAATTACAACTGCTCATTCCAACAGAATTTCCAATAAAAGTAACAATTTCTTCACCTTTATTATTGATTAATTTTCCTGAATATGGGAATCCTTTTCCATTAATGAGTGCTTTAATACCAATAGTATTTTGAGTATCTTCTAATAAATAACCACTTTCAGGGAATAGTTGAATATCATAAGTATTAATAGATTGTTCTGGTTTTTTTTCTTTGTTTTCTGAAGGGTTGACAATTTTAATTTCTTGAAGGAAGACATTTTCTCTTCCAAAATTCATCATGAAATTTGTATACCCTTGAATGAAATAATTACCAGAACTATAATCTTCGGCTACAAAAAAATCCCCAACTCCAATACCGTTTTTAATGAAGATATTTTTGCTCTCCAACACGTCTCCCTGTTGATTTAATAAATTTACGTGTAGGTTACTGGTATATTCTGATGGTGAATTAGTTTCATCAACTCCTACATAGCTGGTAAACCAAATATTTTCATTGGTAAAATAAATTGATTTATTTAGGTGTATAAATACTTTTTCTCTAAAGAGTGCATCTTTTTGAAATGGATTAATTATTACAGTTGAAATGTCTTTTTGTGAAAAAAGGACATTCGTACTTAAAATAAAGATGATGGTTACTAGTGATGTGATTTTTTTCATTGCTATTTTTTTAATAACTCGTTTTATTGGTTGCTATTTAATTTTTTATATACGCTTTCACTCCATCTAACTAAGTCTTGAAAACTTGTTCCTTTCGCTGTTTCTAACTTCATTTTATTTACCGTTGCAGTAGCCTCTTCGAATTTTTTATCACATAAAACTTTGGCTTCTTCAAAAGAAATGTTATTATTAAGTGTTGTTTTTAATTCTCTGTTATAAATTTTATAAACGTTAAAAATCATATTGATATACATAAGTTTATGATTGATACGATTATAGGAGCAAAAAGAAGAATTTCTATCAAAAAAGGTTTCTGTATTAAATTGTTTTTCGCCCAATTTATTGGTATACATATCTAACATATAACTAAAATTGAATTGTTCATCAATTTCAGCTTTTTGGGGTTTATGCTTAAATTCGGATATAGAATAAGCTTCTTTATCTACTGCTTTTGTAGCACCTTGTTTATAATCTCTATGGTCTATAGTACTTTCTTCACCTTTTAATAAGCTTAACTTAATATCTTGCCATTTTAAAGGCTTGTTTTCTTGCCAAGTAATAATAGAAGGACGTATGTATTGTAAATAATCTGAAGGAATAGTTGTATTATAATTAATCAAGTATCCATATTTTTTAAAAAAATCTATAGACATTTTCTCTTTATAACTTTTAGGGAATTGATAATTTAAATTCCAAAATTCTTTTGAAGCTTGTAAAGCCCTAATTTTATCGTAATCATTATTGAAATGTATGTTATTGGTGAAATACGGAGCTTCAAAAGTGGTGTCATAATCATAAAAATAGAGAAGGGAATGTGATGTTATAATTTCAAAATTTTCTTTTGAACTATAATTCATTTTAAACTCAAAATCTAACGATTGAATTTTTTCATAATCATTAGGATTAAAATTAATGTTTAGTTGTATGCTTTTTGGTATTACAATATCATCTTCAATAATTGATGATAGGCCATTTGTTATTGGTTCTGAGCTACTTAATATTATTTTCTTAATTGTTAACTTTTCTTTGTTGAAAATAATAGTACCGGATAATAAACGTCCATTTGCCTTTTTAGGCTCAAATGAAATTGATACATCTTCTTGGTTACATGAAGAGCATTGGTCAATTTTTAGGGTATATTTTCTTTTAATGGCACTTAAAGTTAAGTTACCAGGATATAGCGGTAATATTTGATTTAATTTTTTAAAAAACTGAAAATCTTTTAAAATATCGGTATTGTTTAAACTATAAAATGGAAAAGCAGTATTTTGACCAAAACGACCACTTTTTAATTTTAAATCTACAATTCCTTCCGATAAATTTTGCTCGCTATTATAAAAACCTTCAATAGTTTCTATTGGAACACCTCTTGCTGATGAGGTTAGGGTAAGAAAAGCTTTACTTTTAGTAATTAGTTGTTTGTTTCTATACTTCTGAATTAAACTATATAATAGATTGTACGTATAGTTTTTATCTTTTTTTGCAACAACTAAAACCTGATTTAAATGAAATGTGTTTGGCGTTAAATAAAATTTTGGATATTTTTTAAAATAAGATACCGCTACCTTTGTAGTTTTAAATCCAATAAACCTAATTTCTAATGTGTCAGAAGCAAACTTATCATTTATTTCAAACTTACCATCTTCATTTGTAATCGTGTAAGAATTATAATTACTAATAATTTTTATAGTTGCATAGGGTAGTGAAGTTTTAGTTTCCTTATCAAAAATAAAGCCTTCAATATAAGATTGAGAAAAACAAGAAATATTAGAAATTAAGAGAAGTAGAAATGTGATTTTTTTCATAGCATATTTTTTATAGTAATTACTTGGCTAGAAGTAATTTCATAATCAACTAATTATCAAAAACTATTCCATTTTTAAGAAAATTTTAACATTTTACTTCTTTGTAAGCATTCGCTTAATTTCATTCAGTTTCATTAAAGCTTCAATTGGTGTAAGCGTATCAATATTTGTAGTTAAAATTTCTTCTTTTAAATCTTCTAATAAAGGATCATCTAACTTAAAAAAGCTGAGTTGCATATCATTTTCCGAAGCATTTTTTAAGGTCTCTTTTATGTCTGCATTGGTATGATTTTTCTCTAACTGCTTCAACATTTTGGTTGCTCTGTGAATTACAGAAGAAGGCATTCCAGCTAATTTTGCAACATAAATACCAAAACTGTGTTCACTTCCACCGGGAACTAATTTCCGTAAGAAAATAACTTTATCTTTTAATTCTTTTACTGAAACATTGAAGTTTTTAACACGCTCAAATGTGTTGGTCATATCATTTAACTCGTGATAATGAGTAGCAAACAATGTTTTAGATTTTGAAGGGTGTTCATGTAAATATTCAGCAATTGCCCAAGCTATTGAAATACCATCGTAGGTGCTGGTTCCACGCCCAATTTCATCTAATAACACCAAACTTCTTTTCGAAATATTGTTTAAGATACTAGCAGTTTCATTCATTTCAACCATAAAAGTAGATTCGCCCATAGAAATATTATCACTCGCGCCAACACGTGTAAAAATTTTGTCAACAATACCAATTCTTGCATTTTGAGCAGGTACATAACTTCCCATTTGAGCCAATAAAACAATTAAAGCAGTTTGACGTAAAATAGCCGATTTACCACTCATATTTGGACCGGTAATCATAATAATTTGTTGCAAGTTTCTGTTTAAAACAACATCATTTGCAATATATTCTTCGCCAATTGGCAATTGTTTTTCAATAACCGGGTGACGACCATTTTTAATTTCTAAATCGGTACTTTCATCCAATAATGGGCGCACATAATTGTATTGTTTTGCAATTTCAGCAAAAGAACTTAAACAATCTATTTGAGCAATCAATTGTGCATTTAATTGTATGGGTTGAATATAATCTAACAATGAACTAATCAATTCAGCAAAAAGTTCATTTTCCAATTTGCTAATTTTTTCTTCAGCACCTAAAATTTTGGTTTCGTATTCTTTTAATTCTTCTGTAATATAACGTTCGGCATTCACCAATGTTTGTTTACGAATCCATTCAGCTGGAACTTTATCTTTATGGGTATTTCTAACTTCAATGTAGTACCCAAAAACATTGTTAAAAGCTATTTTTAAGGAAGTAATCCCAGAACGCTCAATTTCACGAGCCAACATTTGGTCTAAATAATTTTTTCCAGAAGTTGAAAGTGCACGAAGTTCATCTAATTCATTAGAAACTCCGCTTGCAATAGCATTTCCTTTGGAAATATTGACTGGTGCGTCTTCGTTTAAAGTTTGAGTAATTTTTTCACGAAGCGTATTGCAATTTTGTAATTGTTCACCAATTATTTTTAACGATTCATTATTACTTTTTTCAGCAGCTTCTTTTATGGGAATAATGGCATTTAGGGAGTTTTTTAGTAACACAACTTCCCGCGGATTTACCTTTCCAGTTGCTACTTTTGAAACCAAACGTTCTAGATCACTAATTTGCTTTATTTGATAAGTTGCCAACTCAAAAAAATCGTTATTATCTATAAAGTATTTTACAATATCGTGTCGTTTTTTAATTCTATTGATATCTTTTAAAGGCAATGCCAACCAACGTTTTAACAAACGTCCACCCATGGGTGAAATGGTTTTGTCAATAACATCTAACAAGGTTACTGCATTTGCAGAAGTTGAATGATACAACTCTAAATTACGAATGGTAAAACGGTCCATCCAAACATAATTATCTTCAGAAATTCTGTTGATGACAGAAATATGACTTAACTTATTATGTTGTGTTTCAGACAAATAAAATAGCACAGCACTTGAAGCAATAATAGCGTCGTTTAAATCATCAATACCAAAACCTTTCAATGTTTTTACTTTAAAGTGATTGGTTAAATTTTCCAATGCATATGCTGGTTGAAAAACCCAATTTTCTAAATAGAATGTATAAAAACGATCACCAAATAATTCGTTGAATTTAAGTTTGTGTTCTTTTTGAACCAAGACTTCACTTGGATTGAAATTTTGAAGTAATTTATCAATGTATTCTGAGTTTCCTTGAGCAGTTATAAATTCACCCGTTGAAACATCTAAAAAAGAGATTCCCAAGTGTTTTTTACCAAAGTGAACCGAAGCTAAAAAATTGTTGGTTTTTGACTGTAAAACTTCATCATTTAAAGCAACGCCTGGAGTTACTAATTCTGTAACACCACGTTTTACAATGGTTTTTGTCATTTTTGGATCTTCCAACTGATCACAAATAGCAACACGCATTCCTGCTTTTACCAATTTCGGTAAATAGGTGTTTAAAGAATGATGTGGAAAACCAGCTAGCGCAGTTTCCGTTTCACTTCCTGCGCCTCGTTTGGCTAAAATAATTCCTAAAACACGAGATGCTTTTTTAGCATCTTCACCAAAAGTTTCGTAAAAATCGCCCACTCTAAACAATAACATTGCATCAGGATATTTTACCTTAATAGCATTGTATTGTTTCATTAAAGGGGTGACTTTCTTGATTTTTGCTGTCAATTTTTTAAGAAATTAGATTAGTTTTGCGAAGTTACATTTTATATTAAGATTTACGAATTACCAATTACGAATTTTCTTTAGTAAGAATAATTTTACAGTTAAACAACATTATGAGAAAATTAAAAAATAGCGAATTAGGGAGATTAAATGTTGTGGAGTTTAAAAAAACTGCAAAAATTCCGTTGATTGTGGTACTAGATAATATTAGAAGTTTAAACAATATTGGTTCTGTTTTTAGAACCAGTGATGCTTTTTTGATTGAAAAAATTTATTTGTGTGGTATTACTGCGCAACCACCTCATAAAGACATTCATAAAACCGCATTGGGAGCTACAGAATCTGTTGCATGGGAATATGTTGAAGACACACTTCAATTAGTAGAAAAATTGAAAGATTTAAAAGTTAAAATTTTAGCAATTGAACAAGCTGAAAATAGCACTATGTTACAAGATTTTAACATTGAACCCAACCAAAAATATGCAGTTGTTTTTGGAAATGAAGTAAAAGGTGTTCAGCAAAAAGTGGTTTCGGCTTCTAATAATTGTATTGAAATTCCGCAGTTTGGAACTAAACATTCGTTGAATATTTCAGTGAGTTGTGGTGTTGTATTATGGGATTTGTTTAAGAAGTTTAAGTATTAAAAACCTAAAATCATTTTAGCGATCGAAAAATAAATTAAAATTCCAAATATATCATTACTGGTTGTAATAAATGGACCTGTAGCTAAAGCAGGGTCTATTCCTCTTTTGTCTAAAATAATAGGAACAAAAGTTCCAATAATGGATGCAATTATAATCACTGAGACTAAAGAAATAGCGACTGTAAGTCCAACTTTTAATTCAAACCCTAAAAAATACATTCCGGCTGACATTAACAAAGCGGCTAGCACTAATCCATTTAATAAACTCAGTGTCACTTCTTTTAAAAGTCGATTCCATAAAGAACCTCTTAAACTGTCATTTGCAATACCTTGAAGTATAATTGCTGAAGATTGTACACCAACATTACCAGCCATGGCGGCAATTAAAGGAGTGAAAAAGAACAGTTCTTTGTATTTTACCATGGCAGTTGAAAATCCACCTAAAATAGAAACGCTCACAAAGCCTCCGAAAAGGGCTAAAATAAGCCAAGGTAAACGCGCTTTGGTTAAATCCCAAATCGTATCATCAGCTTCCACATCTTGAGAGATACCTGCAGCCATTTGGTAATCTTTCTCAGCTTCTTCTTTAATAACATCAACAATATCATCAATGGTAATTCTTCCAACTAAATGACCAATTTCATCAACTACGGGAATAGCTTCCAAGTCATATTTTTGCATAATTCTTGCTACATCTTCAACATCTTCATTAACATTTACTGAGTCTACTTTTTTTATGAAAATGTCTTTTATAGGAGATCTGGTAGACGTTGTTAATAAATCTTTTAAGGAAAGACGTCCTTTTAAAATACCATTATCGTCAACTACATAAATTGAGTGTACGCGAGTTACTTCTTCGGCTTGTGCGCGCATTTCTTTAACACAGGTGAGTACATTCCAGTTTTCATTTACTTTCACCAATTCTTTTGCCATTAAACCTCCGGCTGTATCTTCAGGGTAACGTAAAAGTTCTACAATTTCTTTAGCGTGTTCAGCATCTTCAAGATGAGAAATTACTTCTAATTTTTGTTCTTCGGAAAGCTCAGCAATAATATCTGCAGCATCATCGGTATCTAATTCTCCGATTTCATCTGCAATTTCTTTTGATGATAACCTTTTTAATATTTGTTCACGTGTATCTTCATCTAATTCAGCAATTACTTCAGAAGTGATGTCGCTATCTAATAATTTAATTAAATAAATAGCTTCTTCAATATCAATTTCTTCAATAATTTCAGCAAAATCTGCATAATGTACCTCTTTTAATAAATTTAAAAGGGCATCATTTTTTTGCTCAGCAATTAATTGTTGAAGTTCTTCAATGTATTGTTCTGTAATTTCAAACTGCATCTTTTTCTATTTTAGAAGTAAGACTAATAAATTCTTGAACAGAAAGTTGTTCTGGACGTTTGGCAAAGATAACATCTTCTCTTAAACTATCAGATAAATTCAATGTTTTTAAACTATTTCGAAGTGTTTTTCTGCGTTGTTGAAAAGCAGTTTTTACAACTCTAAAAAACAATTTTTCATCAACAGGTAAGGTATAATTTTCTTTTCTGGTCAACCTAATAACTCCCGAATCTATTTTTGGTGGCGGATTAAAAACCGTTGGTGGCACTGTAAATAAGTATTCAACATCATAAAATGCTTGTGTAAGAACCGAGATAATTCCATACACCTTACTACCTTTTTTTTCTGCAATGCGTTTTGCAACTTCTTTTTGAAACATCCCTGAAAATTCAGGAATTTGATGTCTGTTTTCTAACGTTTTAAATAAAATTTGTGTGGAGATATTATATGGGAAATTTCCAATAATTGCAACTTGTTCCTCTCCGAAATATTCAGATAAATCAATTTTTAAAAAATCTTTTGAAATAATTCTATTTGCTAAATTTAAATAATGAGCTTGTAAATATTCAACAGATTCTGTATCAATTTCAATAACGTGCGTTGTGTAGCTTTTTTTGAGTAAGTATTTTGTTAAAACACCCATTCCCGGACCAATTTCTAACGCATTTTTATAGCCATTTCCCGTTAAACTATCTGCAATTTGCTGTGCAATAAGTTCATCCTTTAAAAAATGTTGTCCAAGGTGTTTTTTTGCTCTTACGCTCATAAATTAGTTTTTAAAACTCATGCTAAATTGTTCACTTATTACTTTTAATTCGGTTCTAAAAGCCACAAATTTACCGCTAAAAAGTCGCATACTTTCATCACGTAATCTGGGAGCGTCTTCCTTATAATATTCTTGTAAAGTTTCTAAACTATCGGTTGTGTATTGTACAGAATAGGTGGCTCCTCCCATTTCTTCTTCAATCATAACTTGGCTCATTTTAGCATTGTTAAATTTTCCTGTTGCCAGCATATCAGGAATGTGTTTTACTTTCATCCATTGCAGCCATTCTGCTTCAACAGCTTCATCAATATTAGTAGTTACGTTGTAGATATACATAATTTTATTAAAAGATTAAATAATTGAAAGTTTCGGGTTTATTAATTGTGTTAATTTATTTTGTCACCTCTTAGTTTTCTAAATTTTTTACGAGCATCAACTAAATAAATACTTGACGGATATTCAAAGATAATTTTTTGATAGTATTCTTTTGCTTTTTCTGTATTATTTAACTTATTTAAATACAATTCTGCTAAATAATAATGAGCATCATCGGCTAAAATATCATCTTTATTTATATTTATAATTTGCAAATAATTATTTTCAGCACTTTCAAACTGATTTATTTTTTCAAACAATTGTGCTTGTTTAAATAAAGCTTCATCTTCTATAGGATGCCCTTTATAATTGTTTAAAACTACTTGTAATGTGTCTATTGCTTGTTGATTTTTATTTTGATAAGCTAATAAATCAGCAACTGCATAGGTTTTTAACGCAATTTTTAAACTATCCTTTACAGCGTTATCTGTTATTAATAAATTTAAATCCAACGCATCATTTGCAATGAGTTGAGATGTAGCATTTTTAAGCACTTTTAATTGAGATTGTGCCCAATCAAAATCACCTTTAAAATAAGAAGTTTGCGCAATTTTAAACCGAGCTTGTTGTGCTATTGGGTGATTTTTTAAGTCGTTTTGAACTTGAGTATAATAAATTAAAGCACTGTTAAATTTATTGGTAAACACCAAAATATCAGCTAGTTTAATTTTTAAATTCCCCTTTTGAAATTGGTTAATAGGTAACTTTAAGGCTTCCTTTAAAACTGAAATAGCTTTTTCTGGTTCATTTACTTTAAATGCTAAAAATTCAGCATAAATTACTTGTATATTTATGGTATTGCTATTCTTTCCATATTGATTGAAAAGTGCTTGAAATTGAGTTTCAATAGCATCAATAGAAGCATTTATCTTCATATCAATTTCTAACAAATATAATTTTGAAATTAATTCTGTTTCTAAATTAGGCGTATTTTCTAAAACATACTGAAAACAACTTTTTGAAGCTTCATAAGCATGGTCTTCAAAAGCAATTTTACCAACTTCAATAATATTTTTTAAATCGCTTAAATTTCTTTTGTGCAATGCTTTTTCTTGTATGAGTGCTTTATTATATTCTTTTTGTTGCATAAAAAGCCAACTTAATAACTCATTCCAACTATTTTGTGGATTGTTTTGCAAGCGTTTTAGTAATAAGCGTTTTAAAGAAACGTTATATTCATTTTCTGAGTCTTCAGAAATAAATTGGCCAATATAATTTTTTACGGGAGATACATAATTTTCACTACTTGAAACCAACTCTAAATAAGCGTTAAACATATTTTCAATTTCTCCTTTTTCACCATAAATAAATGCTATTTGAAAATTGTAATTTACAGATGTGTTTAATTCCATGGCTTTCTTATAAGCAAGTAAAGCATAGTCTAATAGGTGATTGTCTTGAAAAGTTTTTCCAACTAAATAAGCAGAATTTGGTAAATTTTCTATTTCTGTAATTGCTTTTTCATAATATAAATTTGCTTTATCTTGTAAATGTTGTAACTGATAACTATACCCTAATTCAACATATAAATATTTCTGATTTGGGTTACTTTTTAATTGTTTGTTTACAACAGCAGTTATTTCATCAAACTTTTCTAATTGATGATAACAATCAATTAAGTAATTGAGGTAGTTGGTATTATAAGGATGTTTTTCATGTAAAACTTTATAAATAGTAGCTGCTTTTTCATAGTCCCCATTGCTAAAATATTGGAATGCCAACTGTGGTTCCTGAGCAAATATTTGCAAAGAAAAATAGCACAAAAATATGAATAGAATGTTTCTCATTTATTATTATTTATTCAATCAAAGATAGCCAAACAAGTGTTAAAGTTTTTATAAAACAACAGTATTGTGTAGCAACCTGTGTAACATTTTGGCACGGATGTTGTCTATATAAAAAGGAACAACTAAATTTTACAAAAATGAAAGAACTAATTAAACAATACGAAACTGCAAAAAACAAAGCATTAAAATTCATGCAAAAAGGACAAATAAATAACTATTTTGATGCCTTAGTTGAAATGAATCATTTCAAAAAAATGATAACAGTTAGCGCTAATTAATAATTTCAAAACCACAATAAGGCACTAAAGCTTCTGGAATTTTAATTCCTTCAGGTGTTTGGCAGTTTTCTAATAAACCAGCCAAAACACGTGGTAAAGCTAATGAGCTACCATTTAGTGTGTGTGCTAATTCACTTTTACCTTCGCTATTTTTAAAACGAAGTTTTAATCGGTTTGCTTGAAATGTTTCAAAATTTGAAACTGAACTAACTTCTAACCAACGATCTTGTGCTGTTGAAAACACTTCAAAATCGTATGTTAAAGCTGATGTAAATCCAATATCACCACCGCATAAACGTAATATTCTATAAGGCAGTTTTAACTCTTTTAAAATTCTTTTTACGTGATTTACCATACTATCTAATGCTTCATAAGATTTTGCTGGATGTTCAATTCTAACAATTTCTACTTTATCAAATTGATGCAATCTGTTTAAACCACGAACGTGCGCACCATAAGAACCTGCTTCACGTCTAAAACAAGGTGTATATGCTGTTTTGCAAATTGGAAGCTCGTCTTCTTTTAAAATAACATCTCTAAAAATATTTGTTACAGGAACTTCCGCAGTAGGAATTAAATATAAATTATCTTGTGCATCATGATACATTTGTCCTTCTTTATCAGGTAATTGCCCTGTTCCAAAACCAGAAGCTTCGTTTACCAAAAGAGGCACTTGAACTTCATCGTAACCAGCCGCTGTATTTTTATCTAAAAAGTAGTTAATTAATGCTCTTTGTAACTTAGCTCCTTTTCCTTTATAAACAGGAAAACCAGCACCGGCAATTTTATTTCCAAGCTCAAAATCTATAATGTCATATTTTTTTGCTAATTCCCAATGTGGTAAAGCACCTTTGTGTAGCGTTGGTATTTCACCTTCTTGAAAAATATTTTGATTGTCTTCTTCTGAAGTTCCTCCAGAAACAATTTCGTTAGGAATATTAGGAATTAAGTATAATAATTCTTGTAATTCGGTTGCTTTATTTTGAAGCGCTTCTGTTAAATCTTTCGATTTATCTTTTAATTGAACTGTTTTTTTCTTTAAAATGTCAGCCTTTTGAGTTTCGCCAGATTTAAATAACTGTCCAATATCTTTCGATAATTTGTTAGATTCCGCTAAAATAGCATCCAACTCTGTTTGAATGGCTCTTCTTTCTTCATCTGCCGAGATAGTTTTAGCAACTAATTCCTCAGCGTTTTTAAAATTTCTTTTTGCTAAGCCTTTTAAAACAATTTCTTTGTTTTCTCTAATAAACGCTACTTGTAACATTGCTATTTTCCTTTATATTGAAAGGCAAATTTAAGAAATTGCTGTGAAAACAAGCTAATTAGTTTCATTTGATTTTAAAGAAATAGTTTCGCTTATTTTTGAAATAATTTGAGGTACTTCTTTTATGCTAAACTCAATAGCAATTTTCACAGTGTTTTTACCCCATTTTTTAATTTCAAAATTTCCATTTTTAATTGGATAATACCCGGTTTCACCTTTGCAATAACACAAACGTCCAAAATATAATTTTATGGTTTGAAGCTCTTTGCTTGTCAACGAAATTTCAGTAATAGTTTTGTCTAATTCAGCATACACAATTTCAGTATAATTGCTGTCTTGAGAGTTTTGAATAGAATTTCTATTGTATGTATATTTTAAAATTGTTTTTTCGCCTTCTTTAATTATTGGATAGAAAGCACCAATATCATCTTTTTTAAATTCTAAAGATTTATTTGGAATTAATTCAATAATACATTCTCCATTATCAGGACAATTCACAGTTTTTGTAAAAATAGGTTCATTTAACGTGAAATTTAAATTTTGACAAGGTTTGCATGATGTTAACAAAATAAAAACGAAAGGAATAATATTTCTCATGAGTTAAATTTACAAAAATTAAGAATCAAAAACCAAACCACTAATAATCTCTAATGATTTTTCTTTATCCTTTTGCAATTGATTTTTAAGTAATTCTACAGATTCAAATTTTTGTTCATCACGTAAAAATTTTAACACATCAACTTGAATTGTTGTGCCATATAAATCTTTATTGAAATCAAAAAAATGAATTTCAATAGTTTGATTTTTACCACTTACAGTTGGCCTAAAACCAATATTCATCATCCCAAAAACGGTATTGTTTTCAATTTTAGATTTCACAATATAAGATCCCGTTTTAGGCAGTAGTTTATAGGTTTCTTTAATTTGTAAATTTGCTGTTGGAAACCCTATTTTTTTACCTAATTTTTTTCCTTTAACAACTTCGCCCGTTAACATAAAATGATACCCTAAGTTATTATTGGCTTTTTCAATATTTCCACTTTCAATAGCCTTTCTAATCTTCGTTGAACTCACCGCAGCATTATCAATATCTTTTTGAGCTATTGCTTGCACATCAAAATTTAGGATTTTTCCATAGGTTTCTAATTGCTTAAAATTACCATCTCTATTTTTTCCAAATTGATGGTCGTAACCAATAACTAGTTTTGAAATTTTTAAAGTATTTACTAAAATAGTTTTTACAAATTCTAACGCAGTTTGTTTAGAAAATTCCTCTGTGAATTTATGAATAACCAGTATATCCAATCCTGTTTTTTCTAATAATTTAATACGTTCATCAATCGTATTAATCAATTTAATAGATTCATTTTTTTTCAACACCACTCTAGGATGTGGAAAAAACGTTAATAAAACTGAAGTAGCATTGTTTAAAGCCGCATTTTTCACTAAATTTTTAATCACTTTTTGATGTCCAACATGTACTCCATCAAAAGTACCAAGGGTAACAAATGTATTTTTGTTTGATTTGTAAGTAGCTAAATCGTTAAAAATTTTCAAAATGAAAAATAAGTTTGGTTAAAACGAATGTGTAAAAATACTTTAATTAATTAAAAAGAGGTATTTGATGATGAATATTAATTTAAGGCAAATAAAATATTTTATATTTGTAGTTACTACGCACCCCAATTATAAGAATTATGAAACATAATAATAAAAAATATTTTCTTTTTACACTTTTATTAGTGTTGCTATTTTTTTCAGGAAAAGCACAAGATTCAGATAAATTTTGGCATAAAACTTCCGCATTAGAAGAAAGTTCCGCTAAAAAAATTGAACGAAAATCGATGCCAAATAAGTTTGGGGTTTATCAATTAAATTTAAATTCGCTTAAAACTAAATTAATTAATGCACCAATAAGAAAAGGAAAATTAACAACATCTAATGTCGTTTTAACCTTTCCTACTGAAAATGGAGAATTAGAAAAGTATCAGATTTTTGAAGCCCCAATTATGGAAGAAGCTCTTCAAAAAAAATATCCAAACATTAAATCATATATTGGTAAAAGTATTAACAATCCAAACTCTGTGGTTCGATTTAGTGTAACAGCTTTAGGATTACACGCAATGGTTTCTCAAAAAGCTGGAAATGCCATTTATATAGATCCTTACACATCAGATAAAGAGTCTTATATTCTTTATTCGAAGAAAAATGTGTTGAATAATAACCAATTTCAATGTAAGGTAGAGGAGATTAGTTCAACGGCAAAAGCAATAGCTACAACTTCAAGTGCAAAAACCGAAAACGCCAATGATGGAATTTTAAGAACCTTTAGATTAGCGGTTGCTACTACAGGAGAATATTCGCAATTTCATTTAAACGAGCAAGGTATAAGTGCAACAGCAAGTGATGCCGTAAAAAAGACAGCTGTTTTATCTGCTATTGTTGCAATTATCACACGAGTTAATGAGATTTTTGAAAGAGATGTAGCATTAACAATGGTACTTGTTGCAAATAATGATAGTATTATATTTTTAGATTCAACAACAGATGGTTTTACCAATAATGATGGAAATATTTTAATTGATGAAAGCCAAACAGTGATTGACGCAAACATTGGTTCTGTTAATTATGATATTGGGCATACTTTTAGTACAGGCGGTGGTGGTTTAGCTCAATTAAACTCGCCTTGTACAAATAGTAAAGCAAGAGGAATTACAGGTTTAAGCAGTCCAATTGGAGATCCATATGCTATAGATTATGTTGCGCATGAAATGGGGCATCAATATGGGGCTACTCATACATTTAATAATTCTTGTAATAGTAATATATCAAATGGAACAGCTGTTGAACCAGGGAGCGGTTCTACTATCATGTCTTATGCGGGAATTTGCTCACCTAATGTTCAAGGTGCTGTTGATGCTTATTTTCATTTAGTGAGTATACAACAAATGTGGTTAAATATTACTTCAGGAAATAGTACTTGTGGAGCAACAACTTCAACAGGAAACAATGTTCCAATAGTAGATGCTATTCCTAATTATACCATCCCAATTTCTACACCTTTTGTTTTAAATGCAATTGCTTCAGATGTAGATGGAGATAATTTAACCTACACATGGGAACAACTTGATACTGAAATTATCACAGCACCACCAGTTTCAACAGCTATTGGAGGCCCTATATTTAGATCTATTTCACCAAGTAGTTCTTCAATGCGTTATTTTCCAAATCAAAGTACTGTTATTGCTGGGAATTTATCAGATACTTGGGAAGTTTTACCTTCGGTTGCTAGAACAATGAACTTTGGAGTAACAGTAAGAGATAATAATGCTGCTGTAGGACAAACCGCAAGTAAAGAAACTACAATAACTGTTGATGGAACTTCTGGTCCATTTAAAATTACTTCACAAGCAGTAGCGAGCACTTGGAGTGCTGGAACAGCACAAACAGTTACTTGGGATGTAGCAAACACAAATGCTTCTCCTATAAATTGTTCATTTGTAAACATTTTACTTTCTGAAGATAATGGTTTAACATATCCAATTACCTTAGCTTCCAATGTTGCTAATAATGGGTCTTATGAAATAGTTGTTCCAAACAATGCAACCTCATCTGGAAGAATAAAAATAGAAGGTGTGGGGAATGTATTTTATGCTATGAATGCAAGTACTATAACAGTACAAGCTTCCGAATTTATAATGGATTTCACTTCCAATAGCAAAGCAATTTGTAGTCCAAATAATGCAGTTTACACATTTACCTACAATACATTTTTAGGATTTAATGAAGAAACAACTTTCTCAGCAACAAATATTCCTGTTGGAACAATAGTTACTTTTAACCCAACTTCTACAGCAACAAATAACACTATTGTTGTAATGACAATTAGTAATATTAGTGATGCTAATGTTGGAAATCATAGTATTTCAGTAACAGGAACTTCAGCATCTACAGCTAAAACAACCGCGGCAGGGTTGAATGTTTTCTCATCAGTAATTAATGCTCCAAATTTAATTTCTCCAGTAATTAATGCTGTAAGTGTTTTAAAACCTTACTTATTAACTTGGGAAAGTGATTTAAATGCACTAAACTATGTTGTTGAAATTTCAATTGACAATACATTTTCACCTATTACTGAAACAGCAACAACCAATGTAAATTTTTATAATCCTTTAACATTACAATTAAACACTAATTATTTTTGGAGAGTTAAGTCAACAAATAATTGTGGGGAAAGTAGCTTTTCAGTTATTTATAATTTTACTACTGCAAATGAAGTTTGTGATTCATCTCCTTCTACAGATACACCGCTTAACATTCCAGATAATAACTCATCAGGGATAAATTCAGTCATAAATTTTAGTAAAAATAAAATTATAACGGATGTTAATGTAACTATAAATATTACACATACTTGGATTGGGGATTTAACTTTATCATTAATAAGCCCTAAAGGTACTTCTATAATATTAGTTGCTAGTAGAGATGATAATGGAAAGAACTATACAAATACAGTTTTTGACGATTCAGCAACAGCTTCAATTAATTCAGAAATAGCACCATACACGGGGCTGTTTATTCCACAAGGAAGTTTAGCTAAATTTAATAATGAAAAATCATTAGGAAATTGGACTTTAAAAGTCGTTGATTCAGGACCCGCTGATTTTGGAACTATAGATAGTTGGAGTCTTGAAATTTGTGGTGTTAACATACTTACAGATGATGACAATGATGGTGTTGATAACACAAATGATTTATGCCCAAACACACCAATAGGAACGCTTGTTGATGCTACAGGTTGTTTTACATTGCCATCGGATAATTTTGCAATTGAAGTTGTTAGTGAAACGTGTCCAAATAAAAATAATGGACAAATTTCAATTTCTGCAACGGCTGCTTATACTTATACAACAACAATTAATAGCGCTAATTATACCTTTAACAATACTAATGACGTATTAGCTATAAATTTACCTCCAGCTAATTATACTGTTTGTATAGCTGTTACGGGAGAAACATTTGTACAATGTTTTGATGTTGAAGTTATTGCAGGAACAACTATATCAGGAAAATCAAGTGTTGTCTTAGGGAAAGCTTCTATAGAAATTGAGTCAGGAACAGCACCTTATGCTGTTTTTGTAAATGGTATAAAAACATTTGAATCTAGTTCGCCACAATTTAGTATTGACGTAAAACATGGAGATTTAATTGAAGTAAAAACAGCCAAATCTTGTGAAGGGGTATATTCAAAAACAGTAGAATTATTAGATGGAATAATAGTGTATCCGAATCCAACTAATGGTATTTTTAATATTGCTTTACCTGTTTTACAAAAAGAAGTGACTATTGAACTTTACTCTATACAATCACAGTTAATTTCAGTAAAAACATATCCAATTATATCTGGTAAAGTTCAGTTAAATATTGAAGACAAACCAACTGGGTTGTATTTTGCTAAAATATATTTAGAAAAACCTATTATTTTAAAAGTATTAAAAAGTAATTAATGTAATTCGTTATGGATTTAGGTAAGCTTAAATTTTTGGGTGTTAGTATTTCTTTGAAAAATAAAGAAGGTAAGTTAATTTAGAAAGAATTCTTGTTTAAAACCTCGTTTAGATATAATATAATTTCGTCTTATCATAAATTATGGTGCTGGATTTGGTTGTAATTCCTGAATTACATTAATTTTATCAAGAATTTCTTGTGAGAGTTCCACGTGAATACTTTCTATATTTTCTTTTAATTGCTCTAAATTTGTTGCTCCAATAATATTGGATGTTACAAATGGCTGTTGGTTTACAAAAGCCAATGCTAATTGTGCTAAACTTAAATTAAGCTCTTCAGCTAAATCTGCATATTTTTGAGTTAAAAACTGCGATTGATCACTATTGTACCTTGAAAATACTGGGAATAACTTTAAACGAGATCCTTCTGGCAATTTACCGCCTAAATATTTCCCCGATAACATTCCAAATGCCATGGGTGAATACGCTAAAAGTCCAACTTTTTCACGTATAGAAATTTCAGCCAACCCAATTTCATATGTTCTATTTAGTAAAGAGTATGGATTTTGAATTGTTTTACAACGCGTTAATTGATTGTTTGTACTTTCTGTCAAGTGTTTCATTAAACCCCAAGAGGTTTCATTAGAAACGCCATAATGACGAATCTTGCCTTCTTTTACTAACGAATCTAATTTTTGAATAACTTCTTTAATATTGTCGTTCCATTTTTCATCAAAATTGTGCTGATAATTTCTTTTCCCGAAATAATTTGCATTTCTATCTGGCCAATGTAATTGATAAAGATCAACATAGTCTGTTTTTAATCTTTTTAAACTTTTTTCAAGTGCGTCATTAATTGCTTCATTTGAGAAACCCATGTTTTCTCTAATATAATTAAGTCCTGGATTTGGACCTGCAATTTTTGTTGCTACAACCAACTCTTCTCGTTTTTGATGTTGTAACCAAGTTCCTATAAATCGTTCTGTACTTCCTTGTGTTTCTTTTCGTCCTGGAACTGAATACATTTCAGCAGTATCAATAAAATTAATTCCTTTTTCTACAGCATAATTTAACTGTTCATGAGCTTCAATTTCTGTATTTTGCTGACCAAAAGTCATAGTTCCTAAACAAATTTTACTCACTTTTATATCTGTATTCTGTATTGTAGTATATTTCATGTGTTTATGTTTATTGTTTTTTTATGGTCACATGCTGTTCGCTATTAATCATTCCAGTGGGTGAGAAAAAGTTTAACATGCTCGTTTCATAATTTATGTGTAATCGTTTATTTGTTGAAGTGTGTAAATGTAAAAAAATAAAAACCATTTTCTTGTAATAGAAAATGGTTTTATAATTTTAAGATGAGATGCTGAAACAAGTTCAGCATGACGCATTTTATAATTTAATTAAGTTAAACCTTAAACAGTTCAACACTTAAACATCTATTTTAATATAGCTTCAATACCTGGTAAAGTTTTACCTTCTAAACTTTCCAACATTGCTCCACCACCGGTTGATACGTAACTTACTTTATCAGCAAAACCAAATTGTTTTACTGCCGCAACGGAATCTCCTCCTCCAACAAGTGAAAAAGCACCATTTTTAGTTGCATTTGCAATAGAATTTCCAAGAGCGATTGTACCTCCTGAAAAATTTTCCATTTCAAAAACACCTAAAGGTCCGTTCCATAAAATTGTTTTAGACTGGTTTACAATTTTATCAAATAATTCTCTTGATTTTGGCCCAGCATCTAAACCTTGCCAACCATCAGGAATATTATTTATATCGCAAATTTGAGTATTTGCATCGTTGCTAAAATCATCAGCAGCTATCACATCAACAGGAATGTGAACTTGTACTCCTTTTGCTTTTGCTAGTTTTAAAATTTCTAAGGCTAATTCTTGTTTGTCATCTTCACAAATTGAGTTTCCAACTTTACCTCCAAGTGCTTTTACAAACGTAAAACTCATACCACCACCAATAATTAAGTGATTTACTTTGTCTAAAATGTTTTCAATAACAGTAATTTTTGAAGAGACTTTTGCACCTCCTAAAATTGCCAATATTGGTTTTTCACCTTCTTCTAATATCTTTTTAAGACTCATAATTTCTTGTGCTAATAAACTTCCAAAACATTTATTTTTTGGAAAAAATTGAGCCACAATTGTTGTGGAAGCATGTGCTCTGTGTGCTGTACCAAATGCATCATTTACATAAACATCTCCTAATTTTGATAGTTGTTTTGAAAATGCTACATCGCCTTTAGTTTCTTCCGCATGAAAACGTAAATTTTCTAATAATAATACTTCTCCCATTTGTAATTCTGAAGCTGCTTTTTCAGCAATTTCACCAACACAATCAGTTGCAAATTTTACTTCAACTCCAATTATTTCAGAAACTTTACCAACAATATGCTTTAAGGAATATTTATCTTCAACACCTTTTGGTCTTCCTAAATGCGACATTAATATAACTGCGCCACCATCTTCTAAAATTTTAATAATTGTTGGTTTTGCTGCTTCAATTCTTGTAGCATCTGTAATATTAAAATTCTCATCTAAAGGCACATTAAAATCTACTCTAATTAATGCTTTTTTTCCTTCAAAATTAATGTCTTGTATTGTTTTCATCTCAAATAAAATTTAATGCTACAAATATAATCCAATTTATGCTAAGGCTTCTAGTTTTTTACGAAACCGATTTCATGAACCTATTTTAAGATTGAAAATTAAAAGATTAAAGAGCATCACAATTTATATTTGCTTAAAATGTTTTACTTTCGCTTTGATGAATTTTTCTGAAATTTTAGGACACGAACATTTAAAAAACCATTTAATGAAATCTACCGACAATGGTCGGATTTCACACGCCCAATTGTTTGTAGGTAAAGAAGGTTCGGGTACTTTGTCTATGGCCATTGCTTATGCACAATATATTTTATGTAGCACAAGTATTGATAAAGATGCTTGCGCTTTAAAATGTGCTAAATTAATGCATCCTGATTTACATTTTACGTTTCCTGTTGCAACTAATGATGTTGTAAAAACTCATCCTGTAAGTAATTTATTTTTAGAAGATTGGCGTAGTTTTATTCATTTAAATCCCTATGGAAATTTATTTGAATGGTTGCAATCTATTGGTATTGAAAACAAACAAGGTCAAATTGGTGTTGATGAAGCCGAAGAAATTGTAAAAGCTTTAAAACTAAAATCGTACGAAGGTGGCTTTAAAATTATGATTATTTGGATGGCAGAAAAAATGCATACTTCTGCCGCTAATAAACTGCTTAAATTACTAGAAGAACCTCCAGAAAAAACAGTTTTTTTGTTAGTTACAGAAAACGAAGAACAACTTATAACAACTATAAAGTCTCGTTGTCAAGTTTTACATTTTCCTTTAATAGCTGAAGCTAATATTGTTAATTATCTAATTGAAAAAGAAGGTACAGATCAACCAATTGCCGAGCAAATTGCCCAACAATCTGACGGAAACATTAATAAAGCATTGCATTTATTACACAATGATAATGCTGATGAGCAATTTGAACAATGGTTTATTACTTGGGTAAGAGCTGCTTTTAAAGCGAAAGGAAATGCTTCCGTAATTCAATTATTAATTGATTGGAGCGATACAATTTCAAAAACTGGAAGAGAAACTCAAAAACGTTTTTTAAACTACTGTTTGCAGTTTTTTAGACAGGCACTTTTACTAAATTATGACGCCGCTTCATTGGTTTTTTTACAACCAAAAACACCTAGTTTTAAACTAGAAAAGTTTGCTCCTTTTATTCATAGCGGAAATATTATAGAAATAAATAAAGAGCTAAATGATGCCATTTATCATATTGAAAGAAACGGAAATGCTAAAATAATTTTGCTGGATTTATCTATAAAACTAACGCGTCTTTTACATGAAAAAGAAGGTTCATAACAACTTTAAATTATGTCTATTTTTAACAAGCATTCAGCAGAAATATTAATTATCATTTTTTTTATTATCACTTATTTCTTTTCTGTAGTTGAAAAATTAGCAGATTGGAAAGGGACAATATCATATTACACAAAGCATTTTGAAAAAACAGTATTTGAAAAAATGATTCCGTTACTCCTTTTAAATGTAGTCATTTTTGAAATTTTAACACTAATTTTCTTAACTATTGGAATTTATTTTTTAGTAACAGAAGATGCATTAATTATTGCAAAAATTGGTTTAGAAATCTCAGCTATTACATTGTTAATGTTCCTTATTGGACAACGATTAGCGAAAGATTATCCTGGAGCTATGAATATAACGGTCTATTTTATTTTAAATAGTATTGGCATCTATTTATTAACTTAAATTATTGATTATGAAATTATTAGGTATCGGTTCACGCATAAAACACGCTGAATTTGGATTGGGTGTTGTAACGAATGTAACCTCCAAACATTATTGGGTTACTTTTATTGAAAACGGATTAGAAACTATTGATCTTGATAGTGAGTTTGAAGTAATAGAATCTGTTGAAGATGAAGTGGATACTATTAGCTTTTTTGAAGTTGAGTCTACTTTAAGAAATATGCTAAAAGAATGGTCTGATATTTCTGAAATAATTCCTATAGCTGATAAATGGAAAGGTGGAAACTTAATTTTAGAACCTAAAGATACTTCTTTGTCAAGTAAAGAAATTCCTATTGATGCCTTGTTTCACAAAATTGTGATGGTACGTGACAGAATCAGAGTGATGGAACAAAAAATTAATTCAAGCAAATTAGACGATCAAGATAAAGTTGATTTACAACAATATATAATTCGAATTTACGGTAGTTTAACAACCTTTAATGTGCTTTTTAAAATAAAAGAACAACATTTTATTGGGTCAAAATCTAACTAAAAAATGAAGATTAAATAAATAGGATATGTCAATTGTCATTTCGAGCGGAGTCGAGAAATATTTTAGTTTAGATACTACTTATGAAAGTTCCTAGTTTAGTTAACAAAACATTTCGACTGCGCTCAATGTGACAATTAAATTTAATTATCTAATAATCAGTTATTTATTCTTTAGAAAAATCAATATTTAATATATCTAAAACTTCAGCGGTAACATTTAGAGACTCATCACCATACATTACGGTACCTTTTCCAGAAGTTCCTAAAACTAAATTGTACCCTTTAGATTTTGCATAAACCGCAACTAAACTATCCACTTTTTTAGTTAAAATCTCACTTTTGTCTTGGTTCTCTTGTTGTAATAGTTGAGAAGCTTGTTGTTGCTTAGATTGTATAAATTGTTGCTCTTGTTGTAAAGCTTGCTCAGCTTCAGCTCTTTTTTGAGCAGTCATTTTTTGAGCGGCTTGATAATATTGTTGTACTTTTAATTTAAATGGCGCTCCAATACTATCTAATTCTTTTGCCATTACTTCTTGTTTCGCTTTTAACGAAGTTTCTAAAGCTTTAGTAGCATCATAATCTTTCATTAAAACTTCAATATCTATATAAGCAACTTTAGTTTGGTTACAAGATGCTAATATTAAAGCGACAGCTACAATTAATAATTTTTTCATTTTTTGATGTTTTTTTTAATTTGTATTGATGATAAATTTTTTGCGAATATATAAACAAATATAGATGTTTACTCTAATTTTTATTAGTATTGAATTAATTTATTGTTTACATTTTTAAAATAATAATAATCTATGAAAAAAGTCTCTTTATAGCTTGTATCAGTTTAATATTTTTAAAAAAGAATATAAACATACATTTCTACTGATTAAATGCTCTTAAATCGTTTTAAAATCGTCTTTATGTGTTTTTTAATACATAAATTAACGAAGAATACTCCTTAGTTGTCCATGCTTTTAAATTTGACAACAAACCAATGTAAAAAGCGCTGATAAAATTATTTTTTCCATTTTTATATTTTTCACTTAATAAGGAAACATAAAACGAATCAAACTTCATTGGAAGTATTTTTTCAATAATCAAATTCTCTTTTGAAAAAAGTAATTTGATAGATTTTCTTGAAAAATGCCATAAATGTCTTGGAGCATCAAAAGCTGCCCAGAACTGTTTATAATAATTAGCATCGTAACTTTTAAAATTTGGAACAGCTATAACTAAAACTCCGTTAGGTTTCAGCAATTGTTTTAAATTTGAAATATATACTTCCAAGTTTGGAACATGTTCTAAAACGTGCCATAAGGTTATTACATCGAATTTTTCTGTATTGATCTCTGATATATCTGTATATATTTTTGAAGCACCATTTACTATTAGTTTGGTTTCTGCTATACCTTTTGCATTTTTATTTGGTTCTACTCCTACTACATCCCATCCATTATTTTTACAATTCAATAAAAAATCACCTGTTCCGCAACCAACATCTAATAGTTTTTTTTGTTCGGTTTTAAATGAATTTATCAGCTTTAATTTTTTATTTAAAGTATACCCTTTTACAATTTGATACAACTTATCTGTAAATGATTTCTTTGAATCTGTATGAGAAATATAATCTGAACTTTCATAATAATTACCTAAATCTTCCAATTTGGGTTGAGGATAAGTTTCAAGCATATCAAACTTATCATTGTATACTAAATCAAATTTTTGGTTTGAAACGGTATAATCTTCACAGGTAATTTTTTTAATTTTCAAAAAATCCATTATTAAAAATTGGTATTTATTGTTGCAATTTTATTATTATTTCTAGACCATTCACTCCAAGAACCAACATATAATTTTGGAATGTCTAATCCGGCATATGCAATTGCTAACAATGTATGACATGCAGTTACACCAGATCCACAATGAACAATAACATGGTCTGATTCTATATTTTGAAAGGCTGTTTGATATTTATTCTTTAATTCTTTCGGGGTTTTAAAAAGTCCATTCGTATCTAAATTGGTAGAAAAAGGAATATTAACAGCTCCGGGGATATGACCCGCTACTAAATCTAATGGTTCTTTAATTCCAAAATATCGTTCCTCTTCACGTACATCAATAACTATATGATTTTTATCTTGTGAGCAATTTTCAACTTCAAAAATATCAGCTTGTGGAAGCTTCCAATCTTCAAAATTATAGAAAGCCGTTTTCTTTGCTTCTACTAATTCTGAATTAATAGGAAAACCTTTCCTCTCCGCTTCTTGAATACCGCCATTTAAAACTTGAACTTTATTGTGATCAATAGCTCTTAACATCCACCAAAAACGAGCAGCTGAATTCGCTCCGTTTTTATCATCATAAATTACAACGTGACTTTTTTCGTTGATTCCAAGACTCTTTACTATTTTATAAAATTGCTTAATTGTAGGTAAAGGATGTCTTCCTCCAACTGAAACATCATCTTTAATATTTGATAATTGAGTGTTTAAATTAACAAACAAAGCACCCTTTAAATGCTTTTCTTTATAACTAGTTTCATTACTGGCATCAACAATAACTAAATTATCTAATTGATGAATTTTTATAAGTTCTTCAACTTCTATAATTGGCGATATAGTTTTACTCATTTTTTAGATTTCAGGAATTACTAATTATATTACTCGATTTACAACTTTAAATAACACAAATAAACTTCAATTATTACAGTAAATTATTATTTGTTCCACGTGGAACATTAAAAATTACCTTCCCATATATACCAATAGAACAGAAATATCACTTGGTGAAACTCCACTTATTCTACTCGCTTGTGATATAGTTATAGGTTTAATTTTTGTTAATTTTTGACGCGCTTCAATAGATAAAGATGCTACTTTATAATAATCAAAATTAGAAGGAATTGAAACATTCTCTAACCTATTAACCTTATCTGCCTGGTTCTTTTCCTTTTCAATATAACCCGCATATTTTACATGAATTTCAGTCTGTTCAACAACTTCTCTATCAATAGAATTTGCTAAAATAAACGCTTCTACTTTAGCTAATTTCCGAAGGTCATCAAAGTTTAATTGTGGTCTTGCTGCTATTTTAAAAAGCTTCATAGATTGCGAAACTTGTGCTGTTTCATTATCAGCTAAGATTGGATTAATCTCATCAGGTTTCACACTTGTTTCAATTAAAAACTTCACAAACAAATCAGTCTTTTGTTGCTTTTCAACAACTCTATCCATACGTTCTTTTGACGCTAATCCAAGTTCAAAAGCTAAAGGTGTTAATCTTAAATCAGCATTATCCTGACGTAATAATGTTCTATATTCAGCTCTTGAAGTAAACATTCTGTAAGGCTCTTCCGTTCCTTTTGTAATTAAATCATCTATTAAAACACCAATATAAGCTTCGTCTCTTTTCAATATAAAAGCATCTTTACTTTGTATCTTCAAGGCTGCATTTATACCCGCCATTAGACCTTGAGCTGCTGCTTCTTCATATCCTGTTGTACCATTTATTTGTCCGGCAAAATATAAATTTTCAATAAGCTTAGTTTCTAAAGTATGCTTCAATTGTGTTGGTGGAAAATAATCATATTCTATAGCATAGCCAAATCTAAGAAATTTTACATTTTCGAAACCAGCCACTTTACGAAGTGCTTTATCTTGAATATCTTCAGGTAATGATGTTGAAAAACCATTTACATACGTTTCTATAGTATCCCAACCTTCAGGTTCAATAAAAAGTTGGTGACGTTCTTTCGTGGCAAATCTATCAATCTTGTCTTCAATAGATGGACAATATCTTGGCCCAATACTTTGTATCCTTCCATTAAACATTGGCGATCTTTCAAACCCTGTTCGTAACAAATCATGTACTTCCAAAGAAGTATAAGTCATATAACAAGAACGCTGTTCTACCAATGATTTTGTAGTTGGTAAATATGAGAATTTTTCAGGGTTTACATCACCAGGTTGTTCAATCATTTTTGAAAAATCTAACGATCTAGAATCAACTCTTGGCGGTGTGCCAGTTTTCATTCTCCCTGATTCAAAACCCACTTTTATTAAATCTTCTGTAATTCCAATTGAAGCACTTTCCCCTGCTCTACCACCTCCAAAAGTTTTATCACCAAGGTGCATTAAACCATTTAAAAAAGTACCTGCTGTTATAATAACAGACTTTGATTTAATTTCAATTCCTAAAGCAGTTTTAACACCTACTACTTTACCATCATCAAATAATAATCCAACAACATTTTCTTGATAAAAATCTAAATTTTTAGTTTGCTCCAACATAGTTCTCCAACATTCTGCAAAACGCATTCTATCACTCTGAGCCCTTGGGCTCCACATTGCAGGTCCTTTCGATTTATTCAACATTTTAAATTGGATAGCAGTTTTATCAGTAACAATTGCACTATAACCACCTAATGCATCAATCTCCCTAACAATTTGCCCTTTTGCAATTCCTCCCATAGCAGGATTACAACTCATTTGAGCAATATTTTGTAAATTCATTGTAATTAAAAGTGTATGTGCACCCATATTAGCACTAGCCGCAGCAGCTTCACTTCCGGCGTGACCACCTCCAATAACTATTACATCATAAACCGTATTAAACATATTAAATTGAATTTTGTTCCACGTGGAACGTTATTTTGACTCTAATAAAGCCAAACATATATTTTCTTGAGAACGCATTTTAAGTTTTGCTATATCCGTTTTATCTTTATAACCCATATAATGCAAAACGCCATGAATTATAACTCTATATGTCTCATTTTCAAATGATTGACTATATTTTTTTGCATTTTCTTTAACTCTTTCGACAGAAATAAAAATATCTCCACTAATTAACTTACCTAAGGTATAATCGAAGCTAATAATATCTGTTAAAGTGTCATGTTTTAAAAATTCAACATTTAATTTAAGTAAATATTCATCATCACAAAAAATGTAATTTAATTCACCTACTGTAAATCCACGAGCTTCAAGACATTTAGAAATCCATTTTTGAATGGATTCTTCATTGTTTAATTTGAAATCAGTTTCGTAATTAAATAGAATCATTTTAAAATTTTATTTTTCAGTTTTAAAGTACGCTTGCACTTTCTTTTTATAAATTGTGCGCAAAGGTAATGATTGTCTATTTAATATTTCGTTATAATTAAAATACTGATTTTGAAGTTTTAATTTATCAATATTTCTTTTTTGAAACTCTTCCATGTTAGTTTCAGATTTTCTCTTCGTATCTTCACCTTGTTGTAAAGTAGCTTTTTCCAATTTTAACAATTCATAATTCAACTGCTCCATCTTTTGAATGACCTCTCTAGTAAAACCTTTTTCTAGTAAAGCCTTTTCTAAATCTTCCATTTGCTTTACTACTTCACTTGAACCACTACCCGATTTCTTCCCATCTTCACCTATAATTTCTTTAAGCATTTCTCTTAATTGAGATTGCTGTTTGTAAATTTTATACAAATCTCCATTCATTTGTTCGTCTCCATCACCTGGTTTTTCACCCTTTTGTTTACCTTCTTTTTCACCTGGCTTCTCTCCCTTTTTCATTCCCTCTTTCATTTGTTCCGTTAATTCTCCCTGCTTTTTAATAACATCGGGCAAACTAAATTCTTGAGAACTTCCTTTACCCTTACCAAAACTTGGAGAAGCGTTCATTAAACTTTCTAATAAATTACTTAAAGAGTTTGCTAAATTATTAGCGGCAGTAATTACAAATTGCTGATTTGAAATTCCTTGATCAAATCTGTTTTCTGTGAAATTTAATAATGATTCATCTATATAATAATGCGCATCAGAGACTTCTTTTTGAATTGCAGAACCCATTTTAACAATGCGTAAAGAAAGTACATATAAACTATCGTCAATATGTTCAAAATATTCTTTTAGAATATATTGTTGTTTTATGTTTTTTGGATATTCAGGATTGTGATTATCTGATCCAGAAAATTTATTTAATAAATCTTCTTGCTGAAATGAAAACTCAATTAAATTCTCTACAATTTTACGTAAATCATCAATATTTTCATCAATAGATTCTCCTTCTGAAGCGTCCATAGATTGTTCCATAGATTTTCCTAATTTCTTCATTTTTTTAACAGCAGACTTCTGACTTTTTTTCGCTTTAATTGATTGTTGTTCTTTTAAATTTTCTGTTGCCTTTTTTAAATCATCATCAATACCTTTCTTTTCTTCATCACTTTCTGGAAGTTTCATTGGTCGTTTTAAATCCTTATTTTGTTTTTCTAATTCATCAAAATCCTTTTTAATTTCATTAAACTCGCTATTAATTTCATCCTGCTTTTCTAAAGTGTTTTCTTTATTTTTTTGCTCAGACAATTCGTTTTGATTTTCAGCTAATTTATTTAATTTCTCACTTATTTGATTTGCTTTTTGCTCCACATAAAAACGCTTTGTGAGTTCCAAAATACGTTCTAAACTTTGCTCATTTTGCTTGTTCTTTTTAGTAAGTTCTTTTAATTTATCAACCAAGTCTTCCTTTTTAAGTTTCTCTGTAAGCTTTTTTAGCTCGTCTAGCATTTTTTCTTGATTCGCTAATTTCTTGGTTTCTTCAATTCTTTTTTGAAGTTCTAGTTTCTTCTCTTTTAAATCTTCGTTTTGTGGTTGTTCATTAAAATTTTGCTCCAACTTATTGGTTTGTTTCTGAAACATTTCTTGGTATTGTGTCTGCCGTTTTATAAACTGCTCCAGTTGTTTTGTATCATTCCAGTTTACCTCAGCCTTCTTTTGAAGAGAATTTTTAAATTTTTCAATTTCAGAATTAGATTGTTTTGATTTTTCTAATGTTTTTGAAATAGTACTAATAGTTTCTTTTTGCTCGTTTAACAATTCCTCTTTTAATTCATTTTTAGTTTTATTATAATAGCTAAAAACGCTACTTTTAGTTTTCTTATTTCCATTCACAGCATCGTTATCATAAACTTCAAAATATAACTCATAAGACACACCTTCTTCAATTAAAATCCCCTCAGGAAAAACATAATAGAATTCCGAAAAAGAAGCTGTTGGAACGTTTATTAAATGCTTTTTAGTTTCTTTTGGCTTGTTCTTGTTATAATATACCAATTGAAGCTTATTAATACCATAATCATCAATTAATTGCCCCATAAACTGGGCTGGACCACGACTAATAGAATCAATATCTGATTTCACAATAATTTTAGGAAACTCGTCTGAAATAACCTGAATCATAAAATTTAAAGATTCATGATTTTTAAGTTCTTGGTTTGACGTAGAAATTTTATAATTAATTGAGTTGCTTAACTGTTTTGAATAACTAAAATAATCTTTGGTACGCTGTGTAAAGTTTTTTTCTTGCTCATTTGAACTAAAACTTATAGCATTTGTTTGATGCGTTTCAACCTGCCATGAAACATTGGTTCCTTGTGGAACAATTGCATTTCCTGTATTCTGAATTACTTCATTGCGCTTACCAGTGTACTTTGGATAATTTAACACCATTTTTAAATTGGTAATAACAGGTGTTGAAATACTTTTAATTTGGTAATTTTTAGAAACAACTCCGTTAGCTTCCAAATAGAATTCAATGGTATTTTTTATGTTTGTAAAATGATATTCAAACTTACCAAGGCCTTTATTTTCTAAATAATAATTTTCATCTGAAAAATTTATTTTAGCATCTTCAGGAATTATAGTTCCAACAGTTTCAATTTCTAATGTAAAAGGCTCTCCTTCTATCACATTAAACGACTTATTTAAAATAACAAAAGAAAATGGTGCTGGTGGTTCAAATTGTGTGTTATAATGAACAACTCTAGAAAAACTTTCATTAAAAATAGTGCTATTACCAGTTATATAAACTAAGAACCAAATTACAATAGGAATTAAAGCAAATTTAATAAACTTCTTGTTTTTGGAAAAATCGATGGCACCTCTAAACGATATAAGTTGTATTTCTTTCGATTTTTGATCAATACTCGCTTCAATAAGTTCCGAATTTTGTTTAGAATTATGTAATTGTAACATATTCAATAACTTATCATTTATTTCAGGAAAGTGATTCCCAATAATTTTAGAAGCTTCAACCTCAGTAATACCATTTTTAAACCCTATTATTTTTATAATTGGTACTATTATATAGAACGTTAATAAACTTAATTCAACTAGTATAAAAATCCAAAATAAAATAGTTCTTGCTAAAGGTTTTAGCCATAAAAAATATTCTATGAAAAGGGTGATTATAAGATACAATAACCCAATGGCAAAAAACATCAAAAGTCCTTTGATAAGCTCATTAAAATAGAACTTTTTAATAAAGTGTTGAAGTTTAACTTGTATGTGTTTAAAACTGTTCAATTGGATTATTTGACTTTTATAAATGATAAAATTAAGTAAAATTAAATACAAATTATTTTTTAGTCTTTCTAAAATAAAAAATACGGTTTTACCATAATAATTTAACGAATTTACCTTACTAACTAATAATACAATTAAAATACTTTTGAAATGAACCTAGCGAAGAGAATAGAATATGTATTTAACTAAGCCTAATTTATTTAAAAACATACTAAAATTTACAATTATAGTATGTGCAATATTAATTATAAGTATGTATTTGTATCTAATTTATAATCATTTTACTGGTGCTAGAATATTAAATTAAAAAAAGCTATTGCTCAAAATAATTTCATTAAAACTATGATAAACATATAGTAATCAATAAATTGAAGCTCATTATAATAGTACAATTTTTTCTTTAATTGCATACAAAACTAAACCAATACGAGTTTTAGCACCTAATTTTTCAAACAAAGCTTCTCTATAATTATCGATAGTTTTGGGGCTCAAAAACATGACTTCTGCAATTTCTCTATAAGTTCTTTCTGTACAAGCTAATTTTAAAAACTCTAATTCTCGTTCTTTTAATTTAATCGCAATTTGTTTATCATTATTATGAATAGTATTTAACAATGTACTTGTTACGTTTTCAGTATAATAAAAACCAGAAGAATAAACTTCATTTAAAGCGTGTTGTAATACTGAAGGATGAATATCTTTCAGTAAATATCCTTTTGCTCCAGCACGAAGCATTTTTAAAATAGTATCTTCATCAGCTTCCATTGATAAAGCTAACACTTTAATTTCAGGTTTAGTATCTTTTAACCATTGTGTAGCTTCAATACCATTCATTATTGGCATTTTAATATCCATTAAAACAATTTGTGGTTGTTTATTTTCTTTTGAAAAATAATCTACCAACTCTTTTCCATTATTTAAAATAGTTACTACATTAAATTCTTTAAAATTAGAGACTAAGCCATTTAACGCTTGTGAAAATAATACGTGATCGTCAACAATAATTATATCTATTTTATTCATAGTTTTATTTTGGACAACTAATATGTAGTTTAGTTCCGTTATTTTTTGAAGATTTTAACAGTATTGTAGCTCCTATAAGTTTCGCTCTACTTTGTATATTAAGTAAGCCAATTCCTTGATGTTTAGATGTATCATTTAAATCAAAGCCTATACCATCATCTTCAGCATAAATTTCTAATTTGTTACCTGTATATTTTAGTTCAATTGTTAAATTTTTAGCTTTAGAATACTTTAAGGTATTATTGCAAAATTCTTGCAAAATTCTAAACAAAATAATTTCCTTTTCATTGCTAAAATTAAATGGGTTATCAGAAATTTTTAAAGATGAATTTATAAAATTCAAACGATTGTATCTATCAATTTCTAACGTAACAGACGCAATTAAACCTTTGTTTTTAATCGTATCAGGATTTAATGATTTTGCTAAACCTCTTAATTCCTGCAAACTTTTTCCAACAATATCACTTGTTTCTTGAATTTGTATTTGTGCTGCCTCAGGTAAACTCATTTGAACAATATTCAATTGCATTTTTGCTACGGATAACAATTGCCCAACATTGTCATGTATTTCCCAACTAATATTTTGTAAAGCTTGCTCTTGAATTTCTAATTTAGATTTTGTAATTTCTTCTTCAAAACGCTTTTGAGTTTCGCGCTGTTCAATTAAATAAGCTGTTTTCTTTTGTTGAAAATAAAAGAAAAACACAATTAGTGTAATTGCTAATATTAAAACAATGGTGGTTGTAACAAATATTAAAACTTGTATTTCCATTTATACAATAACTTATATATTATATTCCTTTTTACTTATTATAAAACCTGTAATAAAACAAAGGCTTAAAACAATATTTAAACCAACAATTATATACCTAAATATTCCTTGCCAATTAATAAGTTCTCCTATTACAAAAACTGGAAGAACTCCTATGTTAAAAATTAATGCACCAATGCTTATCCAAAAAAATAAGGAGTATTTAATATTTAAAATGGCATCACTTTTAAGCAATTCAGTATAATACAACATAATTGTTAGTACAACAAATAACTGACCTAAAATCCAATTACTAACAAAATATTCTTTTCCAAAATTCTTTAAAAATACTATGCTAACTATTGAATATAAAGAAAAAATAGCAATAAGAAATTTTATAAATTTTTGTTTTTTAACATTCTTTATTTTACTTAAAAAAAAGAATAAATAAAAAAAAGAATTAACAAACCACCAAGAATTAGACATTTTAATTGCTCTAACATGATATGTTTCAATTATATATCTCGAAACAATTTCAGTGATAAAAGAATATCCTAAAAAATACAACCATAGTTTTAACTGTAAATTATGGTTGTATTTTTTATAATTTAATAACCCAATAGAAAGTGTTAATGTATAAATAATTATATACTTATAAATATACAAAATGAATATTTTTTAAAACAAACTTAAAATTATTATTGAGGATATGTTGCATTAGGAGGGTCTCCTAATTCACCTCCATTTAATGCATTAAGACTGGCAATATCAGCACTTGCTCCAATTGTGGAAATCCCAACTTTTTGTAAAGAACTTTGTTTCGCTTTTGTGGGTACAAAAAATACAGTAGATAAATCTTTTTTATCTTGTTTTTTATCTTTATTAGAATAGGCTCCAAAATAAACACGCAACCCGTTTGCTTCTGGCGCTTCATTTTCAACATATGAAATATAATTTTTCAACTCTTCTATAGAGAACCAACAAGAAATAGCATCTTCTTTTTTAAGATCACCAGACTCTTTTTTAACTATTTTGTTTAAATCTTTAGAACGCGTTTTAATAAATTGCTGATTTAATTCTTTTGCTTCTACAGGCGAAATAAGCCCTTTAGGTAAGTTCGTATTCATAATTAAATTACTTCTTTAAAATTGATTTGTTAAAAGTACTATTTTCTTAAGTTTTAAACATAAAGTATTCTTTTAAGATAAAAATTACATAGACACCTGTTAATCAATTATTTAATTTCATAAATGTAATTAAAAATATAAAAAGGGGAAATATACCCTTTTTAAAATAGGGTATTTCCCTCCTTAAATATTAATTAGTCTGTTTACTTTTGAAGTGTTTTAAAAAAACCTATTAAATATTCTTACTATAGAAAAATGGAAGTAAATAAATCTAAACCAATTTTAATTAGCTTCATCATATTCATAGTTATTTGCTTAAATTTTTTGTTACTAAATTATGTTAGTGGAAGTTCAGCAAATCAAAGAACATTTGAAAAAAATATACGGGTTTTAAAATAAGAGTATAATTGTCCCTAAATACCCACAAAAAAACATTCTTTGATTAATTTCAAAGGGTATTTAAAATCATTTTTTGGGCTGGTTTTAAAGGTTGCTTCACTGCAGCCTTTTTTTATTTTAAAACGTTGATATTTCTTTTGAAAAATTATCTTTGCACTTTAAACCATGATAAAATGAAAAACGTTAGAGTACGATTTGCTCCTAGTCCAACCGGACCTTTACATATTGGTGGTGTTAGAACTGCCCTTTTTAATTACTTATTTGCTAAAAAACACAACGGTACTTTTATTTTAAGAATTGAAGATACGGATCAAACTCGTTATGTGGCTAATGCTGAACAATATATTATTGATGCGTTAAATTGGTGTAACATTCCTTTTGATGAAGGACCAGGGAAAAATGAAAAATTTGGACCTTATCGCCAATCTGAACGAAAAGATATTTACAAACAATATGCAAAGCAATTAATTGAAAGTGGAAATGCCTACTATTGTTTTGATACTTCTGAAGAACTTGATTTTCATAGAAAAGACCATGAGGAAAAAAGAAAAACTTTTATTTACAATTGGCATAATAGGACAAAACTAACCAATTCAATTTCTTTATCTAAAGATGCTGTTGAAAAACGAATTGCCAATGGCGATAACTATGTAGTGCGTTTTAAAATGCACGATCCTATAAAAGATGGTGAAAGCGCAATAATTTCATCAACAGATATTATTAGAGGAAATGTTTCCTTCAAAAAAGAATTATTAGATGATAAAATTTTATTTAAAAGTGATGGAATGCCAACCTATCATTTAGCAAATATTGTTGATGATCATTTAATGGAAATTAGCCACGTAATTCGTGGAGAAGAATGGTTACCTTCACTTCCACTTCATATTGCTTTATACCAAGCTTTTGGTTGGGAAATACCTGAATTTGCACATTTACCATTAATTTTAAAACCTGTTGGGAAAGGAAAATTAAGCAAACGTGATGGCGATAAACTAGGATTTCCTGTGTTTCCATTAGCATATATGAATCCTGAAACAAATGAAGTTTCACGTGGTTATAAAGAAGATGGTTATTTTGCAGATGCTTTTATAAATATGTTAGCATTATTAGGCTGGAATCCTGGTACTGAACAAGAAATTTTTACACTAGAAGAATTATGCAATACATTTGCATTAGAGCGTGTAAGTAAAAGTGGAGCAAAATTTAATCCAGACAAAACCAATTGGTTTAATCAACAATATATGATGCAAAAAACTGATACTGAATTAGCTGAACTGTTTCTTCCTATTTTAGAAAAACAAGTCATTGCAAATGAAGAGAAGCAATCTTTTAGTATTGAATATATTACCAAAGTAGTTTCCTTAATTAAAGAACGTGCCACTTTTGTGACTGATTTTTGGGGATTATCTAATTTCTTTTTTGAAACTCCTAATAAATATGATGAAAAAGCCTCAAAGAAAAGTTGGAAACCAGAAACAAACTCTTTAATGAAAGAAGTAATTGAAGTTTTAGTAACTATTGAAGATTTTACCTCAAAAAATATTGAAACCATTGTTAAAGAATGGATAACAGCAAAAGAAATTGGCTTTGGTATGGTTATGCAACCTTTTAGATTAAGTTTAGTTGGTGAAATGAAAGGTCCTCACTTATTTGATATTGCTGAAATGATTGGAAAATCAGCAACTATTGAAAGAATTAATAAAGCTATAAATACATTATAAAGTAAAAAATAAAAAAGAGCTAATTAGCTCTTTTTTATTTTATTGATTCTTTCAAAACTATTCTGTTTCTTTAACTTCTGTAATAAAATATTTCGTGTCACCTAACCAAGGAAAAGTAGCAAATCGTTCTTTATAAGTTAATTTAACATCCTTTCCTTGTAAATCTTGAAGTAATTTTATAACCTCTTTTTCTTGATTTTCAACTAAAAATGTAAAAATTGGAGCTTCAGAAACCCTTTAATTTATTTCTCATTCCCTAAGTTTTAATAGGTAATCTTTTATGACTAAATTTAACCAATTCAACAACTCTATATCCCTCGCTGTAAGTTACATAGTAAATAGTTAAAAATATAAAACAATACCTATAATAATAACTCCAATTACACTAAATAATATATTTTTTATACGTATTATATAAAGTATAAATATAGCTATTCTTTTAAAACCCTTTCAGCTCCTATTGTAACGTTTCATAATTTTATACTACATATAATTAAAGAACTTAATGATTAAGTAATTTAATCATTGTATCTTTAAAATATTCATTAATCTTAAAAATTTTATAAAATGATTGGAACTTATATTCTTATTTTTATTGTTATAATCCTTGTTGGGTCTGGATTATTTACCGTAAAACAACAAACAATTGCAGTTATTGAACGCTTTGGTAAATATCAAAGCTCAAGAGGTGCTGGATTACAACTTAAAATACCATTGATTGATAAAATATCTGGAAAAATAAGTTTAAGAATTCAACAATTAGATGTAATTGTTGAAACAAAGACTAAAGATGATGTATTTGTACATCTTAAAATTTCGGTACAATTTTTAGTTCAAAAAAACCATGTGTATGATGCTTTTTACAAACTTCAAAATCCGCATGAACAAATTACAGCCTTTATTTTTGATGTTGTACGTGCTGAAGTACCAAAAATGATTTTAGATGATGTATTTGAAAAGAAAGATGAAGTTGCTTTAGCTATACAACGCGATTTAAAAGAAGCCATGCTTAACTATGGTTACGATATTATTAAAGCATTAGTAACAGATATTGATCCTGATGAAAATGTGAAAATAGCGATGAATCGTATTAACGCAGCCGAACGTGAGAAAGTTGCTGCACAACACGAAGGTGATGCACAACGTATTTTAATTGTTGAAAGAGCAAAAGCTGAAGCTGAAAGTAAACGTTTACAAGGGAAAGGTATTGCAGATCAACGTAGAGAAATTGCACGAGGTTTAGAAGAAAGTGTGGTTGTTTTAAATAGAGCTGGTATTAATAGTCAAGAAGCTTCAGCATTAATAATTATTACACAACATTATGATACTTTACAAAGTATTGGTGCTGATACAAAATCGAATTTAATATTACTTCCTAATAATCCTAATGCTGCAAGTACCATGCTAAATGATATGGTTACAAGCTTGGTTGCGGCTAATAAAATGATTGAATCTTCTCACGAAGATGAACCCAAAAATTCAAAAAAATAAATTTATAAAGCATAAAAAAACCTGTACAAATTGTACAGGTTTTTTATGTTATTTAATTATAAAACTACTTTTTATCTTCACCTTTTTTATTTTCATTGCTCTTATCATCTTCATCTTGGGTAGCTTTTTTAAATTCTTTTATACCACTACCAAGACCTTTCATTAATTCTGGTAGTTTTTTTCCACCAAATAATAATAAAATTGCCAAACCAATTATGATCCATTGCCAAGGGCCAACCATACCTAAGAAAATATATAATGCATTCATCTTTTTAAAAATTTAGAGTTACAAAGATAGTAATAAAATTAAAACTAAAATTAATTTTTATCTTTTATAGTACCGCCAATTATTTTTTTCGTTTTTAAAACTTCTGGTGTTCCTTTATATAAAATAGTTCCTCCAAAACGAACTTTAGCATCTAACACTTCACTTGTTTTAACTTCTACTGTAGCACCAGATGCTGCAGTAACTGTTGTTTGTTTACTTTGTAAAGTAAATGCATTATAAATACCACCTGTTGTAGCTTCAATAGTTTGATTTTTAGTATTACCTGTTAAAGTTATGATACCACCTGAAACAGCCTTTACAACTAAATATTTTGTTTCAATTGGTAATTCAATAATAGCCCCTTCTTGCACTTTAACTTCAAGATGTTGTTGTTTTATAACTTCTTCAGAAGTAATTTTAGCCCCTTCATTTGCATCTAAAATATCAATATCATGGTTATAAAAAACTGTAATTTTTACATCTTCAGCAGTAAAACCTTCAGGAAATTTTAACCGTATTTTTAAAATTCCATTAGCGTTTTTAATAGAAACGTCTTCTGATTTTTCTCCTGAAATTTCAATTTTTGAAGTACTTGATTTTTGCAAATCAACAGTTAAACCATTGTACACTTTTATCGTATTAAAATCTCCTAAATTTTTAGTAATTGATTCTTGAGCAAAAATTATTGAACAAGTTAACGTAAGTAATATTGCTAGTTTTTTCATTTCTTATGTATTTTTTATTTCTATAACTACCAAAATAAACAATAATTGTGCCTTACTAAGTTAATTATATATTAATCTTATTTAATAAAGTAAAATCTAAATGCTTACGTTCTAAATCGGTATGTTTTACTTTTATTAGCACGTGATCTCCTAATTGATACATTTTTTTTGTTGACTGCCCTACTAATGCATAATTTTTTTCATCATAAATGTAATAGTCATCTTTAATTTCACGTATTCTACACATTCCTTCACATTTATTTTCAAGAATCTCCACATAAATTCCCCATTCTGTTACTCCAGAAATTACGCCTTCAAATTCTTGATCTTTATGTTTTTCCATATATTTCACCTGCATATATTTTATAGAATCACGTTCAGCTTTTGAAGCTAAATATTCCATTTCTGAAGCATGTTTACATTTTACTTCATATGGTTCAGCTTTAGGAGATTTACCACCTTCTAAATAATGTTGCAATAATCTATGTGTCATTACATCAGGATATCTTCTAATTGGTGAGGTAAAATGACTATAATAATCAAATGCCAAACCATAATGACCAATATTTTGTGTGGTATATTCAGCTTTACTCATAGATCGAATTGCTAAAGTTTCAATTAAATTAGCTTCGCCTTTTCCATGCACATCTTCCAATAATTTATTTAATGAAGTTGACGTTGTTTTTTTATCTTTGATATCAATTTTATTTTTGTAACCAAATTTACTAACAAGTACTTGTAATGCTTCTAATTTATCTAAATTAGGTTCATCATGAACACGATAAACAAATGTATTTTTACTTGGCACACCTTTACTTTTACCAATAAATTCAGCCACTTTTCTGTTTGCTAACAGCATAAATTCTTCAATTAATTTGTTAGCGTCTTTAGATTCTTTAAAAAATACACCTATAGGTTCATATTCTTTATCTAAATTAAATTTAACTTCTACTCTATCAAAAGTTATTGCACCTTGTTGTAATCTCTTTTTTCGAAGTTTTTTTGCAAGTTCATCCATTTTTAAAATAGCTGAAACTATTTCTGGTTGAACCGTATATGCTTCTCCTGTAATTGATATTTCAGAAGAAACTTTATTTCCTTTCGTTTCAATAATTTCTTGAGCTTCTTCATACGCAAATCGTTTATCTGAATAGGTAATTGTTCTACCAAACCATTCGTTTAAAATTTGCCCTTTTTCATTCATTTCAAAAACGGCTGAAAAAGTTAACTTTTCTTCATTTGGGCGCAATGAACAAACTCCGTTTGATAAAACTTCAGGAAGCATTGGTACTACTCTATCTACCAAATAAACCGATGTTGCTCTGTTATAAGCCTCCTCTTCTAAAATAGTATTTTCTTGTACATAATGTGAAACATCTGCAATATGAATTCCTATTTCATAATTTCCATTTTCTAATATTTTAAAAGACAAAGCATCATCAAAATCTTTTGCATCTTTCGGATCAATTGTAAACGTAGTATCTTTACGCATATCTCTACGCTTTGCTATTTCATCTTCCGTAATTTCTAACGGAATTTTACCTGCTTCATCTTCAACATTTTCTGGAAATTTATAAGGTAAACCGTATTCTAAAAGAATAGAATGTATTTCAGTGTCGTGATCACCCGGCATTCCTAAAATTTCTTTTATTTCTCCAAAAGGATTCTTAGAATTGTCTGGCCAATCGGTTATTTCAACTAAAACTTTTACACCATCTTCAGCACCTTTTAATTTTTTTTCTGGAATAAAAATATCAGCATACATTTTTGAATCATCAGGAACAACAAAACCAAAATTTCTGTTTAATTGTAAAACACCTACAAATTCAGTTTTAAAACGTTTTAAAACTTCAACAACATCACCTTCTTGTTTTTTACTATTTCTACGATTGTATAAGTAAATTTTAACAGTATCTTTATTTAAAGCTTTATTTAAATTTCGAGCTGGAATGTAGATATCATGTTCTAAATCTTCACAAATAAAATAACCATTTCCATTTGCTGTAGCGTCAATAGTTCCAATGTAATATTTATCTAATGGCAGCACTTTAAACTTCCCTCTATCAGTTTCTTCAACTTTTTGTTGCCCTTTTAACGCTTCTAATTTTTGAATAACTTGATTTCTTCCTTTCGCATCTATCAATCCTAATTTTGCAGTTATTTGTTTATAATTAAAGCTATCATTTGGAGATTGATTTAGTATTTTTAATATTTTTTGAGTTAATTCTTTAACTACATTCCCTTTTTTCTTATATATAGATTTTCTCTTCGACATTAAATTCATTTTTAAAATTCCATCAAAAATACAAATATTTAGATTTTAATGTGTTAATTAAATCTTATATAAACTACAATTTGTATTTTGTACCGATTTTAAACATACTTTATGCAAAAAAAATGGTTGGTAATTGTAAATCCGGTTGCAGGAAATGGCGCTTTCAAAAAAAAGTGGTCACTTATTTATAAAGAATTAATACTTCAAAATTTTGAAGTTGAAGTTGTTTTTACGGAATTCAAAAATCATGCTGTTAAAATAGTTCAAAATTATATAAAACAAGGTTTTACAAGATTTATTTGTGTTGGTGGTGATGGAACTTTACATAGCATTGTAAACGGAATTTTAAGTTTAAATCCGTCTAATATTTTTGAAATAAAAATTGGAATTATAGCTATTGGAACTGGAAATGATTGGATTAAAACCTACCATATCTCAAAAGATTATAAAAAAGATATTCAAATAATTAAGGCTGAAAATACTATAAAACAAGATATTGGAAAACTTAATATTACTAAAAATAATAAAACTGTTTATTTTAATAATTTAGCTGGTATTGGTTTTGATGGTTATGTTGTTAATAAAGTTCATAAATTTAAAAATTTAGGATTTTTAGCATATTTAACAGGTGCAATAGTAAGTTTAACTAGTTATAAGAAAGCTACTTTAGAAATTACATTTAATAATACAATTATTAAAGAAAAGACCTTAATGTTATTAATAGGATTGTGTAAATATTCTGGAGGTGGAATGCAACTCACTAAAAATTCAGATCCAACTGATGGATTATTTGATATATCTATCATACATAAAGTTCATTTATTTAATATTTTAGGAAATTTAGCTGGTTTATTTAATGGAACTATAACCAATCATAAATTAGTAAATACTTACAAAGCTTCTTCACTTCAAATTAAAGTATTAGATACCATAACAACATACATTCAAGCAGATGGAGAATTGGTTGGTTCAGATAATTTTTCAGTATCAATACTACCAAAAGCTATTAATTTTATTGTTCCTTAATTTATAAAAGTTAAAATTTTCTTAAAAAAATTTTAACATCTCTTAAAAATAATCGTCTTTTAATTGAGAACTTAATTAAAATGAAACGGTTATATAAAATTATCTTCTTATTTTTTATTATTTTTTTTGTAGGAATTTATATTTCTATAAAAAGTATTAATAATTCATTTTCTTCAGAAGATACTATAGAAACTGTTATACCTAGGTAAAACCTTTTAAAACTTTCAATTAAAATTTAAAGGTTATTAACAACTATATTATTTATAAATAGTTTTATTTAAAATTTAAAAAAAAAATGGTTGTTATTATAGCGTGTTAATAGGTACAATAAATAAACGTTATTTTATTTTTATTTATCATTTATAAAAAGATGTAAACACGTTATTATTATTTAAAAGCTTTAAAATCAATAAAATTAACTAGGTTATAAACAATTCTAAAATTAGCATTATTAACCATTTTTTTTAATAAGTTTTAAAATTAAAAATGTTTATAATAGGTGTTAAATTGGTTAATAACTTCTTTTAAAAAATAAATAAATAAATTTGGTTATTAAAAAGTGATTTTAGTATTATGAAATAATTATTACTTTACAAAAAATAGTTTTCTTTTTTGAGTACAAACTTATTCACAATGTTACTTTAATGTAAAGTAATTGTAAATCAACTTTTTAAAAATTACTATTAACAATTCATTTTTTAGTAGTTAATAACTCTGAATTTGTACTTTTGTATTTAAACTTATTAATAAATACATTTTTTATGATAGTTGCAATTGGTAATGATCACGCAGGAACCGAATATAAATTCGAAATTATTAAACAATTAGAAAACAAAGGTATTACAATTTTAAACTTTGGAACCAATACAAATGAAAGCATGGATTATCCAGATACTATTCATCCAGTTGCTAATGCAGTAGAAAATGGTAAAGCTGAACTTGGAATTATTATTTGTGGAAGTGGTAATGGCGCTCAAATTACAGCTAATAAACACCAAGGTATTAGAGCTGCTTTATGTTGGAATAATGAATTGGTTGAATTAGCTCGTTTACATAACAATGCTAATATTTTAAGTATTCCTGCTCGTTTTGTATCAATACAACAAGCTTTAGGTTTTGTAGAAATATTCTTAAATACAAAATTTGAAGGAGGCCGCCACCAAACTAGAGTTGAAAAAATTCCAACAAAATGTTGTTAAAATTAATCATTCTTCATAATTAACTAAATGGATAAAAATCATTCTCATAATCATTCAACCTTATCAGGTAAAAATTTATTAGTATCAATAGTTTTAAACATTATTATTACTGTAGCTCAACTTATTGGAGGTTTTATTTCGGGAAGTTTAGCATTAATATCAGATGCTGTACATAATTTTTCTGATGTTATTTCACTAATTATTAGTTATGTAGCTAATTTATTAAGTAATAAAAAAAAACAAACACTTCATCAAACTTTTGGTTATAAAAGAGCTGAAATTATTGCAGCTTTTATAAATGCTTCAGCATTAATTATTGTTGCAATAATTTTAGGAATTGAAGCGATAAAGCGTTTTAATACTCCAAAAGAAATTAATAGCGACTTAGTAATTTGGTTAGCAATTTTAGGAATTTCAGTAAATGGTTTTAGTGTTTTGCTTTTAAAAAAAGATGCAAAAAACAACCTAAATATGAAATCAGCATATCTTCATTTATTAACTGATATGTTAACATCTGTAGCTGTTTTAATAGGTGGATTATTAATGAAATATTATCAAATATATTTAGTTGATGCACTTTTAACATTAATAATTTCAATTTATTTAATTTATATGAGTTGGGATATTTTACTTACTTCATTAAAAATTTTAATGCTTTTTGCCCCAGAACATATTAAAATTGAGGAAGTTGTAAATGAAATTTTAAAAGTTAATGGAATTAAAAATGTGCATCATGTGCATATTTGGCAATTAAATGATCACGATTGTCATTTTGAAGCGCATATAGAATTTAAAGAAAATATAAAATTATCTGATTTTGATTTGGTTTGTGAACAAGTTGAAGAAATTTTAAATACTAAATTTCAAATTCAACATTGTAATTTACAGCCAGAGTTTAAAAGAGATGATGTAAAAGAACTAATAATTCAAGATTAAAATGCTACACATAATTACCAAATCATTTTCTGAATTAACCACCAATGAATTGTATGAAATTTTACAACTTCGTTCAGAAGTTTTTGTTGTAGAGCAAGATTGCGTATATCAAGATATAGATTTTAAAGATCAAAAAGCATTGCATATTATTGGTTTAAAGAACAATAAAATTATTGCATATACACGTATTTTTAAACCTAATGATTATTTTCAAGAAGCAAGTATTGGTAGAGTTGTAGTTGCTAAAAATGAACGTAAATTTGGTTATGGACATATAATTATGAAGTATTCTATTGAAGCTGTAAAAAGCTTTTTTAATGAATCAATAATTAAAATTTCAGCTCAAAAATATTTAAAAGAATTTTATCAATCCCATGAATTTATTCAAGTGGGAAAAGAATATTTAGAAGATGGAATTCCGCATATTGGAATGATTAAATTTTAAATATAGCTTTTTAAAACTTATAATATTAATGAATAATCCTAAAGTAAAAATAAAAAATATTACAAATTTATCAAGCAATCATTACAAACTAGATAAAGTAAATTTTGATTATAAATTAAAAAACGGAACCTGGCAAAAACAAAGCAGGGAATGTTATAATAGAGGTGATGGTGCGGCAATTTTATTGTACAATGCAATTAAAAAAACAGTAATTCTTACCAAACAATTTAGAATGCCAACGTATTTAAATGAAAATTCTGATGGTATGATGCTCGAAGTTTGTGCTGGTTTATTAGATAAAAATAACCCTATTACTTGTATAAAAAACGAAGCTGAAGAAGAAACAGGTTATAAAATTAAAAAACCTAAAAAAATATTTCAATTGTATTCTTCACCAGGAGCCGTTACCGAAATAATACATTATTTTATTGCTGAAGTTAGTGATGATATGAAAATAAGTGATGGCGGTGGCTTAGAATATGAAACTGAAGAAATAGAAGTATTAGAACTAGATTTTAAAAACGTTTTAACAATGATTTCAACTGGTGAAATTTGCGATGCTAAAACTATAATACTTCTTCAATATGCTAAAATTAATGAATTGTTATAATTATCTAATGCCTACTTTTTCCTTGCTTTATATTAAGTCTAATTTCTTTTGAATCTTCAGATAATAAGAATTTTTTAGTGCATTCTGGTAATGAACTTAAAACATCATTTAATTTATCTTGTTTAATAGCTTCTCTTACTTTTGAAGCACTTATATAATCTTTTTCACAAAAATCTTTGTTAGATGAAATTCTTTCACATTCAATTACTTTAATATTGTGTTTGGGTAAAATTTTATGCATTGCTGTATTATAGGCAGCTGTGGTTTCACAATAAGTTTCACAACCAATATATCTTTTTTTAATATTTAAAATTGGCGCAATATATTCAACAAATATTTTCACATCTATTTCAGCTTGTTTTTTTGAAATAAGATTCCAAGATTCATTTTTTAAAAAATAGTTAGGAAAAATAGCTCCAGAAACTATATAAGGTCCTGTTGCTAACATTTTAACATTTTTTAGGTGTGATATACCTTCTTTAATTAATTTCCAACGTATTTCAAATGGAAATGATGCTAAATTTTCACTTACTACAAAAAGATAAACAAGCTCATTTTCTTCTGAAGCTTTTTCAATTAAATAGCGGTGCCCAACAGTGAAAGGATTGCAATTAACAACAATAGCAGCAATATTGTTAGTTAAAGTTTTAACTTTAAGTTTTTTTAAATGGCGTTGAAAATCTTTAATAGTACTGTAACCAAATTCTAAAACTGAAAATATAGGCTCAGCTGTTGCTATTAATGAATATCCAATTGCTTGAAAAAGCTTTGCTGTTTTTGGCTTTGTATAAACAAAACATTGTTTATAATTTTCTAATGCTTTGTTGGTTAGATAAGTAACTATTAGTGGAAATGCGGTAGAATCTCTAAATTTAGGAGCAACTACTACATATTTTAAAGTATTACCTTTTAAAGATCCGGTTCCAATAATTTCATCATTCAGGTTATAGATTATCATTGTTGTATCTACCTCTTCTTTAATATAATCAAAACCTAAAGAGGTTAAAAAAGTGTTCAACAATTCTATGTCTAACGGATTTTCAATATCTAATAATTCTTGTCTAAAATCTGTATCTTCAAAAGTCATATTTATTCAGTTTTTACAAAATGTAATAAAAGAGCAACCGATAATAAATCAGCAGAACCACCTGGTGATATATTTTTTGCTAAGCAATATTCGTTTAATTGAGTATATGCAATGTTATTATCAATAGCCTCTTTTGCAAGTGTTTGAATGTGTTTTAACGTTTCTAAATTGCTTCTATGCAATATATTGCTATCGTTATTTACAGCCATAATTTGCAACAATCCTGTTTGTAATATTTGTTGAATTTCATGTTCATTAGTATGTGATAAGGAAGTCAAATTTTGTTCAAAATATGCTTGAGATTTATGAAATATACTCGGAAATCCTTTTTCAACTTCACTGCGAACACCTGCGCCAATTGTTCCGTATTTTACATATACTTTTTCTCCATTAGTTGTTGCTAAATTAGTAGTATTTACTAACTCATTAGCTACCATATTATTACAAATTTTCATTATTATTACTCTAAACTTAGCATCACTATAACCCTCTTTTTCCGACATAAGTTTTGAAATAGAAAATAATGAAATACCAAAAAGAAATATAATTCCTTTATGCGTATTAATATTATTTGTTGCTTCAAACATCGCATTTTCAGCCCGTAAACCTATATGGCGAATTTTAGCTAAAGCTTCTTCCTGTTTTCCTGAATATTGATAACCTAATAAACAGAATTCTCTAAAAAATGGTGTTAATGATGCTGAAGAATTTAAAAAGGTGAAAAAATTCATATCAGCATGAGAGCCACTATTATGAAAGCTAACTAAACCGGGTTTAGGACTTAATGAAATTTCATATAAAATTGCTTTTGAAGCATAAGAAGTTAATGAATTTACAATTAATTCTTTGTGTTTAATTGCTAAGTATTCAGCTATTTCATTGCTTAGTTTTTCTCTAATCTCATTATACGTATGCCGTTTATTTCTCATACAAGAAATGGCAGAATAATCACCACAGAAATAGCAAGGTTTCTTTTTACCAGAACTAATAGGTAAACCTTGTTCATTAAAAATATCAATATCAATTAGTCTTCCTAAAAAGTGTGTTGATTCAAAAGATTCGGTTAACTCTTTAATTTTAACTATTTCAATTGAAGAATTAGAAAAAGGAACGATAAAAAAATCACCTGCTTTATCAGTTAAAATAATTTCTTTATTATTTTGTACTGCTATTCTGTTAGCTAATAAAAAGGGCTTTAATTCATTTAAAATTTCAGTAAAAAAAGAGGAAATAAGTAAATTACTTTTAGGATATCCAGCTATATTTAAAGATAAACTTAAAGTACAAAGGTTATTTTTAACAAATTGAAAACGTAAAGATGCCCGTTTTTCACGAGCATCAAGTACACCATTTAAAATTTCTCTTTTTTTATCCATTATTTTTTTACCTGACGAATCACATCAATAATAGTTCCGTCACGATATTCAATAAGACCTACAATTTTATCAGTGTATTCCACTTCTTTTGTTTTGCCAACAATGGCTTCCACTTCTTCTTGTAAATCTTGTATTTTACGTACGTTAAGTCCTGCATTTCTTAAATTTTCTTCCAATTCTGGCTTCAAAGGGTTTACACATATTCCTCTTTCTGTTACCAATACATCAATTGTTTCTCCAGGAGTTACAACGGTGTTAATTGATTTTCTTACAATAGGTAAACGGCCACGAAATGATGGACAAACAACAACTGTTAAGTTAGCTCCAGAAGCTGTATCACTATGTCCGCCTGATGCTCCTCTAATAGTTCCATCTGATCCTGTTATAACATTTACATTAAAATCGAGATCTATTTCTAATGCTCCTAGTACTACAACATCCAATTTATTGGTCATACAACCACAGTTATAAGGATTTGCATAGAGTGCTGCAGGTATTTCAATATGTTTTCTATTTTCTACTAATGAACTACAAACTGCCGCATCAAAAGATTGAACATCAAAAATAGCATTAAATAATCCCTCATTCAACATATCTACTCCGTAAGAAGTAACGCCACCTAAAATAAAACTACCTTTTATTTTAGCTTTTTTCATTTTTTCACGAATATATTTTGCTACTGCTAGTGATGCTCCACCAGCTCCAACTTGAAATGAAAATCCTTGTTTAAAAACCCCAGAATGTTCAATAACTTCAGCCGCTAGTCTTGCAATTCTTAAATCCATTGGAGATTTTGTAATACGTGTACTCCCTGTAGCAATTTTTGAAGCATCACCAATAGAATCTACTTCAACAACATAATCCACAAAACTTTGTCTAATAGAGTTTGGCACACAAGGGTATTCTACAATATTATCTGTTACAACAATTACTTGTTTTGAATAACGTGAATCAATTCCTGCATAACCCATAGACCCAAAAGCTGATTTTCCAAAAGAACCTGTTGCATTTCCTTCTTCATCAGCTGCTGAAGCAGCAATTATTGCTAAATCTAAATCAATTTTTCCAGTATGAATAGCTCTTGCTCTACCACCATGTGAATGAATAACAACTGGAATATCTAATACGCCTTCTGAAATTGCTTTTCCAATATCTCCACGGAGACCTGAAGACCATATTTTTGTGATAGTTCCATCTTTTAAATACTTTAAAATTGGATTGTGAACTTCATTTAATGAAGAAGCAGCAAGGGTCATATTTTTAATACCTAAGTTGGCCAGTATTTCAATTGAATTTACCAAAATATTATCACCATTTCTAAGATGATGATGAAAAGAAACGGTCATTCCATCTTTAGGGGAAGTTTTTTTAATAGCTTCTTCAAGATTTAAACAGTTTTTAGACTGATGAGGCATCTTTGCTTTGTTTGGAGGAGAAATAGTTAATTCATCCATCCACCCTTTTTTAAGTTTTTCCCAAGCACCAACAAACATATCTATTTTTCCTATTCCTTCAATATATTCTGGAACTTCGCGACCTATTATATTTTTCATTTGTTTTTTAATTTAAATTGAATCAAAATCAATACGTGCTAATTCCAGTACGTGAGCAGCTCTTGCCATTACTGGAGCATCAATCATTTTACCATCAATTGCAAAAACTCCAATTCCTGCAATTTTATTTTTTTTGAATTCTTTCATTATTCTATAAGCTTTTCTAATTTCTTCATCAGTAGGCATATAAACATCGTGTATAATATCTATTTGTCTTGGGTTAATTACAGCTTTTCCTGTAAACCCTATTTGTTTTGCATATTCAGTTTCATTTCTAAGCCCATCTTCATCATTAACATCAACAAAAACAGTATCAATAGCATCAATTTTATTTGCTTTTGCCGCCATTACAATCATTTTTCTAGCTAAATCTATTCCTGAACCATCTTTGGTGCTTTTAATATTCATATCGGCAGTTAAATCTTGACCGCCAATAGTAATAGCATCTACCCGTTTTGAAAATTTTGCAATTTCAAAAACGTTTTGCACACCAAGAGCAGTTTCAATCATTGCATGGATAGTCATTTTATCATGCGGTAGATTGTGTTTATCTTCAATAGCTTCAATAATTCGGATAAGTTTAGCTAATTCTTCTACCGTTTCAGTTTTTGGATAACGTATTGCATCAGGTTGAAGCGGTACTATTTCTTCCAAGTCTTCTAAGCCAAAAGGAGTGTCTAAATGGTTAATCCGTACACATACTTCTGTAGTATAAAAATTGATGGATTTTAGTATATTTCTCACTAAAATACGTGCAGCATCTTTTTGATTTAGAGCTACGGCATCTTCTAAATCCAATAATAAACTATCGGCACTGTATACGCCGCCTTGTTGTAACATTGCTGGGTTATTACCAGGAATATACAGCATTGTTCTTCTATTTTTTTTCACAATAAATGTTATTTAATAAATAGCTAATAATTATTACAGTGTCCCTTTTTGTAAATCACAGGCTCTCATAATGGCAGTTTCTAACCTTGCATCAATGGTAGGTTCTAAAGCTCCTTTATCTTTTACAATTAAATGAATATCAGTGATGTTGTATTCATCTAATTTTTTTGAAATAAGTTTTTCAATAGAATCACCAAATTCTAACATTACAGATGAGTCAATTTCTATATTTCGTCCTGAATTCTCTACAACAGGTTCAATTAACACGATAATATCACTTGATTCAAATGATCCTGATTGTGCTTTTTTAATAATTTTCATAATTATTATTTAAATTAATTAAATACTACAAATATTTTTGTAATTATAGTTTTTTAATGTACTTATTGGTTTGTTTAATTTTATAATTATTAAAAATTTGTTACAAACCGAGTGTTGATTTTAAACCTTAAATCATAACAAAATTAGGAAGTTGTTTTTTCTTTAACAAGCTATTTTTAACTTATTAAAGCAATTTATAGTATATGCATTAGGATGTAGAAAACGTATCATTTATAGCAATAGGTATAGGTAATAAGCATTAGTATTTTAGATTTAGTGTTGAAAAGGTTACATTTTAGCTGAGCTTAAAAACTGCAAAATGGATAGTTTTTCATATACATTAAAAAAAGTTTTATAAATTCTACTTTTTCTCAACATTTTGAAGAAGAATATTTTTAAATCTGAATACGTTATATTGAATAATAAAAAATAGTTTTATCTATGACTTAGAAACTCCAATTACACGCTTTATGGTGTCAAGTTTTGAAAGTGTTAAACGCACAATACTATCTTTTTTAGCAAATAAATCATGAGGTACGTTAGCTTCTAAAGAAACCAAATCTCCTTTCACTAAATTGTATAAAGTTCCATTTACATTAAAATCTATAGCACCTTCAAAAATTTCTACAGTAATTGGGAAAGAAGTTTTATGCTCTTTCATTACCTGATTTTCCTTCATTACCACTCTAATTTCTTTGGTAGTTTCGGTTTCATGTAAAACCGAAATTAAAACTTTATTTTCGTTGTAAGTTAAATTTTCTAATAGTGATGATTTTTTCATAATATGATGTTGTTAATTATTACCAACCGCTAAATTTGGGCGGTTTTATTTCATTTAAATTTAAATATACAATTAATTGTCCTCTGTGATGTGTAACATGGTCTTGTAATAAATTTAAGATTTGTAATTTACTTTTAGGTCCAGCAAAAAAATCAACTTCAGTTGCTAAATCCTTCAAGTTTAATTTTTTAATTATTTCAGAAACTTTATTAAAGGCATTTTCTAATTCTTTGATAACTTCTTCTTTAGTTTTTGGAGTTATTTTTTCAGATTTAATAAAATTGGCATCAACAAAATAGGTTTCACTTAACCAAACCATATTTTCTCTTATATGAAGTAATTGTTCTTGAAAACTCATTTGCCGTTCAGTGGGTTTGTATTTATAGTTGGCTTCAGGCATAGCTTTAGCTATTTCTAATAAATAATTTTTAGAGTTTTCCCATTTTAATAAAAATGCAGATTTTACATCATTTTGAGCTTTTATCTGATTGATAAATAGAATAGTAAATAAAGTTATGAAGGATATTTTTTTCATTATAAAAACTGTTAATATTATTTGTAAACAGGCTAAATATACTCAATACTTTTTTATATTTTAGCCCTAAATTAGTTTAACACATTTTAATTCAGATTATGGCAGACGATAAAGAAAAAGTAGCAAAATTAAAAGCATTACAACTTACATTAGACAAACTAGATAAAACTTATGGAAAAGGAGCTGTAATGAAAATGGGTGATGTTGCCATAGAGGATATAGATGCAATTTCATCAGGATCTTTAGGGTTAGATATAGCCTTAGGAGTTGGTGGATATCCACGTGGTAGAGTAATTGAAATATACGGACCGGAATCATCAGGTAAAACAACGTTAACACTTCATGCAATTGCTGAGGCTCAAAAAGCAGGTGGTATTGCGGCATTTATTGATGCTGAACATGCTTTTGACCGTTTTTATGCACAAAATTTAGGAATTGACATTGATAATTTAATAATTTCTCAACCAGATTATGGTGAACAAGCTTTAGAAATTGCGGATAATTTAATTAGTTCTGGAGCTATAGACATTATTGTGATTGATTCTGTAGCAGCGTTAACACCCAAAAGTGAAATTGAAGGTGAAATGGGGGATTCTAAAATGGGATTACACGCACGTTTAATGTCGCAAGCACTTCGTAAATTAACTGGGACTATTCATAAAACTAATTGTACGGTAATATTTATAAATCAATTACGTGAAAAAATTGGTGTTATGTTTGGGAATCCTGAAACAACAACTGGTGGTAACGCTTTAAAGTTTTATGCTTCTGTTCGATTAGATATTAGAAGAAGAACACAAATTAAAGATGGCGACAAAGTTATTGGTAATAGTACCAAAGTTAAAGTGGTTAAAAATAAGGTAGCACCACCTTTTACAATTGCTGAATTTGATATTATGTACGGTTTAGGTATTTCTAAAACAGGTGAAATATTAGATTTAGGTGTTGAATATGGTATTGTTAAAAAAAGTGGCTCATGGTTTAGTTACGGTGAAACTAAATTAGGACAAGGACGCGATGCCGTGAAAGCACTTATAAAAGACAATCCAGATTTAGCTGAAGAACTAGAAACAAAAATTAAAGAAGTTCTTAATAACGCAAAATAGTACTAGATAATAGATGAATTTTAAAAGGAAGTAATAGTAAAGATTGCTTCCTTTTTTTATGACCTTAACTCATTATTAATAAATACTTTATTCCTATTATTTTAGCAAATTAACCACTAACAAATTTTACTTAAAAAACTTTTCTATTTGTGATAATAGTTTACTTTTGGCAAACTAAAATAAAATTTTATTTTTTAATTAGACCCGTTATAAAAACTTATGAAAAATAATATCGAAAAATTATTAATTGGCAGAACTGACATTGTTGATTTTCCAAAACTAAATTTGTTTGGTATTGCTGTTAAAATTGATACGGGAGCATATACATCTAGTATTCATTGTCATGATATTAAAATTGAAAATAACATTTTAAAATGTCAACTTTTAGATCCTGAACATCATAAATTTCAAGATATTCATTTTGAATTTAGAGAGTTTTCACAAAAAAAAGTAAAAAGTTCAAACGGTCAAATAGAAAATAGGTATCTAATAAAAACCGAAATATTTATATTTAATCAAATATATCCCATAGCATTAACGCTTTCAGAAAGAGGTTCTATGAAATACCCTGTATTATTGGGGCGAAAATTTCTTTCTAAAAAATTCATAGTAGATACTTCAAAAAAAAATGTATCTTTTAAAAAAATCATTACTAAAATTTAAAATATGAGAATTGTTGTTTTATCAAGAAACCCTAATTTATATTCTACTAAAAGACTTATAGAAGCAGGAAAAAATAGAGATCACGAAATGATTATTGTAGATCATTCAAAGTGTGATATCATTATTGAAAGAAAGAAACCAGCCATTAGATATAAGCATGAATTATTAGTGGATATTGATGCTGTAATCCCAAGAATTGGCGCTTCAGTAACCTTTTTTGGAACTGCAGTAGTACGTCAATTTGAAATGATGAAAGTTTTTACAGCTGTAGAATCACAAGCATTAATGCGTTCAAGAGATAAATTAAGAAGCTTACAAGTACTTTCAAGAGCGGGCTTAGGTTTACCAAAAACAGTATTTACCAATTACTCTAAAAATGTTGAGGATGTAATTAGTAGTGTTGGCGGAGCGCCTTTAGTTATAAAATTATTAGAAGGTACCCAAGGTTTAGGAGTGGTTTTAGCGGAAACTCACACTGCAGCAACTTCAGTATTAGAAGCTTTTAACGGATTGCAAGCACGCGTAATAGCTCAGGAATTTATAAAAGAAGCTAAAGGTGCTGATATTAGAGTATTTATTGTAGATGGTGAAATTGTTGGCGCTATGAAACGGCAAGGTAAAGAAGGTGAATTTCGCTCAAATTTGCACCGTGGAGGTTCTGCTGAAGTATTTGAATTATCTATTGATGAGAAAAATGCAGCATTAAAAGCAGCGCGTGTTATGGGCTTAGGAGTTGCAGGAGTTGATTTATTACAATCAGCCAGAGGGCCACTTATTTTAGAAGTAAATTCTTCACCAGGATTAGAAGGTATTGAAGCTGCTACAGGAGTTGATGTAGCCAGTAAAATAATTCATTATATTGAAAGAAATGTAGATTTGGAGTAATATGAAAATTTTAAATCATAAAATTGAACTTGGAGAATCTCTTCAAGTTAAAATGAATTTTGCAAGACTTAACACACGTGATACTATTTCAGTACCTATCATTATTGAACGCAGTGAAAAAGTAGGTCCTTGTTTATTATTAATTGGTGGTGTTCATGGAGACGAAACTAATGGTGTTGAAATTGTTCGCCAAATTGTAGCAAAAGGTTTTAATAAACCTGAAATTGGTACCATTATTTGTATTCCTTTATTAAATGTTTTTGGTTTTATAAATCAAACCAGAGAATTTCCTGATGGTAGAGATTTAAATCGTGTTTTTCCAGGTTCTAATACCGGTTCGTTAGCAAGTAGATTTGCATATCATATTATGAAAGAAGTAATTCCTCATGTAGATTATTGTATTGATTTTCATACTGGCGGCGCACAACGTTTCAATTATTCTCAAATAAGAATTGATGAAGGCGATGAAGAAAGTTTAAAACTGGCTAAAATTTTTGGTTCTCCTTACATTGTATATAGTAAAAGTCAGGAGAAAACGTTTAGAAAATCAATGGTTAAATTAGGCATAAAAGTGTTATTGTTTGAAGGTGGAAAATCACTTAATTTAGATAAAACTGTAACAAAAATAGGAATTCAAGGTGCTATAAATGTAATTCAAGAATTAGGACTGCGAGATTTTTCTTCTACAGTTTTAAATTCTAAAAATGAGGCACAACCTGTCATTATTAAAAGTTCTAAATGGATTAGAGCGAAGCATTCAGGGATGTACAGATCTGATGTAAGAGCAGGTCAAAAAGTTGAAAAAGGAGTAAAATTAGGAAGTATTTCTGATCCTTTTGGAAATTTTGAAAAGGAGTTTAAAAATAACCAAGAAGGTTATATTTTAAACTCAAATCACGCTCCTGTTGTAAATCAAGGCGATGCCCTTTTTCATATAGGATTTGAATAAAACAGATGCTTAAAGTTGAAAACATATCGTTTAAATATTCTGAGAAAGAAATATTAAAAAACATCAATTTTATCGTAAATAAAGGAGATTATCTTGCTGTATTAGGTGAAAGTGGTTGTGGAAAAAGTACGCTTTTAGAAATTATTTACGGATTACTTCATCTTGAAAAAGGCTCAGTTTACTGGAATAATAAAAAATTATTAGGTCCTAATTTTAAGTTAATTCCCGGTGAAGAATTTATGAAATACTTACCACAGGATTTTGATTTAATGCCCTATATAACTGTGGAAGAGAATATTGGTAAAAATATTTCAAGTTTAGACCCAAATAAGCAACAACGTATACATGAATTATTGGAAGTTGTTGATATGACAGACTTTCTAAAAACGAAGGTTAATAACTTAAGCGGAGGTCAAAAACAACGTGTAGCCATTGCAAAAGTCATCGCAAAAGAACCCGAACTGTTGTTATTAGATGAACCTTTTAGTCACATAGATAATTTTAGAAAAAATAAGTTAAGAAGAAGTCTTTTTAAATACTTAAAATTAAAAAAAATTATGTGTATTGTTGCCACACATGATACCACTGATGCACTTTCTTTTGCTGATGAAATTTTAGTAATTAGAGACGGAGAATTAATAGCAAAAAACAAACCAGAAGCGTTATATAAAAACCCTAAAAGTGCTTATGAAGCTTCATTTTTTGATGAAATAAATGAAATACCATTTAGTGAAATTGACTCAACAACTAATTCTAATGAATTAGTTTTATTATACCCAAATCAAATTAAAATTACCAATAATAAAGGAATACAAGCAACAGTTATTTCATCTTATTTTAAAGGTAGTTATTATTTAATAGAAGCTGATTTAAATGGAAAAATTATCTTTTTTGAACATTTTGAAAAGATACAATTAGGTTCAGAAATTTGCTTAAAATTAATTAAATTGTAACGACTAAAAGTGGGTACATTTTATTAAATCAATACAAACAAAACAAATGAAAATAGCTTTTATTGGATTAGGAATTATGGGAAGTAATATGGCTTCGAATTTAGCAAAAAACAACTTAAACTTAACCGTTTATAACAGAACGCCAAAGAATTTTGAAACTTTTGAAAATTCAAATGTAACCATTGCAGATTCGGTAGAAAATGCTGTAAAAGATGCTGACATTGTGTTTAGTATGTTATCTACACCCCAAGTTGTTGAAGAGGTGTTTTTTGGAGTAGCAGGTGCGCTAAATTCAATGAAAAAAAATGCAATTTGGGCAGATTGTTCTACAGTAAATCCATCATTTAGTATCAAAGCTTTTGAAGAAGCAACAAAATATGATATTAGATTTTTAGATACCCCAGTTTCAGGCTCAAAAATTCCGGCAGAAAAGTCTGAATTAATTTTTCTAGTTGGTGGAGAAGAAAATACACTTAACGAGATTCAGCCATATTTAAATATGATGGGAAACAAAGTGTTACATATAGGCGATATTGGCAAAGGAGCATCGTTTAAAATGCTTGTAAATATGATGCTAGCTCAGTCTATGCTTGTTTTTTCAGAAGCCATATTATTGGGTGAAAAAATGGGAATTTCTAAAGATTTCTTGTTAGATACAGTTCCTAATTTAATTGTTTCGGCTCCTTTCACAAAATCAAAGGCGCAAGCAATAAAAAGTAATAACTATGATGTGCAATTTCCGTTAGAATGGATGCATAAAGATTTACATTTAGCTACAATAACCGCCTATGAACTCAATCAACCATTATTTTTAGCAAATCTTACCAAAGAAATATACGCCGGCGCTAACCAAAACGGAATGGGAAGAGATGATATGTCAGCTATTTATAAATTCTTAGAATTAAAAAAATAATCTATGTTTTATTAATAAAACATCTGAATATCAAATAATTACGTCATTTTTAATTTTACTTTTTTAAAGTAAAATGTGGCAATCGTATTATCAATAAACAGATTGCCGCAGTCATACCTCCTTCGCAAATACGAATGTGATAAATATTCTTACTTTTTCTTATATTGAACTCAGGTTATTAAATATATAAAACTTAAACTCCAGTAGAGCCAAAACCACCAGCGCCACGCTCAGTTTCACTCAACACTTCAACAAGTTCCCAGTTAGCCCATTCATGTTTTGCAATTACTAATTGAGCAATACGTTCCCCATCATTTATTACAAAATCGTTATTAGATAAATTCACTAGAATAACCCCAATTTCACCTCTGTAATCTGCGTCAACGGTTCCAGGAGAATTTAGTACTGTAATTCCTTTTTTAGCTGCAAGCCCACTTCTTGGACGTACTTGTGCTTCGGTTCCTACAGGCAAAGCAATAAATAAACCTGTTTTAACAATTGCTCTTTCTAAAGGTTTTAAAGTAATTGATTCCGAAATATTTGCTCGCAAATCCATTCCTGCAGAAGCGATGGTTTCGTAGTTTGGTAATTCGTGTTTTGATTTGTTAATGATTTGTACTTTCATATTAGTTTATTTATTAGCCGTTTGGTGTAATTCTTTTTTTAATTCAGATTTTTCGTCAGTTCGAGTAATTTTCTATTGAAAATTGTATCGAGAATAAAAAATCAACCTTAAAAACTGTTCTCGATACATTTTTGATTTCATTTCATTGCTTCAAAAATACTCGAACTGACGTTTTTATTAATTTACCCAAAAGTTTATTTATTACTAGTTTCAATATAATTTTTAAGCCTGTCTTTTATAAAATAGTTCCAACCTGCTCTACAACTTTCAGGTTCAAATTCTGGAATATTATCAGGAAAATCTGCAATAACTTCAGTAGTTAAGCGCAATAATGTTTCTTTTTTATTAGTAAACAATTCAAAATGCACAAACGAATCACCAGAGTAATCTTTATAATTCCACCGATAAGAATTTTTTTTAAGAACCACAACTTCTGTAATTTCCCATTGATGTAAAAAATTTCTAGTATCTGATGTAACTAAAAACGAAGTTTTAAAACCAACTTCAGGTTTAAAATTAGGAATGTTTTCAAAATACCATTTTCTCATTTGGGTTACATCCGTTAAAGCTTCCCAAACAGTTTTAGCAGATACGTTAAATGTTTGTGTTACAATAATAGGTTTAGCCAAAGTTTTCATTTATTTAAGGTTTAAATTGCGTAATCTATAAATAACTGTAACAGATTATTTTTACAAGTAATTTTAAAATATTTTTCTTACAAATTTAAATTTTTTTTATAAAAAAAAGTTGTTCTAAACTATGTTGTTAATTTGCGTAAATATTGTTTAAAGTTTTATAGTATGACAACTATTTGTCTGCTTTATGTTGTAAGCTGATTTTTACCTGAAATAAAGTTAAATACCTCTCGAATAGTTCTTTTTCTTATTTTTCGCTGCAAATCTATATCCACAAGTTTAAGTGTGTATTGAAATTTAACATCTAAATAATCCATTTTCAATTCAACAACTTTTAAATTATAAGATTTGGGTTCAATATATTCACTAAAACTTTTAAGTGATGAAATTATTTCATTTTCAAGTTGTTCAATGTTATTTATATATTTAAGGGCAATTTGAAAGTCAACAGTCATTAATCTTACATCTCTTTTTGTATAGTTAATAATTTCATTGTAATAAACTTTAGAATTTGGAATAATTACAACATCATCGTCATCATTAAGAATTTTTACCTTCAACATATTTATCTCAACTATTTTCCCTTTTTGGTTATCAATTTTAACAAAATCATTTATTTCAAATGTATTTGAAAAACTTAAATATATTCCACTTAAAAAATCAACAATATATTCCTTAGTTAATATTGCAATAGCTGCTGCAACAATAGTTAAAGAGGTTATCAACTCTGTGAGTTTTATCCCAAAAAAACTTAGTAACATTATTAATAGTCCCGCACCAATTGTAAAATTTGCAATATTTTCAATGCCAAAATGAACATTATTTTTTTTATTTTTAGGAATTTTCTTTCTTTTAGAATAGAAATACTTACCAATATTTGATAAAAGGTTAATGGTAATGTAAAAAATTATAAATGCTAAAACAGACTGCAATTGGTAATATTCAATTATTATTTTAGAAGTTATTGCGTTAAAAAATTTCAAATAAATTACACCAAATAATAAAATTATGTTTATTAATAATGTCCAATATTTTTTCATAATATTTAATCTAAAATTAAATTATTAAGCAATAATTTTGTCCTAAAAATGAAAAGTACGGATTAAATTATTTGTTGCTTACCTTTTTCGCTTGCTCCCAATCTTAAAATAGTATAGCCAATTAATGCCGAAATTAAGGAGCCTATAAGAATGCCAATTTTGGCAGAGTCAATATAAACGGGACTGGTTTCAAAAGCTAAAGAAGCAATAAAAATAGCCATTGTAAATCCAATTCCAGCTAAAAATGAGACTCCTATAATTTGTTTATTACTAATTTCTTCCGGAACTTCAATGAGCTTCATTTTTTTAGCCAACAATATGATTGTTGAAATACCAATACTGTTACCTGCAACTAAAGCAATAATTAAATTTATTATTAAAACAGTATCTAAATTAATATTGTTATTTATAATTACACCTGCATTTGCTAAAGCAAAAACAGGTATAATAAAATAAGCAACCCAATCGTGTAATTTATTTTCTAAATGTTGAAGAGGAGATTGATATTTATGAGTCCAATCTTCTAAATTATCAATTTGTTCAATCTGTTCTTTAGATAAGATTGGTTTTTTTATTATTATAGCTTGTTTAATATTGTTTGTTATATTCATTAAATTATCTATGAATGCAGGAGTGTCAATTTTTTGTCTAATGGGTACTGAAAAAGCTAATAATATTCCTGCCAGTGTTGGATGAATACCGGATTTCAAGAATAATGTCCAAATGGTTACGCCAAAAATTATTAGTAAAAATTTAGAATAATATCCTTTAAATGATAGTATGTATAATATTGCTAATAATATTATTGCAGTAATTAACAAACCAATATTAATGTTTGCGCTATAAAATATGGCAATTACTAAAACGGCACCAATATCATCAACAATTGCAAAAGCGGTCAAAAATATTTTAAGGCTTAAAGGCACTCTGTTACCTAAAAGTTTTAAAACGGCCAAAGCAAAAGCAATATCTGTAGCCATTGGTATTCCCCAACCTTTAATGGTTTCAGGATTTTTATTAAGCATAAAAAACAACAAAATAGGAACTAACATTCCTCCTAAAGCTCCAAAAAGTGGGAATGCTAATTTTTTGACAGAATTTAATTCTCCAATTAAAAATTCTCTTTTTATTTCTAGCCCAATTAGAAAAAAGAAAATAGCCATTAAGCCATCGTTAATCCATAATATTAAAGGCTTATTTAATTCAAAATTTTCTGTTGTAAAACCAATTTTATAGTTCCAAATAGATTGGTAACTATCACTAAATGGTGAATTTGCCCAAACCAGCGCAACAATTGTTGCCGTTAATAATAAAATTCCGCTAAAACTTTCAATTTTAATAAATTTTTGAAAAGGGGTAAGCAATACTTTTTTAATCATTTCTTTTAGTGGTTGCTAATTGGTTTGTATGATATTTGTCTCGGATACTATTTAAATAGTATGATGAATAGGTTATAAAGTTACTTAAATAGACTGAATCTTCTAAAGAAAATCAGTCTATTTAAGTATATTATATGTTGTTGTTAATTTGATATGGGTTGTAAAGCAGATTTGAGATTAAAAAAAATAGAATAAGGAAATGAAAAAACTTTTATTTTTCACAAATTTCAACAGTGAAAATAATATTTAAATCAATTTAAAACTCCAAACTATCTTTATCATCATCTACAATAAAGGATTTATTTTTATTCAATTATATTACATAAAAGTGACTTTACCTGTTGTTATGTCATAATATGCACCTACAATTTTTACTTTGTTTTCTTTTACAAGTTCACTGATTACCGGGCTTCTTTCAAGAATATCGGCAATTGTCATTTTTATATTGTTTATTACAGTTTCATCAATCATTTTTTCTTTGTTATCATCTTGAATTATTGCAGGTTTTATTTGGTCTAACAGTTGGGTTAAATTTCCTAATTGCGCATTTGCAATTGCTCCTGTTACAGCGCCGCAATCTTTGTGTCCCATTACAACTATTAGCTTTGTGCCTTTTAGTTTTGTGGCAAATTCCATACTTCCTAAGTTATTTAAGTCTTCAATATTTCCTGCATTTCTTGCAACAAAAATATTTCCAATACCTTGGTCAAAAATAATTTCCGGCGGAACACGGCTATCAAGACATGACAATATTACAGAATGTGGGTGTTGACCTCCTTTTGTTTGGTCAATTTGATGTTTGTAGTCAGTGTTTATTAATTTGTTACTTACAAAACGAGCATTCCCATTTTTAAGTTCTAAAATTGCATCATCAGGGCTGTTAATTACTGCTTTATGAACGATTTCCTCTTTGCTTGTGTCTTGTGTTTTTTCTTTTTTGTCAGAACAAGATGCCATAAAGATTGCACTTCCTAATACTAAAATTGCGATTTTTGTTTTCATTTTTAATTGTTGTTTAAATTAGTTTGTTAAAGTTATTAAATTAGTTTGTTAAAATTATTAAAAGGGTAAATTATTAAATAATGCGATTTGAAACTGTGGTCTGTTTTTGTTTTCAAAAACTTGTGTCATTATAGCGGTTTCAACTCTAAAATTTTTGTTTATTACATAACCCAAACCACCATAAATTCTATTTCTGTCAAAAATTGGTTTTTCGCCACTTAGAAATACTTCATTATAAGCAGAAATGTAAACCGCATTTTTTATCATTTCTTTCTTATTAATCGGAATGTTAAATGAAAGAAAATATCTAAATCTTAATTTAAAGTCATCTTCTATAAATCTTTCTTCAATTCTATACCTGTGGGTAATGTTTACTCTATTGAATGATTGCTTAGTTGAATACTGTTGGTATATTCTATGTTCGTCAATACTACCCTTATCATTTGTGCCAATTATGTAGGGTTTTGACTTAATAAATCCATATCCGAGCAAAATATTATTATTGTTTGGAGTTAAATTATATCCAATACCTGTCCTTAAAAGAAGTTGTTCAAGATCACCTGCAAAATTATAATTTCTATATTGAATTTCATTGTGCCAATTCTATTTGTCATTTATCTTTTGATTTCCAATATAAATCAACCAATTTCCAGTATCGCTTTTTTGAGCAAAAGAAAAGTTTGATAAACTAAAGAATAGAATGATTAAAATTATATTAAAGTATTTCATTTTATTTTTTTTGAATTTGATTAATTTCATTCGTATTGATATTTATTTTTAATGTTGTTGTGAGAATAATTTTTATTAAACAAAACTTAGTGATTCTCTCTTTAGTTTTGTTTTTCTTTTTTCAATTTGCCTTTCTAGGGCTTCAGATGTTTTTGAAACGGCCTCTTCAAAGGTTTTGCTTTTGGAGGAGGCTATGAGGTCGTAACTTGGGATAATTAATCGTATTTCACATACTTTATTTTTATTTACAGAACAGTTTTCTGTTCGGAAATTTATTTGGCCCGTTATAATTTCGTTATACAAACGGGAGAGTTTATTCATTTTTTGATATAAAAGTTTAATAACACTCGCCTCTATTAATAATCCATTTAATTTAATTTTTAGTATCATATTTTTATTTTTTTCACAAAGGTAGTAATAATATCTATTATAATAGTAATACTATTATAAATAATTGTTAAATATTTTTATTGTACTTTTGAAAAATATATAAAACCTAATTATTTTAATGTATTCCAAATGAAATTACAGGTACAAATAGAAATGAATGAGGAATTATACCTTCGTAATCCAGAAAGTTCTGAGTTAGGTAAAAAAATTATTAAGCATAGTATTCAATTAATACACGAGAACGGTTTTGAAGCTTTTACTTTTAAAAAATTAGCAGAAGAAATAAGCTCAACAGAAGCTAGTGTTTACCGTTATTTTGAAAACAAACACCGTTTATTAATATATATTGTAGCTTGGTATTGGAGCTGGCTTAAATTTCAAATTAGTTTTGAAACAAATAATATAACTGACTCAAAAATTAAATTAAAAAAGATAATAAAACTATTGGCAACTTCAATAGAAGATGATGATAGAACTAATTATGTAAACGAAAGCTTATTACATCAAATTGTTATTTCAGAAGGTTCTAAAGTGTATTTAACAAAACATGTTTGTGAAGATAATAAGCATCATTTTTTTGAACCATACATGAAGCTTTGTGCAGTAGTAGGAAGTGTAATTTCAGAATTAAATCCTAATTATAAATATCCGAAATCTTTATCTACAACCATTATTGAAATGGCACATTTTCAGAATTATTTTATGGTTAATCTTCCTTTGTTAACCGATTTTGGCGAAAATAAAGATGAATCAGACATTATTTTATTTCTTGAAAGTTTAGTTTTTTCAAACATTGAGAAAAATTAGTTTCTGCAATTTCTTTTGATGATTTGTACTTAAATTATTTAATATTATACAACCATTTCACAACTGCTAAAAATTCACTTTTCCAAGTAGTTTCATTGTGTTTTCCTTCTGGGTTTATTGTTGTTTTTAAATTTTTCGATTTAAAACCTGTTTCAAGTAACAATTTTTCAGTTTTTTCAGTTCCGGAAACCATATCTTCACCTTCTTTTCCACCAACATATATATATAATTTTACTTTGTTAGTTTTTCCATGTTCTTTTGTAAAATTTTCTACTTTATTAGAAAACCAAAATGAAGTTGACATAGCTCCAATTTTCCCAAAAATAGTAGGATATTTAAGTCCGCCGTAATATGAAATTAAACCACCTAACGAGCTACCAACTAATGCTGTATATTTTGCTGATTTTTTTGTTCTGAAAGTAGCATCAATATAAGGTTTTAACGTATTTACAAGAAAATTAATATAAATTTCACCTTTTCCACCGCCATATTTTTCATTTTCCCAAGGAGTGTATTCGTTAATTCGTTCTTCACCAGCATTTTCAATACCAACAACTATAAAACCTTTTCCAGTTTTGTTGAAGAGTTCATTTAAAGTTTCATCAACTTCCCATTCCCCAATATAGGATGTTGCATTGTCAAATAAATTTTGACCATCGTGCATATAAATCACAGGATATTTTTTTGAAGTTTTAGTATAATTTGGTGGTAAATACACCCAAATTTTATGACTAATAGTATTTAATTCAGGAATTAAAAATTCTTTTTCAATAATTGAAACATTTTTAGAAGCTGTAGATTTTCTTTCTTCAGCATTTTGTGAGAAACTAAAAGAGAAACTAAGTACTAAAATTACAAAAACCAATAAAAATTTCTTCATAATATTATCGTTTTATGATTGATAAAATTTCCTTTTTTTCATTCCAAAAAATAAGTATTCCGAAGGTGAAAACAAGCGCTATAGAAATAAAATAATTATCTCTAAAATAACTGAACGACACGTAAGAAATTACCATAGAAGCGATTAAATAACTACCAGATTTTTTTAAATTATAAGGAACAGGATAGTGTTTTTTCCCAATAAAATAAGAAAGCACCATCATAGTTCCATATGCAAATAAAGTTGCCCAAGCTGAAGCAATAAATCCAATTGCAGGAATTAAAGCAACGTTCATAATAATAGTAATTATAGCTCCAATAATAGAAAACAACATTCCATAAGGTGTTTTATCGGTTAGTTTGTACCAAATAGCCAGATTGTGATAAATACCTAAAAACAGATTAGCCAACAACACAATTGGCACAATAATAATTGCTTCCCAATATTGTTGATTGATAAATAATTGCTTCAAAATATCAATAAAAACTACAATTCCCACAAAAACTAACGAACCAACAATTATAAAATAGTTTAAAATTCGAGCATAGGTTTCTTTTGCATCTTTATGATTTGAGTGATTAAAAAAGAAAGGTTCAGCCCCCAAACGAAACGCCATAATGTATAAATTCATAAAAATTGCCAATTTATAACAAGCAGCATAAATTCCCATTGTGCTTTTGTCAATAAGTTGCCCAATTAAATATTTATCTAAATTTTCATTAATAACATAGGCAATTCCTGCAACAGCGATAGGCCAAGAATATGATAACATTTTTTTAAATAAAACGGTGTTAAAACTCCATTTAAATTTCAGCAAATAAGGTATTAGAAACAGCAATGAAATGGCACTCCCAATTATATTTGCAATAAATATAAAATTCACAATCTCTGTACTATTAAATAAGGTATTTAAAAAGATTGGAATACTTTTTCCGCTAGTTTTAAATTCAGGTATAAACTTTAAAAACACTAAATTTATTAGCACAATAATCCCCACGTTAATTAATTTAATTACAGCGTATCTTATAGGTCGGTTTGAAGCACGTAAATATGCGAAAGGTATCACGGCTAAGGTATCAATTGCTAAAATGCCAATCAATAATTTAAGTTGAAGCGGATTTCCACCAAAATCAAAAATAGTGGTAAAAAATTCAGAGAACGTAAATGCTAAAATTACAAAAAGTACTGCTGAAGCAAATACACTTATAAAAGCTGTTGATACTAATGCGTCTTTTTTTTCTTCGGATTTATAAAATCGAAAAAAAGCAGTTTCCATTCCAAAGGTTAAGAGTACAGAAAATAAGGCCGCCCAAATATAAAAATTAGTATTTTCAGCATAATTATTTGTCGGCAAAGCATCCGTATGCACACGAACCAATAGAAAATTAATTACGCGTGGTAAAACGGCTGCAATTCCGTAAATAATGGTGTCTTTAAAAAAACGTTTAAGTGTGCTCAATTTGAATTTAGAGTAAAATAAATTAAAAGTTTAAAAGTACAAAAGTTTTTCTGTCTTTTCATTAAAACAACTATTGTGTATAGCGTATATTTCACTTCAATAATTGATATAGCTTTTTAGTTTTTGGTCTTAGTTTTAGTTTGTTTACTTTTGAAATCTAAATTTGTAATATTATGAGTGAATTTCCTAAGATTGCTGTTTTTGGGAGTGGAAGCTGGGCAACAGCCATTGTAAAAATGTTGTGTGAAAACTTAGAACAAGTTGGATGGTATGTTAGAAATCAAAGTTCAGTAGATTATATTAAAGAAAATGAGCACAACCCAAATTACTTAAGTTCTGCTGAATTTGATGTAAATAAATTGTATTTATCAAGTGATATTAATGAATTGGTACGTTATGCTGATATTTTAATTTTTGCCATTCCTTCAGCATTTGTAAAAGCTGAAATAGACAAAATAACCGAAGATTTTTCTAAAAAAATTGTGTTTTCAGCTATTAAAGGTATTGTTCCAGAAACCGGATTAATTGTTGGTGAACATTTTAATAAAATACATCAAATTCCTTTTGAAAACATTGGTGTTATTACTGGGCCTTGTCATGCTGAAGAAGTTGCAATGGAGCGTTTATCGTATTTAACAATTGCTTCTACTGATGCAAAAAAAGCAAGATTGGTAAGTAAATGTATTTCTAGTAATTACATAAAAACAAAAATTTCTGATGATATTATTGGTACAGAGTATGCCGCAATGTTAAAAAATATTTATGCAATTGCAGCCGGTATGGCACATGGGCTGGGATATGGAGATAATTTTCAGTCCGTTTTAATGTCAAATTCTATTCGTGAAATGAAACGCTTTATAAAAAAAGTTCATAAAATGAAGCGAAATATTAATAATTCAGCTTATTTAGGCGATTTATTAGTTACGGGATATTCAGTTTTTAGTAGAAATAGAATGTTTGGGAATATGATTGGTAAAGGTTACACCGTTAAAAGTGCAATGATGGAAATGAGTATGATTGCTGAAGGTTATTATGCCTCAAAAAGTGCTTATTTACTAAATGAAAAAAATAAGGCTAAAACACCAATTATTGATTCGGTTTATGCAATATTATATGAAAACAAAAATCCGAAGCAAATTTTTAAAAATTTAACAGAACTATTAGATTAACAATAGTTTATGTTTTTCAAGTCATTAAATAATTTTTTAAAAAATAGATACGAAAGTTTGAAATAAAACTATCTTTGATCTTTAATTTATTAATAAATAACAATGAAAAAAGGTACAGTAAAATTTTTTAACGAATCTAAAGGTTTTGGGTTTGTAACAGAAGAAGGTTCAGGAACAGATTATTTCATGCACATTTCAGGCTTAATTGATGAAGTTAGAGAAGGTGATGTAGTTGAATTTGAACTAAAAGAAGGTAAAAAAGGGTTAAACGCAGTAAATGTTAAAGTAATTTAAGATTCAACTTAACTTTTTTAAAAATTTAGGGGCTATCTAAAAAGTATTAAAAGCCGTCATTCTGAACTTGATTCAGAATCTCATCCTGCTGATAATTAATCACTATGAGAACCTGAAATAAATTCAGGTTGACGAAAGTTTCACTTTTAGACAGCTTCTTTTTATGAAATAGAAACAAATAGGGCATAACAAAAATTAATTTAAGTTCTCAAATGTCAGGTCGAGCGCAGTCGAGACCTTTTTTTTAATTGACATATATCATACAAATAATTTAACCAGTTTCGTAAATTTGAAAGTGTTTTAAATAGATTTTTAAAAGGATACTTAAAATTAAATAACTACTATGAAAATTGGAATAGTTTACGCAACAGTTGATGGACAAACATTAAAAATTTGTACTAAAATTAAAGAAGAATTATTACAATTAAACAACCAAGTTGAACTCTATTCAATTGATGAGTTTAAAGAAAAAATAGCTAATTTCGATAAATTTATTATTGGTTCAAGTATTAGATATGGTGTGCATCATAAAAAAATCATTGAATTTATAAATACCAATAAATCAAAACTTGATACTACAAAAACAGCATTTTTCTCCGTTAATTTAGTAGCCAGAAAACCAGAAAAAAACACACCAACTACAAATCCGTATGTGGTGAAGTTTTTTAAAACTATCAATTGGAAACCTACAATAGTAGAAGTTTTTGCAGGGAAATTAGATTATAAAAAATACCCTTTTTTTGACAGAATTATGATTCAGTTTATTATGTGGATGACCAAAGGACCTACCGATAAAACTGTTGAGATAGAATATACCAATTGGAATAAAGTAGCTAAATTTAGTACTACACTTCATAATTTATAGTTTTTATAAGAATCTTTAAATCAATACAGTAAGTTTTGTATCTTTAGAGTATCAATTATTAAGATAATTTAATCTCTTTATTTTATGTCCTTTAAAGTACATATTTGCAACTCATGTGGAATTTATAAATTAATAGTATATAATTCTCTTTGTTATGAAAAAAACACCTACCTATCATGAATTAGAAAAAGAATTAGAAATTTTAAAATCAAAAACTGAACTTATTGAAAGAGATAATAAGTTTAAAAATATTATTGAAAATGCTGGAGATGCTATGTATATGGCAAATTTTGAAGGAGAAATTTTAGAAGTAAATAAACTAGCTTGTATAAAACTTGGTTATAGTGAAAAAGAATTACTACGTTTAAATATTACAGCATTAGATGCAGACTTTGTAGAGTTAGAGAAAGCAAAAAAGTTTTGGAATACCTTAGAAGTTGGAAAACCATACGCTCTTGAAACAAAACACAAACGTAAAGACGGTTCTACTTTCCCTGTTGAAATTAGAATTAGTGTTGCTTCAATAAATAATAAAAAGGTAACACTTGGTTTTGCCCGTGATATTACAGAGCGTAAAGTTGTAGAAAAAAAAATAAAAGAAAGTGAACGCTTATTAAAAGAAGCACAAACAGTAGCTAAGATAGGTCATTGGGAATTAAACTTGTTAGATAACAAGTTAACTTGGTCTGATGAAGTTTTTAGAATATTCAATTTAAAACCACAAGAATTTAAACCTACATATGCTACCTTTTTAGAAAAAATTCACCAAAAAGATAAAGAAACTTTCAACAATACTTATTTAGACTCATTAGAGAAAAATAAACCTTTTGAAATAACAATTAGATTATTATTAAATTCAAATAAAATTAAATATGTTTTTATAAAAGGTTACACAGAATTTAATGAAGAAGGTAAACCAACACGTTCATTAGGAATCATTCAAGATATTACTGAAAGTAAACAAGCCAAAATTAAACTTTCAAAAAGTAGAGATGAAGTAAAAGCAAGTGAACAAAAATTTAGACAGCTTTATGAAAAATCTGGTGATGCCATTATGATTGGTGAAAATAGTAAATTTACTGACGTGAATGCTGCGGCCCTTAAAATGTTTGGTTATACATCTAAAAATGAATTTTTAGCAGTTCATCCTAAAAAATTATCACCAGAGTTTCAACCTAATGGTGCTAAATCATTTGAAAACTCCACACTAATGTTGTCCACTGCTCAAGAAAAAGGTACGCATCGGTTTGAATGGCTTTTTTTTAAAAAAAATGGAGAAACATTTACCGTTGAAATTTTACTAACATCAATTTCAAACCAACCAAATAATAAAATTATTCACGGAGTTTTAAGAGATATTACAAACCGTAAACGAATAGAATCTGAATTGTTAGAAGCTAAAAAGAAAGCAGAAGAATGCGATCGTTTAAAAACCGAATTTATTAGCAATATGTCTCATGAAATTAGAACTCCAATGAATGGAATTATGGGGTTTTCTGAATTGTTAGGCAATCCAGATTTAATTGATGAAAAAAGAAAGTATTTTGTTCAAATAATTAAAAATAGTGGTAAACAATTACTTCAAATAATTGATGATATTATAGAAATTTCAAAATTAGGAACAAAACAAGTAAAAGTTTATGAAGATTCAGTTAATTTAAACGATTTACTGTTAGAATTATTTTCAATTTTCGATTCAAAAGCAAAAGAAAATAATACACCATTATATCTTAAAAAAGGACTTAAAGATACCCAAAGTCTCATACTAACAGATAGATCTAAACTAAATAAAATAGTAAGTAATTTATTAGAAAATGCCTTAAAATTCACAAACATTGGATCTATAGAGTTTGGTTATCATTTTAAAAATAATAACGAGTCTCCAATAGTAGAAATTTATGTAAAAGATACCGGAGTTGGTATTAAACCTGAAGATCAAAAATTAATTTTTGAACGCTTTGCACGAGCCGAAAAAGAAGCTTCAAAAAAAGTAAAAGGATTAGGTCTTGGATTGTCAATTGCCAAAGAAAATACGCTGTTGTTAGGTGGTGAAATTACAGTTGAATCCACAAAAGGAAAAGGAGCTACTTTTTTTGTAACCATTCCCTACAAACCTGTTTTTAATAAAATTGAAATTACAGATGAAACGCATCAAGAAAAACAAACCATTTTAATTGTTGAAGATGAAGAAATAAATTACTTATATTTAGATACTTTATTAAAAGATATGTTAAAAATAAATTGCATTATTTTACATGCAAAAAACGGTAAAGAAGCCATCGCTATTTGTAAAAGTAATGTAACTATAGATTTGATACTTATGGATTTAAAAATGCCTGTAATGAATGGATATGAAGCCACAAAAGAGATAAAAAAATTATATCCAAACCTCTCTATAATTGCTCAAACAGCTTATTCAACAAAAGAAGAACAAGAAAAAGCAATACTAGCAGGTTGTGATGCTTTTATTTCAAAACCAATAACCAAAGATTCTTTATTTAATATTATAAACAAGTTTGCTCCCCAAGTATGAAAAGTCAACAAAAGTGTATTGAAGAAACGTTAAAGTTCATTAGAAAACAAGGATATCAAATTTCAGCAAATGAGTTTCTTCAAAAAACAGCGCAGTTTTTAACTCATTTATTTGAAGTTGAATATGTATTAATTGATAAATATTCATTAAAAACACCCACAATTACTGAAACGGTAGTTGTTTGTAATAAACAACGTATTTTACCAAATTTTTCTTATGAATTAGTCAACACACCTTGTGAAAATGTGATTAATAAAGATATTTGTGTATATCCAAGCAACATACAATCACTCTTTCCAAAAGACAAATTATTAGTGGAAATGAATATTGAAAGTTATGTAGGAATACCTTTATGGTCTTCAAAAGGTGAACCTATAGGTTTAATAGCTTTGTTAGATAGCAAACCAATAATAAAAACAGAAAATATTAATTTTATTTTACAAATTTGCGCCATAAAAGTTGAAAAAATATTAGAAAAAGCATTTTTTGAAAATACCTTAGCGTTAGAATTTAAAAAAATAGAAGTTTTAAATAAACAAAACAAAGAAATTGAAGAAAAATTTTCAAAAGCATTTTTTAACAACCCTATTGCTATGGAAATTATAGATATTAAAACAGGAGATAGAATTGAAGCTAATGAAAGCTATTTACAAATTTTTGAATATACTAAAGATGAATTTTATAAAGGTAATGCCTTTACTAATAAGTTAATAATAGATACTGAAATTAGAGATATAAACAACAAAAAATTAGCGGAGATAGGATATTTTAAAGATGCTGATTTTAAGTTAGTTTCTAAATCGGGTGAAATTAAAAACTTGCTGGTAAGTGGCACAAGGTTAAATAGTGATAACGGTAACAAAGCGCTCTTAACTTTTAAAGATATTACAAAACAAAAACAATCTAAAACTTTACTTCAAGAAAGTGAAGAAAAATTCAAAAAATTAGCAAACCTTACTTTTGAAGGAATTATAATACATAACAATGGAGTTGTTATTGACATAAATAAGTCATTTGAAAAAATGTTTGGTTACAATCGTGATGAATTAATAGGAAAAAACATCATAGAATTTCTTTATCCAAAAAAATATCATAAAATAATTAAGGAAAATAGAAAGAAAAAGAATGCATTATCAATTGAGGTTGAAGGAATTAGAAAAGATGGTACTGTTTTTCCAATTGAAATTGAAGGGCGAGATTTTTTAACAGAAGATAATAAAGTATTTAGAGTTGGATCTATTAGAGATTTAACAGAGAAAAATAAGATTCAAACACAAACCAGAAAATTAACAACAGCGGTTGAACAAAGTGCCAATACTATTATAATTACTAATGTTGATGGAACTATAGAATATGTAAATCCAAAATTTACTGAAATTACAGGATTTACTTTTGAAGAAGCAGTTGGGAAAAATCCAAGAATTATAAGCTCAGGAAATCAATCAACAGCGTTTTATGCTAAAATGTGGAAAACCATAACGGCTGGTAAAATTTGGCAGGGTGAATTTCAAAATAAATCTAAATTTGGTACTATATTTTGGGAACAAGTTACCATAACCCCTATAAAAAAAGATAGTGGAGAAATTACAAATTATTTAGCGGTTAAAGAAGATATAACGAAACGAAAATTAGCAGAGGAAAAATTAAAAGAAGCAACTCAAAAAATTAAAAAAAGTGAACAAAAATTTCGTGAACTTTTTGAAAAATCGGGAGATGCAATATTAATTATTAAAAATGGAATTTTTATTGAATGCAATCAAAAAGCAGTTGAGATGCTTCAATTTAAAAGAAAAGAAAGCTTTTTAAATGTACCTCCTTCAAAATTATCACCAAAACAACAACCAGATGGGCTAAATTCTCATGATAAAGCTGAAATAATGTTGAATACAGCTTTAAAAAAAGGAACTCATAAATTTGAATGGTTACATACAAAAAAAGATGGAACTAACTTTTATGTAGAAGTACTATTAACAGTAATTTCAAGTGAACCAGCTAACAAAATTTTTCATTGTGTTTGGAGAGATATAACTGAACGTAAAACAAATGAATTACAATTAAATGAAGCTTTTGAAACAATTAAAGAAAATGAAAAGTATTTAGCTACTATTTTAAAAACCACCAATGAAGGTTTTTGGGTTATAAATACTGAAGCCAAAACAATAGATGCAAACCCAGAAATGTGCAAAATTTTAGGATGTAATAAAACTGAAATTATTGGAAAATCAATTTTTGATTTTGTAGATGAAGTAAACACCAAAATTTTTAAAGACCAACTAAAAAAGAGAGAATCAAGGGTGTTTTCAATATACCAAATTGAATTAAAAAATAGCAATGGTAATAATGTGCCATGTTTGTTTAAAACCTCGCCAAATTACAATAACAAAAATGTAAGAATTGGCTCTTTTGCCATGGTTACAGATATTTCAATATTAAAAAACGCTTATGAAATGTCTGAAAATCAAAATCAAGAATTGCAAAAATTAAGTAATGAATTATCTTATAAAAACACACTACTTATAGAAAGTAAAAACCGATTTAAAACATTATTTGACGAAAGCCCAGTCTCAATTTGGGAACAAGATTTTTCAGAAGTATTACAATTTATAAAATCAAAAGGAATAGCAACAACAGCTATTAAAAAATATTTAAATGAAAATTTAGATTTTGCTGTTGAATGTATTTCAAAAATAAAAATCATAAATGTAAATCATAAAACATTAGAGTTGTTGGGTGTTAAAAATAAAGAAGATTTAATAACGCACATACGAAAAACAAATAATATAAAAGCTATAAATATAGTTGTAAATGAAATTGTATCTATTGTTTCAGGCAATAAAGAATTTATAAGCGAAACAGAATTTACACATACGAACGGAACCATGATTACAGCCATGATAAAATCTAATCTAATAGATACTAATGGAAAAGTGATAGCTTCTGTTATTGATATTTCAGCATTAAATGAAGCTAAAGAAAAATCCGAAGAAAGTGACCGCCTAAAAACAGAATTTTTAAATAATATGTCTCATGAAATTAGAACGCCAATGAATGGTATTTTAGGATTTTCAGAAATGTTAGGTGAGCCAGATTTAGATATTCAAAAGCGAAATAATTTTGTGAAGATCATTCAAAGTAGTGGAAAACAATTAATGCACATTATTGATGATATTTTAGAAATTTCTAGTTTGGGCACAAAACAAGTAAAAGTAGAAGAAGAAGAAGTTTGTATAAATGATGTGTTGTTAGAATTGTTTTCAATTTTTGATATAAAAGCAAAAGAAAACAAAACACCGCTTTATCTTAAAAAAGCACTTTCAGATAAAGAAAGCACCATAATTTCTGATAAAACGAAATTAAATAAAGTACTAAGTAATTTATTAGAAAATGCGTTAAAATTCACCAATAATGGGTTTATTGAATTTGGGTACAATTTAAAAAACAACAACACTCAGTTAGAAATATATGTAAAAGATACCGGAATAGGAATTAAACCAGAAAAGCAAGAATTAATTTTTGAGCGTTTTGCACAAGCAGAAAAAGAACTCACAAAAAAAGTTGGCGGTTTAGGATTGGGTTTGTCAATTGCAAAAGAAAATACAGAGTTATTAGGAGGAGAAATTTCAGTAAAATCTGAAATGATGGAAGGTGCAACATTTTTTGTAAATATACCTTTTAAACCTGTTTATACTCCAAATGAATCTGTAGAAAATAATATTAAATACACTATTTTAATTGCTGAAGATGAGGAAGTTAATTACATTTATCTTGAAACAATATTAAAAGATTTTATGAAATTAAATTGTGATATTTTACATGCTAAAAATGGGCGAGAAGCTATTGATATTTGCCAAAATAATGCAACTATTAATATTGTTTTAATGGATTTAAAAATGCCTGTATTAAATGGTTTTATTGCTACCAAAAAAATACGAAAATTTAGACCAAACCTACCTATTATTGCGCAAACAGCTTATTCAACTATTGAAGAAAAAGAAGAAGCAATGAATATTGGTTGTAACGATTTTATTTCAAAACCAATTGAGAAAGACGTTTTAATGAATGTAATGAACAATTATTTAAATGAAATTTCTATAGATTCAGATTAAATGTGTTAAGCCTAATTTAACATTAAAAAATAAACTTTTATATTTGAAAATCCATTTGTTACAATTTGTTTTTGATCTAAATATTTTGTCAATTTGAGTAATTTTCAATAGTAAATTGTATTGAGAATAGAAAAATTAATATTAAAACCGTTCTCGTTACATTTTTTGCTTCATTTTATTGCTCCAAAAATACTTAACCTGGCGTTTTTAATAATTAGACCCAACTGATTTTTAAAATTTCAATCTAAAAACAATAGAAAATGAAAATTTTACGCGTCATTTTAATACTTACTTTTTTAAATGTAAAAGCGCAAGAAAATATTTTAATAAGTGAAACGGATAGTATTAATATGTATAAAACTTACCTATCACTCAACTCAATTAATAATATTTTTCCTACAATTTATGATAACGGTCTGCTATATTTATCTACTCATAAATCTAATTTTTATCGTCTTTTTTATTCGGACTTAAAGTCAAAATCAAAAAAAATTAAAATTGATAAGAAATTTCAATCAGGATCGGTAAATGTGTTTAAAAATGAAATATATGTTACAGCAACTTCTAAAAATATGGATTCGTTTGGGGTTTATAATTTAGCAATTTACCATGGGACTATTCAAGATTTTAAAGTTACAAATCTTCAATTATTACAAATATGCAGAAATGAATTTTCATACGCTGATCCAGCAATTTCGAAAGATGGTAATTTAATGGTTATTGTAACAAATGAAAGAGGTAGGTACCATTTACTTGAACTTAAAAGAACTGAAAATAATAAATGGGAAAGAGGGGATGTGATTTATATTTCACATCCCAATTTTAAGCTTTTAAATCCAACTTTTTACAATGAAAATACCATCTATTTTTCTTCAAATATATACAATGGTGAACTTACAAGTGTTGAATATGAAAATATTGACGGGAATTTAAAAATGGTTAAAAAAAATAGGGAAGAGGGTGTGTTTAATATTTATAAAATTGAAAGAAAGAATGGAATATGGGGAATCCCTATAAAAGCAACTAAGTTTAACTCTGAATTTGATGAACTTGGTGTTTTATTTAAAACAAAATCAAGTGGTTATCTAACTTCTTACAGATTTAATAATAACGATAATATTTACTATTTTGAATTAAAATAAAACTAGAAATTAAAAAAGTAAACAAACCGGAGTTGGCGTATTTTTACGATATAAAAAAGTGAGTTTTCCTGTTTTTATAGTCACTTTATAAACACTAATATTTTTACTTTTTTTATTGGCTACCAATAAAAATTTTCCATTAGGAGCTAGGGTAAAATTACGAGGCCAATTTCCTTCAACAGCAATAGATTGTATTTTTTGTAGCGTGCCATTTAAATGATTTCTTTTAAAAACCACCATACTATTTTCACCTCTGTTAGAACCATATAAATAGTTTTCGTTATTAGATAAGTGAATGTCAGCGCAAAAACTTTCACCTTCAAAACCATCTTTTAAAGTGCTAATATTTTGAATTTCAGCATATTTTTCAGTTCCTTTTTTTAAAACTGTAATGGTAGAATTAAGTTCATTAATTACATAGATAAAATCACCTTTTTTAGAAATTTCAAAATGACGTGGGCCAGATTTCTCACCCATTGAATATTTTTCATTTAAAAAATATTTTTGCCCTTTTTTAACATAGTGGGCTAAAAAGTCGAGACCTAAATCAGCAACAAATAATTCGTTATTTAAAAACTTAGTTGAATGTGTATGCGATTTCTTAGTAGGTGTGTTATGATCTATAATTTGATAAGCAGGTTTAATTTCTCCATTTTTTTTAACGTTATGAATAGAAATTGTTCCGCCAGTGTAATTTGAGATAACAGCGTTTTCATCATTTAATTGAATATGACATGGATGCGCTCCATTAGAACTTACACTATTTATAAATTGGAGCACCCCATTTTTAGCAACTGAAAAAGCACTTACAAAGCCACTGTTGGTATTTTTAAAATCAGCGACTTCACTTACAGCATACAAAAATTTTCTATTGGTAGAATAGGATAAAAATGAGGGGTTTGTAATTTTTGCAGCCAATTTTTGGTTGCTAATTTCACCTGTTTCAGTGTTAAAATTGTAACAATAAATACCTTCACTTGTTTCATCAGTATATGTACCAACGTAGAGTGGAATATTTTGAGCTTTTGAGATGAGACTTAAAATCATGAATAAAGAAAAAAATGTTGTTTTCATTTGTCAAAAAGTTTATTATTTCACTAAAATACCACGTTTATTTAACAAAGGAATATTGCGTAAAGCACCTTCTTTTATGGTGCCTTTTTCAAACAAATATTTTTTATCAAATAGTTGGTTTCCTTCAAAAAAAGTAACATTAAAAAAGTTAGAAATAGTTACAACTTCACCTTGTAATAATTCAATTTTAGCGAAAGATTTTGCAGGCAATTTTTCAATTTTCTTACGCATTATTGAAGTTTCCAATAGTTTATCTTCATCATATCCTTTAGAAACTATTAAAACCATTTCTATGTCAACTTCTTTGTTGTTAATAATATAAGCATTCCAATCTTCACATTTAAATTCATTGTTATATTCTTTAACAACGGCTATAAATACGTTTTCAACTTCAGGTATTTTTAGATCTTTTTTCATTAGTATAAAAAAGTAAGTGAAATGTCTTTACAATGTATATTTTAATTTACTTCTGCAATTTATTTCTTAGTAAAAGATTACTTCGTAACTATCGTTCCTCGTAATAACCATCAAACTGTCATTGCGAATGTAGTGAAGAAATCTGTAATTATAATATCTATAACACCGATTTAAATTGCTCTAAAAAACGAACATCGTTTTCATAAAACATTCTAATATCAGGTATTTGGTATAATAACATGGCAATACGTTCAATTCCCATTCCAAAGGCATAACCCGAGTAAATTTCAGGGTCAATATTTGTATTTTTCAAGACATTAGGATCAACCATACCACAACCCATAATTTCTAACCAACCAGTACCTTTTGTAATTTTATAATCGGTTTCAGTTTCTAATCCCCAATAAATATCAACTTCAGCACTTGGTTCAGTAAAAGGAAAATAAGATGGTCGTAAACGTATTTTAGATTTCCCAAACATTTCTTTGGTAAAATACAACAACGTTTGTTTTAAATCGGCAAAAGAAACATCAGTGTCAATGTATAAACCTTCAACTTGGTGAAAAATACAATGTGCACGCGCCGAAATATCTTCGTTTCTAAACACACGACCCGGAGAAATGGTTCTAATAGGAGGTTTGTTATTTTCCATATAGCGCACTTGTACTGATGAAGTGTGTGTGCGCAATAAAATATCTGGATTTTTTTCAATGAAAAAAGTATCCTGCATATCACGAGCTGGGTGATATTCAGGTAGGTTTAATGCTGTAAAGTTATGCCAGTCATCTTCAATTTCAGGACCTTCTGAAACGGTAAAACCAATGCGTGAAAACACATCAATAATTTTGTTTCTAACCAAAGAAATAGGATGACGAGAACCTAATTCAATAGGTTCAGAAGGACGCGTTAAATCCCCATAAAATCCTTTTTGCTCAGTTGAGTTTTCTAAAATATCTTTTAGACTACTTACTTTATTTTGAGCTGAATTTTTTAAGACATTTAAGGCTTGTCCAAAATTTTTTCGGTCAGCAGGCGCTACATTTTTAAATTCCTCAAATAAATCGTTTAGGATTCCTTTTTTACCTAAGAATTTAATTCTAAAAGTTTCAATTTCATCTTTGGTAGTAGCATTAAATGCATTTACTTCACCAATCAGTTCTTTTACTTTATCTAACATTTTAAATATAAAATTAGGCTGCAAATTTAAACAATTTTATTTTGAAAAAAAGAATAAGTGCTTGAAAGGTGTTTGTTCATTTATTTACTGCAAAAACCAGTTTTATTGAATTTGATTTAATAGTTATAATATTTAATAACAAAACGTTTTTGTTTGTCTAATTTATATTTATAAAACTATTAAAATTTATAGTTAAAATTCTATCTTGCATAGATTAACAAAGTTACTTAAAACAATGAAAAATCCTTTACCTGATTTAAAAGCATATGAGTTTGAAGATGTTGCTTTTAATGAGTTAATGCAAAATAGAATTAATAAAATTTTGATAGTTTGCTCTAACTATGATTATTATATGTTAGAAGAAGATGGTAGAATTGATGAACGAATTTTTAATGAATACACAGCTTTAAATTTAAGGTATCCGCCAAACTTTGTACACGCTAATTCTGCAAAAAGAGCTATAAAAATGCTAGAATCTAATAAAATAGATTTGGTAATTACCTGGTTAGATATTGGTAATTACAAAGCATTTGAGACATCACAACAAATAAAAGAGGCGTTCCCAAATGTTCCAATAGCCGCACTTAGTCATTATTCTTCTGAATTAAGAAAAAAAGTTTTAAGAGCAAATACGGGAATTATAGATTTTGTTTTTCATTGGAATGGAAATGTTGATATTTTTTTAGCTATTATTAAATTAACTGAAGACAGAATGAACGCAGAACATGATATTAATAAAATAGGTGTAAAAGCCATTTTATTGGTTGAAGATTCGTTGCGATTTTATTCAAGATATTTACCAATTATTTATAAGATTATTGTAAAACAAACACACTCATTTATGTCTGAGGGTTTAAATGAGCATCGTGGAATGATGTTAATGAGAGGCCGTCCAAAAATTTTGTTAGCTACAAATTATGAAGAAGGAATGTTGTTGTTTGAAAAATACCAACACAATCTTTTAGGGGTTATTTCAGATGTTAGTTATTTTAAAGGAGGGAAGCGCGATCCAAATGCAGGATTTGAATTTTTAAAATATGTTAGAAGTTTAGAGCGCTATTTTCCTTTTTTAATTCAATCTTCAGATAATGAAAATGGAAAAATAGCTCTAGAATTAAAAGGTAAATTTTTATATAAGCATTCAGAAACATTAGGGCAGGAGCTAAAAAAATTCATTAATAAATATTTTTCTTTTGGTGCTTTTGAATTTTGGGATCCAAAACAAATGAAAGTTTTGGCGAAAGTTAATGATTTAAATAATTTTCAAAAAGCGTTGGTTATTGTATCTGGAGATGCTATTTCATACCATGCTAAAAGAGGTGAGTACTCAAAATGGTTAAAGTCTAGGGTTTTATTCCCATTAGCCAACTTATTTAGTAAAGTTGAATTTGAAGATTTTGAAGATGCTGAACATATTAGAGAATTTTTACTAAAAGCAATAAAAGCATATCGAGTTTTTAGGTCAAGAGGTGTTATTGCTAAATTTGACAAGAATAAATATGATGAATATTTAGGATTTTCAAGAATAGGAGAAGGCTCTTTAGGGGGGAAAGGTCGTGGTTTAGCATTTATAGATTCGTTTTTAAAGCGTCATAGATTATTTCATAAATACCAAGATGTTAACATTTCTATACCTCGAACCGTAGTTATAAGCACAGAGGTTTTTGATGAGTTTATGGAAGGTCATGAATTAATAGATTTTGTTGCAAATTGTGATAATGATGATGAAATTTTAGCTAAATTCATGTCAAAACCATTGCCGAAATGGGTTTTAGAAGATGTTCAAGCTTTTTTAAATATAACATCTTCACCAATTGCAGTTAGATCTTCAAGTGTTTTGGAAGATTCACATTATCAACCATTTGCAGGTGTTTTCGCTACCTATATGATTCCAAATACCGAAAAAGAAGTGATGCTAAACATGGCTTGTAAAGCAATAAAGTCGGTAATGGCATCTGCTTTTTTTCATGGTAGTAAATCATATTTAAAAGCCACTTCTCATACAATTGAAGAAGATAAAATGGCTGTTATTTTACAAGAAGTTATAGGAAAGCAATATGATGATGTTTATTACCCAAATATATCAGGAGTTGCACGTTCTATCAATTTTTATCCAATTGGTAATGAACTACCAAATGAAGGAATTGCAAATATTGCGTTAGGATTAGGTGAAATTATTGTTGGAGGTGGGCGTACCTTACGTTTTTCGCCTGCGCATCCTAAAAAAGTTCTTCAGTTATCTTCACCTGATTCAACGCAAAGAGATACTCAGCAATACTTTTATGGTTTAGATATGAACCCAGATAGTTATGAGGCTTCAACAAATGAATCTATCAACAAGAAGAAAATAACGATTAGGCGAGCAGAAAAACATGGATCTTTAAAATTTGTAGCTTCAACATACGATTTACAAAATAACATTATAAAACCAGGAATTTTACATGACGGTATTCGACTTATTACCTTCGACAACATATTAAAATATGGAACGTTTCCTTTACCTGAAATATTACAGGATTTATTAAGAATTGGACAGCGTGAAATGAGAAATCCAATTGAAATAGAATTTGCAGTTAAATTAGATGTGCCAAAAGGGCAATCAAAAGAATTTAGTTTTTTACAAATTAGACCCATTGTAGAAAGTTATGAAGCCACTGGTGAAATTCCTAAAAACATTGACATTAACGACACAATTATTTACTCAGAATCAGCTTTAGGAAATGGAAAATATGAAGATATCTATGATTTTGTTTATGTAAAGCCAGAAACTTTTAATAATGCTAATACTAGGGAAATTGCAGCGGCTGTTGAAAAAATGAATAAAAAATTTATTGAATTAGATAAAAATTATGTTTTGGTGGGACCTGGGCGATGGGGATCAAGCGATCCTTGGTTAGGAATTCCTGTAATTTGGTCTCAAATATCTGCCGCAAAAATAATTGTTGAAGCAGGGCTAAACAACTTTAGAATTGACCCAAGTCAAGGCACACATTTTTTTCAAAATTTAACTTCATTTAAAGTGGGTTATTTAACAATAAACCCTTTTATTAATGATGGTTTTTTTGATCTTGATTATTTAAATAAGCAAGAGGCTTGTTATGAAGACCAATACTTAAGACACATTTGTTTTGAAGAACCTATTACTATTGTAATTGAAGGTAAAAGTAATAAAGCAGCAATCTTTAAGAAAGGTTATAAATTAGTAAAAAACAGTGAGTCACTAGAGGATTCAATGGAAGATTTACCTCCGGGAGGTTTTATGTAACATCCATTTTTAATTTTAAAAACCTAAAACAGTCCGTTGCTAATTTGATAATTTTAAGAGACTCAAAAGCTGTTTTAATTTATTTTCAATAAAGTTTAGCAACATAAATTATAGGAAGTTAAAAATTTATCTATTTTTTAATTAAAAATGAGTTTAATATCATTATTTTTGTTTAACAATTTAAAACAGTTTTAAACACTTATAAATTATAGTATTATGAATGTAAAAAATATATTAAATAACCTTGAAGCCAAACATCCAGGAGAACAGGAATATTTACAAGCAGTACATGAAGTATTAGAGTCTATTGAAGGTATTTATAATGAAAATCCACAGTATGAAGCAGCAAAAATTATTGAACGATTGGTAGAACCTGATCGTATTTTTACTTTTAGAGTTTCATGGGTTGATGATAATGGTGAAGTTCATGTTAATTTAGGTCACAGAATACAGTTTAATAACGCAATTGGACCATACAAAGGAGGTTTACGTTTACACCCAAGTGTAAATTTGAGTATTCTTAAATTTTTAGGATTTGAACAAACATTTAAAAATGCACTAACTACCTTACCTATGGGAGGTGGAAAAGGAGGCTCTGATTTTAATCCAAAAGGAAAATCAGATGCTGAGATAATGCGTTTTTGCCAAGCTTTTATGTTAGAATTATGGCAGATTATAGGCCCTGATACTGATGTTCCTGCAGGTGATATAGGAACAGGTGGTAGAGAAATTGGATTTATGTACGGTATGTATAAAAAGCTAAAAAGAGAAAATACTGGCGTTTTTACAGGAAAAGGATTAAATTGGGGAGGAAGTTTAATTAGACCTGAAGCTACAGGTTTTGGAGCAGTATATTTTACCAAGGAGATGTTAGATACTAAAAATGATTCTTTTAAAGGTAAAACAGTTGCTGTTTCTGGTTTTGGAAATGTAGCTTGGGGTGTTGCTTTAAAAGTAACTGAACTAGGAGGTAAAGTTGTTACTATTTCTGGTCCTGATGGATATATTTATGATGAAAAAGGGTTAGATGCAGATAAAATTGATTATTTGTTAGAGCTTAGAGCTTCAAACAACGATATCGTATCACCTTATGTTGAAGAATTCCCTGAAGCAAAATTTGTTGCTGGTAAAAAACCTTGGGAAGTTAAATGTGATATTGCGATGCCAAGTGCAATTCAAAATGAATTAAATGGTGATGATGCCGCATTATTAATTTCAAATGGTGTAAAATACATTGTTGAAGTTTCTAATATGGGTTGTACTCCTGAAGCTATTGAGTTATTCCATGAAAATAAATTACCATTTGCACCTGGTAAAGCAGCAAATGCTGGTGGTGTTGGAGTTTCTGGATTAGAAATGTCTCAAAACGCTATGAAATTAAACTGGACTCAAGATGAAGTTGATGCCAAATTACATCAAATAATGTCTTCTATCCATGTGGCTTGTTCCAAATATGGAACACAAGATGATGGTTATATAGATTATGTTAAAGGAGCGAACATTGCTGGATTTATTAAAGTAGCGGATGCTATGTTAGATCAAGGTATCGTTTAATTTAAAAAACTTAATTTTTTTAAAAAAGGGTTGCTATTTAGCAACCCTTTTTCTTTTCTATATTTGTTAGATAAATGGAAGAGAAAAATTCACACCGCAAAATAATTCATATTGATATGGATGCGTTTTATGCTTCTGTAGAACAATTAGACAATCCAGATTTAAGAGGTAAACCTGTTGCTGTTGGTGGAGGAGGAGAACGTGGTGTTGTTGCTGCAGCAAGTTATGAAGCCAGAAAATTTAATGTACATTCAGCTATGAGCGGGATTATGGCGAAAAAGAATTGCCCACATTTAATTTTTGTAAAACCACGATTTGAACGTTATAAAGAAATATCTAAAAAAATAAGAGCAATTTTTTATGAATATACCGATTTAGTAGAACCTCTTTCATTAGATGAAGCCTACTTAGATGTTACGGAAAATAAAAAAGGAAACCCATCGGCAAGTCTAATAGCCAAAGAAATTAGACAACGTATTTTTGACGAATTAAATTTAAATGCTTCTGCAGGTATTTCTAACAGTAAGTTTGTAGCTAAAATTGCTTCTGATATAAATAAACCAAACGGACAAAAAACTATTCCACCAGAAGAAGTACTTTCTTTTTTAGAACAATTACCTATTGAAAAGTTCTTCGGAATTGGAAAAGTAACAGCTTCAAAAATGTATAGTTTGGGTATTTTTAATGGGAGGAATTTAAAAGATAAAACGGAAGAGTTTTTAATGCTTCATTTTAAAAAATCTGGAAGCCACTATTACAACATTGTTCGTGGAATTCAATACAGTGAAGTTAAACCAAACCGAATTCGGAAATCTGTTGCGGCTGAACATACGTTTGGTAAAAATTTAACTTCTGAAATATTTATGCTAGAGAAATTGGAAAAAATTTCAGAAGAATTAGAGCAACGACTAATTCGCTCAAAAGTATCAGGAAAAACAGTCACTTTAAAAATTAAATACAGCGATTTTAAAACACAAACCCGCAGTAAAACAGTGCCTTATTTTGTAAAAGATAAAACTATTTTATTTGACACTGTTAAAGAGTTATTGTTTCAAGAAAAAGTATTGAACTCTGTACGTTTGTTAGGAATTTCGGTTACTAATTTAAATATCAATTTGAAAAAGAAACCAGAAAAACAAATAAATATACAACTTAAATTTGAGTTTTAGCAGGAGATATTTTTGTTTTGAAAATTAATTATTACAATCCTTTACAATAAAAACCTTTAGAGTTTAATAACAATTCAATGTCTGAAGTTAAGTCTTCAGAAGCTTCTATTCTTAAAATTTTATCACAATCTTCAAAATCAAAATCAACTGTTAAAATTTGTTTGAAAGAGTCTAGAATTGCTTTCACATGAAACTCTAATTGAGGAAAAATAGTTGTTTTAAATACTAATACCATGATTTATTAATTTATTGTATCCACCATTTTTTAGTAGGAAATTTTCCACCATTTAATACAAAAGTTTCGCCAACCTTTGGGGTTGCCATTTTCACATTTAACTCTATTGCTTTTTTGGATGATCTTTCAATAGGATCTGTCCATTCATGTAAAGCTAATTTAAATGCTCCCCAATGAAATAGGCATCATTAATTTACTTTGCACATCAATACTAGCTTGTATTGTTTTTTCAGGTGTCATATGAATTTGTGCCCATTGCTCGTTATATTGCCCACATTCTAGCATTGAAAAATCAAACGGACCGTATTTTTCTCCAATTTCTTTAAAATGGTTGCCGTAGCCACTATCACCACTGAAGAAAATTGAATTGTTTTTAGATTTTAAAACCCAAGAACACCAAAGTGTGTTATTTCTTGTAAAACCACGCCCTGAAAAATGACGAGCTGGGGTTGAAACAAACTCTACTCCTTTATAATTAATATTTTCCCACCAATCAAATTCTGTAATTTTTTCTTCAAAAACTCCCCACTCAGTCAAATGTTCCTTAATTCCTAAAGGAACATAAAACTGCTATACATTATCTTTTAATTTTAAAATAGTACCATAATCTAAATGATCATAATGGTCGTGAGAAATTAAAATAACATCAATAGTTGGTAAAGAATCTATAGAAATTGGATGAACTTTATTAAATCGTTTAGAACCTAGCATTGGGTGAGGTGCAGGAACATCACCCAACATAGGGTCGATAAAAATTGTTAGACCTTCCATTTCAACTAAAGCTGCTGAATGTCCGAACCAAGTTATTTTAGATAGATTATTATTTGAAATAAAATCACTTTTTTTATGCGTTTCTACAGGAATTTCAAAATCAGGAACTTTGTTATTTCCATTTGTAAAAAATTGAGGAATTGTTTGCCATTTAAAACCTGTACTTTGAAGTGTTTTCTCTTTGTTTATAAAAATCCCATCTTTAAAATTAGGGGAGTTATTCATTTTTTTTAAACTTAATTCCGATGGTTTTCCTCCAAATTGTGGACTTAAATTAATAAACGAAACTCCAGCAATGGCAAGCAGTGCTGAAATTGATACTATTCCTATCATTGTGTTTTTTAAAATTAATAAAGTTAGTTTTATCATTATTTCACCTCTTGCATTTGACGAATTTGTTTTAAAATTATCTTTTTTGGTGTAAACGGAATCATTGCCATCATTAGTTTTTGTAGTGGTTTTAAGCCAGAAATCACATCTATTCTCCCTTTTAACATCCCGTTGTAACCGTCTAATGCTACTGAATATGCGGTTGCGGTTTCCTTAAACATTTCAGTTTTATCCATACCAGAGATTGCTCCAAATTCACTTTCGGTAGCACCTGGCATTAGGTTAGTTACTGTAATGTTCGTATCGTGTAATTCTTCTGATATTGCGTTGCTAAAAGAGGTTACATAAGCTTTTGTAGCAAAGTAAACAGCTTGTAATGGTCCAGGCATTAAGCTAGCGGTAGAAGAGGTATTCAAAATTTTTCCACTGTTTCGTTTTACAAATTCTGGAAGAAATAAATGAGTTAAAGCTGTTACTGCTGTAATATTTAAATTAATCATGGAGATTTGTCGCTCTAAATCTAATTCATGAAATTTACCCAACGCTCCAAAACCAGCATTATTTATTAAGTAGTCTATTTCCAACCCTTGTTTTTTTACTTCGTCATAAATCTCTTTTGGCGCATTTAAATCGCTTAAATCTTTAGCAATTACAGTTACGTTAATTTTGTATTGTTGTTCTAGTTCTTTTTTAAGGTTGTTTAGTTTGCTTTCGCTGCGTGCGATTATTACTAAATTACCTCCGTTTTTTGCGTGAATAATGGCAAATTCTTTACCAATTCCGGTACTTGCGCCTGTTATTAATGCGGTTTTTACACTCATATTTTAATAATTTTATTTAGTTTTTATTTGTTTTGATTGATTAAACACTCAATTGTGAAGCCAATTTTTTTTATGGCTTTAAGCTGTTGTAAAACAGTTCCCAAGCTTGTTCAATAAATACTTGGTCAGTTCTTTTCTCTGGAAATTGTGTTAAATAAGTAACCATTGAAGTTATTAAACCAAACATACAACCCATTATAAAATAGGTATCCATATTTTTAATTAGTTCTTTATCAACATAAGTTTGAATTAAATTATTGAATAATTCATATTTCGCAACAATTTCTGGATGGCTTTTCACTCTTACCGCACAACTTGTATTATCTAATTGAAGTAAAAATCTGAATTTCAAATTGTTATCTATTGCCCAATTCCAAGAGTTAGACCATATTAAACGGATTTTTCCAACGTCTGAATGAATTTTATCAATTTCATTCATTATAGAAGAGGTGTATTCTTTTTTTATTGAAACATACAACTCATCAATTAAATCATCTTTGGTTTTAAAGTAATGAAATAGAATTCCTGCACTAACGCCAGCTTCTTTCGAAATGGCTGAAGTTGGTGTTGCGTGTAAACCTCTTTCAACAAAAAGTTTGGTGGCTGCTTCTAATAATAATTCTCTTTTATCCATTTTTAATTGACTAATCACTCAACAAAAGTAATTTATTTTTTAAAACCAACAAAATAAACTTAATAATAAATTGATTTAAAGTTTCAATTTGAGTTTTAAAGCCTAAAATGTCATTCCTGAGGCAGGAATCTACAAAATGATTGTTGTAATCCAATTTGCATTGATTGTACAATCAACAATAAAAAAATTATAACTCTTCTAATTTGTAAACAACGTTACGTTCATCTAAATACTTTAAAATATATTCAAATACGTCTTTTTTATTTCCTATTAATTCTGGAGGGAAGACACCTTTTTCGCTAAATAAACCATCTAAAAACATGTTTGCGGCTGCAGTTGCAGTGTAACCTGTAGTTCTTGCCATTGATGATGTGTTGGTTTTTGAACAGTACTCATCATGTAAATTATAAACTATGGTTTTTTGCTCACCTTTTTCATTGGTTCCTTTTAAGGTAATTCGCATTACGGTAATTTCTTCTTCAGTATCGCCTAATTTCCATTCGTTGAACAATATTTTTGAAGTAAAATCTAATGGAGAAACTTCAGTTTCGTTTATCATTATTTTTTCTTCATTAAAAAACCCACTTGCTTTTAACACTTTTATATATTCAATATGATCTGGATATCGCAAGGTTTTTTCTTTCATATTCTTAATATGAGGCATGGTAAAAATAATGGATCTCAATCCGTCTGAATTAAAAGATTCAAGCGTTCCAACGCCATCAAAATCTACAAATTCACAATCAGATAATGCTTCCTTTACTACAATATTTCCGTTTTCAACATAACGAGCTGGGCGCGTATATTCTTCAATAACATCAATTGGTGAGAAAGGTGCTTTGTAACTAAAAGGCCATTTTTTTACTTTTGGTAGTCCTCCAACTAAACATTCAAAATCTGTCAATTTTAATTTTTCATTATAGTAACCTAAAATAATATTTCCCATTCCAGGAGCTACACCACAATCTACAATGGCGGTTACATTATTTTGTTTTGCAAGCGCATCTAATTCTAAAGAGTTTTCAGAAAAAAAAGAAATATCCACTACATTTTTTTTAGCTTCAATAATTGCTCTCATAGTTTCAAAACCCAAAAAACCAGGAACTGCACAAATAACTAAATCAAAAGGATTTATAGTTTCTTGTAGTGTTTTTTTATTAGTTACATCTAAAACTTCAGGAATTAACTTGTCACATTTTTTAATCGCTTTTTCTAAAGCTAGTTCACTAAAATCGGTAATAGTTACCTCATGTTTTTTTGCCATATCAATAGCCATTGTGCTACCAACCATACCGGCACCTAATACAATTATATTGCTCATTTTTTTGAGTTTAAAGTTTAAAAGTTAAAAAGTTTGAAAAAAGAGGAAACAAGTTATAATCCTGGAATTAAAACCCAAGGCATTTCTGATAAGTGTTTTGTAACAAAAAAATTCATAAGTTAAACTTACATTTTATTTTTCAATAATAGGTAAATAATTTTTCTTTAAATAAGCTTTAAATCTTGGTTCTTGCCTGTAAGGATCAAGATCAGTGTCTCCATTTCTATTTTCAGCTTCGTAAATATCGAGGCTGTTCAAATAATAATACATAGAATCCCTCTCTTTTAAATTTGCAAAGACAATAGCTTTGGATGATTTATCTATATTTTTATTTTTTAGAAGTTCATAAGCAGCATCTCTGTTTCCCATAAGAGCAAAAAGCATTGCTCTACCGGAGTCAGAATCGGGTATATTATTATAGTATTCCATAGCCTTTTTATATTCTCCTTTGGCCCAGAAATAATTAGTATTACTTTGTCTAACCTCATCTTTGCTAAGTGCTTTTATAAAGTTTTGATTACTTAATAAGCTCTTAGCAGCAGATAAATCGTTATGAATTAAAAAATATAAATAATAATACGCACCTTTTTTTACATCTAAATCATAAGCTTTTTTGGAATGAACTAGAGATTTTGGTCTATCATTTAAGATGTCAAAATAAGCCCAAGATAATTGTAAATGTAAGTCTGGGTCATTTGGGTTTTCTTCAACTTCTTTTTTTAATATCGTAATATATTCAGTCCAATCTTTATTTTGGTTTACTTTAATCAGCATTGAATAAGCTAATAATTCATCCTGAGAAAACATAAATCTATTTTTGCTGAATAAATCTTCAGCCTCTTTAAAATTATTATTTAATATTAGAGCACTAATTTTAGCACTTATTATTATATGTGAAAACGGGTCTAACTCTTGCGCGATACTTATTTGTTCAAGAGATTTTTTAAAATCTTTTTCTGGTTTACTTCTAAAATAAAGTGAATAATGATGGTGTGTTGTGGCATCATTCGGGTTCAAAGCAATCGCTTTTTCAAAATTAATTCTTGCTACTTCCCATTCTGAGTTATTTGTAGCGATATACCCTAAAGTGCTATAAGCTCTAACCGTATTTGGATTTATGGATAACGCCTTGGAAACCCACTCTTTACTTTCTTTAGTAGCTTCATCTAGTGGTTTGCCTGCATACTCTACGAGTAAAAAATTAGAATTGGCAATTTCCGCATAAGCTTCAGCATAATTTGAATCTAATGCAATGGTTTTTTTATAATAATCGATACTTTTTTCGAGGTTTTCTTTTGTTCTGGAGTCTGCAATGGATCGCCCCTTTATATAGAGTTGATATGCTTCCATATTATTTGTTGGTGCCTTGCTCAAAGCAATTTCTTCTTCGGGGCTAATATTAATTTTCAATTGTTGGGCAATCTTTTTAGAGACATCTCTTTGAATGTTAAAAGCATCTTCCAGCACTTCTGTATAGTTTTCTGCCCAAATATGTTCATCATTCGCTTTAATAAGCTGTGCCGTAATTAGAACTTTATTGTTTTGTGTTCTAACACTACCTTCAACTACGTAGGCTACTCCTAGTTCTTTAGCAATTTCTGGGATGGTTTTTTTTGAATTTTTGTATTGATTTACCGAAGTACGTGAAATAACACGTAAACCTTTTATTTTTGAAAGGTTTGTTAAAATATCTTCTGTAACGCCATCACCAAACCACTCATTGTCTTCATCAGCACTCATATTGCTAAAAGGCAACACCGCTATAGAATAGGTACTATCGGCAATTGGAGTAATACTTGTTGTTATGTTTGGGTTACTTAAAGCCACCGCAATGGCAATAAGAAGTGTTATTAAAATTAAAATATTTAAACGCTTATTCGTTGTTGCAGTAATGGATTTTTCTTCGGATACTTTAGCAGTTTTTTTTAATCCTTCAGGAGTTACTTCATATACCCAAGTAATTAAAATCCAAATAGGAAAACCGATAGCTAAAAAGAAAGTGAATGTTTTTAAAACCCAATTTGGAGCTTCCACAATTGGTAGTACAATAGATGCAACTTGTAATAAAATCCAAGCAATCACTAAATAAGCAATGGTTGCTTTTATGACATTACGGCGTTTTAATTCTTCGAAGAAATTTTTCATAGTTAGTAGCTATAACCAAATATACATTATTTTTTATTAATTCACTGAAAATGAGATGTGTAAATGTTTTTGAAATTTGATTATTTAAAAAGGAACTATAAATTATAAAAAAGAGAAGTAGTCTTTATCATAAAATTTCCCTTGCCATGTATTTTTTTCTGAGAGTTTTTTATCAATTTTGGCAACTATTTCAAAATTTTTCAGCTTGTTCCATTTTGGAGCAATTAGCAAATCTTGTGGTGTTTCACTAATAAAGCGTTCAATAATAATATCAGGTCTTAAATGACCAATAAAATCGGTTATAAAATCAATATATTCTTCGGAAGTAAATAGGTTGAAATTCTCTGGATTTCGTTTGTACTGAACTGCCATTACAGAATTTTTTACAATTTGTAAATGATGTAGTTTTAACGTATCAATAGGTAATTTTGAAATTTCAGAAGCGTGATTTAACAACTCTTTTTTAGATTCCCTAGGCAATCCAATTATTAAATGTGCTCCTAAATGAAATTGGTTGTTTTTACATTTATCATACGTTGCTTTTGTTTCTTCAAACGTATGGCATCTGTTTACGTTTTCTAATGTTCGGTTTAAAGTACTTTCAACACCAAATTCTAATGAAATGAAGTGTTTTTCAGCTAAAAATGACAAATAATCTATAATTTCATCAGATATACAATCGGGTCTGGTGCCAATTACCAAACCAATAACGCCTTCAACATTTAAAGCTTCCTGATACATTTTTTTAAGCGAATCTAAATCAGAATATGTATTTGTATAGGCTTGAAAATATGCTAAGTATTTTTGTGCTTTGTATTTTTTACCGAAAAATGAAATGCCTTGTTCTAATTGCTCTTTGATATTTTTTGTAGGTTCACAATAATCAGGGTTAAAAGTATTATTATTACAATAGGTACAACCTCCATAACCTTTTGAACCATCTCTATTTGGACAAGAAAAACCAATATCTAATGATATTTTTTGAACTCTTTCTCCAAATGTTGATTTAATAAAAGAAGAATAATCTAGGTATCGTTTTCCTGTAAATTGCATTTTAAAAATTTGTATTGCAAAATTATCAAAACAAGTTGAATTGAGTTATTTTTACGCATAAATTATGATGAATTCCCTAAAAATAAAAAAGAAATTATATGAAGCTTGTCTATTGTTTGTAGATGAAAAATACAACACAGTTACTTCAATAATTGAATCTAACAAAAAGGCCTTGTTTTCAGAAACTAAAAGCTCAGCTGGTGATAAACACGAAACCGGAAGAGCAATGTTGCAATTAGAAATGGAAAAAGCAAGTCAGCAATTAGCTGTAATTATTGAAATGAAAGAAGTTTTGGCTAAAATAGAAATTCAAAAAATTTCAGAAATTATATGTTTAGGATGTTTAATTAAAACCTCGAAAGCAAATTATTATTTAGCCATAAGTGTTGGTAAAATCACCATTGAAAATACCGATTATTATGCTGTTTCTACCAATTCTCCAATAGGAAAACAACTGTTAGGAAAAAGCATTGGTGATAGCATTCCTTTTAATGAAGCTGAAATTTTAGAAATTTATTAGGTGTTATAAATAATGGTGGAGACACCTGCCTGCGCAGGTATGACAGTTAGGGGAAAAATAATAAAATGTAGGTATAACAGTGTTTTTTGTCAGTCTGAGCTCGTCGAAGACAAATAACTTCAACAAGCTCAGTTTAACATTTTACATAAATTATCCTTTAATTTTTGATTTACTAGGCAATTCTTTATATCCCATATTGTATAAAGTAAAACCAAAAATATCAGCATATTGTTCAATAATTTTTGAAACGGGTGTTCCGGCACCATGACCTGCATTTGTTTCAATGCGAATTAAAGTTGGGTTATTACCAGCTTGTTTTGCTTGTAATTCAGCAGCAAATTTAAATGAATGTGCAGGTACAACTCTATCATCATGGTCACCAGTTGTAATTAAAGTTGCAGGATAATGAACACCTTTTTTTATGTTGTGAACAGGAGAATATCCTTTTAAATATTCAAACATTTCTTTTGAATCTTCTGAAGTTCCATAATCATACGCCCAACCTGCTCCAGCTGTAAATGTATGATAACGTAGCATATCCATAACACCAACGGCAGGCAATGCAACTTTCATTAAATCAGGGCGTTGTGCCATTGTAGCGCCAACTAATAAACCGCCATTTGAACCACCTCTAATGGCTAAATAATCAGATGAGGTATAGTTGTTTTTAATTAAATATTCAGCGGCAGCAATAAAGTCATCAAAAACATTTTGTTTTTTCATTTTAATACCTGCATCGTGCCATGCTTTTCCATATTCACCACCACCACGTAAATTAGGCACTGCATAAATACCACCTTGTTCCATCCAAACTGCATTTGTAATGCTAAAAGAAGGTGTTAAGCTAATATTAAATCCACCATAACCGTATAAAATAGTTGGGTTTTTACCGTTTAATACAGTTCCTTTTTTATATGAAATTAGCATTGGAATTTTTGTTCCGTCTTTTGAAGTATAAAATACTTGATGCGATTCAAAATCATTAGATTCAAAATCTATAGTTGGTTTTTTATACAATTGTGAAACGCCCGATACTGTTTTAAATGAGTATATTGAACCAGGAGTAATATAGTTTGAGAATGAATAATAAATAGTTTCATCTTCTTTTTTTCCACTAAAACCACCTGCGGTTCCAACTCCGGGAAGTTCAATTTCACGAATTAATTTTCCTGTATAATCGTATTGTTTTACTTGCGAAACGGCATCAACCATATAGTTTGTGAAGATATAGCCGTTTGCTTTAGACGGAGACAATACATTGTTGGTTTCTGGAATTACATCAATCCAGTTTTTTGAATCAACATTATTAACATTTACACTAACTATACGTTTATTTGGAGCATCTAAATTTGTAACTAACAAAATTTTTCCATCTTTATGGTCTAATACAGAGGTATCATAATCAAAACCTAAAATAATAGGTTTTATAGGATTATTTGGATTTGATAAATCTTTAAAATACAATTCATTTCCGTTAGTAGATATAGAAGCGCTTATGATTAAATATTTTTCGTCTTCTGTAACACGTCCTCCAACATATCTTCTTTTTTCTTTTTCACCAAATATAATTTTATCATCCCCTTGTTTTGTTCCTAATTTGTGATAAAATAAGCGATGTTGGTCTGTTTTTGCGGAAAGCTCACTTCCTTTAGGTTTTTCATAACTAGAATAAAAGATTCCATCATTCCCTTTCCAAGACATTCCACTAAATTTCACATCAATTATGGTATCTTCTTTTATTTCTTTAGAATTGGCATCCATAATAATAATTTTCCTCCAATCTGAACCTCCTTCTGAAATAGCATACGCAACAATACTTCCATCTTTTGAAAAAGAAATTCCTCCTAAAGAAGTGGTTCCATCTTCAGAAAATGTATTTGGATCTAAAAATACTTCAGGTTCTTCATTTTCTTTATGTCTGTAAATTACATATTGATTTTGTAAACCATCGTTTTTATAAAAATAGGTGTAATCACCTTCTTTAAAAGGAGCTCCAATTTTCTCGTAATTCCATAATTTTTCTAAACGATTTTTTAATTCTTCACGAAAAGGAATAGTTGCCAAATAATTAAATGTAACGTTGTTTTGAGCTTTCACCCATTCGGCAGTTTCATTAGACATATCATCTTCCAACCAGCGGTACGGATCTTTAACTTTTGTTCCAAAATAATCTGTAACAGTATCATCTTGTTTTGTTGTAGGATAGTTCAATTTCACTTCATTTTTTTTAGATTCAGAATTTTTACAAGAAATTATAAAAATTCCAATCAAGGTTAACAATAGTATATTTTTCATAATTTTATTATTTTAAGTAAAAACAAATTTAACTAAAAAAGGTATACTCAACAGAGTATACCTTGTATTTTGAATAATTAAACTTGCTAGTAAATTAAAAAAGTATTTTTAATTTACTCCAGTTGTCATATATTAAGATACCATTTATGATAGTTACAATAGCTGCAGGTCCAATTCCAGCAGGTGCTAAAAACAAATGGAAAAAGATCATATTTACAGAAATTGGCGCTAATACTATTAAAGCAAAAGGGACCCATTTTTTAACAAGTAATAACAAACCTACAACAACTTCGGTAGCACCTACCAATTTAAGCATATAACCTGAAGCCATCATAGCTCCCATTAAGTTTCCTGCAGCTTCTGGCATTTCCATGTGTGGCATAAAATCTAGAAACTTGTTAGCTCCAAATATCAGTAGAATTAATCCTAATAAGATGCGTAATGCCATCGTTAATTTTGAATTCATAATAATTAAGGTTTTAGTTTATAATTAGTTAATGAAGTCGTTAAATTACTAAATTAATTACAATAGTAACTATTGTTACTTAAAAATTATAAGTTTTTATGTCACTTTGTCGTCAAATAAAGTGGCATTAATATTGCTTTACTATTAAAAATAAAATTTTAAAAGAATGACTGAATTATTAACAAAACAGACCTTTTTAGATAAGGTTTTTAATTTCGAAAAAAATAAAGAGTGGAAGTTTGAAGGTGATTTACCTTGTATTATTGATTTTTATGCAGATTGGTGTGGACCTTGTAAAGCTGTAGCGCCAGTTTTGGAAGAGTTAAGTAATGAATATGAAGGTAAAATTAATATTTATAAAGTAGATACTGAAGCTGAACAAGAATTAGCAGCAGCATTTGGTATTAGAAGTATTCCTTCAATGTTATTTGTACCAAAAGATGGAGAACCTCAAATGGCACAAGGTGCACTTCCTAAACACCAATTAGAACAAATTATTGGAGACGTTTTAAAAGCATCAAAATAATTTTAATAAACCATCAACAAAAAAGCCGCACAATGTGCGGCTTTTTTGTTGCCAAAAGCCAAAAGCCAAAAGCCAAAAGCCAAAAGCCAAAAGCCAAAAGCCAAAAGCCAAAAGCCAAAAGCCAAAAGCCAAAAGCCAAAAGCCAAAAGCCAAAAGCCAAAAGCCAAAAGACAAAAGCCAAAAGCCAAAAGCCAAAAGCCAAAAGCCAAAAGCCAAAAGCCAAAAGCCAAAAGCCAAAAGCCAAAAGCCAAAAGCCAAAAGCCAAAAGCCAAAAGCCAAAAGCCAAAAGCCAAAAGC